>Ga0081540_1004003_pt1 | contig 11419 bp, 9 predicted proteins | sample TabmetS2T1R1_FD_71024 | JGI IMG/M metagenome (GOLD analysis project Ga0081540, IMG submission 71024) | Tabebuia heterophylla rhizosphere microbial communities from the University of Puerto Rico - S2T1R1 | ecosystem: Host-associated > Plants > Roots > Rhizosphere ...
CGGGTTCACCAACTGGCGGGCCGGCCTCCGGAGGGCGCCTTCCGGGGGAGGCGGGCACCGAGTCGACCGGGGTTCGCCGAGGCCGCGGCCGGGCGACGGTGGCGGGTCCTGCGGAATCGCGGGCCGAGCAATCGGACCGTGCGACGGCTGGACTAGGAGGCCCCTTCCATCTCATACATGGAAGGGGCCTCGCCCTGCTTTCTGGTTCATTATTACCACGCGGCTGCCCACACCATCACGGACGACACGCCAACGCGCGGAGAGCGACGTGAGGCGACCGCGCCGTCGCCCGCCCCCGACCGGCATCAGGCGGTGAGCCAGGCCAGGACGTCGGATCTTCGTGTCCCGGTACGCCCAGTCGTGGTCGCCGGGCCCGAAGTTGGTCGTGACCTCCACCTGGCTGGCCTGGCAGGTGTCGCGGAAGGTGAGGCTGTCGCGGTAGAGAGCCGGTCCTCGGTTCCGCAGCACACGTACAGGTAGTGGCGGTCTCCTCGCCCACCCGCGGGCTATCCGTCGCGGCGCTTCAGCAACAGAGCGGCGGCGGCGAACGTCGCCAGGACGTAGCCGGCGAAGACAACCAGTCCGGCCGTCGGGGAGAGCATGCCGGCGGTGCGGGTGACGCTTATGACGGCCATGCCGGCGTTGGACGGCAGGTACGGGCCGACGGCGTCGTTCCAGGCGTGGGGGAGGAGCGGGAATAGCGCGGGTACCGCGTACATCACGCCGAACAGGGTCCCGATGGCGACGGCGGTACCGCGCAGCATGACGCCGGCGGCAAGGCCGAGCAGGCCGACACCGGTGAGGTACGCCGCGGCTCCCACGACCGCGCGCAGCGCACCGGGGTCGCCGAGGCTGGCTCCGGCCGGACCGACGAGCGCCTGGCCGCCGATGAACGCCGCGAACGTGGCGGCCAGCATGCAGACCATGGCGGCGCCACCGAAGACGACCGCCTTGGCCCAGAGCACGGGGAGCCGTCGCGGTACGGCGATCAGCGTCGAGCGGATGGTACCCGTGGAGTACTCGGCCGTGATGAGGATGACGCCGAGCACCCCGATCATCAGCTGGCTCAGGTTGACACCGCCGAGGCTGGTGGAGACCGGGTCGCCTCCCGCCTGAAGTCCGATCTCCTGCGCGCTCAGCCCTCCCGACTTCACCCCGCTGAGGAGCAGTCCGAGCACGACGACCGTCGCCGCGGCCGCGAAGAGGCTCAGCACAGCCGACCGCACCGACCGCAACTTGATCCACTCCGACGTGACGACGCCGGCGAAGGTGACCCGGGTCGACCCGACGCGCCGTACCCGCGGTGCGCCCAGGTCCCGTGGTGCCGTTGCTGAAAGACCTGTCGCGCTCATCGGCTTGCCTTTCCGGCCGTCAGGGCGTCGGGCGTCGACTGGTACTCGACACAGTGCTGGGTCAGCTCCATGAAGACTTCTTCGAGAGACGCCCGCTGCGGCGACAGCTCGTAGAGGGTGAGGCCGGCGCCGGCTGCCCGCGCGCCGATCTGCTCCGCGGTCAGGCCGGTGACCTCGAGCGCGCTGTTGCCGGCGGCACGGACCACCACGTCGGGCCCGGCGAGCAGTTCGCGCAGCGTCGTGGCGTGCGGGGAACGGACACGGACGCTGTCCCCGCCGCAAGCCAGCGCGGCGAACTCGGCCAGGGGCACGTCCGCGACGAGGCGGCCCTTACCGATCACGACCAGGTGGTCTGCGGTGAGCGCCATCTCGCTCATCAGGTGGGAGGAGAGGAAGACGGTACGGCCCTCGGCGGCGAGGTCCTTGACCAGGTTGCGCATCCACAGGACGCCCTCCGGGTCCAGACCGTTGACCGGCTCGTCAAGGATCACCGTGCCGGGGTCGCCGAGCAGCGCGGCGGCGATTCCGAGGCGCTGCGCCATGCCTAGCGAGAACGTGGCCGCCGACCGGTGAGCCGCGCCGTGCAGGCCAACGACACCGAGCACCTCGTCCACGCGACGCTTGGCGATTCCCGTCGTCGCGGCGATCGCCCGCAGGTGGTTGTACGCGGACCGGCCCGGGTGCACGCCTCTGGCGTCCAGCATCGCCCCGAGCTCCTGCAGGGGCGCGGGCTGGTCGGCGTAGCAACGGCCGTTGACGGTGACCGTGCCGGACGTCGGTCGGTCGAGGCCCACGATCATCCGCATCGTGGTCGACTTGCCGGCGCCGTTGGGTCCGAGGAAGCCCGTGACGACACCCGGCCGGACGGTGAAGGTCAGATGATCGACCGCGACGCGTTCGCCGTACCGCTTGCCCAGGTTCCTGACTTCGATCATGCCGGGTTTCCTCGCCCGGGGGGTGCCGTGGTCGGTCGAATCGGCGGCACGCCCCCGTCACCCGCCGCTCCTGAGTCCACGACGGTACGTCACGCGCGAACCGAACTGCTTCTTCTCGTGAGGAGCACCGGCAGTGAGAGTTGCCACGCCTAGCTGTGCGGTCCGCTACCCGTACAGCCGTTCCGGTCGAAGGAGGCGTAACCGGTACGCTCGTGACAGTCCTCGCGCTGGCCGCGGCCACGAGCTTCGCGCTGAGTACCGTCCTGCTGCCGGCGTCCCGCGCCAGGCCGAGTGACCGCGGTGCTGCGGTTTTGTATCGGTCTCCGCCGTCTGGTCCGGTGCCGTTGCCTCGCGGAAGGGGCGGTGCCGTTCGGGCTAGGCTCGGCGCCGTGGCCATCAGCGTTTTCGACCTGTTCTCGATCGGTGTCGGCCCGTCGTCGTCGCATACCGTCGGCCCGATGCGGGCCGCCCGCACTTTCGCGAGCGGCCTCGAGGAGGACGGGCTGATTGTCGAGGTGGCCAGGCTTCGCGCAGAGTTGTTCGGTTCGCTGGGGTTGACCGGCCGCGGCCACGGTTCGGATCGGGCGGTGGTCCTCGGCCTGGAGGGCGAGACTCCAGAGCAGGTCGACACCACCACGGTGCTGGATCGGTTCGGCGCCGTCGCAGAGGCCGGCGCGGTGCAGTTGCTGGGCAAGTACCCGGTGACGTTGACGGCCAGTGACCTCGTGTTCCATCGCCGTGAGACGTTGCCCTTTCACCCGAACGGGATGCGGTTCACCGCGCTCGCGGCGGGCGGCTCGCATCTGCGGTCGCGTGTCTACTACTCGGTGGGCGGTGGGTTCGTCGTGGATGAACACGCCGCCGGCGCGGACCGGATCAAGGTCGACGACACAGTTCTTCGATTTCCGTTCACCACGGGCGTCGAACTGTGCCAGTACGCGAACGAGTCCGGTCTGCCGATAAGTGGCGTGATGCTGGCGAACGAGACCGCCTGGCGTGCCGAGGGCGATGTCCGCGCTGGCCTGCTCAACATTTGGCAGGTGATGCAGGACTGCGTCCGGTCGGGGTGCTCCCACGAGGGCCTGTTGCCGGGCGGCTTGAAGGTGCGGCGCAGAGCACCGGAGCTGTACCGGGATCTGAAGGACGATCCGTTCTCCACGGATCCGTTGCGGGTAATGGACTGGGTGAACCTGTTCGCTTTGTCGGTGAATGAGGAGAACGCCGCGGGCGGGCGGGTTGTTACCGCGCCCACGAATGGCGCGGCCGGCGTCATCCCGGCGGTGCTGCACTACTACCGCAGGTTCGTGCCCGGCGCGACCGATGACGGGGTGATGCGCTTCCTGTTGACGGCGGGCGCGATCGGAGTGCTGTACAAGGAGAACGCCTCGATCTCGGGCGCGGAGGTGGGTTGCCAGGGCGAGGTCGGCTCGGCCTGCTCGATGGCCGCCGCCGGACTGTGCGAGGTGCTCGGAGGCAGCCCGATGCAGGTCGAGAACGCGGCCGAGATCGGCATGGAACACAACCTTGGCCTGACGTGTGACCCAATAGGTGGCCTGGTTCAGGTGCCGTGCATCGAGCGCAATGCGATGGCCGCGGTGAAGGCGATCAACGCGGCCAGGATTGCGTTGCGCGGCGACGGAACCCACATCGTGTCGCTCGACAAGGTCATCAAGACCATGCGCGACACCGGCGCCGACATGAAGGTCAAGTACAAGGAGACCTCCCGCGGTGGCTTGGCCGTCAACGTGATTGAGTGCTGATCCCGATCCCACGCCTGATGGCGTGATCCCTACGATGCGGTGATGGCGTTCTACCTACCGTTGGCCGATGGTCGGTTCGAGTCCACGGAGTTGACCCGCGGCCCCTGGGATGCCGGGGCGCAGCATGCCGGGCCGCCCGCCGCGCTGCTCGGCCGGGCGGTCGAGGCGGTGGCGCGCCCGCGGATGCGGGTGGCCAGGCTCACCTTCGACATCGCCCGTCCGGTACCGATCGCCCCTCTGACCGTAACCACCTCAACGGTGCGGGAAGGCCGCAGCGTCATGGTCGTCCAGGCGGCGATCGAGCCGTACATGCGGTGCACGGCCCTGCTGATCCGCACCGCGGATGACGAGGCGCCGCAGAGTGGTGCGGTCCCGGCGCCGCACCTGGACCACGCCGAGGGCAAGCCGTTCTTCCCGGTCCCGTACCCGGTCGGTTACCACACGGCGATGGAGGTCCGCTTCGCCTCGGGGTCGTTTTTGGAGCGTGGCCCGGCGACGGCGTGGCTGCGGATGCGGGTACCGCTGGTCGAGGACGAGCAGCCGAGCCCACTGACCCGGGTCCTGGTCGCGGCCGACTCCGGCAACGGGGTCAGCAACGTGCTCGACTTCGACAAGTACCTGTTCGTCAACGCCGACCTGACCGTGCACCTGCTGCGCTACCCGCTGGGCGAATGGGTGTGCCTGGACGCGGCCACGTCCATCGACAGCCGCGGCATCGGGCTCGCCGACACCGCGCTGCACGACGAGCAGGGACAGGTTGGCCGGTGCGCCCAGAGCCTGTTCGTCGCGAGGCGGTGACCGGACCGGGTTCAGCCGCGTGGGTCGTCGGTGTCGCGCAGGGCGCCCAGCCCTTGCCCGGGCCCAGTCGAAGCACAGTCTGATCTGCTACGTAGCCCTCGCTGCGGATTTCGACTTCCCCGTCGATCATGACGTGGTACTCCCCGGTGGCGTCAGCTGGCCGGAAGGCAATCTGGCCCGTTTTCGGCAGCCGTTACGAGTTCGTTACTTGATGGTTTCTTGACGAACGAAACTAAATACCGAGATCCTTTCGGCATGACCAGTCCGGTGACGATCACCAGCCCCGTGGTCGGCGACGCCACCGCCGCGAGTGTCTTCGTCACCGTCCTCACCCGCGGACCGATCGCGCGCAACGAGATCGCCCAGCGGCTCGGGCTCTCTCCGGCGACCGTCTCCAAGGCGGTGCGCCCGCTGATGGACGCGGGATACCTCGTGGAGTCCGGCAGCCCCGACGAGGTCCTCCCGCGACCCGGCCGGCCGCTGGTGCCGCTGCGGGTGGTCGCCGAGCGGGAGTACGTCATCGGCCTGAAGTTGGCCGCCGACCACATCTCGGCCGTCGTGGTCGACCTGCTGGCCAACGTCCGGGCCACCGACGAGACACCGTTGCCACGGCACGACGTCGGCGAGGCGTTGGCGGCGATGACCCGGCTGGTCGACAAGCTGCGCGCGAGCGTCGGGCGGCTCGGTGGGCAGGTGACGCGGCTGGGCGTCGGGCTCGGCGGGCACGTGGACACCCGCCGCGGTGTGGTGCGGTACGCGCCGTTCCTGGAGTGGCGCGACGTGCCGCTGGCGAGCCTGCTGCACGAGGCCACCGGGCTGCCGGTGGTGGTGGAGAACGACGTGAACTCGCTGACCGTGGCCGAGCAGTGGTTCGGAGCGGGCGTGGACGTGCCGTCGTTCGCGGTGGTGACGATCGGCGTCGGCGTCGGTTGCGGGTTCGTGGTAGACGGCTCGCTGGTGCACGGCGCGGTGGGCCTTGCCGGCGAGCTGGGGCACGTACCGATCCTCCCGGCCGGTCCCAGTTGTCCACGCTGCGGCAACCGCGGCTGCGTGGAATCGGTCGCCTCGGAAGAGGCGATCCTGCAACAGGTGCGCGCCGCGTGCGGCGACGCCAACCTCGATATCACGGCCGCTGCCGCGCTCGCCCGCGAGGGCAACGAGGGCGCGACGGCGGCGTTCACGGGCGCCGGTGACGCGCTGGGTCGCGCACTGGCGATCGTGGCGAACCTGCTCAACCCGCACCGCATCGTCCTGTCCGGCGAGGGTCTGGCGGCCAGCGATCTTTTCGAGACCGCCGCCCGCGAGTCGTTCGCCCGGCACGCGTTCGGCGAGGCGGTCGACTGTGACCTGGTGACCCGTCCGCTGCCCGACCACACCTGGGCCAGAGGGGCGGCGGCCGTCGCGATCCAGAACCTGTTTCTCGGCCCGTCAACCGGCATCCCCATGCGTTGACGGACCGATCGGCAACGGCCGCTGCCCCGGCGGCCACTCGTCCCTCAGAGCACCCGAGGAGTTTGAGCGCCATGCTAAGAGTACTCACCCGCAGACGGCTGCTGGCCGGCGCGGCCGCGGTGGCGGCCAGCGTCGTGCTGGCCGGCTGCGGCGGATCCGGCAAGGCCGGCAGCCAGCCGTCCGCGCAACTGTCCGGCACGATCACCTTCTGGCACGCGTACAGCGCGGACTCCCAGGAGGTGAAGACCCTCAACGACGTGATCATCCCGGGCTTCAAGAAGCTGCACCCGGGCGTCGACGTGAAGCAGGTGGCGATCCCCTACGACCAACTGCACCAGAAGCTCATCACGAGCGCGGCCGGCGGCGAGGTGCCGGACGTCCTGCGCTCGGACATCGCCTGGGTCTCCGAGCTCGCCAAGCTCGGGCTGCTCGAACCGCTGGACGCCGCGATGCCGGACTTCCGGACGTTGGCCGACAGCACCTTCCCCGGGTCGCTGGCCACGAACAAGTACAAGGGCAAGTACTACGGGCTGCCGCTGGACACCAACACGCGGGTGCTGATGTACAGCCAGGCCGCGCTGGACAAGGCCGGGGTCAGCGCGCCGCCGAAGACCTTCGACGAGGTCAAGGCACTGGGCGACAAGCTGGCCGGTACCGGGGTGTCCGCCTTCGCCGACAACGGGCTGTCCGGCTGGAACGTCCTGCCCTGGATCTGGTCGGCCGGTGGCGACATCACCGACGCGGACTACACCAAGGCAACCGGGCACCTCAACAGCGCGGCGTCGGTCGCCGGCGTGCAACTGCTGTTCGACCTGTACAGCAAGAAGGAGCTGCCGGGCATCATCCTCGGCGGTACCGGCGGCACATCGACCTCCGACGGCCTGGCCACGGCGAAGTACGCCACCATCCTCGACGGTCCCTGGATGTACCCGATCTTCGCCAGCTCCCACCCCGACTTCAAGCTGCAGGTCGGCCCGATGCCGGCCGGACCCGGTGGAAGCATCAGCGTGGTCGGCGGCGAGGACGTGACGGTGTTCCGGCAGTCGAAGAACAAGCCGCTGGCGCTGGAGTTCACCCGGTACCTGCTGTCCCAGGAGGCCCAGCTGGCGATGGCGAAGGTGGGCCAGATGTCGGTGCTCAAGGACCTCGACGTGACCTCGGTCAACCCGACCTACGGCCCGTTCGTGGCACAGCTCAAGTCCGCCAAGCCCCGCCCGCCGGTGTCCAACTGGCCGAAGATCGACGACCTGCTGCAGAAGAAGCTGCAGGGCGCCTTCCAGGGCCAGCTAACCGTGCAGCAGGCCCTCGACCAGGCGGCGGCCGAGATCGACCCGCTGCTGGCGCAGGGCTGAGCGGTACGGCGATGAGCACCCAGGTGACGGCTGTTCCCCGGCGCGAGGCCGCCGGGGAACAGCCCACACACCCGCCGACCCCGGGCACCGGCCGGCGCCGTGCCGCTGCCCGGCGTGCGCTGACCGCCTACGCGCTGCTGGTACCGGCGTTCGTGGTGTTCGTCGTCGTGATGCTGGTACCCATCGCCAAGGCCGCGCAGGTCAGCCTGTACCAGTGGAGCCCGTTCCCCGGCGGGGAGAGCACCTGGGTCGGCGCCGCGAACTACACCCGTGCCCTGCACGATGACCAGTTCCGCCTCGGCGTGGTCAACGCGCTGGTCTACATGGTCATCACGGTGCCCGGGCAGATCCTGCTGGGCCTGGTGGTGGCGCTCCTGCTGGAGAGCCGGCTGCCCGCGCGCCCGCTGTTCCGCGTGCTGTTCTACCTACCGGTGGTGACCAGCTGGGTGGTGGTGTCGCTGCTGTTCCGGTACCTGTTCGTCACCGACGGCGGGCTGGTCAACTGGGTGCTCGTCGACGGGCTGCACGTCGTGGACCACCCGGTGGCATGGCTGGACTCCCGGTGGAGCGCGATCGGGGCGATGTCGGCCCTGGGCATCTGGAAGGGCGTCGGTTGGGCCGCAATCATCCTGCTGGCCGGGCTGACCGGCGTGCCGGCCGAGCACCACGAGGCCGCCGCCGTGGACGGCGCCGGCTACCTGCGCCGGGTCTGGCACGTGACCCTGCCGGCACTGCGCGGGCAGCTGGTGTTCGTCACCGTGCTGCTGGTCATCGGCGGCTTCCAGGTCTTCATCCAGTCGCTGCTGATGACCAACGGCGGGCCGGCCGGCCAGACCGAGATGCCCCTGACCTACCTGTACAAGCAGGCGTTCAAGTACCTCGACTTCGGGTACGGCTCGGCGCTGGCGATGGTCATGACCGTGCTCGTACTCGTGCTGTCGGTCGGGCAGACCATCCTCGCCAACCGGAGGGCGGCATGAGCGTGCAGACCCGCCGGTATCGGCGCACCCGCACGGTGGCCCGGCTGGTCGTGCTGAGCGCGGGCGCGGCACTGCTGATCGTCCCGTTCCTGTACATGGTCAGCACGTCGTTCAAGCCCAACTCGCTGGTCTTCGAGTGGCCGCCGAAGTTCATCCCGCACCCGGCGACACTCGCCAACTACGTGCAGGCCTGGGGCGCGAACGACTTCGCGCGCTACTTCGGCAACTCGGTACTGGTGGCCTGCGCCAGCACGCTGGCCACCACCCTGCTCGCCGCGCTCGCCGCCTACGCCTTCGCCCGGTTCCGGTTCCCCGGCCGGTCGCTGTTGTTCTGGGTGCTGATGCTGGGGCTGATGGTGCCCAGCGTGGTCATCCTCATCCCGCAGTATCTGGTGGCGACCTGGCTGCACCTCAACAACTCGCTGTCCGGCCTGGTGGTGTTCTACATCGGCGCGGGCGTGGCACTGAACACCTTCCTGCTGCGCGGCTTCTTCGCCAGCGTCGCCACGGAACTGGACGAGGCCATGGAGGTCGACGGCGCGGGGCCGATGCGCCGGTTCGTCGCGCTGTACCTGCCGCTGTCCCGGCCGGCCCTTGCCACCTCGGCGGTGTTCTCGTTCCTCGCGGCCTGGGACGAGTACTCCTGGGCGGTCACCTCGATCAACGATCCGGCCAAGTACACCCTGCCGATCGCCATCGCCCAGTTCCAGGGACAGCACGCCACCAGTTGGGGACTGGTCTTCGCCGCCTCGGTGATCGCGATGATCCCGGTGCTGGTCGTCTACGCGCTGGCCCAACGCCACATCGTCACCGGCCTGCAGGCCGGCGCCCTCAAGTCGTAAGGACACCCATGCTGCTGCCGACCAAGGCCTGCTTCGCGCCCGGCGAGCCGGTCACCGTCGAACTCCCGCCGCTGTCCGCGCCGGGCCGCCTCGTCGTCGAGCACCTCGGCACGCCGGTCGCGGCGCTCGACGTGCCCGCCGGGCGGCGGGAGGCCACCCTGCCGGCACTCCCCGAGGGCGGGTACGCCGTGACCCTGCGCTCGGCCGACGGTACCGTCGCTGGCCACACCGCGGTGGAGGTGCTGGCCGACCCGTTCGACCGCCTGCGGTACGGGTTCGTCGCCTCCTTCGCCCCCGACCGGGATGTCGCCGGAGTCCTGCGGCTGTTCCGGCGGCTGCACCTGACCGCGGCACAGTTCTACGACTGGGCCTACCGGCACGCCGACCTGGTGGGTCCGGAGCCGGAGTGGACCGACCCGCTGGGCCAACCGGTGTCGCTGGCCACGGTGCGCGCGCTGAGCGCCGGTTTCGCCGGCATCGGCACCGCGCCGATCGGATACGCCGCGGTCTACGGCGTCGGGAAGCAGGAGTGGCCGCGCTGGGAGCACGCCGCGCTGCTGCGGCCCGACGGCACGGTGCACGACCTCGGCGGCTTTCTGTCCATTGTGGACCCGTCCGATCCGGCGTGGCTCGCCCACTTCTGCGGCGACCTGCGACGCGCCGTGGCCGCGGGCGGCTTCGCCGGTTTCCACCTCGACCAGTACGGCTACCCGCGGCGCGCGGTGCGTCCCGACGGGACCGGCGTCGACCTCGCGGTGGCGTTCGACACGCTGATCCGGGCGGTGCGCGAGGCGCTGCCGGAGGCGCGGCTCATCTTCAACAACGTCAACGACTTCCCGGTCTGGGCCACGACCCGCAGCCCGCAGGACGCGACCTACACCGAGGCGTGGCACCCGCACGGTATGCTCGCCGACCTCGCCGCGGTGGCCACCCGGTCCCGTACCCTCGCCCCGGCGCGGCCCGCCGTCGTCGCCGCCTACCAGACGGTCTTCGACACGCTGCCGGCGGACTCGGCGCAGCTGACCACCAAGCTCACCATGGCGACCCTCTTCTCCCACGGCGCGACGCAGTTGCTGGCCGGGGAGACCGGGCATGTCCTCGTCGACCCGTACTACGTGCGCAACCACGCCGCCCATCCGTCCACAGTGGACATGCTGGCCCGCTGGTACGACCTGCTGGTCGCGGCCGGCGACATCCTGCTCGCCCCGGACCTTCCGGACATCACCCGGTCGGTGGCCGGCGAGCTCAACGGCGAGGTCGACGTCCTCGCGGCGGTACCGGTCAGCCACCATGCGGAGCCCGGCGCGGTTTGGAGACGGGTAGTCGACACTCCACACGGGACGGTCGTGCACCTGGTCAACCTCGTCGACCAGACCGAGACGGGGTGGGACACCGCGAAGGTACCCGCGTCCGAGGTCGACGGTCTCACGCTGCGGATCCGGCGCGTCGGTGCCTCGCCGCCCAGGATCCTTGTCGCCGATCCGGACCGGGGCCCGTGCTTCGTCGAGGTACCGGCGTCGGTCGATGGCGAACACCTGGTGGCCGCCCTCCTGCCGCTGCGCGTGTGGCAGATCGTTCTCGTGGAGCACCGATGACCGACACCGTTTCCCCGGCCGACACTGTTTCCCCGGCGGTCGCCGGGTCACCGGCCGGGCGGACCATCCGGGCGCCGTGGTGGCGCGACGCCGTGATCTACCAGGTCTACCTGCGCTCGTTCGCGGACAGCGACGGCGACGGACTGGGGGACCTGGCCGGCCTGCGCGGCCGCCTGGACCACCTGACCAGGTTGGGGGTGGACGGGCTGTGGCTCAACCCCTGCTACCCCTCGCCCGGCGCCGACCACGGCTACGACGTGGCCGACTACGTCGACGTCGACCCGCGCTCCGGTGGCCTCCGCGAGTTCGACGCGCTGCTTGCCGCGGCGCACGAGCGCGGGCTGCGCGTGCTG
>Ga0081540_1004004_pt1 | contig 11419 bp, 9 predicted proteins | sample TabmetS2T1R1_FD_71024 | JGI IMG/M metagenome (GOLD analysis project Ga0081540, IMG submission 71024) | Tabebuia heterophylla rhizosphere microbial communities from the University of Puerto Rico - S2T1R1 | ecosystem: Host-associated > Plants > Roots > Rhizosphere ...
CGACGTCCAGAAAGCTCCAGGCCTTCACCTGCGGTTCGCGAGCGGCAATCCGCTCGAGGCAGGCTTCCATCACGGATACCGCCGTCAGCCGGCGATCGCGGATCGCATTGACGATCGTGCGAGCCGACAATTCGTTCAATCGCTTGCTGTTCGGAACGAGCGCCAGCCTCTGGGTACCCGATACGTCATTCATTGGCCGATAGCCTCCATAGCCTGCGGGGCCCCGGTGGTTTTCGGTGCTGCATCTTGCCGGCGAAGATTTGCGGCGAGTGCAAGGGCACGGGGCAATAACCCGTCGCGAAACAACAGGACGCAAAGAACAAAGACGGCTCCCTGAATTGCCACGATCCAGGCGCCGAACGGCGACAGGAAATGCTGCATCGTCACCAACACGGCGGCGCCGACGAGGGGCCCGCCGAATGTGCCGATGCCGCCGATCAACGCCATCAGCACGGCTTCGCCCGAGAGATGCCAATGCACGCCGGACAAGGTGGCCAACTGGAAGACGACGGCACTCATGGAGCCGGCGACGCCGGCGCAGAAGGCCGCGATGCCGAATGCGGCGAGTTTGTATCCGTCGACATTGTGCCCCAGCGACAGCGCCCGGCGTTCATTGTCGCGAATGGCGATCAACATCATCCCGAATGGGGAGTTGATCAGGCGGCGCAGGCCGAACAGCACGCCAAGCATGGCGGCAGCGCTGAGCCAGTAGACATTGGTGTCGTCGCGAAGATCGATCAGCCCCAGCAACATGCCGCGCGGGACCGACTGGATGCCATCCTCGCCATGGGTGAAGCTGGCCTGCACGTAGACAAAGTAGACCATCTGCGCGATCGCCAGCGTGATCATGGCCTGATAGATGCCCCGGCGCCTGATCGCAAAAATGCCCATGACTATCCCGAGAACGAGCGCCGCCGCTATACCGACGCCGATCGCGGCTTCCGGTGGCAGCGCCCACTCCCTTGCCGCATGCGCCGTGAGATAGGCCGCGGTGCCGAACAAGGCCGCCTGTCCGAACGACATGATGCCGGCAAATCCCAGCAGGAAATTGAATGAAGCGGCAAAGATGGTGAAGCAGAAGATCTTCATCAAATAGACGGGATAAAGCAGCATCGGCAGTGCCAATAGCGCGGCTGCGGCGGCGAGCAGCGGCACCATGCCGGTCAGGCGTTTGGCGGCGGTTTCCTTATCCGTGGGCTCAATCCACGGAAGCCGCGCCGCCAGGAATTCGTGGGATCGGACCACCGAAATGCCGAACAGCCCCTGCGGCCGAAGCAGAAGCACAACGCACATGAAGGCGAAGACGATGAAGCTTGCCGCCTGCGGGACCAGCGCCTGCGTCAGGCTCTCGATCAGCGCGAGCGCATAGCTCGATATGATGGTTCCCCCGATCGAACCCATGCCGCCGATCACGATGATTGCAAATACGACAAGCAGGATGTCCGAGCCCATCAGCGGGCTGACTTGGTAGATCGGCGCAGCCAACGCGCCTGCCAGTCCGGCCAGGGCGGCGCCGAGGGCAAACGTGGCAGCGAAGACACGAGGCACGCCGACGCCGAGCGCTTCGGCGGTCGCTGCATTTTCGGACGACGCGCGCAGAATCGAGCCAAGACGCGTGCGCGCAACGGCGATCCAGACGATCACACATACGACAAGCGCCACGGCGACGACCCAAAGCCGGTAGGCCGGGAAATACAGGAGACCGAGATCCAGCCCGCCGGATAACCAATCCGGCGCGGCGTAGGGAAGTCCGGTCGAACCGAAATAGGCCTGGAAGCCGCCCTGAACGACCATCGCCGCGCCGAACGTCAGCATGAATCCGTAGAGCGGATCGAGGCCGTAGGTTCGACGCAGCAACGAACGTTCGAGGATGATGCCGAAAGCAGCGACGCAAACCGGCGCGAAAACCAGGCCCCCGAAATAGCCCAATCCGAGATATCGAGAACCGGCCCATGCAGCAAACGCGCCCATCATGTAGAGCACGCCATGCGTCATGTTGAGAATGTTGAGAAGGCCGAAGATGAGCGCCAGCCCGAGACTGAGCAGCGCATAGAACGAGCCGTTGACGAGGCCGATGGTAAGGTAGCCGAGGATGAGGTCTGTCATGCCGGAATCACAGCGCAAGACGTTCGAGCAGTCGAACCTTGATGTGCTCGCCGCCTCGGGTTTCGAGGTCGTCCACAACCGCCCCGTTTTCGATCGCCACCACCCGATCGGCGAGATGCAGGACGAAGTCGAGGTTCTGTTCCACCAGCAGGATCGTGTAGCCGCGGCGCTTGAGTTCAATCAACGCATGCTCGATCTGCCTGACGACGACCGGTGCCAGTCCCTCCGTGGGTTCGTCGAGAAGAAGCGTCTGCGCGCCCGTGCGCAAAATTCGCCCGATCGCGAGCATCTGTTGCTCGCCGCCGCTGAGCTGGTCGCCGTATTGGCGTCCCCTTGTGCGAAGATTCGGGAACAGCGCGAAGATATCAGCCTTGGCCATGCCCGCGGCGCTGACCGCTGGAGGAAGGGCAAGATTCTCATCGACGGTGAGGCTGGAGAAGATCGCCCGCTCCTCGGGGCAGTAGCCGATGCCGAACCGTGTACGCTCATATGGGCGCATTCCGCTCGCTTCGCGCCCGGACAAGACAATGCTGCCGGTCTGTCGCGGCAGCAGACCCATGATGGCGCGAAGGACGGTGGTCTTGCCCGCGCCATTGCGGCCGACCAGACAGGTCACCTCGCCCGGCCGAACCGCGAAGCCGACGCCGAACAGCGCCTGAGAATCCCCATACCACGCTTGCACGTGCGAGAGGTGCAGCGAAACCGCGTCAGGCACGACGCTCGGCCCCGATATAGGCGTCGATCACGCGAGGATCGCGCGCGACCTCGTCGTAGCTGCCCTCACAGAGGACCGAGCCTTCCGCGAGCACCGTGACCTTGGCTGCCAGGCTTTTCACGACCTGCAGATTGTGTTCGACCAAAAGGACGCCACAGGTGGCGGCGACCGTCTTGATCAGGGCTGCGACAGGCGCGATGTCTTCCCGGGCCAGACCCGCAGTCGGCTCGTCGAGCAGCAGAAATTTCGGCGCGATCGCGATCGTCGTGACGATCTCAAGCAGTCGCCGGCGACCATAGGACAGATCCGCGGCCCGGCGCTCGCTTTCGTCCGTCAGCCCGCCTTGATCGAGAAGATGCCGGACCCTTGCTTCACTTTCATCCCGCCTCGAACGCCCGCGCAGGAGCTGCAGACCCCGCACGTTCAGCGCCAGTGCCGTGCGGATATTATCGGCGACGGAGAGATTCGGGAAAATCGAGCATATCTGAAACGATCGGGCGAGCCCGAGCCGCGCAAGACGGTTCGGCGAGACCGCGGTCACATCCGCACCGTTGAGACGAACCTGGCCGGCGGTCGGCTTCGTAAAGCCGCTGATCACGTTGAATAACGTGGTCTTGCCTGCCCCGTTCGGCCCGATCACCGCATGGATCGACCGTGTGTCGAGATCGATCGAGACACCGCGAAGCGCCTCGAAATCGCCGAAGCGAACAGTCAGGTCGCGGGCGGTCAGCAGCGATGCTTCAGTGCGTTTTCGAACGGCCGAAGCAATCGGCGCGGCTGCCCGCTGCGGATGATCAAGAAGGATGGTCGTCATCGAACGCTCGGAGCGGCGCAGCCCGCGGTATCGAGCGAGCGAAAGGCGGTGTCGGCTGCGACCGTGGCGATGCGCTCATAATAGTCCCACGGAGCCTTGCTCTCGGCCGGGGTCTTCACACGATAAACCCCGAGATCGTAGATGACGCGGCCGTTTTCCTGGATGCGGACCTGCCGGCCGAATTTATCGACGGGCAGCTTTCGCATTTCCGCGTTGACGATGGCGGCATCGTCAGTCTTCGCCGCGCTGGCGGCCTTGATATAGTGCAGCACGCTCGTATAGACGCCGGCCTGCTCACGAGTCGGCATGCGTCCATGAGCTTTGAAAAAGCGCTCCGAGAAAGCGCGGGTCCCATCGGTGTCGTTCCAGTAAAAGCCTGATGTGATGATCAGGCCCTGGGCCGCCTCGAGGCCGACACTGTTGATGTCGGTGACGAACGCATGGAGCGCCGCGACGCGCTGGCCACCACGCATGATACCAAACTGGCCTGCCTGCTTGATGGCGTTGACGGTGTCAGCGCCGGCGCTCGCCAGAGCCACGACCTGCGCTTGCGAGGATTTCGCGCGCAGCAGAAGCGCGGAGAAATCGGCCGTACTCAGGGGGTGGCGGGCGCTTCCGATCACCTTGCCTCCACGTTCCTCGACGACACGCGCGGCGTCCTTTTCGAGATCGTGGCCGAATGCATAGTCCGCGGTGAGAAAATACCAGGACTTCAGGTCCTGCTGCATCAGGGCGGCGCCGGTCCCGCGCGCGAGCGAGTAGGTGTCATCAGTCCAGTGCGTGGCAAAGGGGGAGCAGCGCCCTCCCGTTATCTCCACGCTCGCGGCGCCGGATATCATCAGGGAACGCTTTTTTTCGGTGGCAATCGCCATCAACCCGAAGACCACACCGGAATGCGGCAGGTCGGCGATGACATCGACACCGCGCCGATCGAACCATTCGCGGGCAATCGCCGACGCCACGTCGGGCTTATTCTGATGGTCGGCAGTGATGATCTCGATCGGGACACCGCCAGCGGTTCCGCCCGAATCCTCGACCGCCATTCGGGCCGCCAGGATCGATCCGGGTCCGCCGACATCCGCGACAACCCCGCTTTGATCACCCATCACGCCGATGACGATCTTGTTGTCGGAAAACTGCGCAAGGGCGGAGGTTGCCCCGCCGCACAACAATAATGATGCGATGATCAGCCGACGCATGGACCTATCTCCTGTTTCCAAGCTCGCCGAACTGATAGAAGCTCCCCTTAACACATTTGTGACAGCAATGGTACATTTGGGCAGAGTACTATGGCCTGTGGAAAAATATGATGAGTTGCCATTTCGCCCCGGAAACAGGCAAACAGCGGGTTCCTGAAGCCGATTGGAGGGCCCGGGCGTGTTGATTCGAGGCCCGCAAGTGGCATCAGGTGAAGGCGAAGCCGGCGATAGCCGAGCCGACGCCGCTTTAGTGGCCAAGATCTGCTGGTACTATTTCAAGGAGGGTCAAACCCAGGACGCGATCGCGCAGCGGCTGAAGATGACCCGCAAGCGCGTCAACCGGATCCTCGGTGACGCCCGGGAAAGCGGCTTCGTTCAGATCACGATCGCCGATCCGTCGGGCCAACGTACCCAGCTTGAAGAAGAACTCATCCGCAAATTCAATCTGCGTCACGCGATCGTGGTGCCGGTCCCGCTGGGCGGCACCGATGTGCGTTCTTTCATCGGAGCCGCCGCCGCGCGATACGTCGCCGAATGCCTTCCGCCGTCGGGTTCGCTGGGAATCACCTGGGGAGGCACCATCAATGCCGCGGCTCAAAACCTGCCGCAGCGATCTGGAGACGGCACCCGCGTGGTGCTGATGTCCGGCGGGTTGGCCGAAAGCGCGCCGATCAATCCGTATGACAATGCAACCATGATTGCCCGGGCGCTCGGCGCGCGATGCTATTATCTTACCGCGCCGATGTTCGCCGAGACTGCCGAGCTGAGGGACATCCTCGTCGCGAGTGAGCCTGTTCGTTCAGTGCTCGCCATGGTGCCCTCCCTCGACGTGGCCCTGTTGAGCGCGATCGACCTCTCCGAGCAATCAAAGGCGCTCGAATACGAGGTCATCTCTCGTGAAACCTGGGCTTCGCTGCTCGAAGCCGGCGCCGTCGGGGATATTTGCGGTCACTACCTCGATTCAGCCGGCAAGCCGCTTCACCACCCGCTGGTGCAGCGGACGATCAATCCGCCGATCGACCACGTGCTTCAGATCAGGCATCGGATTCTCGCCGCCGGAGGCGAGCACAAGGTCCCCATTATTCGCGCCGGCCTGTTGGCTGGCTTCTGCCAGGTCCTGGTCACGGATGAAGCGGCCGCGTCCAAACTCCTGGATTGAGGTTTGCCTCACCACGGCAGCGAGTAGGTTTTGATATTCGTAAAGCTCTTCATGGCCTCCAGCACGCCCTCCTTATGGCCGAGGCCGGAATCCTTGATGCCGCCGAACGGCGTCAGCTCCGTCCGGTATCCCGGAACTTCCCACACATTGACGCAGCCGACGTCCAGGGCATCGACAAAGCGGGTGATGGTGTCGAGCCTGTTTGTGCACAATCCCGCCGAAAGACCGAAGGCCGTTGAGTTTGCGACGTCGATGATCTGTTCGACGTCGTCCGGGCAGCGAATGATCGGCAGGACAGGGCCAAAGGTCTCTTCACGCACCAGCTCGCAATCGGGCGGGACATGGTCCAGCAGTGTCGCCGGGTAAAGCGCGCCCTGGGGAGTATTGCCGAGCAGCAGGCGGGCGCCGCCCTGAATTGCGGCTTCGACGCGTCCGGCAATTGTCGACGCCGCCTTCGCGTTGATGACCGTCCCCACATCCGTGTTGGGATCCATGGGATCTCCTGCCGTGAGTCGCTTCATCAGAGCAAGGGTCGCTTCGGCAAAGCGATCGGCTATGCCCTCGACGACCAGGGCCCGCTTGACGGCGGTACAGCGTTGCCCGGAATTTTTGGTCGCGCCCTGCACCGCCAATCGGGCTGCGCGGTCGAGATCGGCGTCACCCATGACGATCAGAGGATCATTCCCGCCCAGCTCGAGCACCAGCTTTCTGTATCCCACCCGTTCGGCAATTTTCTTTCCGGCGCTCACCGATCCGGTAAACGTCACCAGGTCGATGTCCGGGTCATTGATCATCGCGTCTCCCAGCGAACGCGGTTCGCCAGTGACCACCGACAGCATTTCCGGCGGCAGTCCCGCCTCATAAAGCAGCTCGGCAAGCGCGAGCGCGGTCAAGGGAGTCGCCTCCGCCGGCTTCAGCACCACCCTGTTGTTGGTCGCGATCGCCGGCGCGAGCTTATGGCTCACAAGATTCAGAGGGTGGTTGAAGGGGGTAATCGCCGAGATGACGCCGAGGAGCGGCATCCTAGTGGCGAATATACGTCGGCTCTGCGCACTCCCCCCGATATCGCCCGCGTAGATCGCGCCATCGTCCTGCAGTACAGCCTGCGCTGCGAATGACCAGACATCCTTGGCCCGCGCGGTTTCATGCCGCGAGTCTTTCAGGCATAGCCCGCTTTCCGATGTAATGAGATGCGCAAGCCGGTCCCGGTTTGCTTCAATCGCCTCCGCCATGGCGAAGAGGATCCGCGCCCGCTCACGCCGCGTGAGCTTGGGGCGGAATGCCCGGGCAGTCGCGAAGGCGCGCCGAACATGCTCGGGACGCGCCTGCGGCACTGCAGCTATGACCTGACCGGTAAACGGGTTGCGCACATCGATCGTCGAATCCGCAAGAACATCCTCTCCCGCGATCTTCATTGGATGATATGGACGTGTCGCATCTAACATCGCCGGGCTCCATGTGATGTTCCGTGCCGATCGCAGGCTTCCGGGCGCGTGGGATCGCCGTCAGAGGGATCGGCTCCTTTGGCCGCCAGCATGCCAAATCGCGATGGTGACACCGACGATGATAAGGACGCAGGCGAGCACGACGCGTGCCGTGGGAGCCTCCTGTTGCAGGACAGCAGCCGCAACCAGCGCGACGACCGGGATAAGCACGAGGCTCTGAGATGCGATCTGCGTGGAAATGGAGCTGAGCGCGCGATACCAGGCGACGAACGCCAACCCGGTCGCCACGATGCAGTTGAATGCGATAGGCCAGGCAAGAACCGACAATTGAGTCCAGTCAAGCCGACGTTCCAGCAGCAGCGACGCAACGATGACGACGACGCCTGAGGTCGCCAGTTGAAAGATGGTACGGCTCCACACGTTGCTGTCGCCGGGGGTACGTTTATGGATCCATGTTCCCAGCGCCCAGCTGAAAGCCGCCATCGAAAGCAACGCGATGCCCAGAATGCCATGCGTTGTCGCCACCGGAATCGCACCCGACGCCAGCAGCCCGAGACCAAGCATGCCGCAGGTCAGCGCGATAACGTCGAGGAGCGATTGCTTTTGGCGATCGATCGTCCATTCGATCGCGACGAGCCACAACGGCATCGTATAGAAGATCAGGGCGCTGGTGCCGACGTCGAGATACTGCAAGCCGGCCAGGCTCAGCCCGAGGCCTCCAGCCATTTGAAGGAGACCGACCGCGACAAGCCTGCCCTTGCCATCACACCCGAGCTGGAGTGGATATCCAAGGCACAGACGCGCGGCGCCGATCGCGATTGCCCCGCCGAGCAAACGGACGCCGGTAAAAAACAGCGGCGGCGAAGAATGCAAGGCATCCTTGATCACCAGCCAGTTTGTGCCCCAAATAATGACGACGAACGAGAGGCAAAGGAAACCGCCTGATGTTTTCACCGCACCACTCCTGCCGGCACGGCTTGCAGATGGAAAGCCTGCGGCTCGTTTAGCGCGATCTGGAACGCTCGTTTGTTCTCCTCCGGGGAGTGATGAGACGTAACGCGGGGTAGCGAGCGCGAATGTGATTGATTGACCTTGCACAGCAGGAAGTGCGGCCCCTCGGTCGACAGGCTTCGCGCAACCGCATCGCCCAATTCGGCACCGGTTACGCACCGGCTGACCGCGCGGTACCCGCAGGCCACGGCGACGGCTTCCAGTGAGGAAGTCACCGAGGTGGATTCCTGTCCTCCGGTTGAAACGTAGCCTTCGTTGTCGAGCACGATGTGCAGGAAGTTTCGCGGGGATGCGTACCCGATCGTGGACAAGACCCCCATATGCATCAGCACGGCGCCATCGCCATCCAGCGCGACCACGCGACGCGATGGATGCGTGAGCGCAACCCCCGCGGCCACCGCGCTGCAATGGCCCAACGATCCCTGCATGTAGAAGTTCTCCGGACGGTCGCTCAAGCGAAATAGCTCCCGGGAAATGAACCCGGTCGTTGAGACAACGAGATCGGTGGGTCGCAGGGCTTCGCTGACGATTTCCAGAGCGCTTCCGACGCTGAGCGGATAATCGCTCACCTGTTGCTCGTCGTCGATAACGACGCCGAGGCCCGCGGCCAGCTGACCTTTCCGGACCAGAACCGCAAACGAGATCGACCGCTGGAATGCCTCCTCGGCCTTCACGAGGGTCGCCATGAACCCCTGCGGCGTCCCGTCGAACTCGCTCCATGGGATTGCCAATTGATCGAGCAAGGCGTGGGTATTGGCACCCATGATGCGATGCTGCGGCTCGTCCTCGGGTTCGTCGGTATGTCCCCGCACGGAGATCAGAAGCAGTGTCGGAATGCAGTTGACCTGGACCAGCGATGTCAGCGGATTGATGATGTTTCCCAGTCCGGAATTCTGGAGGGCAACGACGCTTCGTCGCCCCGCCAGCGCCGCGCCGACGGCAAATGACAACGCGCTGCCTTCGCTCGCCGCCGGGACTGACGTGATATCGTTGTCCAGGGATACCTGCTGGAACAGATCAGCGAAATTTGAGCAAGGTACCCCGGAAAAGAACTCATACTTCTGCTGCTTCAGAAGACCCAAGAGTGTCGTTGTCGACAAAGTCATTTTAGATATCCCTTCCGACAGGCGATATTGTTCTCCCGCGCCAGACAAGGCGCAGCGTTTGCTGCCGTCGGCGTCGACGGCAGCAGGATCAGGCAAGACGCTTTCAGACAGCGATCTTGCTCAGATGCAGCTCTTGTTCAGCTGTTGGCGAGCTTTCGCGCCGTGATGAGACTTCGGTTGCAAATCGACTTGCGATAGTCGACGTGCTGAAAGCCGACACTTTCCATGAGGGAACGCATGTCCTCGAAACTGTAGCAGCAGCCCTCATAGCCGGTGGTCAGCAGGACCGAATATTCCGCCTCCGCGATCGGCGCAGGCCCGCCTCGGTCGTCCGGATGGCAGCTGTAAACGGCCACCCGACCGCCAGGCAGCAGGCTTCGGTACGATTTATCCAGCAACAGCCGCACTTTTTCCGGTCCCCAATTGTGAAGGACATGCGAATAGAGATGGAGAGAAGCGGTCTCCGGAAATGGATCGACAAACATATCTCCGGCGATCACGCGCGCTCTCGCGGCCGTCAGCTTGCGCTCGGCAAGACATCGCGTGGCGAGTTGGTCGACCGGGGGACGCTCGAATATCGTCGCCGACAGATTGGGATATCGGTTGAGCAGGTGCGCCGAATAGACCCCGGATCCTCCTCCCACATCCAGAACGGCTGTGTCCTGCGCACAATCGAGCAGGCGCGCGAGATCGGGAGCAAAAATCCGCCCGCGCTCCTCCATTCCCTGCGTATTCAGATCAGCGAAGTCGTCCGTTTGCATCAGCGCGTCCCAGTTGGTCGTGTCGCCACGCTCAACATGCCAGGTGTCAGGCGCGCCCTGGCGCAATACGTCGTAGATCTCGCGGACAGACGATTTGTACTTCATGGTGGCTATGTAGGAGGAAATGTTCTCGCCTGAGCTGCGGCTCAGGTACCGCCGCGCGGATTCCGTGACGAAAAGCTTGCCATCGGCGTTGGCGAGCAGGCCCCAGGACTCAAAGAGCCTGATCATCGTTCGCGTCGGCCGCTCCTTGATCTGAAAATGCCCGCGCAACTCTGCTTCGGTCGCGGGGGTTTGGTCGAGATAGGTGAAGAGATCGAGCCACGAGACCGCCGCAATATAGAGGTCGGCCGCATAGGAACTATCGCGCCATCGGATCACCTGCGCGATGTCAGGTTCAGGCAGCTGAGTTGGTATTGACGCCGCAAGTGGTGAATGAAGCATGGCACGATCTCCGCGTTTGGAACGTTTCTGTGGGGATACGGTTGGATGGGGGACGGAGGATCACGCTTTCGCGTGACCGTTTCCGTTGTGCTGCGGCAAATATCGCTCCTCGGCGGCAGCGAGTTCGCCGTAACGCAGCAGACCGAAAACCTCGTCGAGCGTGGCGACCTCACCTTCGATGCCGGCGATGCTTTCCTCGGCGATGATGCGGCCGCAAATGTCTCTCATCCCGGCGATTGCCGCGCGCATCGAGTGGTTGGCCCAGATCACTGTCGAGATGCCGGCTTCGCGATAGGCGGAGACGGGCGTTCGATAGTACTTGGTGGGGACGATCACAACGGGAAGCCGGTTCTGCCAGGCGCCGGCGAAGCTAAGGATCTCGTCCGCCACGTTCTTGCGCGAATGAATGAGGATGGCGTCAGCTCCGGCCTCGGCATAGGCATGGGCGCGCGCAAGCGCCTCGTCCATTCCGTGGCCGGCGATCAGCGCCTCGATCCGTGCAACGAGGACCAGGTCGTCGCCTACCGCATCCTTCACAGCGCGCAGCCGGCCCGAGAACTCGCCGGTATCGGCGAGCGGATGTCGATCGCCGACGAACGAATTCATCTTGGGAAAGCCCTTGTCCTCCAGCGCGACGCCGGCCGCGCCACCCCGCTGCA
>Ga0081540_1004005_pt1 | contig 11418 bp, 5 predicted proteins | sample TabmetS2T1R1_FD_71024 | JGI IMG/M metagenome (GOLD analysis project Ga0081540, IMG submission 71024) | Tabebuia heterophylla rhizosphere microbial communities from the University of Puerto Rico - S2T1R1 | ecosystem: Host-associated > Plants > Roots > Rhizosphere ...
GCCGCGGGCAGGCTGCGGATAAAATCGCCCGGCGCTTCCGGCAGGAACATCAGCGGAAGGAAGGCGAAGATCAGTGTCGCGGTACAGCCCAATACCGCCAGGCCGATCTGCCGCGTGGCTTTGATGGCGGCGTCTTTTTTCGGATAGCCCAGCCGGAGATAACGTTCGATGTTCTCCACTACAACGATACTGTCATCGACCAGCAGCCCGAGGGCGACCACCATGCCTACGATGCTCAGCTGATTGATGGTAATATGGAACAGGTCGAGGAGGAATAGTCCGATCAGCAGCGACAACGGGATGGACACCATGACGACAATGGAGGCCCGGGGACCAAGCGGAAGCAGGGTCAGCAGCACCAGGAAGATCGCAATGCCGAAATCCCGAGCGAAATGCCCCAGCCGGGTGTGGACGCTTTCGGCATTGTTGAAGCTTTTGTCGAACGTGATGGCCGGTGGCAGTTCGCGTTTGAACTGGTCCAGCACCGGATCCATCGCTTTCTCCACGGCAAAGATGTTCGTGCCGGATTTGCGGCTGGCAGTCACGAACACGCCCCGTTTCCCATTGAGCCGGCCGATGTAATTCTGTTCTTCGTAATTGAAGGATACTTCCGCGAGGTCTTTGACGTAAATGATCTTTCCGCCATTGCTGCTGACGATAGTGTTCTTTATTTCCTCGACGCTTTTATAGTCACCGCTGGTTTTTACATTGAACTTCCGGTCGCCCATGTCGACGCTGCCTGCGGGAATATTCACGTTTTCCCTTTGGATGGCCTGAAGGACTGCGTTGAGAGCGATATGGTTTTGGGAAAGTTTTTCGAGGTTGAGCGAAACGCGAACTTGTTGCTGAGGGAAGGCCCAGTTGTCGACATTCTTGAGCGTCTTTATCTTCTCCAGGCGCTCTTTCAACTTTTTGCTCCATTCTTCCAACTGGCTGTAAGGAGCCGTTTCGCTAAGCAGGGCGACCTGGAGGATATTGACGTCGGAGGGGGTGAATCGCTGGATCTCGGTGCTGAGGATATCCGCGGGCAGTTCGGGCCGGACGGCATTCAATTCCCGGATCACGTCCTGGTATTTCTTATCCGGGTCGGTCTCGTATTTGAATTCGATCTGGATGACCGCCAGACCGTCGTCAATGGAGCTGCGGATGCGTTTGACATCATCCATCTCATTGAATCGTTTTTCGATGGGATTGACCACCAGTTCTTCCATATCCTTCGGGCTGGTGCCGGGATAGATCACGATGGCCGAAAAGGTGGGTGCTTCGGTATCCGGGTCTTCGCCGCGGGGCATATTGAAGAGGGAAGACACCCCGATGAGCGCCAGCATCACGAACACGATGAGCGTGAACTGGTAGTTGCGAACGGAAAAACTCGTTATGTTCATGGCGGTTGGTTTATCTGGCCAGGGAATCGGGATTGCTGATCAATTTTACAAACGACCTTTCCGTGAGGTAGCCGACCCCTTCGGCGATCACTTCCCGGACGTTCTCAAGACCGGCGGCGATCGCGATGCGGTCTCCCTGCAGGTAGGCGATGCGGACGGGCAGCCGTCTTACGGTGTGTTTGTCTTCGTTTAGCGTATATACGAAGCCGGTGTTCCCGTCACCTTCTGCGAGCGCCGAAGCGGGGATGAATGTGAGGGATCGTCTGCCCGGCGGCTGGAGTTGAAGTGTACAGAAGAGGCCCGGAGCCAGTTTCCTGCCGTTGGCGGCGATAGCTACCTCGACGGCATAGGTGCCCCCGGTTGCATCCGCACCTTCCGCCAGCTTGGTGATCTGACCCGTGAACCGTTCGTCGGGATAGGCATCGATGATGACGGCAGCCCTATCGCCTTTGTGCAGGACCGCCCAGTCCTTATCGGAGACTCCAAAGCGGACCACCCAGTCGTTTTGTGCGGCGCCATTGAATACCAGGACGGCGGTTCCGGCCGAGGCGTATTCCCCTTCGTTCATCAGTTTTTGGAGGATGGCGCCGCTACTGGCGGCCCGGATCTGCGCGTACTGCTGGTTGAAACGGGCGATGCGCAGTCCTTCGGTTGCAACTGTCGCCTGGGTGTGGGCGTTCTGCACTTGTTCGAGTGTGGCGACCGTATCCCTGTAGAGATTGTTCGCCCGCGTCTCGTCGCGTTGCGCCTTTTCCAGGTTTTGCGTGGCCTGTTGCACCTGGGCGTTTATCTCCGTCAGGTCGAGTGTGGCCAGCAGCTGGCCGGCGAGGACATGATCGCCTTCTTTTACATAAATCCGGGAGATGATGCCGCCGATCTTGAAGGACAGGTGTGCTTCGGAGTTGGAGGCGATGAGTCCCGAATATTGAAGGGTCTTCCCTTCGTTGGCGTTGATCACCGGTTGAAGTTTTACCGGGATAGGTTCGTCCGCGGGCGGAGTGACGGCGGCATGGTTCTCACCGCACCGGACCAGGCTGAAAGCAATGATCGCTGCGAGCGGGAAGCGAAGTGACAAGATTAATCTCGTATTCATAACGTTGTTGTTTGGATGTGGATGAATAAGGTTCAGAATTTATAGGCGGCGGTGGCTCTTTCGAGGTCGGCGGCCCTGTTGAGTACGGAAAGGCGGCCGAGGGAATAGCGGATCTCGGCGCTTGTCATCTGTGTCCGGGCATCGATCAGTTCCACCTGCAGCGCCTGTCCTTCATTGAACCGTCTTTCGGCGAGGCGGTAGGCTTCCCTTGCGCTACCTGTTTCATCGGCCAATGCGCGGAGGGCCTGAAGGGCGGAGCGATAGTTGTTGAGGGCGGTTTGCTGTTCGAGGGTCAGTTGCTGCGTAAGCTGACGGTATTGTTCGTCGACCGCGTCGATATCGATGCGTGCCTGCCGGATCTTGTATTTGTTGTCATTCGCCTTGAAGAGCGTCCAGTTGAGCTGGATGCCGGCGAGCTGATAGAATTGTGTCCCGTTGAAATGGACACCAAAGCCCTGGTAGCCGACGTCATAGAAGGCGTTCAATTTTGGGATCAGGTAGTTGCGATCCCATTTCAGGTTGGATTGCAGGATATCCCGGTAGCTGTGGAGGCGGTTGAGTTCTTCGCGGCCGGTGATGGTTCCGGTTGAAGGAGAGCCGTTGTTGCCGGAGAGGTTGTCGCTCTTCGAGACGTGTTCGTTCTCCCGCAGGGCTCCGGTGACCAGGGAGGAATCGGTCAGGATGGGATAGTCGAGACTGCGGTTGAGAAGGAAATTGAAATAGGCGGCGGCATTTTGGCGGAGATTCTCCGCTTCGATGAGGGAGGATTCCACCTGGCTTACCTGGGCCTGGCTGCGAAGGGTGATCTCGCGGGTGGCGATATGGTTCTCTACAAATTTCTCGCTGACACGCCGGTTCTCTTTTACCAGTACGAGGGCGGTGGAATAGATATCGACGGCCTTGCCTGCCTGCAGGTATTGGTAATAGGCCTGGCGGATGCTGCGGATGAGGTCACGGCGATAGACGTCATATTCGGCCCGGCGGACATTCACTGTGGCGCCGGTCACTTCTTTATTATGCAGGAGATCGGTGTTGAGGATGGGTAAGGTGATCTCTACTTTGGTATCATGGAAATCGTTGGGCAGGAACTGAATGGACTGATTGTCTACCCGGGGAAATTTGTCGCTGGCGGTGAGTTGGTTGAGTGTCGAATAGACATTGTTGAGCAGGTCGCCGATGGGTATCGCCTGGGTGCGGCCGCCGTTCGCCACAGTGTACTGGGAACTGAAGCCTGCCTGGGGATAGAAGAATGACTTTGCCCGCCGGAGGTCGAGCTCCGACCGCTGAAGATCGAAATTGCGTTGATGGAGGGCGAGATTGCTGTCCAGACCCGTGCGGAGATAGGTGTCGAGGACGGTCTGTGCCGACACCCGGGTGGCGATGGCCGTCATCAGCAGGAAGAGGATTCGTTTTGGCATATTGTTCTGTTTATTAATTATATAAATTAAATTAACATTGTTCTTTTCAACTGCAAAAAAAACGCCCCTGGGGGCTCCGCGCCGCGTGCGGCTGGGTGTTACCGAATATTGCCTTTGGGTTTATTGCCAACCTCGATGGTATTGATGAACCAGTTGAGGCTTGCATTCATCACCGGCAGCATCAATTCTTTTTGCGAGACGAACTTCTCAAGCCGGTCCCTGATCGCGAGAGACATCAGGCCATGGACGAAGCTCCAGATCGAGAGGCTGACCAGCAGGGGCTCATCTTCCTGGATGTACCCTTTCTGCATGCACTCTATAACGGTTTCCTTGAGGCGGCCGATTGCGCCATCGCCTGGTTTCCATTCGTCACAACCTTCTTCGGCAAGCTTTTCCATAGGTTCCGTATCAATGAACATCAGGCTGTAGTATTCCGGGTTCTCCATACCGAACTGTATATAGTTCTCTCCCATTTTATGCAACCGGAGCAGCGGGTTCCGGATTGTATTGAGGTCCTTGTTGAATTCCGCCATCTTTTGAAAACCGATATCATGGAGGGTGGCGAAGATCTCGTCTTTGTCTTTGAAATACAGGTAAACGGTGGTCGGGCTATATTCTATCAGATCGGCGATGCGCCGGATCGTGACGTTTTGAAAACCCTCTTCCACAAAGAGCTTCATGGATGCATCCAGGATCTGTTTCCGGATCTCCAGCTTTTGTTTTTCTTTTCTTTCCTGAATTCCCATGAGCTATATATTGCGCGGGGTTATTAACAAGACAAATTTACTTAACAATGTTAATAATCCAACTATTTTTTGAATTATTTTTTTTCGAAGGTACGATTTGAGGACAGGCCGGGCAACAGCAATATGTGCCGGAAATACGCTTCTGGGAAACTAGCGCATTCCCGGCAAAGGGCTAATGTCTGTCCTTGCGGACGAGCCTCCTCCGTCGGCTAAAAATCAAAGAGAAATCGTACGTTTGCCAAAATGGATAAGTTTATTGTTTCGGCCAGAAAGTACAGGCCCCAGGATTTTTCGACGGTAGTGGGGCAGGCACATATCACGACGACCTTAAAGAACGCCATCAGGAACAAGCAGTTAGCCCATGCTTTCCTGTTCTGTGGTCCGCGTGGGGTCGGCAAGACCACCTGTGCCCGTATCCTGGCAAAGACGATCAATTGTGAGAATATCACGCCGGAGGGTGAAGCCTGCAACCGGTGTCCTTCCTGTGTTTCCTTCAACGATGGGGCTTCCCTGAACATCCATGAGCTGGATGCGGCAAGCAACAACTCCGTGGACGATATCCGGACCCTGGTGGAGCAGGTGCGATTCGCCCCGCAGGCCGGGAAGTACAAGGTATATATCATCGATGAGGTGCATATGCTCAGCACTTCGGCCTTCAATGCATTCCTGAAGACGCTGGAAGAGCCGCCACCCTATGCGATCTTCATCCTGGCGACGACGGAGAAGCACAAGATCCTGCCGACTATTTTGTCCCGCTGCCAGATATTCGATTTCAAGCGGATCACTCCGGCCGATACGGTGGATCACCTGGAGGATATCTGTAACAAGGAGGAAATCAAGGCTGAGAAGCCGGCCTTACAGGTGATCGCGCAAAAGAGTGAAGGCTGTATGCGGGATGCGCTGAGCATCCTTGATAAGATCGTGAGCTTTACCAATGGCGAACTAACGTATCAGAATACACTGGAACACCTGAACATCCTGGATGCCGATTATTATTTCAGGATCCTGGATGCGATGCGGCAACAGGATCTTTCCGATGCACTGCTGATCTATGATTCTATTAACCGGAAGGGTTTTGAGGGCGACCTGGTGCTCAACGGGCTGGCCGAATTCGTCCGGAACCTGCTTGTCTGCAAGGACGAGAAGGTAGCGGTGCTGCTGGAAGTCGTGGAGAGTTTCCGCGACCGGTATATCGCCGCAGGCCGGAGCGCGGATGCCGGTTACCTCGTCAGCGCGCTGAATGTTCTGAACGATGCAGAGATCAATTATAAGTCCGCGCGGAACAAGCGCTTACATGTCGAGCTGGCGCTGATCAAGCTCTGCTACCTGGCGCAGGCTTTGCAGGTAGCGGCCGGGGATGGCGGGGCAAAAAAAAAACAGCCTGACAGCCTGAGGCCGGTCTCTTTCCGGAATATTCCGGCGATGGAGCTGGTCCGCCGGCCGGCGGAAGGGCGCCAGGGTTCTATGGGACGACCGGGAGCGGATGGGTCGGGGGTAGTCAGAGCGGAGGAAGCGAGGGTGGAGGCAGGCGGCGGCGCCAGGCTGCTGGTAGAGGCAGGAGTGCCCGATCCGGAAAAAATGGCAGAGCCGAAGCCGCGCAGTGGCGCGCAGGTGGAAAAGAAGGCCATTCCGGGGACCGCGACGTCTGCTGCGCCTTCTCTTGGATCGCTGTCGCGGATCCGGCAGCAGTTCAGTTCAAAGCAGCCAAACGAGGGTCCGGCCAGTATTCGTTCGCTGGAGGAGGAAGCCCTTCAAAGGGCCTGGCAGCAATATGCCGATCAGTTGCGGGAGAACAAGAATCCCGCTGTGCAATCGCTGGAACTGGCGACCCTGCGGATCGTCGACGGCAACAGTTTCGAGGTGATCACCAACAATCCCCTTGAACAAAAATTCGTCGAACATGAGAAGCGGGCCTTATCCGAGCACTTACAAAACGTGTTTTCGAACAAGACCATATCTTTTACCGTGGCCGTCGTGGAGAGGCAGGCTGAGGAAGGGGAACCGGCTGACCGGCCGTTGAACAAGCGGGAGCAGTACATGCAGATCGTGGAGCAGTACCCGCTGGTAAAAGAGCTGAAAGACCGGTTAAGGCTCGAGCTGGATTACTGAGTGGGGCCCGGTGAAAAAACAATTGTTAAAAACACCCGGCGAGCACTGACAACTACCTGATTGGCGGGGATTTTGCCAATATCTACCTAAATCTATGACAGGCAACTCGACACCTCCTTCTACAAGACAGATCTTCCAAACGAATTCATCGGGCCGCTGGCAGCGGCTCAAATGGGGCGGCAGGGTACTGGTGCTCCTCCTGGTGCTGGGGGTGGTCATCTTTGCGATCGCGGTCTCCCGGGACGACAAACCGGCCCTGCCGCGGATGAAGGAGCAAAGCCAGCTGTACAAGAAGGTGCTTGACACCAACAAGAGTTTTATCTTCAAGAATCCCCTTATCGAACAATACGGCGGTTTCCGGAAATATATCAATGAGAAGGTACCCTACCGGGGCGGTGCGTTTCCCGGTCAGTCGAAAAAGGATTCGGAGCGGCTTGCCCAGCAGCGTTCGAAAAAGGCCGACACCAGCTTCCGGTCCTTTACAAAATTCCCCAGCGGCATCCGCGCGGCCTTCTATGTGGACTGGGACGCCCAATCCTATCTGTCGCTGCAGCAGTATATCGACAAGATGAACCTGGTCATCCCGGAATGGATCTTTATCGATCCGACCGCGGATACGATCTATACCGATATCGACTCCCGGGCCTGGCAGGTGATGAAAAAGTCGGGGGTGAAGATCCTTCCGATCCTTTCCAATAACTACAAAGAGCTGTTTCGGGGCGATGCGGTGCACCGGATCATCAACGATCCGGCCAAGAAACAGCGGCTGATCAACGACCTTATCCGCATCCTGGAGAAAGATGATTTCATCGGGGTGAATGTGGACTTTGAGGAGTTGCAGGAAAAGAGCGATGAAAAGCTGGTTGAGTTTCAGAAAGACCTGTACGAGCAGCTCCATGCCCGGCACCTGCTGGTGACCCAGGATATCATTCCGTTCAATGAAGATTATAACGTCAGGCAGCTTTCGAAATACAACGACTATGTCTTTCTGATGGCGTACGACCAGTATTCGGACAATTCGGGTCCGGGACCTATCGCCCACCAGAAATGGATCGAGGGGGCGGTGGATGCCGCCGCAAAATATGTCCCCGAGGGTAAGTTGATCCTTTGTCTCGCGGCTTATGGTTATGACTGGCGGCTGGGGAAAGAAATGTCGAGCCGGACGGTGAGCTATCAGCAGGCCCTGTTCACGGCCAAGGACAACGAGGTGAAAATAGATTTTGACAACGATTCCTACAACCTGCACTATGACTATGACGACGAGGACAATGTGCGTCACCAGGTGCAGTTCACGGACGCCGCGACCATTTTCAATGCCTTGCGTTTTGCAACCGAATATGGATTAGCCGGTACGTCGATCTGGCGGTTGGGGGACGAGGATCCGCGGGTATGGGATTTCTATGACCAGGACATGCAGAAATCCGCGGTGGCGCATTTCAATTTTTCGGCCTTCAGCAGGGTCGACGCGATGGCCAATGCCGATTTTGTGGATTATGAGGGGACCGGCGAGGTGCTCGACATTATAGGGACGCCAACCAACGGGCGGATCACTCCGGAGGTGAACACCGGCGAGATGCTGATCAGCGAAGAGAGCTATGACAGCCTGCCATCGCGGTTTGTTGCCCGTAAGTATGGGACTACCGACTCGATGAAGCTGGTGCTTACCTTTGACGACGGTCCGGACCCCAACTATACGCCGAAGATCCTCGATATCCTGAGCAAATACCATGTGCCTGCAACCTTTTTTGTGGTAGGCATCAATGCGGAGAACAATATACCGATCGTGAAGCGGGAGTTCAAAGAGGGGCATGAGATCGGCAATCATACGTTTACGCATCCAAATATTGCCAAGGTCAGTACGCGACGTGCGATCCTGGAGATGGAATCGACGCGTCTGCTGATAGAATGTATCACCGGGCGAAGCACGATTATGTTCCGGGCTCCTTACAATGCCGACTTTGAACCCGAGAAATGGGAAGAGCTGATCCCCGTGGCGATCGCGCGGAAAAAGAACTACCTGGACATCGGGGAATCCATCGATCCGCTGGACTGGGAGCCGGGTACGCCGGCCGATAGCATTTACGAGCGCGTGATCCGGCGGAAAAATGAAATGACGAAGGCAGGCCTCAGCGGAAATATCATCCTGCTGCATGATGCGGGCGGCGAAGACCGGGAAGCGACGGTGGAAGCGTTGCCGAAGATCATTGAATATTATCAGAAGCGGGGTTTTCAGTTCACGACGGTGGCGGACATCCTTGGCAAGACCAAGGACGAAATGATGCCGCCCGTGCCAAGGGGAAGCGGCTATTATCTGCTGCAGATCAACTATTACTTTGCAGAGCTCGGCTATTGGGGCAGCCATATCCTGTTCTCCGCCTTTATCGTGTTCATGATCCTGTCGGTAAGCCGGGTTTTGTTCATTGCATTTATTGCCACGAAAGAGCATTTCCGGGAGAAGAAATACGGAATGACGCCCTTCTGGTCGCCGGGCGGGAAGGACGCGCCGCTGGTGAGTATCATCGTGCCGGCCTATAATGAGGAGGTGAATGCCGTCGGGTCCGTGCAGAGCCTGCTGAAGGGGAACTATCCCAATTTCGAGATCATCTTCGTCAATGACGGCAGCCATGATGCGACGTACGAACGGGTGCGCGATGCATTTGCCGGCAATCCGAAGGTGAAGGTGTATACAAAGCCAAACGGCGGGAAGGCGTCGGCCTTGAATTTCGGCATCAGCCGGAGTGAAGCGGAGTTCGTCATTTGTATCGATGCTGACACGAAGCTGTTGCCCAACGCCGTTTCGCTGATGATGGAGCATTTTGGCGAACGCATAATAGTGCGTCGTGATGGGGTGCGTCGCGATGGGGGCGGGAAGAGCAGGCACACGGGTCTTGTCGGCGCCGTTGCGGGTAATGTGAAAGTGGGCAACCAGGTGAACATGCTGACACGGTGGCAGGCGATCGAATATATCAGCAGTCAGAATTTCGACCGGAAAGCCTTTTCCTATCTGAATGCCATCACGGTTGTTCCGGGCGCCATCGGCGCATTCCGCAAGCAAGCCATCGAAGATGCCGGTGGCTTTACAACCGATACCCTGGCGGAGGATTGTGATCTTACCATTCGTATCCTGCGCTGCGGTTATGTCATTGAGAATGACAACCGGGCCATTGCAATGACGGAGGCGCCGGAGACGCTGAAGCAGTTCTTTAAGCAGCGTTTCCGCTGGAGCTATGGGGTTATGCAGACCTTTTGGAAGAACAGGGATGCATTGATGAACTGGAAATACCGGTGGCTGGGCTGGGCGGCACTGCCGAATATCCTGATCTTTCAATATGTCATTCCCTTTGTGATCCCGCTGGCCGACTTCTTTATGATCGTTGGGTTGCTGACGGGCAATGCTTCGAAGATTGGCGGCTATTATCTTGTCTTTATGTTAGCGGATCTGGCCGTGGCGCTGCTGGCTTTTTCCTTTGAGCGGGAGAATTTCGCCCGGCTGGTCTGGTTGATCCCACAGCGGCTGATCTGGCGCTGGCTGACCTGGCTGGTGTTGTTCAGGGCCGTTCGCCGGGCGCTGAAGGGCGAATTGCAGCATTGGGGCGTGCTAAAGCGCACGGGGAACGTAAAACTTGCGGAGCCAGAGCCGGAACCGGTGGGCTAATTTTGCCAAAGCCCGTTTACCACAACCACAAAAGCGGCTGAAGGCCGCTTGTCCGAAGGACAGACATTAGCTGGCTGCCGGGAATGGGCTAAATTTCCGATAGCCCATTCCCGGCAATCAATTTTGTCTTAATTTCACGGCTCCAAATAACAGAAATATTTTATGGCTGAAGTTATTTTAATGCCCCGGTTGAGCGACACGATGACGGAGGGAGTCATTGCGGCGTGGCACAAGAAGGTGGGCGATTCCGTGAAAAAAGGCGAATTGCTGGCGGAAGTAGAGACGGATAAGGCTACGATGGACCTGGAGAGCTATAAAGACGGCACACTATTATATACGGGAACGGACAAGGGCGGCAAGATCCAGGTGAATGATCTCCTGGCCATTATCGGCGCTCCCGGGGAGGACATTACCGGACTGGTCAAGGGTGGCGGTGCACCGGCGGCTGCTCCCGCGGCCGCACCCGTTTCATCCAGCGCACCGGCGGTTGCTCCTGCGGCGCCGGCTCCTGCGGCATCCGGCGGCGGGATCGATCTTTCCAAACAGGAAGAAGTGATCCTGATGCCGAGGTTAAGCGATACGATGACGGAAGGGGTCATTGCTGACTGGCATAAAAATGTGGGCGACCTGGTAAAGAAGGGCGATATTCTTGCCGACATCGAAACGGATAAAGCAACGATGGAGCTGGAAAGCTATAAGGAAGGAAAGCTCCTGTTCATCGGCGCCCGGAAGGGCGAAAAGATCGCCGTGAACGATCTTCTTGCCGTTATCGGTGATGAGAAAAAAGTCAATCTCGAGGCAATCGTTGCGGCGAGTAAGAATAAGGGGGCTGCGGGTCCTGTTGCAGCCGCTGCGTCTGCCCAGGCGGCTCAGCCGGCTGCGGCCACATCGCCGGCTGCGGTTGAAACAGCTCACTCCGGTCTCTCGGTAAGCGCTGACGGCCGGATCAAGGCATCTCCGCTGGCAAAGAAGCTGGCGGCCGAAAAGGGGATCGACATTTCCAAGGTTGCCG
>Ga0081540_1004006_pt1 | contig 11417 bp, 8 predicted proteins | sample TabmetS2T1R1_FD_71024 | JGI IMG/M metagenome (GOLD analysis project Ga0081540, IMG submission 71024) | Tabebuia heterophylla rhizosphere microbial communities from the University of Puerto Rico - S2T1R1 | ecosystem: Host-associated > Plants > Roots > Rhizosphere ...
CGTGCTGCTGCTTGTGCTTTATCCAGGATGGCCTTTAGGGCTGCGCCTCGGCCTCGTCGCGGTCTTTGCGCTTATGCATCTGCTGCCGGGCTTCAGGAAGCATTCCTCAATCTTCTGCCAGTGCCTCCTGCCTATTCTCATCGGCTCGATCTGCGTCGAGGCCTATGTTCTCTTGAATGGCTGGCCGGTTACCAATGACTTTATGAAGTATTTCCGCTTGCATAGCGATTATCGGGAATCCTTCTACGGCGCCATCTCGACCCTCTATGCCATCATCACGGCTCTTGCTCTGGTTAAAGGCATCGAAGACTTCGACGCGATGAAGGGCGCCATTTCCGACGAAGCGCATCGGGTGCGCACCATCGACGAGATGGCACGCTATTTCGATGCCCACAGCACCAGCGTGAACCATGAGGTCGTGCTCGGCCTTCGCCGGCAGCTGATCCGTTACGCCTCGAACGTGGCTGCGCTTCGCGATCGCACGGTCCGCGGCGAGAACCTCACCATTTTGCGCGGCTGCCAGCAGTCGATCGCTCAGCTCGTCCCGCAAGACGCCAATGACGAGCGCTCACTCAGTGCGATGATGACCGCCCATGGTGAGCTCGGTACGCTGCGCGCCAAACGCATCGGTGCCGTCGGCGAGAGAATCCCGAGCTATCTGATCGTCGCGCTCTGGCTGATGGCGCTCGGACTCATCCTGCCATTCATGTCCGGACCGCTTGATGAGCAAGGGAATCTCGGCCCGCTGCGCTTCGGCCAGTATTACATCATCTTCCTGATGGGCGCGCTCAACAGCTTCCTTCTCCTGATGCTGTCCGACATCAGCGACCCGTTCGAGGGGTTCTGGCAGATCGATCTCGGCGGCTTCAAGGATATTGCCGACGCCATGACCGCCGAATTCGGCGATGCCGAGGACGCCAGCATCCGATCGGCCCCTCAATAGGGAAATTCGCTCACCTCGCCACAACCTCCAATGGGGAAAGACGGCCGCGCAGCATTGCCTCGGCTTTTCCGCTCCGCTAAGAGAGCGACGAGGGAAACGGAGCGTGCGTAGCGTGGTTAGGATTATCGCGATCCTGGCGACGGTCGGAGCTGTGTTGCTGGCCATGCCGGCATGGGCGGAGAACCGCATCGAGTGGCGCCTCGAGAATCCCTTCCGACTGTTCAAGGACGCCAAGGACACCGCCGTCCACAGCCAGATCTTCGCGGCCCTCTCAGCTGGCGAACGCGAAGCACCGATCCTGGCGGCTGAGCGCAAGCTTGAGGCGCAATTCGGCGGGCGCGGCTGGGCGGAAGGCGTCGTCGATCGCACCTGCTACGATCAGGACCGGAACCGCTATAGCGCCTGTCCGGACTACATCCTCCCCAAGAGCCACCGGGTGGTTGCCTCATTCGTGCGGGCGCGTCGGTTCTGGAATTTTTTCCAGGAGAGCAGCTTCGAGGAAATCTGCAACTGGCGCTTCACCGACCCAGCCGGCAAGCTGCTCAGGGAAGAGAGCGGACTTTGCAGTCGCTTCATGACTTTCGACGTGCCCTATCCGGAAGGTGGCCGCCTTTCTGTAAGGACCGCGAGTGGGGCATCGCCTATCCCCGTCGATATCAAAGTACGCGACATACTGATCGTCGGACTTGGCGATTCCTTCGGCGCTGGCGAAGGCAATCCCGACACAGCGGTGAAATTCGATGACGACCGGGATTTCAATTATGGCACCGTGGAAATTGCCGCGACCCGCCGCAAGGAGCAGCTCGACGGGTATCCGGCCCGTGAAGGCAAATGGCGCAAGATCGAGAGCCGCGAATTCCAGCGCGAGCGCGCCCGCTGGCTTGACCGCGAATGCCATCGCTCGCTCTATTCACATCAGCTGCGCGCGGCCCTGCAGCTCGCAGTAGAGAACCCGCAGCGCGCCATCACCTTTGTCGGGCTCGCCTGCAGCGGCGCGGAAATTCCCCAAGGCCTGCTGCTGCCCAAGCCGGTGCGGGAATGCAAGCCCGGCGACAACTTCGCCTCGCCGGCCCAGCTGTCCCAGCTCTCCGAGGAGCTGTGCCAGTCGGTCAGCCGCGGCACCCCAATGCCGGCGGCGATCATCAATCGCATGCCGGAGTTGCGCCGTCTCTCCGAGAAGGAGATGCGCATCACCCGCTGCGCCGGGGAGTCGGAGCGGAACGCCGGCCTCAAACGCCCGATCGATCTTATTTTCCTGTCGATCGGTGGCAATGATATCGGCTTCAGCCCCATCGTTTCCGACTCGATGCTTGGCGAGAGCAGCATCTATCGTCGGCTGGGAAGGCAGATTGGCGCGGTCTATGGCGTCGATGAAGCAAGGAAGCGAGCGGATCTGGTCAAGCAGCGCTTTGAGGGCTTGCGCCTGGCGATGGAGCTGTTCTTTCGCGTCCGGCCCGATGGCGGGCAGCCCCCGGTGCTGCTGACCGGTTACCCGCATATGGGCTATGGCGCCGATGGTCTTAGCGCCTGCGGCGGCGACAAGGGGCTTGAGGTGTTCCCGCCCTTCCAGCTCGATGCGGCCAAGGTCGGCAAGGCCGAGCAATTTACCGAAGAGCTGAACAAAGACCTGACCGCCATTGCAGGTCGGAGCTGGACCTATGTGAATGGCTTCCGCGCTGATTTCCGCCGCCACGGCCTGTGCGCAGTGAATGACGGTGCGAATGAAACCTTCGGCTTTCCCCGTCGCAAGAATGGAGTCTGGGCGCCGTTCAAGCCAACGCAATATCTGCCTTATACGCCGCGCCAGCGCTGGTTCCGCACCCCGAACGATGCGTTCCTCACCGCCAACATGCACGCTGATCAAATCTCCAATTTTGGCGCCAATTGCAGCGGGCTTTATACTGGCGCCTTCAAACTGCTGGCACATAAGCACTGGGAACCGTTCCAGGTATTCCTGGCGAGCAGCTATGGGGGTGCATTTCACCCGACGGCCGAAGGCCAGGCGCGCATCGCCGATGAGGTGGCCGCCGCCGCCCGCGCCGCTCTGGACCGCAGCAATTAAGGACGCCAGAGCCTCGCTAAGCGCCCGCCTTTTCGCGCTTTTCCTGCAGCGCCTGCTTTTCGCCGGGAACTTCGGCCGGTTCTTCCAGCAGACCGCGGACGTAGAGATTGTTGACGACGACGAGGATGAACACGGCAAGCGGCGTTGCAAACAGCACGCCCAGCGGCCCGAACAGCAGGCCGAAGCAGACGATGGCGAACAGGGAGATGACCGGCGGCAGGGACACCATGCGCCGCTGAATGAGCGGCGTGATCACATAGGACTCGAGCTGCTGCACGACGAGGATGAGCCCAAGCGTCAGCAGCACATGAGTCCAGCTCTGGGTAAAAGCAAGGAGGATGGACGGAACGGCGGCGACGATTGGCCCTGCATAGGGAATGAACTCGCCGAGGCCCGCCACCATCCCCAATGCAAGCGGCGCCGGCAGACCGATGAAGTAGGTGCCGATCGCGACCGTCGCGCCGATGAGAAGTACCGCAATGAGCTGCCCTAAGAGCCATTGCCGCAGCGCAGCGGCGGAAAAATCCAAAGTCTCCGCGATCTGCGGCCGCTGGGCGGGGGGGACAAGTTTCAGCGCGCCGTCGCGGTAAAGCTGCGGCTCCGCAGCAAGATAGATGGCGCCGGCCAGCAGGAGAACCGCATTGGCGACGCCGTTCAGGACCAGTCCAGCCCAGGACGTGATCTCGAACAGGATGTTTCCGGTGTTCGCCTGCAGCTGCTGCATCAGGCGGCCTGAAACGTCCCCTAATCCAAGCCGCGCCTCGAAACTATCGATGGCGCCCGGCAGGCGCTGCCAGAGATCGACGAGTTGCAGGCTGATCTGTGTGCCAAACAGAGAGCCGACGCCGGCGAATATGCCGATGATCAGCAAGACGATGAAAGCAAGGGCGAGGCCGCGCGGCATGGACGTGGCGCGGTGGATCGTGTCGCAAGCCCCTGACAGCAGCAGGCCGATCAGCACAGCCCCGAACACAAGCAAGAGAGCATCGGCCAGGCGCCACAACAGAAACGCAAAGGCGACAACCGCGCTGGCAATCAGCACCCGTCGGAAGAATGTCCAGTCGTTCATTGACCCCGCCCACTATGCGCATCGGGACCGCGTGCGGTCTTGTCAGTAATGCGCCGAAGAACCGGGAGTTTCTGGGCGGGCAATTAATCGGGTGGGCCGCCTCGAGGCGAGGTGTCGCCTAGACGTAGCAGGAAAGCAACAGGGCATAAAAGCCACGCTGCACCGGCGTCGGAATTCAGGCGATTTTAAGGCAGGAACCATAAAAGAGAACCGAGCATTATCCGGCTTAGAGTCCGCCGAAGTCGGCGCAGTTTGATCGGAGTTTATCCCATGACCATGATGAACGGCCTCGAAAGCGTCGATCTGGACCTTATGGACGAGGAGTTCTTCGGCCCGCCGCCCCGTTTCCTGGTGGAGGGCAGCGCGCTCAGCAATGAGCACGACACGCAGTCGGAGCGCTCCGAACGCCTCGGTGTGTTCGCAGGCTTTGAAAAGATCCGGCGATTGATGGGTGTGTGGTAGGCGACCACCCACCCATCTATTCGCAGACTTCAGCGCAGATTGGCGCAGAAGCGCTGGATCCGCCGGCAGGATTCCTCCAGCGCTTCGGTGGAGGTGGCATAGGAGATGCGGAAGAACGGTGACAACCCGAAGGCCGCGCCCTGAACGACCGCCACACCTTCCTCTTCCAAGAGCCCCGTGACGAAATCCTCATCGGTCTTGAGATAGCGCCCGCGCGGCGTCTCCTTGCCGATGCAGCCCGCACAGCTGGGGTACACATAGAACGCGCCTTCCGGCGTCGGGCATTCGATACCCTTCGCCTGGTTCAGCATGGAAACCACCAGATCGCGGCGGTCCTTGAACACCTTGGCACGCTCTTTGAGGAAGTCCTGGGGGCCGTTCAGTGCCTCGACCGAAGCCCATTGGCTGATGCTCGACGCATTGGATGTGGTCTGCGACTGCAGCTTGGTCATCGCCTTGATCAGCGCTTCCGGCCCGCAGGCATAACCGATGCGCCAGCCAGTCATGGCATACGCCTTCGACACGCCGTTCATGGTGAGGGTGCGGTCCTTGAGACCAGGCTCGATTTGAGCCGGGGTGACGAATTTGTAATCGTCATAGACGAGATGCTCATACATGTCGTCGGTCAGCACCCAGACATTGGGATGGCGCAGCAGCACCTCGGTCAGCGGCTTCAGCTCGTCATAAGAGTAGGCCGCGCCCGTCGGATTGGACGGGTGATTGAAGATGATCCATTTGGTCTTCGGCGTGATCGCGGCTTCAAGCGCTTCGGCGCGCATCTTGAAGCGATCGGCAAGCGTAGTATCGACGATCACCGGCTTGGCGCCACAGAGCAGCACGATATCCGGATAGGACACCCAATAGGGCGCAGGAATGATCACCTCATCACCCGGATTGAGGCTCGCCATCATGGCATCGAAGATGATCTTCTTGCCGCCGGGCGCGACGAAGGCTTCGCTCGCCTTGTAATCCAGCCCGTTCTCGCGCTTGAACTTGCGGACGATGGCCTCCTTCAACTCGGGAATGCCTTCGACATTGGTGTATTTGGTCTTGCCCTCACGGATGGCGCGGATCGCCGCCTCCTTGATGTTGTCGGGCGTATCGAAATCCGGCTCGCCAGCGCCGAGACCGATCACATCATGACCTGCAGCTTTCAGTTCGCGCGCCTTGGTGGTGACGGCGATCGTTTGGGACGGCTGGACGCGGTTCAGCGCATCGGCGATGAAGCTCATGGAAAACGTCTCCGCTATATCGGCTGGCTTTGCCGGAAAGCTATGTCCAGGAGCCGGAGGCCGCAAGAGAAATCAGGCCACTCCAAAACGGGCCTGGTTGCGGGCAGACACGCGCGTGCCTTAACGTTGCCTTAAAAATTCCGCGAGATATGCAACTTTAAGTTGATTTTGCACTTGAATGCGCCCAATTCGGATGAATGGTGGCCGAATGTTGAATTCTTTCAGCAGAATATGAAGAAGCGGTAGCGGTCTTATGATATTAACAGCGAAATGTTTTTCTGGGGATGATCCATAGCGAGCTGTAAAATAAGGAGTTTTCTCTCTCGCTGATCAGTGCTACAAACAAGATGTTATTCGGGGTAACGTTGCTGATGGTACTCATCTCCGTGTCGAAAAACACGCTCAGATGACGTATCACAAGGCGAGCCCCTGAAACGGGGCCTCCTGACGATTGGTATTTGCGTACGTCAGGCGGTCTTGTTTTTTGCTTTCCCTTTGGCGCCCGGCCGCCCTTCTGTCACAATATTCTGTGATTACGGCTTGCATGACCCAGGCCGGTTGAGGCAATGCTTGCTATTGCAATGCCACCCCATCACCTTACCTTTCATCCGTTTTGCGCGCAGAGGAGCCGCTCATGCCCGCCGCATCGTTTCCGACGACTTCCGCCACTGCCACGTCGGCGTGGGGCAAGCGCAGGTCCTGGTTCTTTGCCGTCGGCGGAACGATAGCCGGTAGCTGCGCAGCGCTGGCCATTTACGTCATCGCAGCAGCTCCCGCTGGTTTGCTGATCGGCGTGGCCTGGCAGCATGTGGCGCCGTCGCCGGCGACCATGCTGGCTTTCGATGGTCATGCCGGCCCGAAAAAGGCGCAGATTCTGCGGGGTGTGAGCGGCGAGGCGATCGACAGAAACGTGCCTGGTATTGAAGTCGCGGCGCTTTCGTCCGCATCTGCCGCGATCCTGGAGAGCGGCGAACTCACGCCGGTCGCCCTTGACCGGCTGTCATCGGGCGACTGCATCTCTCTTACCATTGCTTCCGGGCAGAAACTCTCCTTCCGTATCGTTGGCGCACAAAAGAGCGAACCTCAGCGTAACCGTGCGGGTTCCTCGAATATCGATCTCGCCGTGACGCCCTGCTCGCCAACAAGCGAGATTATCCTCAAGGCTGTGATCGAGAAACCCGAAGCAAAAGAAAGCGCCGTCCAACGGAATCTCTAATTCCTCGCGCATCATACTCGCGCTGCGCTTTTTCTTAGCCTATTTTCGCCCCCGATGCTCTGCATGAGTGCGATTCTCACGGATTGCACCCATACGGAGGGCTTGGCGTTGCAGGAGTTCTGGTGTATGGTATACCAACTACTGGACGTCACCCGGCGCGCCAAGCGTCGTGGTTATGCAGACGGGGTCGAGATCCAGCCATGTCTACGCTCCAACTCAATTTAAAGCCGCTTTCGGAGAGCTTTAGCCTCAATTCAAGCATTTATAAATCGCTCAAGTCCGCCATCAAGACCATGAACATTTATGATGAGGGCGCCGAGCTGAGGCTCGATGAGCGCAGGCTTTCCGAGCAGCTGGGCATCAGCCGGACGCCGCTTCGCGAGGCGCTAGCCCGCCTCGACCAGGAGGGTCTCGTAAAGATCATCCCCCGGCGCGGCGTGTTCATTGTCCGCAAGAACAAAGCCGAAATCCTGGAGATGATCACCGTCTGGGCTGCGCTGGAGAGCATGGCCGCGCGTCTCATCACCCAGAACGCCCCCGACAAGGACATTGCCAAGCTGCGGCGGCTGTTCAGCGAGTTTCATGGCGACGACCTCAGCGCCCATATCGACGAATATTCCGACGCCAATATCAAATTCCACGAGGCCATTATCGGTCTGGGGGGCAACCAGCTCATCATCGACATCATCGACAGCCTGTTCATGCATGTGCGGGCCATCCGCGCGCGCACCATCCATGAAGGCGACAGGGCGATCAAATCGATCGTCGATCACGAGCACATCATCGAGGCGCTGGAACGCCGCGATACCGATCTTGCCGAGCGGCTTGTGAGAGAGCACACGCTGAACTTGCGCAGGCATGTAGAGGAGAACGTCGCGCTCGACTGAGGGGGGCGCACGCCTGCAAAAAGCACCAAGGGAGGACATGAATGCCTGCAACAGCGCAGAGCATTGTGGCAAACAAGGATGAAGCCGACGCAGCGCATATGCTCACCGACGGCTTCCACCTGGTCATTGACGCGCTCAAGCTCAACGGCATCGAGACGATCTACACGGTGCCGGGCATCCCGATCACCGATCTGGGCCGCCTCGCCCAGGCCGAAGGCATCCGGGTGGTCTCGTTCCGGCATGAGCAGAATGCCGGCTATGCCGCCTCGATCGCCGGCTTTCTCACCAGGAAGCCCGGCATCTGCCTCACCGTCTCGGCGCCCGGCTTCCTCAATGGCCTGACCGCGCTGGCGAACGCCACCACCAACTGCTTCCCGATGATCCTGATCTCCGGCTCCTCCGAGCGCGAGATCGTCGATCTGCAGCAGGGCGACTATGAGGAGATGGATCAGCTCGCCATCGCCAAGCCCTTATGCAAGGCCGCGTTCCGCGTGCTGCATGCCCAGGACATCGGCATTGGCATCGCCCGCGCGATCCGCGCTGCACTCTCCGGCCGCCCCGGCGGCGTCTATCTCGACCTGCCCGCCAAGCTGCTCGCCCAGACCCTGGATGCCACCGCCGGCGAGCGATCGCTGGTCAAGGTGATCGACGCCGCCCCCGCGCAGCTGCCGGCCAAGGAGGCTGTGCGGCGTGCGCTCGACATGTTGAAATCGGCCAAGCGGCCGCTGATCATCCTCGGCAAGGGTGCGGCTTATGCCCAGGCCGATGCCGAGTTGAAGACCTTCATCGAGACAACCGGCATCCCGTTCCTGCCGATGTCGATGGCCAAGGGCCTCCTCCCCGACACCCATCCGCAATGCGCCGGCGCGGCGCGCTCGACCGTGCTCGCCCAGTCCGATGTGGTGATGCTGATCGGTGCCCGGCTCAACTGGCTCTTGTCGCATGGCAAGGGCAAGGCCTGGGGGAGCGAGCCGAAGCGGTTCATCCAGATCGACATCGAGCCCAAGGAGATGGATTCAAATGTCGAGATCGCCGCGCCGCTCGTCGGCGATATCGGCTCGGTGGTGAGCGCGCTGCTCGAGGTAATCGGCAGCAACTGGCCGGCTCCACCCGCCGACTGGCTGAACACCATCCAGGCCAAGCGCGAAGAGAACATCGCCAAGCTGGCGCCGAGGCTGATGAACAATTCGTCGCCGATGGACTTCCACGCCGCGCTTGGCGCGCTGCGCCAGGTGATCCGCGAGCGCCCGGACGCGATCCTGGTCAATGAGGGCGCCAACACCCTTGATCTCGCCCGCGGGGTGATCGACATGGCCCAGCCGCGGCGGCGGCTCGATGTCGGCACCTGGGGGGTGATGGGCATCGGTATGGGCTTCGCCATCGGCGCTGCGGTTGAGACCGGCCGGCCGGTGCTGGCGGTCGAGGGCGACTCGGCGTTCGGCTTCTCCGGCATGGAGGTGGAGACCATCTGCCGCTACCAGCTGCCGGTCTGTGTGGTGGTGTTCAACAATGACGGCATCTATCGCGGCACCGACACCGACCCCACCGGCCGCGACCCCGGCACCACGGTGTTCGTCAAGGGCGCGCGCTATGACCGGATGATCGAGGCGTTCGGCGGCGCCGGGGTCAACGTCACCACCCCCGATGAGCTGAAGCGCGCGGTCGATGCCGCGATGGATTCGGGCAAGCCGACCCTGATCAACGCCGTGATCGACCCCGCCGCCGGCACCGAGAGCGGCCGCATCGGCAACCTCAACCCGCAAAGCATTGTGAAGCGGAATAAATAGTTCGGCTCCAACCCCGAGCCACTCCTCAACAATGGGAGGACGCATGTCTAAAGCACTTGATGGAGTCCGTATTTTGGACTTCACCCACGTCCAGTCTGGACCGACCTGCACACAGCTCTTGGCCTGGATGGGTGCGGACGTGATCAAGGTGGAGCGCCCGGGCGTCGGCGACATCACCCGAGGGCAGCTCCAGGACATTCCTGGAGTCGACAGCCTCTATTTCACCATGCTCAACCACAACAAGCGCTCGATCACGCTCGACACCAAGAACAAGACCGGCTTCGGCGTTCTGGAGGAGCTGGTGAGGAAATGCGACGTGCTGGTGGAGAATTTCGCACCCGGCGTGCTCGATCGCATGGGTCTCACCTGGGAGCACATCCAGGAGCTCAACCCGCGGATGATCGTTGCCTCGGTCAAGGGCTTCGGTCCCGGTCCCTATGAAGACTGCAAGGTCTATGAGAATGTCGCGCAATGCGCTGGCGGCTCTGCGTCCACAACCGGCTTCCGCGATGCAGTGCCGCTGGTGACCGGTGCGCAGATCGGCGACAGCGGCACCGGCCTGCATCTCGCCCTTGGCATCGTCGCCGCACTCTATCAGCGCACCACGACCGGCCGCGGCCAGAAAGTGCTCGCCGCCATGCAGGATGGCGTGCTCAATCTTTGCCGCGTCAAGCTGCGCGACCAGCAGCGCCTTGGCCACGGCCCCTTGAGGGAATACAGCCAGTTCGGCGAGGGCATTGCGTTCGGCGATGCCGTGCCACGCGCCGGCAACGACTCGGGCGGTGGCCAGCCGGGCCGCATCCTGAAGTGCAAGGGTTGGGAGAATGACCCCAACGCTTACATCTATTTCATCACCCAGGCCCCGGTCTGGGAGGCGATCTGCGATGTCATCGGCGAGCCCGACTGGAAGACCCATCCCGATTACGCCAAGCCGCCGGCCCGACTGCCGCGCCTCAATGAGGTGTTCGGGCGCATCGAACAATGGACCATGACCAAGGACAAGTTCGAGGCCATGGAGATCCTCAACAAATACGACATCCCCTGCGGCCCGATCCTCTCCATGAAGGAGATCGCCGAGGAGCCCTCGCTGCGCAAGACCGGCACGGTGGTCGAGGTCGATCACCCGACCCGAGGCAAATATCTGAGCGTCGGCAACCCGATCAAGATGTCGGACTCGCCAACCGAGGTGGTCCGCTCGCCGCTGCTGGGCGAACACACCCACGAGATCCTCAGTCAGGTGCTGGGCTTCGACAGTCAGCGCATCGAAGAAATCAAGCTGTCCGGCGCGACCGGCGAGGCCACCAAGCCCATCGCTGCCGAATAGCGCCACAGCAAAAAGAAAGCCACTTCGCAGCCGGTTCTTGCCGGCTGCTGCCCATTCAGATGAATCTCCGGCAAGGCCGGCTCCGAGGGAAGGACATATGGCACAGGATAAGGCCGCTGTGCGGCTCGTTCTCGATCAGGTTAAGGTTGCCGGGCGTACCGCTCTCACCGCTCCTGAAGCGAAAAAGGTTTGCGACGCATACGGCATTCCTCTGCCGAAGGAAGCGATGGCCACCTCCACCGATCAGGCGGCCAGCGCTGCCGCGGATATCGGCTTTCCCGTGGTGATGAAGATCGTCTCCGCCGACATCCTGCACAAGACGGAAGCAGGGGGGGTGAAGATTGGCGTTGCCAATGCCGAAGCGGCGCGCACGGCTTACGAGGAAATCCTGAAGAACGCCAAGAGCTACAAAGCCGACGCCAAGATTGACGGCGT
>Ga0081540_1004007_pt1 | contig 11415 bp, 9 predicted proteins | sample TabmetS2T1R1_FD_71024 | JGI IMG/M metagenome (GOLD analysis project Ga0081540, IMG submission 71024) | Tabebuia heterophylla rhizosphere microbial communities from the University of Puerto Rico - S2T1R1 | ecosystem: Host-associated > Plants > Roots > Rhizosphere ...
CCGCGTTCGTTCGCCGCAGCCGACATGTGCGGCCGCGGCTCGTGGCCCGCGAAGCGGGCCGGACTTGCGAGGTCAAGGAGCCCAGAGGGCGCCGAGATACACCGCCGGATCGCCGGGCGTCCAGCGCTGGAGGAAACGCTGGATCGGCGGATGCAGGACGACCTCGTCCAGCTCGTCGGGCGCGAAGAGGCGGTGGCCGCGGACGGCCGCGTCGTGGGAAGTGACCTTCTCGAGCGAGCGGCCGCTCAGGTCGCCCGCGAAGATGATGTGGACGACGTGCTTTGCAGCGAAGCTGCGCACCGGTGCGATCGAGTCGACGATCGCGACCGGGCCTTCCACCGGAATCTCGTCCTCGATCCCGACTTCCTCGGCCAGCTCGCGATGTAACGCGTCGACGAGGCTCTCGCCGGAGTCGACGCCGCCGCCGGGCAGGAGCCAGTACTCGCGGTCGTTCTTCTCGTGACGGCAGAGCAACAGGCTCGCCTGCCAGCGCAGCAGCGCCGAGACCCGGATGCGCGGCTCCCCCATTTACGCCCTCGAGGAGCCGAAGCCCCGTACGCCGCGCTCGGTATCGGGCAATTGCTCCACCTCGATCGGATCCAGCTCCGGCACGGGGAGCACGACGAGCTGCGCGATCCGCATCCCCGGCTCGACCACGAACGGCTCGCGTGCGTCGGTGTTCAGCAGGACGACGCGGATCTCACCGCGGTAGCCGGAATCGACCAGGCCCGGCGAGTTCACGACCGTGAGCCCATGCCGGGCGGCCAGCCCGGAGCGAGGCTGCACGAAGCCCGCGTGCCCGTCCGGGATCGCGACGGCCAGACCGGTGCCCACCGTCGCCCGCTCCCCGGGGCCGAGCTCGTGCCGCTCGCACGCGGCCAGATCGAGCCCCGCGTCTCCCGCGTAGGCGCGTTCGGGCAGGACCGCGTCCTGCCGCAGGCGGCGAATCGGGAGCTCGATCACGCGCTCGAGCGGGCCTCGGTCTCGGGCTCGACGATCAGGTACTTCGCGAACCGCCGCACCTCGCGCATCGGCAGGTGGGCGCGGATGAAGACGCCCTCCTCGCGGTCGGCCCGCTCGTCGACGGGCATGCCGAGGGCGTACAGCTCCGCCAGCCGGCCGCCCTCGTCGTACGGGATCAACAGCCGGACAGGCTCGAAGCGCTCGCCGAACCGGGCGGCGATCCGCTCGCGGAGCGCTTCGAGCCCCTCCCCCGTCCGTGCCGAGACCTGCAGCGCATCCGGAAAGCGGTTGCCCAGGCGCCGCCGCCGCAGCGGGTCGATGGCATCGACCTTGTTGAGCACGAGCTCGACCGGGAGCTCCCCCGCGCCGATCTCCGCGAGCACCGCCTGCACGGCCGCAAGCTGGGCGTCGAGCTCGTCGTCGGTGGCGGACGCATCGACGACGTGCAGCACGAGGTCTGCGACGAGCGTCTCCTCGAGCGTCGCCGCGAAGCCCTCGACCAGCTGGTGCGGGAGGCGGCGGATGAAGCCGACCGTGTCGGTCACGAGATACCGGCGGCCGTCGACCTCGAACCCGCGAGTCGTCGGGTCGAGCGTCTCGAACAGGCGGTCGTCGACGGACACACCCGCGTCCGTGAGCGCGTTCAGCAACGTCGACTTGCCGACGTTGGTGTACCCGGCCAGTGCGATCGTCGGCGTCTCCGAGCGCCGGCGCGATTTCCGCCTTGTGGCGCGCTGCTTCGCCAGCCGGCGCAGGCGGTCACGCAGCAGCGTCACGCGCCTTCGTGCGAGCCGGCGGTCGGTCTCGAGCTGGCTCTCGCCGGGGCCTCTGGTGCCGAGGCCGCCCCCGAGCCGCTCGAGGTGCTGCCACAGACCGCGCATCCGCGGGAGGTTGTACTCGAGCTGGGCCAGCTCGACCTGGAGCTTGCCCTCGGCACTGACCGCGTGCTGGGCGAAGATGTCGAGGATCAGCTGCGTGCGGTCGACGACGCGCGCCTGCAGGGCGTCTTCGAGCCGCCGCTGCTGCACGGGGGTGAGCTCGTCGTCGACGATCAGGGACTCGGCGGAGGAGCGCTTGAAGGCTTCCTGAAGCTCGGTGAGCTTGCCCTTGCCGACGTACGTGCGCGGGTCGGGGTGCTCGCGGTGCTGCACGAGCTCTCCGATCGGCTCCACGCCCGCGGTGCGCGCCAGCTCCCGGAGCTCGGCGAGGTCGGCCGTCGCGTCGGCGCCCTTCGTGGGCGCCGCTAGCACGAACCCGCGCTCGGGCTCCGCACCCGGCGCTGGATCCGGCTGGCGGGTCACGCAGGAATTATGCCGCTCCGCAGCGAGGACTCGATTCGCCGCACGGCTTCCTCGAGCTCGTCGTCCGGCACGGTGAGCGACAGCCGGAAGAACCCCTCGCCGCTCGGCCCGTAGGCAGGCCCCGGCGAGACGACGACGCCCGCTTCCTCGAGCACCAGCTCGGTGAACGACGCCGAGGTGTGACCCGCCGGGACGCGCACCCAGAAGTACGGCGTCGCCTTCGGCGGGTCGACCTCCAACCCGATCGCGCCGAGCGCCTCCGCCACGAGGTCGCGGCGCCGCTCGTACACCGCCGACATCTCCCGTGGGAAGTCACGTGCCTCCGTGAGCGCGGCGATCGTCGCCCGCTGGACAGCCTCGAACATCCCCGAGTCGAGATTCGTCTTCAGCTGCCGGAAGCGCTCGACGACCTCCGCGTTGCCCGCGACGAAGCCCGAGCGCCAACCGGTCATATTCCAGCCCTTCGAGAGCGAGAAGATCTCGACGCCGACCTCCTTCGAGCCCGGCGTCTCGAGGAAGCTCGGCGCGCGGTAGCCGTCGTAGCAGAGCTCCGAGTAGGCGTTGTCGTGCACGACGACCAGGTCGTTCGCCCGCGCGAACTCGACCGCGCGCTCGTAGTACCCCGGCTGGACGACGGCGCCCGTGGGGTTGTTCGGGTAGTCGAGGAAGAGCAGGTTGGCGCGCTCCAGCACGCTCGGCGGGATCGCATCGAGGTCCGGCAGGAACGCGTTCGCCTCCTCGAGCGGCAGGTAGTGGACCTCCGCGCCGGCGAAAACCGGGCCCGACGTGTAGGGCGGGTAGCCGGGATCCGGCGAGAGGCAGACGTCGCCGGGGTCGAGCAGCGCGAGCGCGATGTGACCCACCGCCTCCTTGCCGCCGAGCGCGGGGACGACCTCGGAGGCCTGGTCGAGCTCGACGCCGAAGCGGTCGCGGTAGAACGCAGCAGCCGCTTCGCGGAACGCCTCGGAGCCGTGGTTCGTCGGGTACTGGTGCGTCTCGGGATCGCGTGCACCCGCGGCCAGCGCGTCGATCACCGGCTGCGGCGTCGGGAGGTCGGGATCGCCGATGCCGAGGCTGATCACCTCCACGCCGCCACGGCGCTTCTCTTCGATCTTCCGCTCGAGCTCCGCGAACAGGTACGGCGGAACGGCGTCCAGGCGCCTCGCAAATCTCACAACTTCACCTCCTGACGACAGATGTGGAGGTTCACGAGCGCCGACGGACGCACGAGCGGAGCTCGCGCGTCCTGAGGTCGGCATCGCAAGCGACGCCTCACAACGGGAACTCCTCCGCCAGCTCGACGGTGCAGATCTCCTCGGCGGGCCCCGTCAGCCGCGCGTGGCCGTCTTCGAGCTCCACGCGCAGGTCGCCGCCGGCGAGGTGCACCGTGACCGGGCTCTCGCACCAGCCGTTCGCAACCGCCGCCGCGCTCGCGGCGACGGCGCTCGTCCCGGAAGAGAGTGTCTCCCCCGCCCCGCGCTCCCACACGCCGACCGTCAGCTCATGCTCGCCGTCCACGCGCACCAGCTGGACGTTCGTGCGCTCCGGGAACCGCGCGTGGTGCTCGACCAGCGGGCCGAGACGGAGCAGCTCGGCGCGGTTCGGCACCCGCTGGATCACGGCGTGCGGGTTGCCGACCGACACCGCAGTCAGCTCGACTTCCTCGCCGTCGACGTCGATCGTCTCCGGCTCCGCGACGGCCACCGCACCCATCTCCTGCTCGACGTCGCGCCCTCCCTGCAGCCGTGCCAGCACCATGCGAGGCCCGACGAGGATGCGGACCTCGTTCGCGCCGGCCCGGCGCGCCAGCCAACGGGCTGCAATCCGGGTGCCGTTCCCCGAGAGCTCGGCAACCGAGCCGTCCGGGTTCCAGATGATCACCTCGGCCGTGTCGTTGTCCGCGGAGACCACCTCGAGGATGCCGTCGGAGCCGACGCCGAAGTGGTAGTCGCAGATGCGCTTTACCCGCTCCGGCGTCAGTGGAACCGGGAGCTCGGCCTGCTCCACGAGCAGGTAGTCGTTGCCGAGGCCGTGCCACTTGGAGAGCTTCATCGGGCCGGGGCCACGCTATCTAAGGCGCCGACTAGGCGGCGCCGACCAGGGACGCCGTGCGGGCTTTGCCCGCGAGGCCGTCTAAATCTCAGTGACGATCTCCTGCGCCACCGCCGCAGGGGGACGATCGGCGTCGACCAGAACGATCCCCGGGATCCGTCGCATCCACTTGCGCTGGTACGCGGCATAGCGTCGGGTGCGCGCGACGAGCGCCTCGATCGCCTTCTCGCGCGGCAGCTCCGAGATGTCCTGGAGGCCGTGGACCGTCCTCGCGGTCGCGGAGATCGGCTCTGAGAGCGCCCTGGCGACCTCTTCCTCCACCCCGCGCTCGAACATCTCGTGCGTTCTGGCCTCGATCCGCCGTGCGAGCTCCTCCGAGGGCACGTCGAGGCCGAAGATCCGCGTCGGGTGGCGGGTCTCGCCGCTCCAGAGGGTGTCCTTCCCCGGCCGCAGGCTCGAACCGGCCTCGGCGAGCTCGAGCGCGCGCACCACGCGGCGGCGGTCGTTCTGATGTACAGCAGCGGCCGCCTCGGGGTCGCGATCCGCGAGCAACGCGTGGGCCAGCTCCGCGCCCTCCTCGTCGTACAGGCGCTCCAGGCGGTCGCGGGTGCCGGGAGCCGGTGGCGGGGGCAGCGCGAGGTCGGCGAGCGCTGCACGCAGGTAGAGCCCGGTCCCCCCGACGACGACCGGCGTCCGCTCAGCGGCGAGGATCTCGTCGATCGCCTCGTGCGCCAGACGCTGGTACTCCGCCACGGAGCCCTCCTCGTCGAGGCCGAGATAGCCGACGAGCCGCGCCGGCTGCTCGGACTGGTTCGTCAGGATCGGGAGGCCGCGGTAAACCTGCATCGCGTCCGCGGAGACGAGTTCGGCCGGGATCCTGCGGGCGACCTCCTCCGCGACCGCGGTCTTCCCGGAGGCCGTGGGCCCGAAGATCGCGAGCACGCGCGCCACCGGCGGATTCTCGCGAACAGCAGGCAGGGCGCCCGGCGGACCGGGCGCCCTGCGCTCGTGCTAGGTCGCCGGAACCGGGAAGGTCACGACGCTGGGGTTGCCGTCTCGGTCGACGGCGCGCACACCGAACAGGAAGTTGTCCTTGGTGATTCCCTTGACGGTGAAGCTCGTGACGTTGCCGACCGGAATCGTGTGCTGCCAGTACGGCATGTTCGTGTCGCGGTAGACGATCTCGTACCCCGCGAGGTCGGGCTCGGTGTTCGGCTGCCACATCAGGGTGGTGTCGACGGTCAGGGTCCCTGCTTCGACCTTGACTCCCTGTGGAGCGGCCGGCCCGTTCGCGAGCGCCGCCAGCGAGGCGAGGTTCACCCTGGCCACGTTCGCGATGTAGTGGTAGTCGAGGAACTGCTCGAGGTCGCCGAACTGGACGCCGTTCTCGACCCGCACGTCCTGGTGCTCGTGCCGGTAGTCCTCGTTGGGCTCGGTCATGCGCAGCCCCGGGTACCCCTGGTCGAGGAACGGGCCGTCGTCGGTGCCCCGCAGGAAGCGGTCGCGGCGGTAGATGATCCAGACGTTCATCTTCGGGATCGCCGCCTGCGCGGCTTCGCGGACGAAACGCGCGAGCTGACGCGGAGCCGAGTCGTTCTCGCCGCCCATCGTCCGCCGGATCGCGGCCTGCGCCGGCGTCTCCTGAGGCGACGGGCCCTCTGCGAAGACGCGTAGGTCGTGCCGGTCGCGCACGCCGTTCTGGCCGAGCGAGCTGCCGATGATGTCGTTCGAGAACATCCCGGCGACGTTGGTGCCTGCGGCTTTGAGCCGCCCCGCGAAGTTCACCGACCCGAACGTGCCCTGCTCCTCGCCGGAGAACACGGCGAAGATGATCGTCGCGTCGAACTGGTGCTTCGCCATCACGCGGGCCAGCTCGAGCACGGCGGCGACGCCCGAGCCGTCGTCATCCGCACCCGGAGCGTCGGACGTGCCGTTCAGGACGTCGGTCACCCGCGAGTCGAGGTGGCCGCTGACGACGTACGTGCGGCCTGTGGACTCCGGCTGCGTACCGTGCAGCGTGGCGATCACGTTCGTGATCGTCGTCGGCACCGGGATCCGTGGCCCCGGCGGCTGGACGAACGACTGCTGCTCGACAGTCATCCGGCCGTCCGAGTCGGCCGCGTACTGCTGGAGCTGGTCGAAGACCCAGTTCGTCGCGGCACCGATGCCGCGATTCGGATCGGTCTGCGACGAAAGGGTGTGTCTCGTCCCGAATGAGACCAGCGTGTTGATCGAGTGCTCGATGTTGTCCGAGCTGATGTCGCTCAGCATGTGCCGAACGTCGGGCGAGACCGCCGGTGCGTCACCGGAGTCGCCATGTGCGGCCCTCGTCGTGAGCGCCAACGTGGCGGCCGCTGCGAGCGCACCCACGCAGGCGACGACAAACAGGCCGTACGCCAGCTTCCTCATAGGTCCTCCTCCTGGCTAGGAGATCGGGGATATCGGAGCGCCTACCCAGGTACGGGTCGTTCTAGTCTCCCTTGCCACGCAGTCGGGCGCGCACGAGCTCCAGCTCCTCGTCGCTCACCCCGGTCGCGCGGAGGTACTCCTCGACGCCGCCGTAGCGCCTTTCCAGCTCCGCGAACACACCGAGCATCGACTCCGCCGGCGTCTGCGCGATCCGCCGCAGACGCTGCAGCTCCTCCTCCGACTCGGCGGCTTCGAACCAGGGCTCGTGGCGCTCGCGCAGCCGCTCCTCGCTGAGCGCGTAGTCCCGGGCGATCGTCGCCTCGTCGACACCCGCGACGTGGAGCAGCAGCGCCGTGAGCAAGCCGGTGCGGTCCTTGCCGCCGACGCAGTGGATCACCACGCCGCCCTGGGGCGCGTGTGCCACCGCACGCACGGAGGCGGCGACGTTGTCCTTGAAGCGCTCGAGGAAGATCAGGTACGCGTCACGGGTCGCCGCCGCGTCGTCCGGGGCGGCCGTGGTCGCCGCCTCGAGCTCCTCTGCGATCTCCTCCCACGCCTCGTCGCTCGCCTCCATGAAGGGGACGTGGACGACCTCGACCGGCAGCTCCGCGGGCGGGTCTTCCTCGCGCTCGTGGTCACCGCGCAGGTCGATGACGAGCCCGATCCCGTAATCGACCAGTGCACGCCAGCCGTCGTCGCTGAGCAGCCGGACGCTGTCGGCGCGAACGACCGCACCGCTGCGCGTCTCGCCGCCGTCGGTCGTCGGCAGGCCGCCGAGATCGCGGACGTTGAGACAGCCGTCCCAGACGAGGTCGCGCGTCTCAGGCGGCAACTGCGGCGAGCTGGGTGCCCTTGAGAGTGGTCGACGTCGCGGCTTCGATCGTGACCGGCACGAGCTCTCCCGCGGAGGCCGTGCCCGCGAAGTTGACCGTCGTGTTGCGGCGCGTGCGGCCGCGCAGCAACGAGGCGTCGGTCCGGCTCGACCCCTCGACGAGGACTTCCTCGACGCGGCCGATCCGCTCCCGGTTGCGGGCCTCAGCAACGCGCTGGACGACCTCGATCAGCCGCTCGATCCGCTGGCGCTTGACGTCCTCGGGAACCTGGTCTGCCATCGACGCCGCCTCCGTGCCCTGGCGCGGCGAGTAGACGAACGTGAAGGCGCCGTCGTAACCGATCTCCTCGACTGCGCTCACGGTCTCCTCGAACTCGGCCTCGGTCTCGCCGGGGAAGCCCACGATCAGGTCGGTCGTGAGCGCCAGGTCGGGGATCGCGGCGCGCAGCTCGCCGACCACGCGCAGGTAGCGCTCGCGCGAGTAGGTGCGGCGCATCGCCTTGAGGACGGGTGTCGAGCCGGACTGCAGCGGCAGGTGCGCGTGCTCGCAGACGCTCTGGCACTCCGCCATCGCGGCGATCACGGGGGCGCGGAAGTCCTTCGGGTGCGGGCTCGTGAAGCGGATCCGCTCGATGCCCTCGACCGCGTCGCACGCGCGCAGCAGCTCGTCGAACGAGCTCCCGACGTCGCGCCCGTACGAGTTCACGTTCTGGCCGAGCAGGGTCAGCTCGCGGACGCCCTCGCGCGCCAGCCCTTCGACCTCGGCCAGGATCTCACCGGGGCGGCGCGAGACCTCCTTGCCGCGAACCGACGGGACGATGCAGTACGAGCAGACGGAGTTGCAGCCCATCGAGATCTGCACCCAGGCCTGGAAGCGCCGCTCGCGATGGAGCGGCAGCCGGCCGGCGAAAGCGCGCTCTTCGCCCGTGCCGAACGCGCCGCGCTCGATCCCCACCCCACCGGCGCCGAGCCACTCGGCCAGGTGCGGGATCGACCCCGGGCCGAAGGCGACGTCGATGTACGGGTAGAGCGAGAACAGCCGTTCCCGCTGCGCCTCGGCGTAGCAACCGCCCACGGCGATCACCTTCTCGGGGTCCCGCTCCTTGAGGGCACGCGCCTGCGCGAGGTGCGCGGCGAAGCGCTGGTCGGGCTTCTCGCGGATCGTGCACGTGTTGAACACGAGCACGTCGGCTTCCGTCTGCTCGGCGGCCTCCCCCAGGCCCAGCTCCTCGAGCATCCCCTTGATTCGCTCGGAGTCGTGAGCGTTCATCTGGCAGCCGAACGTGGTGACGTGGTAGCGCCTCACCGGATCGAAACTCTAGCCACCTGGACAGCCCGTTCCAGCCCTGTCACCCTTGGTCGCGCCGGAAGTCGACATCGAGTAGGGGAAGGGGCACACATGCGCAGGCCTGGCGTCGTAGTAAAGGCTGCGGCCGCAACCGTCGCCGTGCTCGCGATCACGCTCGTGATCGCCGGAGCCGGGGTCGCCGCCGGACAGATCAACCTGACGGCGATCGACACCGCGTACACGCAGGATTTCGACACGCTCGCCGCGACGGGCCAGTCCAGTGTGGTTCCGACTGGCTGGGCATTCGTCGAGCTGGGAACGAACGCGAAAACAAAGTACACCGCTGGTACCGGCAGCAGCAACGCCGGCGATACCTACAGCTTCGGCGCGGCGGGCTCGACCGAGCGCGCCTTCGGGTCGCTGCTCAGCGGATCACTCATCCCGACGATTGGGGTGTCGTTCACCAACGACACAGGCTCGACGATCTCGTCCCTCGACGTCGCGTACACAGGTGAGCAGTGGCGCCTCGGCCAGTCCGGGCGCGGCGCCGACCGGCTCGACTTCGAGTACAACCTCAATGCGACCGGCCTCACCCAGGCCTCGGGCTGGGTCGACGTGGACTCGCTCGACTTCTCCTCACCCGTAACGGTCGGAACGGTCGGAGCGCTGGACGGCAACGCAGCCGGGAACCGCACGCCGGTCGCAGCGACCATCAACGGCCTTTCGATCGTTCCGGGTCAGACGTTCTGGCTCCGCTGGGCCGATTTCAACGTCACCGGCTCCGACGACGGTCTCGCGATCGACGGTTTCTCGCTCACGCCTCGTGCGGCCCACACGATCTCGGTAGCCGACGCGACGGTCGTCGAGGGCGACTCCGGCAAGACCACCGCAAGCTTCGCGGTGACTCTCTCCACACCCGCGCCCGCGGGTGGCGTGACCTTCGACATCGCCACCTCGAACGACTCCGCGGTGGCTCCCGACGACTACACCGCCGCCTCCGTTACCGGGGCGGCGATTCCGGAAGGACAGTCGACCTACGCCTTCGACGTCTCGGTGAGCGGCGACACCAGCGTGGAGCCGGACGAGAGCTTCTCGGTCGACATCACGAACATCTCCGGCGTCGACCCCGGCGACACACACGCGATCGGAACGATCCTCAACGACGACTTCCCGCCGCCGGTGCCGATCCACGACATCCAGGGCTCGACCCATATCTCGCCTTTCGCCGGCCAGCGGCCGCGCGTGCTCGGAATCGTGACGGCGAGAAGCACGAACGGATTCTGGATGCAGGACCCGAACCCCGACTCGAACACGGCCACGTCCGAGGGCATCTTCGTCTTCACGAGCTCGGCGCCTGCCGTCGCCGTCGGGGACTCCGTGCGCGTGCAGGGAACCGTGCAGGAGTTCCGTCCCGGCGGCGCGACGAACGGCAACCTCACGACGACGGAGCTGAGCGGATCTCCCACGGTCACCGTGCTCTCCACGGGCAACCCTCTGCCGCCGGCCGTGGTGATCGGCACCGGGGGCCGCATCCCGCCCGACTCCGTGATCGAGGACGACGCGACCGGCAGCGTCGAGACGAGCGGCGTCTTCGACCCCGATCAGGACGGCCTCGACTTCTACGAGAGCCTCGAGGGGATGCGCGTCCAGCTGAACAACGCGGTTGCCGTCGGGCCGACCGAGCCCGACTTCGGCGAGACGCCGGTGATCGGCGACAACGGCGCCAACGCGTCCGTGCGCACCTACCGCGGCGGGCTGCTGCTGCGCCCGGACGACGGAAACCCGGAGCGGGTGACACTCGACGACCAGCTCACGCCGCTGCCGAACGTGAACGTCGGCGACCACTACAGCGGGCCGGTCGTCGGGATCATGGACTACAACTTCGGCAATCCCTTCATCGAGGTCACCTCGGCGGGCCTCACCGCCGTCCACGACGGCGTCACGCGCGAGACGACCGATCTCGTCGCGCCCGGCGAGCTCGCGATCGCGACGTTCAACTTCGAGAACCTCTCGGCCGGCCAGGCGGACAAGCTCGCTGCGCTCGCGAGCCTGATCGTGAACAACCTCCGCTCGCCGGACCTGATCGCGGGTGAGGAGGTACAGGACAACAACGGCGAGACCAACAGCGGCAACGTCGACGCCTCGCAAACGCTGTCGCAGCTCGTTGCCGCGATCGCGGACGCCGGTGGCCCGACGTACGGGTGGCGCCAGATCGACCCGGTCGACGGCAAGGACGGGGGCGCGCCAGGCGGCAACATCCGGCAGGTCTTCCTCTTCCGGACCGACCGCGGGCTCTCCTTCGTCGACCGGCCCGGCGGCGACTCGACGACGCCCAACGCGGTCGTCGGCTCGGGCGCCGCGGCGCACCTGCAGTACAGCCCCGGCCGCATCGACCCCGCGAGCGGCGCGTGGAACGCGAGCCGCAAGCCGCTGGCCGGCGAGTTCGACTACCGCGGCCACAAGCTGTTCGTGATCGCGAACCACTTCAACTCGAAGGGCGGCGACGACCCGCTGCGCGGGCGCTTCCAGCCGCCGAACCGCGTGACCGAGACGCAGCGACACCAGCAGGC
>Ga0081540_1004008_pt1 | contig 11408 bp, 8 predicted proteins | sample TabmetS2T1R1_FD_71024 | JGI IMG/M metagenome (GOLD analysis project Ga0081540, IMG submission 71024) | Tabebuia heterophylla rhizosphere microbial communities from the University of Puerto Rico - S2T1R1 | ecosystem: Host-associated > Plants > Roots > Rhizosphere ...
CGCTACGAATTGACCCGGATTGGCAGGGCTGCCGGTCTCGCTGGAACCAGAACCTGAAGTGCCCGGAAGCAGAATCGTGAAGTTTTGCCAGTCCGTGTCAACATTCGGCAACTGTGCCATGGATCTTGCTTCAAGAGTAGTTTGTTGCACCCCCGATTCGGTGTTGAGCAGGGGCACGTTTGAGGTGACCATAACTTGTTGTGTCGTGGCACCAACCCTCAACTCAGCGTTGACTCATGTCATGCCAACCTGAACTGTGACAGGCCCGCGAACAAGTGTGTTGAATCCTTCCTTTGTGAAGGTGATCTGGTAGCGTCCGGTCACAATAGAGGAGGTGTCGTACAGGCCATCGTTGTTGGTGGTGAAATCCTTTGATACCCCGGTGTCCACATTCAGCACCGTCACCGTGACTCCCGGAACCAATGCGCCTGACGGATCGGTTACCGTACCGCGTATGTCACCCGCATTGGTGCTCTGCGCGTAGCCGAGACCTGCCATGGATATGACAAGGAAAGATAGCGCCAGAAGACTCGCTTTTCTCATTGGTTGCCTCCAAAGTAAGTGCGTACAGGTTTGCCACAATCCTGCGGATAGCTTTTTTGAGTAGTCTGAATTGCAGGATTTTCTCACAGGACCAAGTCTTGTCGCGACATCAAAATCTGTCGCGATGAGTCGATGGATCCTCGCCCGTTTCGAAGCACATATTCGCATGCTTACGCGGCCTATTCAAACGTTTGAAATCAGGTGATGAATATTTCACTTGGTGCAGGCACAGTCAAGCCAAAAAAGGAGCCAGTGCGGTTTTACGAAATGAAATGCCGTTCAGTCGCCATGAGCGGTCTTTGCTCCGGGATTATTCCCCGGAAAGTTTTCCACGCAGAACAGTAACCGATGCCTTGGGTAGCGTGTATGCCGTATCGGTGTCGCCCGTCAACGCTAGTCTTTTGGCTGGACCATCCGGCTCGGCGCGGCCGCTGCCAATGTTTGAATGCCATTGGTATTGCTCGCTGCCGAACGTGACCATGTTTACCGGACCAGAAAAATGTTTTTGATTCTTATCCGCCGTATCCTCAAAAACGATATGCACCGGATGTGCGTTCTCCTGATCTTTGTTGACCAGCATCACGGACCATTCTCCATCCGGCCGCAGCACAGCATAGGAAGTGACCAGCGAGTGCCCGGAGCCGTCGTGAATGTCACTGCTGCTTGGAAACAGTCGATGTTCGCCGCTTCCTGGCTGAACCCATTCGAGGTTAATCATCTGGCTGGCAAAGAATTGCGAGATGGGTTGCTGAATCTCGTAGTCTGAGTTCACCGTGAACATGCCAAACGTGCCTGGAGAGGTCCCGTGGCAGCCAAGAGACTGCCCGAGCGGGATGTAGTGGAAATAGTAGACAGCATTCCCGCCAGCCTGGAGAAACGCTCCAACATAATCAGCCCACCAGAGCGCAGCGAAGATGTCGACGAATGACTCATCGTCGCCGGCGGCAATATTCGATTCTGTGATGAACATGGGAACGCCTTTCGGCAACCCATCGTCTCGCCAGACTTGAAGAATGTTGCGTACCAGATCTGCTTCGTCGTAAAGATCGCTCCACTGCAGCTTGCAGCGTTCGAAGGGATAGTGCTCAAAAGAAACAAAAGACAGGTCTTCGATGCGGTTATGGGCCCTTAGATAGTCAAAGAAGCGGCCCATCCAGGAGGTCCTGCCTTGCGCGTCAGGCCAAACCTCTATGTCCTTGTTCACTCCCTCGAAGATAGGGCCGCCCAATTTCAGTTTTGGGTCTACGCGATGTAATGCAGTTGCCCATTGCAGGTAGAGAGCTGCATAGTCTTCAGGCAACGCATGTTTGCCATCGGGCTCTTCGCCCATTTCCACGTAGGAAATGGGATAGCCGCGTTTTTCGATGTAGCTGATTTCAGCCACCGCATTTTCCGGATTGTCGTAGAGCATGGCCACGGGAATCATTGCGGGAAGCCCGCGCGTGATTCCACTCGTGTAGAAAAGATCAAAGCCCACCTGGTCGCCTCGTTCGTTGACCACTGAGCCCTCATGCCATGGATCTACGGAGGAACAAATGGTGTTGCTCTGCGCGCGGTCAGCCGTATGACGAACGACATCGTGAAGGCCTCCGTCAGCCGTCGTCGTTCCGAGAAAGACCTCATGAATTGCGTAGCCGAGACAGTTGCGGGGATCATCGGAGCCATGTGTATCGCAAGTATTGGAAGACTCCGTCATCCAGACGCGGATGAATCGCGCGGAGATGGGAACACGCGAAAGCTGAAGAGTAGCCGGTCCTCCAGAACCGTTGGTTACATCGCCACCAGGAAACGTGACCCATGTTCCCTTTGTCGCCTGGTGAATAGCATCCGCCCCGGTCCAATACTGCACGAGATAGCGGCGCGCATAGGGCTCCGCCCAGTTGATGCGAATTGCATTGATCTGTTGCGGAGTAGCCAGGTCCACGACGATCCACTGTGGATGCAGGCTGTCATCTTCGCCCGTGTAACGCTTGCTCAGGTAGGGATTGCTCTTCCAATACGTGTTCAAGTCGCCGTCAGTAAGGCGGGAATATCCGGTTCCATCAGGCTGCGAGAAACCCTGATGGGTCAGCGGGTATCCCTGAGAGTGCCGGATAAACTCCGTCGGTGTGGAATTTCCAACGAAGTAACCCTGATTGCCAGAAGTGCTCCACTTGCCCTGCGGATTCCAATGCCATGCCTCAACATAAAGCTCGGTGTTTTGCCGATAGGTAACGGTCTGCCATCCCGCGGAAAGCAGCTGCTTGATCATGGGCTCGCTGAATACCTTGTCTGTCGCCGCACGCGGAATGCGATCCACTCCAGCACCAAGTGTTTCCGTGGGCCGGAAGGAATTGGCAACATGGTCGGACGTGATGTCCACGCGAACCGTTTGCGCTCTCAGTTCATGCGCGAACGTCACCATGATCAGAACAAACAACAACGAGCAGAACCGATTTATCCGAGCAGCGCCGGCTCGCGCAGCCTCTTTCTGTTGAACAGCAATTAGACCCATTGCACTGTCCTCTTGGTAGTAAGCCGCCGCCCATGCTTCTTACACGGGAAACAGTTCTTAGTAGTAGGCTTTCGCAGTCAACGCACAAATTCCCAGACAAAAGGCACACTGGACAGACGATTACTTTTGCTGCTTTACTTGCGAACGATTGAAAGGTCGTTGGTTTCCCAGTTTTCAATCGTTTTAATCCTGTGTCAAGAAAATAGTTACGCTTGCGGCGTGCGCTACACTCGTCATGCCGCAGACCGAGTTTGTCAAAGCATGAAAGGCAGTTCATAGAATGGAATCCATACCGAGAGATATCGTTAGAGGATCAGCTGTACATAGATTCTCGATACACAGAGTTGGCCTCCTGGTATTACTCGCTATAACTGTCGCGACAAGCAGCGATGTACTCAGGGCGCAAACCGTGACAGTGGATGCGACACCCAGTCACTCCGTCAATTCATTCAGTCCTCCATATGCTTTGGGAACAACGGTCGACAGGGTGCCGAGCAATGCCACAGACGCTTTCTTTAGCCCAGCAGCGATCCAACAGATTCTCGAGGCAGGCTGGGGTGCCGTCAGCTACCGCCAGAACACAGAATTGTTTGTGCAGGCCTGGCACTGGAATCCCAAGGGAACCTGGAGTGATCGCAGCGGCAGAGGCTACTTTACTGGCGATTCGACACCCACTGATCCGATTCGCCACTCTTACGGTTACGATTTGCGTCACCGAGGTTTTACAAGAAACGGAGGCACCGAATTCAGTGGGTATTCGCGCCTGGATGACGGCGATCTAAAGAGCTATTGGAAGAGCAACCCCTATCTGACCGCAGCTTTTGCTGGCGAGGACGACAGTCTGCATCCGCAATGGATTGTCATCGATCTCGAAAAGTCTCAACCGGTCAACGCCATTCGCATCGCATGGGCAGAGCCGTATGCACGTGCCTATCAGGTGCAGTACTGGACGGGCACAGACGCCATGGACAGCCAGGCCGACGGCGAATGGAAGAACTTCAAATCTGGCGAGATCGCGGATGGCAAGGGTGCAACTGTGACGCTGCCTCTTGACGCGGATCCGGTGACTACTCGCTATGTCCGCATTCTTATGACTCGTTCCTCGAACACCTGCGATACCCATGGTTCGGGCGACCGCCGCAATTGCGTCGGTTACGCCATCCAGGAGGTCTACCTCGGGAAATTGGACAGCGGCAACAGCTTCAAAGACCTGCTGCGTCATTCGCCTGACCAGAAGCAATCCGCTACGTACTGTTCTTCGGTTGATCCATGGCATGAACCTTCGGACCTGTTCGTCGCGCCGGATCGCATGGAATCAGGTGACCAGCCAGGATTCGATCTCTTCTTCACGAGCGGCATTACGCGCGGCCTGCCTGCCATTGTTCCCGTTGCGATGCTCTACGGGACACCAGAAGATTCCGTTGCGCAGCTTACTTACCTCAGGAAGCGAGGCTACGCTTTCTCCAACATTGAAATGGGAGAAGAGCCCGACGGTCAGTACATGTTGCCCGAGGACTATGGCGCGCTCTATCTGCAGTGGGCGACAGCACTTCATCGCGTAGATCCCACGCTCAAGTTGGGCGGCCCAGTTTTTGAAGGTGTGACGCAGGACATCAAAGTATGGGCCGATGCCAGGGGCCGAACTTCATGGTTTGGTCGTTTTCTCGACTACCTGAAAGCGCACGACCGCCTGGGGGATCTGGCATTCATGTCCTTCGAGCATTATCCCTACGATGGTTGCGAAACCCCGTGGAAGAACCTTTATGAAGAACCGCAGTTGATCAGTCACATTATCCAGGTGTGGCGAGATGATGGACTGCCGCCGAACGTTCCCATGTTCGATACCGAAACCAATGCTCACGGCGGCGATGCGTCGGTGGATATCTTTGGGGCGCTGTGGCTGGCGGATTCATTCGCAGGCTTTCTAACCGCGGGCGGCAAAGCTACTTACTACTATCATGCCTTGCCGTACTCACCGCCTCACCCCGCGTGCAAGAACAGTTGGGGAACCTACCGCATGTTCATGACCGACCGAAACTATCAGATTAAGCAGCGAACATCGCAGTTTTACGCCGCGCAGATGATTACCCAGGAATGGGTGCAAGCAAAAGATGCGGAGCACAAGCTCTTTACTGCCGCGAGCGATGTCAAAGATGCTGATGGCCACGTATTGGTAACCGCGTACGCCGTGCTCCGCCCGGATGGCAAGTGGTCCCTTATGCTCATCAACAAAGACCACGAGAATCCTCATCCAGTGCGCATCGTCTTTCATGACGCGGAAGCAAAGACAGATCGATATTTCAAAGGTCCGGTCCAGATGGTCACATTCGGAAAAGCCCAATACCAATGGCACTCCGCTGGCAGAGAAGGGTATGCCGATCCCGACAACCCGCCAGTGAAATCGACAATGAATGGAACGGAAGGCTCCAGTTATGTGCTGCCCCCGGCTTCTCTGACCGTCTTGCGCGGCAACTGAGGATTTTTTTGCAACCCAAAATACCGGGATCCTGACTCGCTGCATAATCTTCTCAAAAACCGTGAAACACGTTTTGACTTACTGCGCCAGGTATTAATAGGCTTATCCATTCAAATCGAGCACGAGTGTCGGATGCAGCCACCGACACTCCAACATCGGACACTTATAAGAAAGAGACGGAATTGATCAGGTCGAGTCAACGACGGCGATTAATCTTCTTGGCACTGTCGATTGCGCTTTCAGCATCGGCTCAGGTTGCAAAGCCTGATTTGGTTGATGTTCACGTGCACTACAACGGCGAGGCCGGAGTTCTGCAGCAGCTTTTGGTCAAACTACAGGCCGCGAACGGAATGGCAATACTCCTCACAACGCCCGCAGGCTTACCGACCGCGAGCAAGTTCATTCGCGAAAACCCAACGCGATTTGTTGGCTTCGGAGATGTCAAGCTCGATGACCCGAACATTCTGCGCGAGATTGATCGATTTCATCAGGCCGGTTTTCGCGGGCTGGGTGAGATTACTTCCACTCTGAAGAACTACGACGATCGCTCCTACTGGCCTATCTATGATCGCGCCGATAAGTACCACATGCTGCTTCTATTTCACACCGGCATTGTCAATCGTCTGCACCCGGAGCAACCGGCCGACATAAGCTTCGACCGCAGTCGTGTGACTCGTCTGGATCTGATCGCGCGACACTGGCCCAGGTTGACGATCATTGGGGCTCATATGGGAAATCCTGATTATGCCGAAGCCGCAGAGATTGGCCGATGGGACCCGAATCTTTACTTCGATTTGTCGGGTACGTCCCTCCTGAAAAAGAAGAATGATTACCGCTTCTTTCAATCCATTTTCTGGTGGACGGGCCTCGTGAGTCCTCACACTCCGGCAAGTGGCGCGAACGCTTTCGAAAAACTTGTCTTTGGATCAGATGTTTTCAACGGAGAGCTTGATGAGTTTGACGGCGCGCTATCGCGATACCGCGCCATGCTCAAGGAGTGTGAAGTTCCGGAGAAGTCGGAGGAAATGATTTTCTCAGGGACGATGTGGCGCATTCTTCAAGAACAGGAAAAACAAATCGCGGCAGACAAGAAGTAGCAGCGATTTCAGCTTTCGGTCACACTTACTTCCGAGGACTTAATTCCAAAACTTGCGGGGACACTAAGTTGGTGCACAACTCGCTCTATCGATCATTGCTTCTCTTAGCGGCGACAGAAATCTCAACCCTGCCAACGTGCGAGACCAGTTTGGAAAACTATTTACCTTAGTAATTCAAAAGTGAGCATGACATGCATAGAGCTTCTCTCAAAATGCGGTGGCAGTTAACGCTGGTAGTTTTCATTCCATGTTTCGCAGTCGCAATATCCGGATGCAATAGCAAGCCAACAACACCAGCTCCATCGGCTGCGGTAGCTCCTGTCACCGGACCGTTCTCTGATCAGGAACTTCACCAGTTTGTTGCGCTTGACCCTATCGACACGCACACGCATGTCTATCAGAGTGCGCCCGAACTCGTGAATCTGCTTGAGCGGCTGAATCTTCATATCCTAAATATTGTTGTGGCTCGCGATCCTGATCAGAAGTCGCTCGACCAGGAGCGCCAGCAGGTCTGGAATTTTGTGAATATCAGCCGCGGTCATGCCACTATGTGCACGACATTCGATCCCTTCCTGTACCGTGAACCGTCCTTCAAAAAGTCGGCGATTGCTGCGATCAACGATGACTTTGATCGCGGCTCGCCGGCAGTGAAGATATGGAAGAACATCGGCGAACAGGTCAAAGACCCCAAGGGCAATTACCTGATGCCCGACAATCCTGTCTTCGAGCCCATCTATGAGAACATTTCAGCTCGCAACAAAACTCTGATCGCGCATCTTGCCGATCCGAACTCCATCTGGGAGCCGCCCACGCCTAAGTCAGCGGACTATGAATACTACACGCAGCATCCCGAATGGTACATGTACAACAAGCCGAATGCGCCGTCTAAGGCCGCGATCCTTGTAGCCCGTGATCACGTTCTCGAAAACTACCCGAAGCTTCGTGTCGTGGGCGCACACCTGGGCAGCATGGAAGCCGACTTTAAACAATTAGCCGATCACCTTGATCGCTATCCGAACTTCGCGGTCGACATTGCCGCGCGTATGCCTTACATCGTCAGGCTGCCGCGTGAAGAGGCGATTGCTTTCATCGAGAAGTATCAGGACCGTTTGATTTACGCTACGGATCACGGTCTTTCGGCAAACGCGAAAGCTCCCGACGCCGTAAAGCAGTGGGAAAATTCCTATGCCTTCGATTGGCGTTTCTTCGCGACCGCCGATTCGTTGCAATACAAAGACGAGCATGTGCAGGGGCTGGCTCTTCCCGCTGCAGTCTTGCACAAGCTCTACCATGACAACGCTCTGCATTGGATACCCGGGGTGATGTCCGTACAAAAATGAAAATTGAGGATGAGAACATATGAGTCCGCAAGACAATCACGAATGCACGATAGACATCGTGTCAGTGCGGTGCTCGATCCACGATAATGACGGACCGACGAAATGATACGGAGTATGAGCAATGCTGGTAGGAAGCGGAGAGATGAGGAGTTTTAAGGCAGGTACCGCAAAAGTTGAGATTTATCCCGATGCTGTCTCAATGGGGGAAGCAGCGGCCAAGGCAGTTGCGGAAGCGATCAAAGAGATTGAAAAGCATCAAGAAACCATCAATGTGATCTTTGCTACGGGCGCTTCTCAACTTGATATGCTTGACGCGCTCACGAAAATGAAGGATCTGCCCTGGAACAAGGTGCGCGGCTTTCACATGGATGAATACATCGGACTGCCAATCCAACATCCGGCATCGTTTCGTGGATATCTGCGGGAAAGGTTGACGGAGAAAGTTCCCCTGAAGGAATTCAACGAAGTGGATGGCACCGCAGCTGATGCCGAAGCATTCAGTCTGAAGTATGCTGTGAAGCTGCGCGCCGCAGAGCCGCAGCTTTGCATTATGGGGATTGGCGAGAATGGTCATCTCGCGTTCAACGATCCGGGCTTGGCAGATTTCAATGATCCTGTCGATGTGAAAGTGGTCCATCTTGATCGTCAGTGCCGGGAGCAGCAGGTCGCCGAAGGTTGGTTCGCCAGTACCGCTGAGGTTCCCGAGTCGGCAATCACTCTCACGATTCCGGCGCTCTTGCGTGTGCCGCGACTTGTTGTCTCAGTTCCTGGAAGTCGCAAGGCTCACATTGTGCGACGCAGTCTAACCGAATCGATCTCTACAGATTGCCCTGCCACGATTCTGCGCACCCATCCCGATGCAACAATTTTTCTCGATGAGGCTTCAGCTGCGGAGTTGAAAGGCGTGTTTCCTAAGTCGTAAGCGAACGGAGATGAAAAATGAGCGATCAGCCAAACGATGGTACCGACCGCAGAACCTTCCTCAAACAGGCTGCGGGAGCCGCACTTGTTACAGGAATGGATGCGCATTCTTATGCCCGAATTCTCGGCGCAAACGATCGCATCCGCCTGGCGCAGCTTGGATGCGGCGGACGCAGTCACGGACATGTGCACATGGTCCAGCTGGCGTCGAAGCAGATTCCCGTTGAAACTATCGCTGTATGCGATCTCTGGAGCCTGGCTCGCGAGCGGCGCGCTGCGCAGGTGAAAGAGGCGTTCAATCTCGCTCCGCAATCTTACAAATACTCAGAAGAAATGCTCGTGCGTAATGACATCGATGGTGTGATGATCGCCACCGGAGATTTTCAGCACGCGAAGCTTTGCGTCGACGTTGTGCGCGCCGGTAAGGACTGCTACGTGGAGAAGCCCTTTGCCAATGTTCTCTCCGAGGCGAAAGAAGCGCGAGACACGGCGAAGGCCTCGAAGCAGATGGTACAAGTGGGTTCGCAGCATCGCAGCGAACCCTATCAGCTCGCCGTACGGGATCTGGTGCGGGCCGGCCGTATTGGCCCCATCGTCCACATTGAGCAGGAGTGGAACGTTAATCAGGAGCGATGGCGCTTTGTAAATGTCGATACCGGGATCTCCCGCGAAATGCTGGAGGACCGCAACATGCAGTGGAAGGAATGGCTCGACCGAAAGTCAATGCTTAAGGAAGAAGACACGGATTGGAAGCGGTGGCTGCTGGGCAAGCCCTACCAGCCGTTCGATCCGCACGTCTATCTTGAATTCAGGCTCTACAAGAAATTTTCTTCCGGCATCTTCGATCAGTGGATGAGTCACGGCAGTGACCTGGTACATCTGTGGACCGACGAGACATATCCGGAGAGTGCAGTGGCGAACGGAGGCGTATTCGCGTGGAAGGATGGACGCGAAAATCCCGATATGTGTGTTGCCGCCATCACCTATCCCAAGGGATTTCTCTACACATACAAAACCATCTTCGGCAACAGCTACCGGAGCTTCTCGCGCATTCAGGGTCGCGATGGCACCATCGCGAACTACGGAGGTGAAGGATCCTCGCTCTTCACCGTTAGCAAAGAAGGCGGCAGAGATGAATATGGTGGGTCAGTTTATGCGAACTCTCTCCCGATAAACGCACCAGCCGCGGACCACGAAGAAATCGTCAAGGTTGCCGGAGCAGAGCCGCCAAATTCAGACGGTCCCGGAGACGACAGCGTCATCCACGTAACCAACTGGCTCAAGTCCATGCAGACGCGCCTTCAGCCGAATGCGAATGTTGATCACGGTTTTTCGCACTCGATAGTCACCATCATGGCTGCGCAGGCTTATTGGAGCGGCAAAAAACTCTACTGGGATCCGCATAACGAGGAAATCGTGGATCATCCAGTGGCCTCATAGCCGTATCGCCATGGCTGCAGGATTAATTCCGCTGGCAGCAACCGCGAGTCTCTTTCTCCTCATACGACCACCGCGCACTGTAGACTAGGTAGACTCTGAAATAAAGTTATGGTGGTCGTATGAATTCACCGATTGCCGAATTGTTTCTTGGTTATTCCGTACGCAAGCTGCACGACATGACGCGCTGCGTCGAGTCATGTCTCGCAACACTGAGTGAAGACCAGGTCTGGGAGCGCCATGCCGCGCATGAAAATACCGTAGCCAACCTGTTACTGCATCTATGCGGCAACACCCGCCAGTGGATCATGCACGGAGTGGCGGCGCAGGCCGATGTGCGCGCGAGAGATGCGGAATTCAACGCAGATGGCGGTCTCTCTAAAGCTGCGTTGCTGACTCTTTTCAAAGACACACTCGCCGAGGCCGTTTCCGTACTTGAAACCCTCCCGCACGAGAGACTCACCGACCGCACAGATCCGCAGCAGCGTGGGGAAGTATCCGTTCTCGAAGCGATCTATCAGGTCGTTGGTCATGTGCAACAGCACACCGGTCAAATCATTCTTTTGACAAAACAAATGTCCAACCGCGATCTGGACCTGACGATTCCTCGACCACGATAAGGCGAAACGATGAAGAGTGTGAACGCGCTTGTCTATCTGGCATTGCTGTGTGCCACCTCTGCAGTTCCCGCGCAATCCACCACCGCGTGGCATGAGGGTAGCTTTCATATCGACACCGCTGGAGTCATCGGACGGTCCGCGATTGTTCTTGGTCGACCGAATCTGGAAGCGGGGCAAGCGATGCCCTTGGGTAATGGAACACTGGGCGTAGCTGTCTGGTCCGCAGATGGCCTCACGGCGCAGTTGAATCGAGCCGATACCTTGCCCGACCGCTATTCTCCCGGCCAAATCGTTCTTCACGGCCTCGCGCCACTGACAAAGGCAACCGACTATTCGGGCCTCCTCGACCTCTACAACGGAGAATTTCGCGAGCAGGGCGGTGGAATGACCGCGACAGCTTATGTGCAGCCGTCCACGGACACACTGGTCATCGATGTAACAGGTGCAAAGCCGGAAGAGTCGCAGACTGCGCAGTTAAAA
>Ga0081540_1004009_pt1 | contig 11404 bp, 9 predicted proteins | sample TabmetS2T1R1_FD_71024 | JGI IMG/M metagenome (GOLD analysis project Ga0081540, IMG submission 71024) | Tabebuia heterophylla rhizosphere microbial communities from the University of Puerto Rico - S2T1R1 | ecosystem: Host-associated > Plants > Roots > Rhizosphere ...
CTTCGCACGGCCGGCGATCTGGCCGACTGGCTGTACATCACGCCGGGGGAATTGGACTGGTTCGCAGATAGTCGGCACCAGCACGCTCGCTGCGCCATTCCGATCCTTCAGCATTATTCTTATGCCTTCGTCGCGAGGCGCTCCGGCTTTCCACGGCTGATAGAGGCGCCCAAGCCGCGATTGCGGGCAGTTCAGCGCCGGATCCTACATGAAATCCTCGACCCGTTGCCCGCGCACCCTGGCGCGCACGGCTTCGTGCGTGGCCGCTCCTGCCTCACTGGCGCGCAGATTCATGCCGGCGAGGGCGTCGTGATCACGATGGACCTGCGAAATTTCTTCGCCACCGTCGCGCTGCCGCGGGTGCATGCGATTTTCCGCTGCCTTGGCTATCCCTGGGCGGTCGCCAAGCTGCTGACCGGCCTTTGCACCACCGCGACGCCGGCCAGCGTGTTCGCTCGTCCCGAAGGACAGGCTTACGACCATCCCACGCGGAAGCGTTACGAGATGCCACACCTCGCCCAGGGCGCGCCAACCTCGCCTGCACTCGCAAACCTCACCGCATGGAATCTGGATGTGCGCCTGGCCGCGCTTGCGCGCCGTTTCGATGCCAACTACACGCGCTATGCCGATGATCTGGCGTTCTCCGGCGCCGATGCGCTCGCGGCGAGGCTGGAGCACTTCCGCGATATGGTCGCAGCGATTGTGCACGATGAAGGCTTTTCCTTAAACAGCGGCAAGACGCGCATTATGCGCAGCTCGGCCCGTCAGCAGATCACGGGCCTGGTCGTCAACGAGCATGTCAATGTTCCGCGCCGCGCCCATGACGAGCTCAAAGCGATCCTGCATAATTGCGTCAGGTTCGGTCCGCAGGAACAAAATCGGCGTGGGCTGGATGATTTCCGCGCCCACCTGGATGGACGCGTGAGCTGGGTCGAGGCAGTCAACCCGAAGCGCGGCGCATGGCTGCGGCAGGCATTCAACGCCATTCGTTGGTGAGCGGAGCCGTCGGGTGCGCCACTGATTAGAACTGGTCCGCAGCGATCGCCTGGCGCAGGGCGCCCCGCATCACTACGCCGCCCAGAACGATGGCGACCATCGCACCCGCGGCAACGCTCTTCCAGAATATCGCGATATCGAACGGCGCGTTCGCGGCGACCGGCGCACCAATATAATGCGGTGCGACGAACATCGCCGCCACCATGATGACCAGCACCAGAAGGGTTCCCCGGAAGCCGGCGCTCACCGCCCGCCAATGGCTGAGCCGGCCGCGCTTTATCAGCGCGACCGAGGCGACCTGCCAGCCGATGACAAAGCCCGCCGCAGCGCCGATCGCCGCGCCCTGCCACGGCACGAGCTGCAGTTTCACCCCCACCATGATGCCACCAACCAGGCCGACCGTGGTACCGAGCACACAGGAGGCGGCAATGCCCAGCGCCGTGCGCCATCCGGCGGCAACCACCGAGGCTGCCGCGTCCATCCCAGCTCGATAGAGTTCACCCGGCAGCGCCGCATGGCGCGGCTCGATCGTCACACCGAGGGGCAGAACTGGTTCGATGCGCATTCCCGGCGGCAGATCACGACGGGAGAGGTGTCTGCTCGCGGCTTCTTCCTCGGCCTGCTGCCTGACCAGATCGGGGTCCATGCGTTCGCTCGCATTTGTGATTGCTGAAGAGCCGACCTAAGCAGCCGGCACGCCATCACGCAAGGGCGAAAGCAGATGATATCCCAAGGGGAACTCAGTGGTCATCGCATTTCCGCCGACTCTCATGTAAGCTCGGGCGATGAAACGGCTCCTCATATTGTGTCTCTGCCTCATCGCCAGCCGCAGCATTGCGTTTGCGCAGCAGCAGGCGGTGGATATTGTTGGGATGCGCGACAACTTCATTGTGGCCGGGATCGCCGCGCAGAAATGCAACGCCAACGATCCTGATCGCCAGGACCTGCACGATCGCAACTTCACCATCGTCTCGCGCAAGGCGATGGAAGCGATTATCGCACGCGAACCGGGGGCCGATCCGGAAGAGGTGCGCAAGAAAGACCTCGCCCATATCGAGCAGTTGCAGGATGCGGCCTTCAATCTGATCCGCGCGGAGGGCTGCAAGTCCGAGAAGGTCCGCGCGCTACTCCGCTTGCACAAATTGCATGAAAGCGTGCGCTTCTAGCGCATCGGACCGAAAAGTGGATACCGGTTTTCGGACAAATCCGATGCGCAAACAAAGAGCTAGAGCGGCACTTCCGAGTCTAGTTAAAAGTCCGCCGCTCTAGGCGGCTGACGCCATAGCGCCAGCTATCGTTCAAGCGTTTTTCGCAAGATAATCGATAAGGGCGCGCACTTTCGCCGAGGGTCGGGGGCCAGCCGGATAGACCGCGTGAGCGACGGCTGGCGCCATCTCATATTCCGTCATCACCCGCACTACCGCGCCCGCCATGAGATCAGGCTGAGACATCCATTCGGAAACTACTGCAATGCCAAGGCCGGCCCTGGCGCATGCCATCAAGCCCTCGCCCGACGTGACGCTGATGCGCCCTTCCAGCTCGATCGATACGGACGCGCCGTCGCGCAGAAACACCCAGCTCTGCCGCGACGCGATACCTGGACCGAAGATGCAATCATGCGAGGCAAGGTCGGCTGGGGTCTCGGGCATTCCGCGCCGGGCGATATAGGCCGGTGAAGCAATCGGAAAGCGCGGCGATGAGGCGAGACGCCTTGCCCCAAACCCAGATGAGGCAAGCTCGCCAAGCCGGATCGCGACATCGACACCCTCGGCCACCAGATCTTCGCGAACATCGGACATGATAAGGTCCAGATGCAGCAAGGGGTGCATGGCGAGGAATGGCGGCAGGACGGGGATGATCTCGCGGATGCCGAAGGTGATCGGCAGCGCCATCCGGATCGAGCCGCGCAGGCTGTCAATGCCGCGCGCTGCATCGGCCGCCGCATCGATATCGTGCAGCACCTGCTTCGCGCGCTCCAGAAACACCAGCCCGGCCTCGGTTGGCGTCACCCGCCTTGTGGTTCGCAGCAGCAATTTGACACCGATCCGCGCCTCGAGCTCGCCGATGATCCGCGACACCGATGGCTGGGACAGCCCGAGTTCGCGCCCCGCGCGCGAAAAGCTGCCGCGCTCGGCGGCGCGGACAAAGACGGTCAATTCCTGCAGGCGATCACTCATTTGCTACACGTATAAATGATCTTCGCGCTCCCGGCATTCTGCAGGATGGATAAATAGCTCAGTTATTGGGTATCGGCCTTACCGAATTCACTTCAAGGAGATGCCCGGATGTCCCTCCAAGACAAGCTCGACGCCTTCAGAACGAATTTCGAAGCAGGCGGTCCGCCCTGGAATGCACCAGATTGGGTGCACGAACCGATGCATCGCGCAACCGACGAACTGATCGCCTCGGGCGCGGCAGAGCAGGCTCTCAAAGCCGGCGACAGGGCTCCAGTCTTCACGCTCAAGGATCCCGACGGCACGACAGTCAGCTCCGCCGATCTTCTCACTCGCGGTCCACTGGTCGTGACCTTTTACCGCGGCATATGGTGCCCGTACTGCAATATGGACCTTCAGGCGATCGAGGAGCTCCTGCCGGAGCTGGAAAAGCGCGGCGCCCAGCTCGTCGCCATTTCACCCCAGACGGCAGCCAACAGCCGCAGGTCGCAGCGCGAGAACAAGCTGAGCTTTGCCATCCTGTCGGATCCCGGCAATGAAGTCGCCGCCGCATTCGGTCTGCGCTTCAAGCTGCCGGACTATCTGGCTGACCTCTATAAGAATGCGTTCAAGAACGATCTTGCCGTGGTGAATGGCGATGTTAGCTGGACCCTGCCGATGCCGGCCCGCTATGTGATCGGCACTGACGGCGTCATCGCCTATGCCGAGGTCAACCCCGACTACACCCGGCGCCCCGATCCGTCCGAACTGCTGCCGGTCCTCGACGGTTTGCGTGCTGGGATTGCCGCCTGAGTACGGCTCCATCCTGCTTTTTCTTCGCGCTATCGCCGGCTTACAGCTAAAGTAGCCGGCGATGGTCTTGACCGACGAAACCGACACCGACGCGATCCAGCGCAGCCCCGACACCGAGGTCGCGACCGGCCCTTTGCGTGTGGTGATCTGCGGCGGCGGCGCCGGCGGGCTGCCGCTTGCCACCATGCTGCAGGCGAAAGCCAAGCGAAGCGGCATCAGCGTCACGCTCACCGACCCTTCCGCCACCCATGTCTGGAAACCGCTGCTGCATGAGTTCGCCTCCGGCAGCATGGACACCGGCGCGCACGAGATCGCCTATCTGGCGCTTGCGGCCTGGCATGGCTTCACCTTCAGCCAGGGCCCGCTCGAAGGTATCGATCGCAAGACACGCGAGGTGCTGATCGGCGCTGCTCGCGATGATAGTGGTCTGGAGATCGTTCCGCCGCGGCGGCTGCCTTATGACATGCTGGTCATCGCCGTCGGCGGCGTGACCAATGATTTCGGCATACCCGGCGTGAAGGAGAACGCCTACTTCCTCGACACTGCAGCCCAGGCCGAACGCCTGCATCGCGAGATTGTCCGCGCCTGTATGCGGGCTAATTACGAGAAAACCGGCAAGGACAAGCTCGATATCTGCATCGTTGGCGGCGGCGCGACCGGTGTTGAGCTGGCGGCGGAGCTGCGTTCCACGACACGCATGCTGATGGCCTATGGCCTCACACATCTCGATCCGCAGCAGTTCGTCCGCCTCACCATCCTCAATGCAGACCCGCGGCTCTTGCTGCAGCTCCCGGAGCATATTGCCGAATCCGTCGCCAAAATTCTAACCGGGCTGGGGGTCAGAGTGCTGAACAGCACACAGGTGACCGCCATTGAGCCGGGTGCCGTTACCACGCGGTCCGGCGAGCGGCTGCATTCCGATATCACGATCTGGGCAGCCGGGGTCAGAGCGCCGCAATTTCTCGCAGGGATCGGCGGCCTCGAGACCGGACGGCTGGGACAGCTCGTGGTCACGCCGACCCTGCAGACCACCAAAGATCCACAGATTTTCGGCCTCGGTGACTGCGCAGCCGTTCCGTGGCAGGACAAGGGTGGGCTCGTCCCGCCGCGCGCGCAGGCTGCCTTCCAGGAAGCGGCCTATCTCAGCCGCACCATCCCGCGCCTGGTCCGCGGCGAGCCGCCTGCACCCTTCCGCTACAATGATCTCGGCTCGCTGGTGTCGCTCGGCGACGCGCAGGCAATCGGGACGCTGATGGGCATCGCCCGGGGTGCCGGGATCCGCATCGAAGGATTTCTCGCACGCCTGCTCTACAAGTGGCTCTACAAACGACATCAAGCGGCACTGTTCGGCTGGTGGGCCGTGCTGCTCGATAGTTTCGGCCGCTGGATCGGTAGCGCCACACGTCCGCGGGTCAAGCTGCATTAACGGCACCTGCGACATGCCGCCGCTCGTGGGCAGCGGAAACTCTTGTTGTCGTCAGTTGTTACATCCAATTACCGGGGACTGGCGGTCTCGCCGCATCGGGGAACCGCCACATTAGTCGTCCGGCCGCTTAGGCCGCCCTTTCATTCATTTATACGCACGGACATCATGAGAGCTTGGAGAAGAAGAACGCCGGGCCGAAAAAATCACGCACCGCAGAGCCACGTCCAGGAGCCGCAATCCGGGCAGCCCGATATGCATCCCGCCGAAAACGGGACGGAGCACACTATTCCGCCCCTGCGGGCGCCATCCTCACCCAAACCACAGCCGCCGCGACCTGATGATGTGAAGCATTAGACCAACGGCAGATGTCAGACGTCTGCGCAGGCTCGGGCCGTCTGCACGGTGGTTTGCTTTTGGCAGACATGTGTCGCCATTCGGGCGCAAGGAGTGGCACGCTATTGCCGGTCATGAGACGCAAGGGTCGATGGCAAATCGACTGAAATCATTGATACTCGGTTGAAAAAACTCGCCGCGAAAAGCGTGGCTCAATGCGGACTACGCCACCGCTGCCTCTGGTAACGCAATACGCAGGAGGCGCTGGCGCAGGTCCCGGATCTCGGCGGCCGGGCGCGGAGGGCTGACGTAATATCCCTGAACTTCAGTACAGCCCTCGGCCCGCACGATGTCGAGCTGGTCCTGCGTCTCGATGCCCTCCGCCGTGACCCGAACCCCCAGCCCCAGCGTCATTTGAATCAGGGAGCGCACCAGCACCAGGGAATTGCCGCCTTCGGCCAGATTATGAATGAAGCTGCGATCGATCTTGATCTTGTCGAACGGGAAACGCAGCAGATAGCTGAGCGAGGAGAAGCCGGTGCCGAAATCATCGAGCACAACGCGCACGCCAAGCTGACGCAGCTGCCTGAAGATCGCAAACACGCCTTCCGCATCGTTCAGCATCACCGTCTCCGTAATCTCCAGCTCCAATCGCTCCGGTGAGAGCCGCGTCTTCGCCAGAACGGCCACAACGGTAGGCAGGAGATTGCGCGCCTTGAACTGAGGAACCGAAAGATTGACCGCAACGGTGAGTTCAGCAGGCCATTTGGCCGCTTCCGTGCAGGCTTCCTGCAGAACCCACTCCGTCAGAGTGGTAATCAACCCGGTTTCTTCGGCAAGGGGGATGAACAGCGAGGGCCGAATGAGTCCGCGGGTTGGATGATTCCAGCGCAGCAGTGCTTCGAACCCTGAGATGCGGTTCTGCTCCAGATTGACGAGCGCCTGATAGTGCAGTTCGAACTGGCCGGTTGCCATCGCCTGGTGCAGATCATGTTCCAGAGCCCGGCGTTCCTGGAGCGCCGCCCCCATCTGCGCCTCGAAAAACCGATAGCTCCCGCGCGCCTCGCTCTTCGCGCGATAGAGCGCGTGGTCGGCGCGCATCAGCAGCTCATCGGGATCGTTCCCGTCGCGAGGGGCAATGGCGATGCCGATGGTCGTCCCCACCGAAACCCAATGCCCGTCCAACTCGACGGGCTCGTTGACCAGTTCCTGGATCCGCTTAGGCAGTGCCTCGGCATCATCGCCCGGATGCAGAGTGTCGACGATCGTAAATTCATCACCACCAAACCGCGCCACCATCGCCTTCTTGCGCATCCCCTGCCTTAACCTCTCAGCGATGGCCTTGATCAGCGCATCGCCGACGAGATGGCCGAGCGTGTCGTTGACCTCCTTGAAGCGGTCTAGATCCAGCATCAGCACCGCGAGATGGGAATCGCCGCGCCGAGCGCCTTTGAGCGCCTTTTCCATTTTGCGCCTAAGAAGCACGCGGTTCGGCAGATCGGTCAACGGGTCATGATGCGCCATATGAACGAGCCGGTCTTCCATGCGCCGGCGTTCGGTGACGTCCTCATGGGTGCTGACATAGCCGCCACCGGGCATCAGCCGCAGTGAAATGGAGATGAAGCGGCCGTCATTCAGCTCCTGGACCATATCGAGGTCGTGGAAAATCGAGGTGAGGCGTTCCTGCCGGTAGGCGTCCGGACTTTCGCCAGCATAAATACCGTTGGCAATGCGCAGCTCGATGATTTCGGCGAGGCTGATGCCGGGCGTCAGTTGGTCCAGAGTGAGGCCATAAAGTTCGGCATAGCGCTTGTTGCATACGACCATGCGCTGCTCGGCGTCGAACATGCACAACGCTTGCGTCATGTGGGAGATCGCCGTGTCGAAACGCAGATTCTGCGTGCGCAGTTGCTCCTCGCGCACCTGCAACTCCTCGTTCATTCGGGTGAGGCGCGCGGTCGTGCGGATCAGCGGACGCAGATCGTTGATCGCGTAGACCTCGTTGGCACCTGATATCGAATGCACAAGTGGCTGGCGCAGGATCTCGACTGGAACAACGCTGCCATCTGCTGCCTTGAGCTCCGCCTCGAATGTGCATACGCCGTTCACGGCGTTCCCAGACTCCCCCGACAACAGATCGCCAAATACATTGCGCCCACGCAGATCCTCCTCGCCACTGCCGCGCAGTTCGGCAATCCGACCGTTGGTGTCGACGATGACGCCATCGCGGGCCAGTACGAGCGCATCGGTTGCAGCATTGACAAGTTCGCGTGTGCTTTGCGCGGTCTGCCGGGCGGCCCGGCTTTCATGGATCGAGGCAATGAAGCCGCCGCTGAGCACCAACATGGTGACACTGACGATGATCAGCGCCAGGGCGGAATTGCTGACAAGCAGGGCCGGCACGGCGACCGCCGGGTCCGGGACGATCGTCACGGCGGCCATGGCGGTCGAATGCAGGCCTATGATGCCGGTGACGAGGATGCCGGTTGCCGTCAGCACCGCCTTGATGCCATGGCCTTCGTGAAACACCAGCATCGCGGACGCCGTCAGGAGGATGCCAAACACGATCCCGGCGGTAAGCAATGGGTAGTCCCAATGAATGGTGCCTGCGATCGTGAGCGCCTTCATGCCGATCATGTGCATGACCGCCGTGCCGACACCGATGATGGCTCCTCCTGTCGCCTCTGCGAAGCGTCCCCGGCCGGAGGAGGCGACCGCCAGACCGAGCGTCGTCAGAGCAAAGGTGACAAAGAGGGAAATCAGCGTCAGCACCGGCTCATATGCCGTCGCCACGCCGCCATCATAGGCAAGCATCGCTATGAAATGCGTGGCCCAAATCGAGCCGCCGGTGCACAGGCCTGCGATAGTCAACCAGGCCTTGCCGAGATAGCCACGGGTCGCGCAGATCTGCCAGTAAACGTAAAGCGCGACGAAACTCTCGAGCATACAAACGACAATCGCCAAGGCAAGCAGGCGATAGTCATGCTGGGTCGTGAGACACGTCAGGACGCGATACATACGCTTCCGCAATCATCGGGCGAGAGATGTTAGGCGACCACAACTGAAGAAAAGGTTGCAGAAAGTACCCAGGGTTGCATAAAACACCCCCTCCCGAGGCCGCGAGCGGCGACCTGACGCAGCAATCGCCACGTTTTCGACCGATTAGGCTGGCGGCCTGCGCCTGCAACCAAAACAGGAAATCTCGCATTTCTAGGTATGATGGTCGCGTACCGCCAATCGATCGGCTGACGTCCGCAGGCGCGCGCGGGCCAGAAAAATCCTCATCGCTCATTCTATGCTGACATCAGTCATGGCTCGTTCATCAAAATCGCGCTCTCTAGGGAAGACAATCCAACGGGAAAAGCTTGACAAGATGCTATTCTCTGCCCGGCTTAGAGATATGCCGTCACAGTCCGACCAGTGCCTGTCTGTCATACTGCCGGCGCATAATGAGTCCACGGCGCTGCCGGTAATCATTCCGGCCGTCATGGATGAACTCCAGCGCTTGGAGATCACGCCGGAGATTATCGTCGTGGATGATGGCAGCACCGATCAGACGCGCGAAATGATGCTTGCCCTGTGCATCGGCAATCCTCGCCTGCGCTACATCCGCTTTTCGCGCAATTTCGGCAAGGAGGCGGCGATTTCCGCGGGCCTCGCGGTCGCCAAGGGCGAAGCGGTCATCATCATGGACGCCGACGGCCAGCATCCGCCCGAAATGATCCCGACATTCGTCAAGCATTGGCGCAGCGGCAAGGAGATCGTCTACGCTTCCCGTGTCAAGCGCGGCGACCCCGCCTGGATGATGCTGGCGAAGCGCTTCTTCTACCGGATCATGAAGCTGGGCAGCACGGTGTCCATCCCTGAGGACGCCGGGGATTTCCGCCTGCTCGACCGCAAGGTCATCGACATTCTGAACGCCCTTCCTGAACGCAACCGCTTCATGAAGGGCCTCTATGGCTGGGTCGGATTCCGCCTGCAGGCGGTGCCGTTTGACGTCGCTCCTCGACTCTCGGGGCGCACACATTACACGGTGCGCCGGCTGATCAGCCTGGGCCTGACGGCGCTCACCTCTTTCTCGGTCGCCCCCCTTCGCCTCGTGTCCATCGCGGGCCTTCTGGTCTCGGCGATCTCGGTGGTTTACGGGTGCTTCATTCTTTTCGAGCATTTCGCCTATGGCGGAGCGCCGTGGGGCTGGGCGACGCTGGCAGTCGGCATGATGTTCCTATCCGGCCTTCAGCTCCTCTGCCTTGGCGTGATCGGCGAATATCTCGGCCGCGTGTTCGAGGAAGTGAAAGGCCGCCCGCTCTACGTTGTGGCGGAGGACAGTGTGAACATGCGCACCGACCGCGCCTCGGAGCCCTCCTCAGACGCCAAGGTGATCAAGCTTTGAAAAGACAGCTTTTCTACTTTGTTGCCGTGGGCTGCGCCGCGGGGCTCACGCATATGACCGTGGTCGCACTGCTGGTCGAGCTGGGCGGCTGGCATCCTCTGGTCAGCAACGTGGCTGCGTTCTGCGTGGCGTTCTGCGTCAGCGCCAATGGCCACTCACGCCTCACTTTCCCACAGCCACCTGCGCAACGGGCCGAAGCCTGCCGGAGATACGCTGTTCTGGCGATCACCTCCTTCACGCTCAATCAGACGATGTACGCCTATGCGCTCAACCTGTTCGGCGCCAAACTCTATCTGCCGATCCTTGCCGTGGTCGTGCTCGCCGTAGCGGTCTTCACCTTTACGATGTCGCGCATCTGGGCCTTTGCGCTGAGGGAGAAGACAGCGTGAGCGCCGTGATCCTCAACGCCGACGATTACGCCATGGACGAGGGGGTCGATGATGCCATTCTCGCCCTTGCCGAGCGCGGCACCGTGACCGCCGCCAGCGCCATGGTGCTTTCGCCGTCATGGAAGGACGCCGGAAGACGCCTTATGGACGTCAAGGCGAATCGCGGCCTGCACCTCGATCTGACCAGCCCTTTTGCCGCCAGCACAGCCCCGGCCTTGCCGCGCCTGATGAGGGCTGCATTCTTAGGGCGTCTTGACCGCGGTGCGATGCGCCATGCCATCGAACGCCAGCTCGATGCCTTTGAAGCGGTCGCCAAGGCGCCGCCCGATTTCATCGACGGCCATCAGCACGTCCATCAGCTGCCGGTCATACGCGACCTGCTCATGGTCGCGCTTAAGGCCCAATATGGTGCTTCGGCATCGCGGATCGGCATCCGGTTGTGCCTTGCCCGGCGCTGGCGTGGGCTCAAGGCAGCAATCGTCGCCACCACCGGGGCCGGCGCCCTCTCTCGCCTGATCCGTAAGGAGGGTCATCCGACGAACACCGATTTCGCCGGGGTCTATGACTTCTCTCCACGCGCTGATCTGGCCGCGCTTTGGCGGGGATGGCTGACCGGGGTCGTGGGTGAGCGGCCGCTGATTATGTGTCATGTCGCGGCGAAGGAAGGTCCAAACAGCACTTTTGATCGTATACGCAGAGCCCGGATTACCGAATGGCAGTGGCTCTGCAGCCAAGCGTTTCGAGATCTCTGCAGCGAATGTGCAATTGTCTTACGCGGATGGCAGACCGGGGGTAACGCTAATGCTCGATAGCCTCTTGCGTCCGCGGCGATTTCTTGACAATTCTGTGGCATCAGAAAGGCGGAGCCACGCGGACGCCGCCGCTCTGAAGGGTGATCCTA
>Ga0081540_1004010_pt1 | contig 11404 bp, 6 predicted proteins | sample TabmetS2T1R1_FD_71024 | JGI IMG/M metagenome (GOLD analysis project Ga0081540, IMG submission 71024) | Tabebuia heterophylla rhizosphere microbial communities from the University of Puerto Rico - S2T1R1 | ecosystem: Host-associated > Plants > Roots > Rhizosphere ...
GTTGATCTGGTAGGAAGTGTGGAGATTGAACACGGCATAGCCCGGCAGTTTCGGAAACTGGTTGGACTCGTCGCCAACGAAGTATTGGTTTGAGACAAAGAGTGCGTTGCCGCCGACCTTCCATGCGTCGGTAACGGCGTATTCAATATTGACCTTGACGAGATGGCGCGGCAGGCGAGGAATCTGGTTGCCCGGCAGGATCTGGATATTGCCGTCCGCGTCGGCAAAGGGGCTGTCCGAGCCAACCTGAAGCGCATCAAGGAAGCGTGCGTCCAGGAACGCATAGCTAGCCTGGAACTGGACCGTGTTGGACTTGAGGCTCACCTCGGTTTCGATACCCTGCCGGCGTGTGTTGCCAACATTCTGGAAGAAGCCGAATCCCGTTAGCCCCGGAATCGGAATGGGGAGAATGTCGTCGTAGTTGGTGGCGCGGAAGGCGCCGATTTTCCAGCCGAGAGAGCCGATATTCAATTCCTTGGTGCCGCGAAAACCCGCTTCCACGGTCTTGGATACGACCTGCTTCAATGGCGGGTCGGAGATCAGGAATTGGGCAATCAGACACGGATTTGCTGGATCGGCGCACCCGAGTTCAAGCGGGGTTGGTATTCGGTTAGCTTCGGAATAGCCGGCGTAGGCGGTCACTTCGGACGTGATCTTGTATGTGCCGCCGATGATCGGATTGAACCGGGTGTAGTTATGATTGCCATTGAGCGCAGTGCCAAGCTGGTCCTCCAGCGTGATCTGAGCGGCGTTGAACCGACCACCCGCCGTAACCGCAAAGCGATCTGTCACGTTGAACGTATCGAGCGCATAGATTCCCTGATACTTGTTGACAGAGCGAAGGGACACGGGGCCAATCGATGTGGGATCACCGGACGGCCCCAGAAATACGCCGCTGCCCGTAACGACATAGTTCGTGCCCACGGTTCCCAATTCGGAGCTGGCGTTGAAGCGAGTGGTGCTTGCATCATAGCTTGCACCCACCACGAAGCGGTTCTCATGGCCGAATAACTGATCGCTGTTGGTCGCCTGCCCGGATACACCAAGCGTTGTCGATCTTGTGCTGGTGCGATCGATCTGGGCAAGGATGGCATCGGGAGGAAACGTATCGACAAGCTGCTGGCCGTTCAGGCCGAATGCGGGCGTCGTGTCGTTGCCAAAGCACAAAAATCCGACCGGCACGCTGCAGCGCTCGGTGTCTGTCGGGTTTCCGTCCACGGTCCTTTGGTCGAAGCGCCGCACATGGGCAATACCTTCTAAGGTCCAGGTCGGCGTCGCCTCCACTTTGCCGGTCAGGTTGAGGTAGCCGACCTTGTTGGCAATGGTCTGCGGCGTTGTATAGGTCGCGCCCCAGAATTTCTGCAATAATTCAGCCGGAACGGTGCTGGGTCCAGCAAGCGCATTGTTGGCGGCGCCCATGTTGGCGTGGAATTCAGCGCCTTCGTAGCGATATCCGATATCGCCATAGAAGCGCCGGATGTCCGAGGATGAGAAATTACGGAAACCGTTGTCGTGCACGCCTTCGAGAGCACCATACACCGCCCAATTGCTATCGACCTTTTTGCCCCATTGTGCGGAGCCATAAAGGCGGCCGAATGAGCCGCCCATGACATCGATCTCGGCGCCTTGATAGTTGAAGCCGTTCTTCATCTGCAGATCGATGGCGCCACCGAGCGCATTGAGCCCGAAGGCGGGATTGTTGGTCACGACGATCGCAGATCGGATGGCGGCGGTCGGGATCAGGTCCCAATTGACGATGTCGGCGAAGGCCTCATTGATGCGCACGCCATTCTGGTAGACGGCAAGGCCCTGCGGCGTGCCGGCCAGAGGTGACGCAACGAAGCCGCGAAACTGTATATCAGGCTGAAACGGATTGCCGGTCACTTCATTGATGCTGAGGCCCGGCACGTACTGCTGCAATGCAGTTGCGATATCCGGTGAGCGGGTGCGCCGGATCTGGTTGGAATCAACGGCGTTGATGCTGGCTGGAATCTTGTCAACGTCGATGCCACTGCCGGCTCCGGGTCCTGGTGCCGTCGGGTAGACGTAGAGCTTCTGTCCGGGAGGCGCAGGGCTCGCTATCTGAGCTGCGGTCCGCGGCCTCGCGCGGCCGCCAGTGGTCCGCGGTTGTTCGCGGGTTGCGGCAGTCCGCGGCGGCGACACTTCGATCGGCGGCAAGTTCTGGACGTTAGTCTGTTCATCCACCGCGAACGTCGTATCAGTTCCCACAATCAAAATCGTGGAGACTGAAGCCAAAAATATAGCTCGAGTGCCCATCTGTTTCCGTCCCACGCGCACTCATGTTTCTGTTCTTTTGCCCCGATTCCCCGGCATTCACGATACAGGTCAAAGCGCAAACCACACCAGCGGCAAAATGTCGGCCTTTAAGATGGATCGCATTCCCGAAGAATTCGGGAATTGTTCCCGGTCCTTTCGTCAGCATTTTGAGGAGGCCGCATGCTGCATTCGCGACTATGATTCCAATCTGACGCAGCTGTCTGTTCGAGAGGCTCCACGTGGGTGCTGTGCTTATAGTCGACGACCATCCAATTATTGTTAAGGCCTGCCGTCTGGTACTCGGAGATATCGAAACCATTCTGGCTGCTCGAAGTGTGGCTAGCGGTTATGAAGCATTTCTTGCTCACAGACCCGACGTTGTAATTGTGGATCTGTCCTTTCGCGAAGATAGCTTGGATGGGATCAATCTGATCCGACGCATTTGTATGGTTGCGCCACTGGCGCGGATTTTAGTTTTCAGCATGCATGCTGATCCGGACATCGTGACTTCTGCGCTTGAGGCAGGAGCGACCGGATATTTGATAAAGGACTCTCGCCCTGACAAATTGCGAGAGGCGGTGCGGCAGGTTCGATCAGGATTGCACTACGTTGACGAGCGCATTCGTGAGGCCCAAGCACGAAAAGACTGTAACACAGTTGCTGCCTTGACCCGCCGTGAGCAGCAGGTGCTGAGCTTATTTGCCGGCGGGCAAACGTATCCGTCGATAAGCCACGAACTGGGCATCACAAAGAAGTCGGTCGTTGGAATCATAAGTCGAGTGAAACGCAAATTGGGAGCCCGTGGAATTGGTGACTTGTTTCGCCGCGGTAATTTGCTTGCACGCGGAAACGTAACTGATCACCGGAAAGCCGCGGTCTAACCCTGTGAGATCAAGCATGACAAAGAAGTGGTCGTCGCCTGGATCGACCTTCAAGCGCTCAACACTGAAGAAGCCCCGGCGCGATGTATCGTCTCCGGATAAGCAAAAAGCGACCTTGGAGCAAGTGGCACGATACAGCGTGAGTTCACGAGCGCTTGACCCTGAACTAAAGGCACATCTATCCACCTTCATTCATCGAAATGTTGTGCAGACAAAGAAACCAAACGACGCAGAGTAAGGCCGCCTCAGTTGGCGGTCTCTTCCATATCTGTAGGCGCGGACCAAGACCGCGAGCACCGATCACTTCTAAAAACTGGAAGAGCTTCTTCGCCCGATCTCACCCTTGCGCTGTGTGGGCTTCAATCTTCCCACTGCTCTGCGACCGCACCCGACCAACGCTGCAAGCCGTCAGGAAGTTCTTGCCAGGGCGCCGTCCGCACGGGCTGCAAGTGGATGCAAGCCACGCTCTAGACGATCCAATCGGAGATCCGGGTCTCGATATCGGGCGGCAACGACAAGCCAAGGGCTTTCAGTGTGCGCCTCTGTTGACGCTCATCGCAAATTCTGTAGGTCCCGCGATAGGCAGGGAATTGCTCTATCCTAATTATGGCCCTTGATCGCAGCGGATAGCAAAAGGTCATGGCAACGACCTGCAACGACATTATGCCGCGCCGCTGCTCGTCAGTCGCTGCGGTCTAGATTGCCGCTAACAACATTGGCGACGTGGGCGTAGCAACCCGAAGCTTATGTCCGCACCAAAAGGGGAGCGCCAATTCGGCCTGCCAAATCTCACAGCGCATCACGCCTTCAAATTTCGCCGCCTCCGCGTCCTCGCACCTATGTGTCTACCGCCACCGGAGCAACTCCTCGCTCCATGACACACTGGGCTGTTTCAACATTATATTCAACGACGGCCTAGGCCATTGCCACCCGATGGACAAACGTTGCAACTCTCGTCAATTTCGCTTGCGATATCCCCTCCCGGGGGATAGGGTGTACTTATGGCAAGCGATCACGTTCATGAAACTCACCCTGAAATCGTCAAGCGGCTGCGACGCGCCGAGGGACATCTGCACCGGGTGATCGAGATGTTCGGCGAAGAGCGATCCTGCCTTGATCTCGCCCAGCAGCTTCATGCGGTGGAGAAGGCGATCGGCGAGGCCAAACGGACCCTGATCCACGATCATGTCGACCACTGCTTGGACGCCGCCGCGAACGGTTCCGCCAAATCCACGAAGCGCGTGGTGGCCGAGTTCAAGGCCATCTCGAAATATCTTTAGCGCGGGCGTCCCGCTCGCTGCCGATCAGGGACCCTTGATGGCAAGTCGTTCATTCATTGTAGCCATCGCCTTTCTGGCAGGCGCCGCGGCCGTGGCGCTGATGCCTGGCGTCTCGACCACGCTGCAACGCGCTGTCGGCATCATGCCGGGCAAGACGCTGGCGCACGGCGACAGCAAACCCGGTCAGAACGAGCCAAAGACTTTCGTCATCGCGATGGACGACGAACGGATCAAGCTCGCGCGTATCGAGCTGGCAACCGTGCATTCCGGAGCGATCGCAAAGCGTTTGCCCGTGCCTGGCACAGTCGTCCCGGACGCGGACCGGGTGGCGCATGTCTCGGTAAAACTGTCCGGGACGGTGGCGGAGCTGCGCAAGAAGATCGGCGATGACGTGACCAAAGGCGAGGTGCTCGCCGTGCTCGAAAGCCGAGAGGTTGCCGACGCCAAGAGCGAGTATCTCGCGGCTCGTCTGGCAAATGAACTGCAGCAGGATCTCACCACGCGCGACAAGTCGCTGTGGGAAGGGCGTGCCGTTCCGGAGCAACAGTACATCAAGTCTCGCAATGCGGCGGCGCAGACCGAGATGCGCCTCAACATCGCGCGCCAAAAATTGTTGGCACTGGGCGTTGAAGCGGACGAAGTCGCCGGTCTGCCGCAATCGCCCGACGCGCTGCTGCGCAGCCAGAATGTGCGCGCGCCGATCTCGGGACGTCTCGCCGAGCGCAAGGTCGAACTCGGCACCGCCGTCGGCCGTGACAATCTCGAAACGGAGCTGTTCGTCATTGTCGATCTCTCCCGTGTCTGGGTCGAGCTGTCGGTCTCTTCCGGCGATCTGCCGCTGGTCAAGGAAGGTCAAATGGTGCGGGTTTCGGCGCGGGGATTGTCCGAAACTGCGACCGGCAAGGTCGTTTTCGTGAGTCCCTTGCTCGACAAGGAGACCCGGACCGCGCGTGTCGTGGCGGCGCTCGACAATGCGGACGGGCATTGGCGTCCGGGCTCGTTCGTCACTGCCGCGATCGCGCTCAGCGAACGCCGAGCCGATGTCGTGGTGCCGGCGAGCGCGCTCCAGAACGTGGATGGCGCAAAGGCGCTCTTCGTGCGCAACAAGGAGGGGTTTGCGAAACGTAACGTCGTGCCCGGTGAGCAGGACGGCCAGGCCGTCGAAATCGTCTCGGGGGTTGCTGCCGGCGAAACCATTGCCGTTTCGAACACGTTCTCGCTCAAGGCGGAACTCGCAAAACCTCGCGACGAGGACTAGGCGATGATCGCATGGATCGTCGATTTCTCCGTTCGGCGGCGCTGGCTGGTTGTGCTGGTCACGCTCGCGGCGGCCGCATCCGGTTTCTGGTCGTTGACCCGATTGCCGATCGACGCCGTTCCCGATGTGACCAATGTCCAGGTCCAGGTCAATGCGATCGCGCCGGCGCTGACGCCGGTCGAGATCGAAAAGCAGGTTACGGTGGCGCTGGAGACCGCGCTTGCCGGGACGCCTGGTCTGGAATCTACACGGTCGTTCTCGCGCAACGGTTTTGCGCAGATCACGGCCGTGTTCGCCGACCGCACCGACATCTATTTCGCTCGCCAGCAGGTCGCTGAACGGATCAACGAAGCAAAGGCCAACCTTCCGCCCCGCGTCGAGGTGCGCATGGGCCCGATCTCCACCGGCCTCGGCGAAATCTACTGGTGGGCGGTGGAGTATGAGAAGCCCGGAGCAACCGCACCGGTGCAGGACGGAAAACCCGGCTGGCAGAGCGACGGCAGCTATCTCACGCCCGAAGGCGGACGGCTGACCGACGATTTTCAGCGCACGGTCTACCTCCGTACGGTGCAGGACTGGATCATCCGTCCGCAGATGCGGACCGTTCCCGGCGTTGCGGGGGCGGATGCGATCGGCGGTTACGTAAAGCAGTTCCAGGTGCATCCCGATCCCGGGCGGCTTGCGGCCTACGGGCTATCGTTCACACAAGTGATCGCCGCCATCGAGGCGAACAATGTCAGCCGCGGCGCCAATTACATCGAGCAGAACGGTGAAGGCGTTGTCGTCCGCGCCAGCGGGCGGGTGGAGAATATCGACGACATCAGCAAAATCGTCGTAACCACGCGGGGCGCGGTACCGGTCCGCGTCTCTGATCTCGCCGACGTTGCGATCGGGAAGGAATTGCGCACCGGCAGCGCCAGCGTCGACGGCCGAGAGGTGGTGCTCGGCACCGCGCTGATGCTGATCGGCGGCAACAGCCGTACGGTGGCCGCTGCCGCAGACCGCAAGATCAAGGAAATCAGCCGGTCGCTGCCGCCGGGCATCCTGGCGCGAACGGTGTTGAACCGCACGCAACTCGTTGACGCGACGATCCAGACGGTTGCAACCAATTTGGCGGAAGGCGCGCTGCTCGTGATCGCAGTGCTGTTCCTGATGCTCGGCAATTTCCGTGCGGCGCTAATCACGGCTTGTGTTATCCCGCTGGCGATGCTCTTGACCGCGACAGGCATGCTGCAAGGCAGGCTGAGCGCCAATCTCATGAGCCTCGGCGCGCTCGATTTCGGACTGATCGTCGACGGCGCCGTGATCATTACGGAAAACAGCCTGCGCCATCTGGCGGAACGTCAGCGCGACCTCGGGCGCACCCTGTCGCTGAATGAGCGCCTCGAAACCGTCACCGTATCGGCCACCGAGATGATCCGGCCAACGGTCTATGGTCAGCTCATCATCATCCTGGTTTACGTTCCGCTGCTCACGTTCACTGGTGTCGAAGGCAAGACGTTTGAGCCGATGGCGCTCACCGTCATGATAGCGCTGGTGGCTGCGTTCGCCCTGTCACTGACCTTTGTTCCGGCAGCGATTGCGATCGCGATCTCAAAGCCGGTGCGCGAGCAGGAAAATGCCATCATCCGCGCGATGAAATCCGCCTATGCACCGCTGCTGTCCCGCGCCGCTGCCTCACCGCTGCCGGTGATCGGCATCGCGGTGCTGCTGATCCTCTGCGCAGCCGCGCTGTTCACCCGGCTGGGGCAGGAATTCACGCCGACGCTGGATGAAAAGAACATCGTGATGGAGGTCAAGCGCGTTCCAAGTACCTCGCTGGCGCAGGCGCAGGCGATGCAGCTCCTGATCGAGCAGTCGGTCAGCAAGTTTCCGCAAGTCGCCTTCGTGTTTTCGCGGACCGGCACGCCGGACCTCGCCGCCGATCCGATGCCGCCGAGTTCCTCCGACACCTACATCATCGTCAAGCCGCAGAGCGAATGGCCCGTCCCGTCGATGTCCAAGGACGATCTCATCAAGGAGATCGAAGCCGAGGCGAGCAAATTGCCCGGCAACAAGCTCGGTTTCTCGCAACCGATCGAGATGCGTTTCAACGAACTGATCGCCGGCGTGCGCGAGGATCTGGCGGTCAAGGTCTTCGGCGAGGATTTTGCTGAGATGCAGCGCACGGCACAGGACATCGCCAACGTGCTTCGCCGCATCGAGGGCGCGCAGAACGTCAAGGTCGAGGAGACGACCGGCCTGCCGTTCCTGGAAATCAGGATCGACAAGGCCGAGATCGCACGCCGTGGGCTCAATCTGGCCACGATCCAAGACCTGATTGAAACCGCGATCGGCGGGCGCGTCGCCGGCCTCGTGTTCGAGGGAGACCGCCGTTTCCAAATCGTGGTCCGCCTGAACGATGCGTTGCGCTCCGACATATTCGCGCTGGAGAACCTGCCGGTGCCGCTGCCGCATGCTAATCCCAATGCGTCAGCGGTGTCTATTCCGTTGCGCACGCTTGCTTCGTTCGAGCAAACGGACGGCGCCAACCAGGTCAGCCGGGAGAACGGCAAGCGGCGGGTGGTGGCGACCGCCGAGGTGCGCGGGCGGGATATCGGGTCGCTGGTTGCCGAGGCGCAAGCGAAGGTCGCTGAGCAGGTGAAGCTCGCGCCCGGCAGCTATCTGACCTGGGGCGGCCAGTTCGAGAATTTCTCCGTTGCCCGCCAGCGCCTGTTGTTCGTCCTGCCGGGCTGCTTTGCATTGATTTTCCTGCTCCTGCTCGGCGCGCTGGGATCGGCGCGCGATGCACTGCTCGTCTTCAGCGCCGTCCCCCTGGCCCTGACCGGCGGCATCGTCACGCTGTGGCTGCGCGGCATGCCATTCTCGATCTCGGCTGCCGTCGGCTTCATTGCCCTCTCCGGAGTAGCCGTGCTGAACGGGCTCGTGATGCTGAGCCAGATCCGCAAACTGATCGGCGATGGCGTGGACACGCAGACTGCGATCAGAGAGGGTGCGCTGACCCGCTTCCGGCCGGTGATTATGACCGCGCTCGTTGCTTCGCTGGGGTTTGTGCCGATGGCGCTGGCCACCGGGACAGGAGCGGAAGTCCAGCGGCCGCTTGCCACCGTCGTGATCGGCGGACTGCTCACGGCGACGCTGCTGACCCTGCTCGTCCTGCCGGCGCTATACGCCTATTTCGCGCCGCGGCGCGCGCGGCCGGAAAGTGAGCGATACTTCATTCCAAAACGTGCCGCGGAATAGTCGGGAAGTTGGCATGCTGTCTGTTCTCGCCAACCGAACCTATCGTCACCTGTTTGCCGCCCAGGTCATCGCCTTGATCGGCACCGGCCTGATGACGGTGGCGCTCGGCCTTCTGGCATTCAAGATCGCCGGCGACAAAGCGGGCGCCGTGCTGGGCACGGCCCTTGCGATCAAGATGATCGCCTATGTCGGCATTGCCCCGGTTGCCGGAAGCCTCGCCGGCTATGTGCCGCGTCGGCCGTTTCTTGTCGCCATGGACCTGGTGCGGGCATCGGTCGCGGTCGCGCTGCCGTTCGTGACCGAGGTCTGGCAGATCTACGTCCTGATCTTTCTACTGCAGTCCGCATCCGCGGCATTCACGCCCACCTTCCAGGCGACTATTCCGGACGTGTTACCCGAGGAGCGCGACTATACGCGTGCTCTCTCGCTGTCACGCCTCGCCTACGACCTCGAAAACCTGCTCAGCCCGACGCTGGCGGCGGCGCTGCTGACGCTGATCTCATTCAATGAACTATTTGCCGGGACGGTGGTCGGGTTTCTGTGCTCTGCACTGTTGGTGGTGTCAGTGCGGCTGCCTTCGACGATGGCCAAAGCTGAAGCGAGCCAGTCATTCTATGAAAAGACCACAAAGGGCATTCGCATCTATCTCGCGACGCCGCGCCTGCGCGGGCTGCTCGCATTGAACCTGTCGGTTGCCGCCGCGGGTGCCATGGTGATCGTGAATACCGTTGTGCTGGTACGCGCGCTGCTGAGTCGTCCTGATGGCGATGTTGCGGTGGCGCTCGCCTGCTTTGGCGGCGGCTCGATGCTGGTTGCGCTGATGCTTCCCCGGTTGCTCGATCGATTACCGGATCGCACAGTAATGATTTCCGCCGCGGGCTTGCTGACGGTTCTGTTGCTGATCCTGACCGTAGTTCTTCGCGCCGGGCACGATCTGATCTGGCCGGCCTTGCTCGGGCTGTGGGCGCTGATGGGAATTGGCTACAGCGCGGTGCAAACGCCAACGGGGCGATTGTTGCGGCGCTCCGCGCAGCCTTCCGATCGTCCCGCCGTGTTCGCCGCGCAGTTCGCGCTCTCGCATGCCTGCTGGCTCTTGACCTATCCCATCGCCGGATGGCTCGGGAATTCGACGGGCCTGTCCATGACCGCGCTCGCACTGGCGGCGATCACACTTGCCGGTGTCGTCGCGGCGCGGGCGATGTGGCCGGCCGACGATCCGGAGGAGATCGAGCATGATCATCCCGGTCTTGCGCCCGACGATCCACACTTGCAAGGTGCGATCCAGCAGCGTCATACCCACGTGTTCGTCATCGACGAGCATCACCGGCGCTGGCCTAACGACGCCTGACGAACTGAACGCGGATTGATTCAATGATTGCAGGGCTTGAGTCGATTTTCGAGGTGCAGCGCGCCCTCTACGCTCATGCTGCCCAGGCACTGAACTCGCTGCAAGTCGGTGGAGCTGGTGCGCTGCCGTCGCTGGCCGCGGCTGCCTTCGCGTTCGGTATGCTGCATGCCCTGCTGCCCGGCCACGGAAAATCAGTGCTGGCCTCGTACTATGCGGCGGACGGCCGTTGGCGAGGAGCTCTCGGCTCAAGCTTGCTGCTGATTTTCACGCATGTCGGCTCCGCCGTGGTGCTCGTCCTTTCCGGCTATGCCATCCTGCGGCACACTATTGGGGGCGCTGGCCGCGCCCCGATGTTGGAGCATGTCAGCCAAATCCTGATCGTGCTGATCGGCCTATGGCTATTGTGGCGGGCACTTCGTACCCATCATCCGCACGACCAGTCCGCGCCGCTGCTCGCGATCGCAACGGGACTAATTCCCTGCCCGCTCACCACCTTCATCATGACGTATGCGGTCGCTCATGGTGCGGTGAAGTGGGGCTTGCTGCTTGCGGCCCTTTTCGCCGCCGGCATGACCTTCACAGTCGCTCTTTTCCCGTTGACGGCGGTGTTTGCCCGAACAGGACTGCTGCGGCTGATCGCGCGCACTGAGGCGACCCGCAATCGCTTCGCGGTGGGGCTGGAAGCTCTTGCAGCCATTTTGCTGATCGTGCTCGGCTCCTGGCCTTTGCTAACTACGGCGAACTGGTTAGTTGACTGAAATTGGCTGAGTCCGGCGAAAAAAATCCGGTACCATGGCTTCGCGACCATCACCCGCGAGCCGAGCGCAATCATGGCTTGAACGCCTGGCCCGCGTTGCACGCTGAAGATGGAGTAACCGATGGCTGCATGGGCCGCAATGATCGCTGCAACGGCAGTAATTCTCGCCGAGATGCTCGCTGCTGCGGACGCCAATGCCGATATGCTCGTGCTCAAGTGCTCGATTGGCGGTCAAGAGGCATCTGCGCCTTTCAACGTCGACTTGACGAACAGAACCATCAATACTGGAAAAGGAGCCATTTCGGCGGAGGTGAGTAACGGCACTCTCAGTTGGCGCGAAGAAGGCGTCTTGCGGACAAT
>Ga0081540_1004011_pt1 | contig 11397 bp, 13 predicted proteins | sample TabmetS2T1R1_FD_71024 | JGI IMG/M metagenome (GOLD analysis project Ga0081540, IMG submission 71024) | Tabebuia heterophylla rhizosphere microbial communities from the University of Puerto Rico - S2T1R1 | ecosystem: Host-associated > Plants > Roots > Rhizosphere ...
GCACCGACTCCAGCAGCGCCCCGGCGCCCTCCTCCAGCGCGGCCTGCACCTCGCCCGCCGGGGTACCGGCGTCCACCACCAGCGCCACGTCGATCAGGGCCGGCGGATAGTTGGCGAAGTGCGGCGCCGGCACCACGCCCGGCAGCGGTACCGCGTCCAGGTTCAGCTCCATCGCGCAGACCCGCTTCGGCAGTCCCCAGGCGGCACACACCGCCGGGTGCAGCTCACCCGCGTACCCGACGACCATCCCGCCGACGCTGACCTTGGCGCACCGCCCCGGGTGCCACGGCGCCGCCGCCGCGTTCGCGACGGTGACCTCCTCGATCGCCACGCCCGACTCGGCCAGCACGACGCGAGCCGCCTCGACCGCGTCCGCCCAACTCGCCGTGCGGCCGGACCCCCACCAGCCGGCCGGCTCCACGTCACCGGCCAGCACCACGGCGACATGCCACGGCTGGTCCGGTACCGCCGCGTCCAGCGCCGCGAGGTCCTCAGTGGACGGTCGACCGGCCACCCCGAGCACCGGAAGCGTCCCCGCCCACGGCTTCGGGTGGAACACCAGTCCCAGCTCGTAGAGGGCGGTGTCGCGCTGGCCCCGGCCCAGGTTGCGGGACAGCGTGTCCAGCAGCGGTGGGAGAAGCGTGGTGCGCAGGAACGGCTGCTCGTCCGAGAGCGGGTTGGCGACCCGGACCGCCAGCCGGCGCGGGTCACCCTCGGGCAGCCCGAGGTTGTCCAGCGCGACCGGGGACACGAACGGGTAGGACAGCACCTCGACGTACCCGGCCTCGGCCAGCGCCCGGCCCACGGTACGGCGGCGGCGCTGCGGGGCGGTCAGCCCGGTGCCGGGCGGTGCCAGCGGGAGCAGGCTCGGCACCTTGTCGTACCCGTCCAGCCGCACCACCTCCTCGACGAGGTCCGCGGGCTGGGTCAGGTCGGGCCGCCAGCTCGGCGGGGTGACCTCCAGGTCGCCGGTACCGGTCACCGCGCAGCCGATCTCGGTCAGCAGTTCGGCGACCCGGTCGGCGGGGTATGCCACCCCGATCAGCTCGGCGGCCCGCGAGGCCCGCAGCGCCAACGGGGCCGGCGGGACGACCGCGTCCAGGTCGCCGATCCTCGGGTCGAGGTCGCCACCGCCGTACTCGCGCAGCAGGGTCACCGCCCGCTCCAGTGCCACCAACGGGAGCTGCGGGTCGACCCCGCGCTCCCACCGCTTGGCCGCCTCGGACAGCAGCCGGTGCCGCCGCGCGGTGCGCGAGACCATCACCGGGTCCCAGTGCGCCGCCTCGAACAGCACGCTGGTCGAGCCGGGCTGCATCTCGCTGTTCTCGCCGCCCATCACGGCGGCCAGCGAGATGGGACCCGTGTCATCGCAGATGACCATGTCCTCCGTGTCCAGGGTCCGGTCCACACCGTCCAGTGTGGTCAGTCGCTCGTCCGGGCGGGACCTGCGCACCAGCAGCGGGCCGGCCAGCCGGTCCGGGTCGAAGGCGTGCATCGGCTGGCCCAGTTCGAGCATCACGTAGTTGGTGATGTCCACGGCCAGGCCGATGCTGCGGATGCCTGCGACCGTCAGCCGGCGGCGCATCCACTCCGGGCTGGGCGCGGCCGGGTCGATGCCGCGCACCAGCCGCAGCGCGAACCGGTCGCAGCCGACCGGGTCGTCGACGGTCACCGGGTACGGCGACTGGTCGGTGGCGCCCGGCGCCTCGATGTCCGCCGGGTCCCGCAGCGGTACCCCGAAGGCGTGCGACAGCTCCCTGGCGATGCCCCGCACCGACAGCGCGTACCCGCGGTCCGGCGTGATCTCCAGGTCCAGCACGGTGTCGTCCAGCCCGATCACCGGCCGGGCGTCGTCACCGGGCTCCACCCCGGCCGACGGCGCGAGCACCATGATGCCGGTGTGGTCGTCGCCCAGGGCCAGTTCGCGCGCCGAGCAGATCATCCCGTCCGAGATGTGGTCGTAGGTCTTGCGGGCGGCGATGGCGAAGTCGCCGGGCAGCACGGCGCCGGGAAGCGCGACGACCACGAGCTGACCCGCGGCCACGTTCGGCGCGCCGCAGACGATGCCGCGCGGCTTCTCCTCGCCGACGTCCACCTGGCAGAAGCTGACCGGCTTCTTGAACTTGTCCAGCCGCTCCACGTCCAGTACCCGGCCCACCACCAGCGGACCGTCCACAGTGGACCGAAGGTCGACGATCTCCTCGACCTCCAGGCCCATCCGCACCAGCGCCTCCTCCAGCGCGGCGGGCTGCGCCGGCACGTCGACGTACTCGCGCAGCCAGGAAACCCCGATCCGCACCCGACTAACCTTCCATTCCGAAAGCCCGGGTGAAGCGCACGTCGCCCTCCACCATGTCGCGCATGTCGCTGACACCGTTGCGGAACATCAGAGTGCGCTCGATGCCCATGCCGAACGCGAAGCCTGAATACTCATCCGGGTCAATGCCACAGGCGCGCAGCACGCGCGGGTTGACCATCCCGCAGCCGCCCCACTCGACCCAGCGCGGCCCGTCCCGGTGCTGCGCGAACCACACGTCGAACTCGGCGGACGGCTCGGTGAACGGGAAGTAGTGCGGGCGCCAGCGGGTCTTCGCCTCGGGGCCGAACATCGCGCGGGCGAAGTGGTCGAGGGTACCCCGCAGGTGCGCCATGGTGATCCCCTTGTCCACCACCAGCCCCTCGACCTGGTGGAAGACGGGCGTGTGTGTGGCGTCCAGCTCGTCGGTCCGGTACGTGCGGCCGGGCACCACGATGTAGATCGGCAGCGGCCGGGTGAGCATCGACCGGGCCTGCACCGGCGAGGTGTGCGTGCGCAGGACCAGCCCCGGCACGTCGACGAAGAAGGTGTCCATCAGCCCGCGCGCCGGGTGGTCGGGCGCGATGTTGAGGGCGTCGAAGTTGTACCACTCGGTCTCGACCTCGGGACCCTCGGCCACCTCGTAGCCCATGCCGACGAACAGGTCGGCGATGCGCTCCATGAGCGTGGTCAACGGGTGCCGGGCGCCCCGGGGCCGGCGCGCGGCGGGCAGCGTGACGTCCACCGCCTCCTGCGCCAGTACCCGCTGCTCCCGCTCGGCCACCAGCACGGCGTGCCGGGCGTCGTGCGCGGCCTGCACCGCGGCCCTGGAGGCGTTGACCCGGGCGCCCGCCTCGGCCTTGGCCGCGGGCGGCAGCGACCCGATCTCGCGCCGGGCCAGCGACACCGGCGCCTTGTCGCCCAGGTGCGCCGGGCGCAGCGCGGTCAGCGCGTCGAGGTCCGCGGCGCCGGCGAACGCCTTCTCGGCCGCGGCGACCGCGTCGTCGAGCGCGGCCTGGTCGAGCATCGCGGCCTGCTTCGGATCGTAGGGATCGTTGCGGTAGCTCATCGCGTCATATCTCCCAACCGGACAACCGACACAGAATACGGGCACGCGGTTGCACCGCAGCCCGCCGGTGGGATGAGGCGATGAGGAGAGAGGTCAGCCCCGCCGCCCGCCGACACCGGCGGGCTGGCTAAACGAATGGATCACCATCAACACTCAGGGGCTCCTCTGCGATCTGGCGCTAGCGTACAGGCAGACCGCCGCGGCCGCAGCCAGGTTGAGGCTCTCCGCCGCGCCATAGATCGGTACCCGTACCCGCGCGTCCGCCGCCCCGGCCAGCTCCGCCGGCAGCCCGTGCGCCTCCGAACCGAACAGCCACGCGGTCGGCCGCTCCAGCCCGTCCGCCTCGTCCAGGTCCACCGGCCCGTAGGCGTCCGCGGCCAGTACCCGCAGCCCTGCGGCGCGCAGCGCGTCGACCGTCGCGCCCGGGTCGGCCTGGCACACCACGTCCACGTGGAACAGGCTGCCCGCCGAGGCCCGCACGCACTTGCCGTTGTACGGGTCGACCGCCTCCCCCGCGAAGACGACGGTACCGGCGCCCGCCGCGTCCGCGGTCCGCAGCACGGTACCGGCGTTCCCCGGGTCGCGGATTCCGGCCAGTACCGCGACCAGCCGGGGCGCCCTGCGCAGCGTGTCCGCCAGCGGTACGTCGACGAAGTCGCAGACCGCCACGAGTCCCTGCGGGTTCACGGTCTCGGCCAGGGCCGCCAGGGCGCCCTCGTCGACCGGCGACACGCGGTCCGACCGCGCCGCCAGTTCCGGGTACCGGTCGAGGGCCTCGGGCGTGCCGAACAGTTCGACGATCGAGGTCGCCTCGCGCACCGCCTGCGGTCCTTCCGCAAGGAAGCGCCGGGCGACCTCTCGGTCGCGCCGGCGCTGCAGCTTGCGGGCCGCGATCACTCGCGGCGTCCGTGCCGTGAACACCCGCGGGAGTTATGCGGCGGCTTGAGCCCCGCCGGTACCCTCGGCCGCGACCGCCGCGCGGGCGACCTCGACGAGAGCGGCGAAGGCGGCCTCGTCCACGACCGCGAGGTCGGCGAGGATCTTGCGGTCCACCTCGACACCGGCCAGGCGCAGGCCCTGGATGAGGCGGTTGTACGTCATGCCGTTGGCCCGGGCGGCGGCGTTGATCCGGGTGATCCAGAGCTGCCGGAAGTCGCCCTTGCGGTCGCGACGGTCCCGGTAGGCGTACTGCATCGAGTGCAGCATCTGCTCCTTGGCCTTGCGGTAGAGCCGGGACCGCTGGCCCCGGTACCCGCTGGCACCCTCGAGAACGGTGCGGCGCTTCTTCTGGGCGTTGACAGCCCGCTTCACGCGTGCCACGTCAGTGTCTCCTCTTCCTCAGTGGCTCGCGTCAGCGGCCGAGCAGCTTCTTGATCCGCTTGGTGTCGACGGCGTCGACCTCGACCGTGCCGGTCAGCCGGCGGGTCTTGGTGGACGACTTCTTCTCCAGTTTGTGGCGCAGCCCGGCCTGCTGGGCAACGATCTTCCCGCGGCCGGTCACCTTGACCCGCTTGCCCATGCCCGTGTGGCTCTTCATCTTCGGCATCTGAACGTCTTCCTCCTGTTGCGGGCCGCACTGAACCCCGGCGGCAGTCCCCGCCGTCGGCCCGGTATGCCCCTACTGGTCGCCCGCGTCCGGTTCCGGCGCGAGCCCTGCCTCCATGAGCGCCTGGGCGTCGTCGCGGTCCTTGACTGCGACGCTGCGGGCGGCGGCCTTGGTGGCCCGGTGGGGAGCGATCACCATGATCATGTTACGGCCGTCCTGTTTGGGTGCGGCCTCGACAAACCCCAGCTCAGCGATCTCCGAGGAGAGTCGGTCGAGGAGTCGACGACCGAGTTCCGGCCGGCTCTGCTCGCGGCCGCGGAACATGATCGTTACCTTGACCTTGTCGCCCGCCTTGAGGAACCGCACCACGTGACCCTTCTTGGTCTCGTAGTCGTGCGGGTCGATCTTCGGGCGGAGCTTCATCTCCTTGATGACGGTCTGCTGCTGGTTGCGCTTGGCTTCGCGCGCCTTGAGTGCGCTCTCGTACTTGAACTTGCCGAAGTCCATGAGCTTGCACACCGGCGGGCGCGCCAGCGGCGCCACCTCGACCAGGTCCAGGTCCACGTCGGCGGCCAGTTGGAGGGCTCGCTCCAGGGGCACGATGCCCACCTGTTCGCCCTCGGGTCCGACCAGCCGGACTTCCCGAGCCCGGATCTGCTCGTTCACGCGTGGTTCGACGCTGATGGGGCCTCCTTCGTCAGTGTTGCGTCTGCCGCGACCCGGTCCAAAACAGAAGGCCCCGGCGCATGCCAGGGCCCGCTCGACCGGTCCCGCGTTCCAATAGAAACGCGACGCTCGCGGCATTTACGCCGCAAGCGCTGACCGGACCCGGCAGCCGTGGCCACTCGGGTGGGAGCGGGAGCTCCGCTTGGACACCGTGACAGGTCACGGTGGGTCGACCGACAAACTATACCAGGTCATCAGGGACACGCACACGCCGCGCCCGTCCGGCACAATATGTGGGTACCCGGAAGGGAGTCGTCCATTGACGATCTACCTCGAACTGCCGGTCTCGCTGCCGATGACGGCCGAGGACTTCGCTCAGTTGCCGGCGCCCGAGGGCGTCCGCCTGGAACTGTGGGACGGGAATCTGGACATGGCCGCCTCGGCGCAGATGCACTGGCACTCGCAGATCGTCCATCGCGTCCTCGCCATGTTCCTGAACCGCGACCGCGAGGCGTCGGCCGAGACCGGGGTCGTGCTGGGTCCACGCTCCGTCCGCGCCCCTGACGTCACGCGGTTCCACCCGGGCGTCGTCCCCGACACCGAGCAGTCGCAGTTTCCGGTCGCCGACGTCGACCTGGTCGTCGAGGTGCTCTCACCCGAGTCCGACGAGCGCGACCAGCTGGTCAAGCCTTATGAGTACGCCCAGGCCGGCATTCCGGAGTTCTGGCTGGTCGACCGGGACCCTGATGACCGGCGCACGGGCGCGATCGTCCGGATCTTCCGGTTGACTCCCGGGCCGTCCGGGGAGGTCTACACGTTGACGCGGAGGGTGCGGCTGTCCGAGCTGGAGGCGGAAGAGTAGGTCACTCGGCGGGGGTACCGGTCCGCTGGTGGGTGGCCAGCAGCGCGCGCAGCGTCCGTACCGTGGCCACGGCATACTGCTTGTCCGCCGCCTGTACCGCCATCATCGAGACCACGTCGTCGTCCTGCAGTTCGAGGGTGGCCCAGGGCGCGCCCCGGCCGAACTGGACCGACCGGACCACCTCCCACGGCAGGTCGTAGCCGCCGACCAGGTTGCGTACCCGGATCCCCCGCGCGTCGGCCTCCACCCGGGGTCGGGTGAACAGCAGGATGCCCAGCGCGCCGAGGATCCCGAGCCCGATCATGGCGATCTGGTCACCGACGCCGAACACGCCGGTACCGCTGTCGGTCTTGCCGTGCAGCGCCACACCGACCGCCGTGAAGATCACCACGACCGCGCCGGCCATCACCCGCGCGATCACGGTCGCCTTGCGCGGACGCGCCGATACCACCTGCGACAACTCGCTCACAACCGACGAGTGTGCCACCCCGACCTCAGAGCCGGCAGGCGTGGATGTCGGTGACCAGGATGGCCCGGGCGCCCAGCTCGTACAGCTCGTCCATGATCCGGTGCATGTCCGCCCGGTCCACCATCGCCTGTACCGCCAGCCAGCCCTCCCTGTGCAGCGGCGAAACGGTCGGCGACTCGATGCCCGGGGTCAGCGCGCTGGCCCGCTCCAGCAGGTCGGCGCGCACGTCGTAGGCCAGCATCACGTACCGGTGGGCCACCAGTACCCCCTGCAGCCGGCGCAGGAGCTGGTTGACCGGTCCGTTGCCGGGCTTGCCCACCTGCCGGATGAGCACCGCGGTCGAGGTGAGGATCGGCTCGCCGAGCGTCTCCAGGCCGGCCTGGCGCAGGGTCGCGCCGGTGGACACCACGTCCGCGATCACGTCCGCGACGCCGAGCCGCACGGCGTTCTCCACCGCCCCGTCCAGCCGCACCACCTGCGCGGACAGGCCCAGGTCGGCGAGGTGCTTGGCGACCACGCCCGGGTAGGACGTGGCGATGCGGCGCCCGGACAGCTCGGACACCTCCCGCACGGTCCCGGCCCGGGCCGCGAACCGGAAGGTGGCCGGCGCGAAGCCGAGGTCGAGGATCTCCTCGGCCTCGCTGGCCGCGTCGACCAGCAGGTCGCGTCCGGTGATGCCGAGGTCGAGGTCGCCCGAGCCGACATACGTGGCGATGTCGCGCGGGCGCAGGTAGAAGAACTCGACGTCGTTGTCCGGGTCCTGGCAGATCAGGTCCCGGTCGTCAGTGCGCTGCCGGTACCCGGCCTCGCGCAGCATGGCAGCGGCCGGTGCGGCCAGCGTGCCCTTGTTGGGGATGGCGATGCGCAGCATGGGAAACACCTCGGAGGGGAAGTCGACGGACACGGGCCGGGAGTGGCCTAGAGATGTCGGTAGACGTCCTCCAGCTTCAGATCCAGCGCGAGCATCAGCACCTGGGCCTGGTAGAGCAGCTGGGAGATCTCCTCGGCGGCGCGCTCCGGGCCCTCGTGCTCGGCGGCCATCCACGACTCGGCCGCCTCCTCGACGACCTTCTTGCCGATGGAGTGCACGCCGCGACCCAGCGCCTCGACCGTCGACGACCCCGGGGTACCCGCGGCGGCCTTCGCTGACAGCTCGGCGAACAGCTCCTCGAAGGTCTTCACGAGGCGACATTCTCCCAGTCGGTCCCGGCGCGCCGCTGTCCGGGGCGGGTCCGGCCGGAGGCCGCCTCGCGAACGGGTTCAGCCGACGGTGAACTGGTGGTCGTCGTAGACCTGCTCGCTGCCGTCCCGCTCCGAGATCACGTACCCCTCGATCGTGTACTGCCCGGGCGTCAGCGTGATGGCCACGGTCGCCTCGTACTGCGCCGACGGCCCCGGCTTCAGGTGCTCGGGCTGGTCGAAGACCACCACCCCGGCCCCGTCGCGTACCCGCAGCCGCATGGTCGCCTCGTAGACGATCCCCGCTACCTTGACCTGGACCTGGCGTCCCTGGCGCATGCCCTGCTGCGGGTCGATGATCCAGATCGGGGCGAGCGTGTCGGCGGCCGGCGCGCGCTGCAGCACCCCCGCGACCGTCGCCCTGCCCCACAGCGTGGTCGCCGGCTGGCCGTCCAGCAGCAGCCGTACGCCGCTCAACCCGATCGAGGTGGCGGTCGCCGGCACGGCCGCGGTCGCCGTGTAGACCAGCTCCTGCACCGCCATCCGGGTGGTCAGCTCGTCGACTGTGGCGTCGAAGGCAACCCCACCGGCCGCGCCCACCAGGTCGACCGTTGCCACACCCGCGCCGTCGATCGACACCGAGTCCACCTTCGCCCCCGCCGGCCACGGGTTGCGGTAGTCCGGATCGTCGGCCGGCCGGCCCAGCATCTGCTGCACCGCCGCGCGTACCGCGTCCTCCGGGGACAGCCGGGTACCCGGCACGACGTGGAACTCGCGGTACAGCCGATCCTCCACTATGGACGGTCCCAGGTAGTACACGGGAAGGTTGGTGCCGGCCACCGGGGTACCCGTCGCGGACGGCCCGCTGGCCCCCGGGTCCGGACCCGGCCCGCCACGGTGGCCCGGCCAGTCCGTCGCGACCGCCACCGCCCCCGCGGTCAGCACCACCGCGGCCGCCGCGCCGGCCATGGTCAACGCGAACCCGCGCGGGGTACCCGGCCGGGGCACCCACCAGTGGCGGGACCGCGCCCGGATGCGGCCACGGATGGCACCCAGCGCGTCCGGCGCTGTCTCCACCGTCTCCGCCTCGGCCGACAGCGCCCGGCGCAGCGCCTCCTCGATCCCGGTGTCCCGGCTCATGACGTGCGCTCCACGGTCTGGCGCAGGGCGGCGATGCCCCGCGCGGCGTGACTCTTGACGGCCCCCCGGCTGATGCCCATCGCCTCGGCGATCTCCGCCTCGGACAGGTCGGCGTAGTAGCGCAGCACCAGCGTCTCCCGCTGCCTGGGCGGCAGCCGGCGAAGCGCCGCGAGCAGCGTGGCGTTCTCCACGCTGTCGAGGTGCTGGGACTCGGCGCTCGGCATATCCGGCGGCGGCCGCAGCCCGGCCGCGTACCGCTGGGCCACGCTCCGGCGCCGCAGCGCCGAACGCGCCCCGTTGACCACACTGGTGCGCAGGTACCCCAGCGCCCTGTCCGGTTCGCGCAGCCGCCACCAGTGCTGGTGCAGCCGCACGTAGGCGTCCTGGACAACCTCCTCGGCGGCGGCGGCGTCGGCCAGCAGGAGCGCCGCCAGCCGCACGAGCTGCCGGTAGTGCGCGGCGAAGAGCCGGGTGACCGCCTCGTCAGCGGTCCACCGGTCGGCCTCGGCGGCCACCGGAGCCATGTACGCACCGTCCCAGGTCGGGGATGCCATTCTGGGCGTCACACCGGCATCACGCGCAACCCCGCCGCAGGGTTTACCGCCCGCGCGAGGATGGGTAAGCCGGTAGGCATGGCCCGCGACGATCTTGAGACCGGCCCGGGGCAGGTCCTTGCCCGGGACGAGGGACTCATCCTGACCATGAAGCGGGTTGGCGCGGCGCTCAAGCGCACCGGGATCCCCTTCGCCCTGGCCGGCGGCTTCGCCGCCTACGCGCACGGCGGCACCTCCAGCGACCACGACGTGGATTTCCTGCTGCGCCCGGAGGATGTCGACGCCGCGCTCGACGCGCTCGCGGAGGCCGGCTTCCAGACCGAGCGGCCGCCCGAGGACTGGCTGGTCAAGGTCTACGACGAGGGTCGCCTGGTCGACCTGATCCACCACCCGGTCGACCGGGCGGTGACCGACCAGATGCTCACCGAGGACACCGAGATCATCTCGGTCAGCGCGATCCGGATGCCGGTCGTGTCGGCGACCGCGTTGATGGAGCACAAGCTGCTCTCGTTCAGCCAGCACTACTGCGACTTCGCCAAGGGCATCCCGCTGGCCCGGTCGCTGCGGGAGCAGATCGACTGGCCACGGGTACGGCGCAACACCGCCGGGTCGGCGTACGCGCAGGCGTTCCTGGTGCTGCTGGACCGGTTGGACGTGGTACCGCTGGCCGACACCCGGCTGGACCTGGAGGGCGTTACCGAGATGATCGAGGCGGACCGCCGGACGGCACTGGTGTCGGTACCGGCGTCCGGAGGAGGGCGCGATGAGCCGGCCGGTTGACGAGTACGTCGAGGCAGAGGTGCACCGGTTGCTCACGGAGCATCCCGACCTCGCCGAGCAGGGCCTGGTCCTGCACCGGGGCGACGGTAGGCTGCTGGTGCAGGGCGAGGTGGAGAGCCCGCACCGGCGGGACGAGGTACGCCGGCTGATCAGCCAGCGGTTCCCCGACGTGAAGATCGAGTGCGACATCGGAGTGACCCGGGCGCAGGCCCCGGTCGACGCGGAGGAGCTGTGACGGCACAGGAATCCAGCGCGCCGGTTGTCCGCGTGGCCGCGGTCGGCGACGTGCACATCGACCAGGACGTGGTCGGCCGGTACCGGCCGGCGCTGGACCAGTTGGGTGACTGCGCGGACGTGCTGCTGCTGGCCGGCGACCTGACCCGGCACGGCACGGTGGCCGAGGCGGCCTGCGTGGCCCGCGAGTTCGGCGGGTTGGCGGTGCCGGTGATCGCCGTGCTCGGCAACCACGACTACCACTGCGACCAGGTGCCCGGGGTCACCCGCACGTTGCGCGAGGCCGGGATCACCGTGCTCGAGAGCGAGACGGCCGTGCTCGACGCGGGCGGGCTGCGGCTGGCCGTGGTGGGCGCGAAGGGCTTCGGCGGCGGCTTCGCCGGCCGGCACGCCAGCAAGTTCGGCGAACCGGAGATGAAGGCGTTCATCCAGACCACCTGCGACGTGGCGGACCGGCTGGGCGAGGGGTTGCGCGCCGCCGCCGGATGCGAGGTGCTCGTCGCACTGACCCACTACTCGCCGGTACCGGACACCCTGGTCGGCGAGCCGCTGGAGATCTACCCCTTCCTCGGCTCGTACCTGCTGGCCCAGGCGATCGACTC
>Ga0081540_1004012_pt1 | contig 11396 bp, 9 predicted proteins | sample TabmetS2T1R1_FD_71024 | JGI IMG/M metagenome (GOLD analysis project Ga0081540, IMG submission 71024) | Tabebuia heterophylla rhizosphere microbial communities from the University of Puerto Rico - S2T1R1 | ecosystem: Host-associated > Plants > Roots > Rhizosphere ...
TGGCCGACTATTTCGCTGAAGCTGTTAAAATAGAACTAAGAGCAGAAATCAAAAGAAACGCCCGCACAAGCGGGCGTTTTTCATTTCAGGGAGAAATCAGTCGCCCCTCCCGTAAGTCATTGAAAACACTAGAAGCCATCTAACCCAAGCAGAACCAGCCATATAGTAGGGGATGATCCCCTGCTAAATCATTGAAAACAAACAAAACCAGCCTACCCACCAAGGGGAGGGGGAGAATACCTATGCCCAAAAGGCAGAGAGCCGCATACTACGAGTGCCAGCACGTTCGTCCCAGCGGAAAGAAATGCGCCGCCATCGCCATCCGCGGACACCGCTTCTGCTACTTCCATCTGCAATCGCGTCGCGGACACTCAACTATCACCCCCGCCGAAGCCGTAGCCAACGGAGCCACCGCACCCGCGCCCCAGTCCGCCACCCTCACCCTGCCCATGCTCGAGGACCGCAGCGCCGTCCAGCTCGTCCTCACCGAAGTGCTCCGCGCCCTCGCCGCCAACCAGATCGACGCCAAGCGTGCCGGACTCCTCCTCTACGGCCTCCAGATCGCCGCCGGCAACTGCTCCAAAACCGACGAAATCGGAGACCAGTTCCAGGTCGCCGAACTCGAACTCACCCCCGAAGGCGAAGAAGTCGGCCCTCTCATCGAAGCCGAGTGAGCCTGAGCCCGACATTTTGCTTAGACCGGACGTTTCCGGCTTCGATAAACTGCCTCTTTGTGGACAATCCAGAAGCAATGACCGGTGCGCATCGTGGCGAAACAGTCTGCAGCGAAGGAAGAAGCCGAGAAGCTTTCGATTGATGGGCATGAGGTATTCATCACTCACCCAGACAAGCCCTATTTCACGAAGCAAGTAAAACTCTCCAAGCTCGACCTGGTGCGTTACTATCTGGCCGTCGCACCGGGCGCTTTAGCCGGCATTCGCGATCGCCCCATCGTTCTCAAGCGTTTCGTACATGGAGCCGAAGGCGAAGCCTTCTACCAGAAGCGTGCTCCCTCCGACCATCCCGCATGGCTTCGCACCGTAACCCTTTCCTTTCCGTCAGGAAGAACCGCCGAGGAACTTGTCGTTGAGGATGCCGCTGGCCTCGCATGGATCGTCAATCTGGGATGCATCGAACTCCATCCGCACGCGATCCGCTCCGCAGACCTGGACCATCCCGATGAGTTGCGCGTCGATCTCGATCCCGGCCCCGGTGTGATTTGGGCCGACGTCCGCCAGGTTGCTCTCGAAGTAAATTCATTCCTCGGCGAAGTGGACCTTCGCGGTTGGCCTAAGACCAGCGGCTCACGCGGCATGCACATTAATGTGCGCATCGAACAACGCTGGCCATTTGAAGAAGTACGCCGCGCCGCGCTTGCATTGTCACGTGAGATCGAACGCCGCGTCCCCGCGCTCGCCACTTCCAAGTGGTGGAAAGAAGAGCGTCACGGTGTTTTCCTCGACTACAACCAGAACGCAAAGGATCGGACAACCGCCTCAGCGTATTCCGTGCGACCGCTCCCGGATGCGAGAGTCTCGACTCCGCTCTCGTGGAACGAAGTTTCCGATTGCGATCCAGCCGATTTCACCGTGCTGACAGTTCCGAAGCGATTTGCAGAGATCGGTGATCCTCACGCAGAAATGGATGCGCATAAAGGTTCGCTTGAGAAGTTGCTGGAACTGGCCGTCCGTGACGATGCCGCCGGTCTTGGCGATGCCCCTTGGCCTCCGCATTTCCGTAAGACAGCAGGCGAAAAATCGCGCGTGGCTCCTTCGCGCGCAAAGAGCGCAGAAAAGAAGCCACGCACCAAGATGCCGCTCCTGGTCGTTGCCAATTCACCAGACAAGGAAGCCGCCATCGCGGGTTTGGAAAGATGGAAAACCAAGTATGCAAAAGCTGCAGAATTCCTCGCCATCGATGATGTGCTCGTCGATTCGATGCGGGGCAGGTCATCGACATGGACACGTATACGAGTGAATCTCCGCCACGTCCCAGAAGACATGCGGCCAGAGCAGGAGACTCCCGATCCCGATGACGATCCAACGCGCGAGTGGTCCAGAATGCGCGCCGCGAAAAAGAAGGCAGCAACTAGCGATCTTTAGAAAAGATCGCCATCAATTCCTCTGGCGGCACAACTTCGAGTTGAGCATAGGTGCAATCGCTCGCCTTCTTATCGAATCGCCATCTGCGAAATTGTGCCATATGCCGAAAGCGACCGCTCTGCATGTGCTCATAAGCAACTTCAGCTATTAATTCAATACGCAGAGGCTCCCACGAAAGGTCTTTGCCCTGACTCCATCGGCTCTGTCCGCCTGGCATGCGGCTGGGAGCGTCGCCATCAGCCGCTTCCTCTCCCTTCCAGCCTCTCCACGGATGATCCGCCAATGCATTCTCTCGATAGGGCGCCAGATACTCCACCAGTTCGAATCGCTTTGCCAGCGGAAAGCTGCCGCAGACTCCCACATGCTGCAGCGACCCCGAATCATCGTAAAGTCCAAGCAGCAATGAGCCGATCGCAGGCCGGTCACCCTTTCTATACCAGCGGAAACCTGCGACGACGCAATCGCAATCGCGCTCATGCTTGACCTTGAGCATGACCCGTTTGTCCGATTCATACATAACATCTTTCGGTTTCGCTATCACGCCATCGAATCCGGCACCTTCAAAACGGAGAAACCAATCTCGAGCGATCTGCGGATCATTAGTCGCTGGAGTGATATGAAGCGGCGGAGTTGCCTTCTCCAACACAGATTCCAGCTCTCTTCGCCGTTCGCTGAATGGATTGCCTCTCAGGTCGCGAACGTCTTCTGAAAGCAGATCAAAAAATACAACCGAAGCCGGAGTCTGTTGACTGAGCAGTTTTACTCTCGATGCAGCCGGATGGATACGGAGTTGAAGCGCATCGAAGTCCAGTGTGCCCTTCCTCGCAATTACAATTTCTCCATCGAGAACACAGCGCCGTGGCAACTGCGCCAGCAGCGCCTCCACCAATTCTGGAAAATAACGATTGAGCGATTTCTCGTCGCGGCTTTGGATCAGAATCTCTTCGCCGTCTCGAAAAACCAACGTCCTAAATCCATCCCACTTCGGTTCGTAAATCCATGTTTCGCCGGTTGGCAATTCACTCACTCGCTTGGCGAGCATAGGCAGAATGGGTGGATTCACAGAAAGATTCATGGACACCTATGCCATCCGATCCTGAGCAATAACCTTGTCTACGGATATCAGATTACGATCATTCGCAGATGCATGGATAGAAAATCATCGGAGTGAGAACCGACGACGATCCCAAGCGCGTGCCCGTGTAAATTCGGGCTGGCTCCTGTAGTCCTTCTAACCGAAAGTTAGACGCAGTTCTGAAAATGAAAATTCTTGCTCGGACCAGAAGGTCGCCCGAGCGCAAGCCGTGGGGGGTACTCTTTAGATAAATTGCGTTGCCTCTCAGCCCCTCAGCCTGAAGCGACCTCACCAACTCGTCGAGAGGTCATTACGCGTGATTGAGACATTTCAGCAAGAGACGTGCGTTTTGCGCTTCGTAGGGATTCCCAGTCATCTGGGCTCGTACGATAGCTCCTTCAACTACGAGCACTCCAGCAGTCGCAGCCAAGTCCGGCTCATGAATGTTCATTCTCGCTGCGAGTTCCTCAATGAATTGCTTCAATTGCTCTTTATGTTCGCGGGCGATAGCGAATGGCACGCTATCAAACTTTCCGCCCTCGGCTACGGTATTGATAAACGCACAACCGCGGTAAGTTGGGTCTTCAAACCAGCTCTGCAATACGTCGGCAATGACTTCGAGTCCTCCGCCGTTCGTGGCATGTCTTGACTCGACTTCAGTTTTGAACCAGGAAAACCAGATGTCGTGACGTTTGCGCAAAAAGGCGGCCACAAGATCTTCCTTCGATTGGAAGTATTGATCGAAAGAGTCTTCTGAAACGCCGGCTTTTTCCATGATTTTGCCTAGGTCCGTCGCTCTTATTCCGTCTCGATAGAAAAGTTCTAAAGATGCATCGACAATGCGATCTCTAAGATCGCTTTGCAACTGCGTCGTTGCCATTCGCGTCCGCCCCGAAAAAGACATTTAGATCGTTATGATACCCGCCTGTCGCAGAAAGCCAAGCCCCATTTGGGTATCGTCAGAATCACCATTTTGTGGGACGCACCGGCGAATGTCGCCCATTTTTTTGGGGGGTCGTGTTTTTCTACGCCGGTCTACGTATTCATGCGGCGCTCTTCCAAGCAGACCGAGCCCGGACACGCTGAGTTGCCATCGGATTGGCCTGACTGAAACGCAGCAACACGTCATTCGTTGTTTCTTCGATGCGAGTGTTGGGCTTGTGAAGCTTGCGTGTTGCCTTCGCAGCAAGCTTTGAGAGCATAAAACGGTTCGAAACATGAATCATTGCGGCAAAAATCAGTTCGGAACGCACAAGTAACCTCGGGGGAGTTTTTGAGATTCACCGGGACAGAAAGCCATTCTCCTCGCCGTGCCCAAGCGGAGCCATGATATCTACCTTCGGGAACCGTGATAACAATGATCGGAGATAAGCGCCGGAAGCGCATCACGAAACCGATTAGTTTTTTGCTAACCCAATCGGATTACTGAACACCTACAGCACTTGATGGGGAGTCTTTCTCTTTGATCAGACATTCTTTGGCGGAAGTGACTGATGCAGAATGGCATTTAAGATTTTGGCTTCGAGGGATCGGGCAGTCTGATGATTTTTCTACCGAAAATCCGCGCGTCAATGGAATACGCGCCAGGTCCCAGCAGCGCCAGGGCAGCACTCGTCACGATGAACATGCAGAGGTGAAACTTATCCGGACATCCAGTCATCGTAAGGTGGACGACTTGCATGAGGCAGCTGAAAATAGCGCAATAAGGCGTCATGAATCCAAGGCAAAGGAAGACCGCTGGCAGAACAAAGCCGGCCAAAATCAAGGGCGAAGTCACCATAGTCCAATGTGCTGTTCCGTCAACCAGCAGCGTGATGGCCACCGTAACTCGCAAGACTAAGAGCGCAGCGCCAGCTGTTCCCGTAGGGAATATGGAAAACAGTCTTTGCACACCAGTCGAGAAATTAACATCTCTTGTGGCCGATTTCTAATCCGGAGGATGGATTGCGAAACTATCCTTTTGGGGGATTTTAGCTGTGTTTTCAGCGAGATATACTGGCTTGCTTCCACATAACAATAGCAGGATGTCATGCATTTCTTGAACGATCGAACAGCCAGACCTGCGATCGAAGTTGAAACCTTTAAAAGCCCGATTATGCGTGTTTTTGTACCTGAAATTAATTACAGAGCGTTGCTTGCGGCATATCCAAGCGTTAACAATCAACACGTGTTCCCAATTGGGGCCAAGGTTCGTACAAGGATCGGGAGGAGCCGTTCGCGATAGGGGTTAGCAGTGTGAACACATGGAGATCAGTTTTTGTCTATGCGGTCTGCTTTCTCTTTGCAGTAGCTCGAAGTGGCGCACTCGATCCGGCGCGACACATATCCCAATATGGCCATACCGCATGGCGAGTGCTCGACGGCTCCGTCGCCTCGACAGGCCTGATGACTCAGACCGCAGACGGTTATATCTGGATGGGAATGTCCACCGGCTTGGTGCGTTTCGATGGCGTGAGATTTGTTCCGTATGTCCCTCCCAAAGGCCGTTCGTTCCCCAGCCGAAACTTCACCGTTCTCCTAGGCAGTCGCGATGGCAGCTTATGGGTTGGTACTTCAGGCGGACTCAGCCGTTTGAAAGACGGACAACTGCAAAATTTCACAAAGCCGAGTGAGCGCTCTGGCATAGGCAACATCATCGAAGACCATGCCGGAAAGATTTGGGTAACCCGGTATCGCGTTCCGGCAGGTGAAGGGCCGCTCTGCCAGGTGGTTGACCAAGGCCTTCGCTGTTATGGAAAGGCCGATGGGATCCCTCTCAGATATGGACTCGGCCTGGCAGAAGACAGCCACGGAGATTTTTGGCTTGGATCGACTGTGGTTTGTCGTTGGAAACCGGGATCGTCGTGCACGACCTTCTTCGATGATGCAATGAAGGGGCGATCGGTAGGCGACGGTGTCATCTCGGTCGTTGTTGGACCCTCAGGAAAGGTATGGGCTTCGATTGACGGAGTTGGTCCACAACTGGGAGTACGGTACTTCTCCGATGGAAAGTGGGATAAATATGCCGTTCCAGGTTTCGACGGCTCTACGATTCGTTCACACGCACTCTTTATTGATCGCAATAAATGTCTTTGGATCGGAACCGAAAACGACGGGCTCTATCGTATTCATCACGGTGTCGCCGATCACTATGGCAGTGCAGATGGCCTCTCGGGACATTCTGTCTCTCAGTTCTATGAAGATCGGGAGGGGAATTTATGGGTGATGACCGACGGCGGTGTCGATATGTTTCGCGATACGCCGGTCGTAACTTTCTCCATGAGTGAAGGACTAACCTCTTCGGATTTGCACTCTGTTTTGGCATCGCGTGATGGTTCAGTTTGGATTGGAGGTAGTGGCGCAGCGGATAGATTGAGAGAGGGTAGAAATCAACCGTTATTAGCTGGACGAGGCCTGCCGGGACAAGATGTGTTTGGTTTGCATGAGGACCACGCCGGCGCAATGTGGCTCGGAATCAGTCGTGACTTGTACCTATACGACCAGGGCCAATTCCAAAGAATCACAGATCAGAACGGCGTCTCTTTGGGAGGCGATAGGAGCGAGATTTCTGCCATCACCGAGGACGCGAATCGCAACATTTGGGCTCTCTCCCAGAGAGCTCTCTTTCGTGTTGCGAATAACCAGGTCCAGGAAAGTATTTCGCTGAGCGGCGATCTGCTGCCCGCATATTTTCTTGCGCCAGATACGAAGGGCGGCCTTTGGCTGGCCACGAGGGCGGCCGGCATGCTGGCTCACTATCAGAATGGAAAATTTCAAACGAAGTCATTAAAGGATGGTGAGACGCCAGTCTCCATCAGCGGCTTGGCCGCTGATGGAGAAGATCCGCTCCTGGTTCCGACATTAAGTGGTCTGTATCGGTGGAATGGTAGTGGATGGACTGTTCTCGACAGCCGGAACGGCCTTCCCTGTAATCAGATTTTTTCTGTCCTCAAAGATAACCACCGTTCTTTATGGCTTTATGCCCAATGCGGTTTATTAAGGGTCGACGCTTCAGAACTGGCGAAGTGGCGTCAGCAACCTGAAAGCCAATTGGTGTTCAGAATATTCGACACGCGCGATGGCGCACATCCAGGGTCCAGATATTCATACCAGCCCTTGGCGTCGAAGGCTCCCGACGGCAAACTGTGGTTCGTAAACGGCGTGGTAGCTCAAATGATCGATCCGGATCATTTGAATGAAAATCACGTCCCACCGCCTATACATATCGAGGAAGTAGTAGTCGGTGACAAGTCGTATCCACCTGCATCTCATCTTCATCTTCCTCCCCTGACTCAGGATTTGGAGATCGACTACACGGCTCTCAGCTTCTCAGTACCGCAAAAGGTTCAATTCCGCTACATGCTGGAGGGCCATGACACAGACTGGCAGGGGCCCGTCACGCGGCGTCAGGCCTTTTACACGAACCTGGGCCCCGGCCCATATCGGTTTCGCGTGATGGCCAGTAACAACGATGGTGTTTGGAACGAAACGGAAGCTGCAATTGACTTCGTTGTCGCGCCCACGTTCTATCAAACCACATGGTTCATGATGCTCTGCGCTATTGCCGCAGCGGGACTCTTCTGGTCCCTTTACCTCTTGCGCGTGAGGCGGGCGACTGCTCAAATTCACGCGCGTCTCGGTGCGCAGATGGAAGAACGCGAACGCATCGCACGCGAGCTGCATGACACGCTTTTGCAGGGCTTCCACGGACTGGTGCTGCGCTTTCAGGCCGTCCTGAAGAAGATGCCCGCTCACGATCCGGTTCGCGGGATGATGGAGAGTGTGCTTGATCGTGCAGACGAAGTACTACTCGAAGGGCGGAATCGCGTTCGCGACCTGAGGCAGCAGACGATCACCGGCAATGAACTCCCTGACATGCTGACCAGATGGGGAGAGGAACTTGCACAGGATTACACGGCCCGTTTCAGTTTGGCGATCGTCGGCACACCGCAAAGTCTTGACCCGACCGTTCACAACGAAACCTACAAGATTGGGCGGGAAGCAATGACGAACGCCTTTAAACATGCACAGGCCTCGAGAGTTGAGGCTGATGTCCTGTACGATAACGACAACCTCCGCTTGAGAGTTCGTGATAACGGAGTAGGGATCGATCAGAAAATACTGAACAACGGCCGCCCCGGACACTGGGGAATGGCCGGCATGCGCGAGCGTGCACAAAAAATCGGAGGAGAGCTGAAAATTTGGAGCCACTCCGATGCAGGCACCGAAATCGACCTCACCATTCCCGCTACGGTAGCGTATCCGCTGAACCGCAAGCGATCGCGTTGGCATTGGATCAAACGCCTTGGACGTATTGGCAATTAGGAGAAAAAGAAATGTCAGCTATGAAGAAAATCAAGATCCTTATGGTAGACGACCATCCCCTGCTGCGAGAAGGTATTGCTGCGGTGATCCACGACGAAGAGGACCTGCTCATCGTGGGTGAAGCCGCCAATGGCAGGGAGGCCATTGAAAGCTTTCGAAAGCTTCATCCGGATGTCACGCTCATGGATCTGCAAATGCCCGAGATGAATGGCATCGAAGCCATTCTCGCCATCCGGCGGGAGTGCCCGAGCGCGCGGATCATCGTATTGACCACCTACGAAGGTGACGCATTGGCACGCAGCGCATTGAAGGCAGGAGCCACCGGTTACATTCTGAAGAACATGCTTCGAAAGGAACTGTTGGAGACGATCAGAGCTGTTCACGCAGGTCGCCGCCGTATACCACCTGAGATTGCTGCAGAATTGGCGGAGCACTATGTCGAAGATGCGCTTAGCCAGCGAGAGATCGAAGTACTACAGCAAGTCGCCGAAGGAACCTCCAACAAAATAATCGCCTCCCACCTTTCAATTTCAGAAGCGACGGTGAAGGCTCACATGAAGAATATCCTCATGAAACTTGGCGCCTCTGATCGAACGCACGCTGTCACCATCGCCACCACGCGAGGTTTCTTAATGATGGGCTCGCAGGCCAACAAAGCGAATGCGGTTGCACCGGAGACTGAAAGGGCTCGTTGATCCATCGCTTCATTCTGCTCGAGTAGGAAAAGCACGGGCAAAACCTGAATTAAGGTTCGACAACATGCCACATGAAGCAGGTGCGACCTTCGCTTTCGGCGTCGTTCCAACTCCAGCAGTGTCAGTGGTATGCCGAAATCATGATCTCGTGTGAGTGCACAGAGAGCGGATAAAACGCCCCCACCTGACTAAAGAAGTACCAGCCCTTCGACTTCGCCACGCCCCACGGTGTAGATTCGTTGTCGGGCTGCAGCCTGACCTTCATCGGTTTCGCATATCCGGCAACTTCAACCGGAAAGAATTCCGGAAAATAAAAGACGGTGCATTGGCAGACGCGAAAGCTCGTAATTGGTCACGCTGCGCAGGTCCAGAAATAACCCTAGAGGAGAATCGAATCCATATGCACAACGCGCTCTTTTCGCGGCGTAAATTTTTGCAGACCACCGCTGGCGCTGCGGGTGCTTCGCTGGTCTCTGGCGCTAACTTCCTTCATGGCGAACCAATTCCGTCCGCATCACAAGCGGTTGCGCCAAGTGACCAGCTCCGCTTCGGAATCATTGGCGTTGGTATGGAAGGTTCAGGACTGCTCGCCACAGCCATTCAGCTTCGCGGAGTGGAATGCGTTGCCGCTGCGGATCTCTACGATGGTCGCCACGAACTGTCAAAGGAAATCGTTGGCAAGCCCATCCGCACCACTCGCCGCTACCAGGAATTGCTCGATGCAAAAGATATCGATGCTGTCATCGTTGCTGTTCCCGATCATTGGCACAAGCAGGTCGTGGTCGATGCGCTCGCTGCGGGCAAGGACGTGTATTGTGAGAAGCCCATGTCTCACAATCCAGCCGACGGATTGGCGATGGTCGCCGCTGCTAAAAAAACCGATCGAATCGTTCAGATAGGCGCACAGCGCACCAGCTCCGTCCTCTGCGCGAAAGCGAAAGAGCTCTACGAAAAAGGTGCGATCGGAGAATTGAATCTCGTCGAAGCCACCTACGGTCGCAACGATCCCAACGGTGCCTGGGAATATCCTCCGCCTCCCGACTTGTCACCGCAGAATCTTGATTGGGACACATGGCAGGGAACTGCGCCGAAGAAGGCATTCGACCCATTGGCATTCGCCCGCTGGCGCTGCTGGAAGGAGTACGGAACAGGCGTTGCCGGAGATCTTCTCGTGCATCTCATCAGCGGCATGCAGTTCGTGCTGGGCATCAATGAGGCGCCAGACCGTGTTTCTTCATTCGGAGGCATCTACCACTGGAAAGATGGTCGCAATATGCCCGATGTGCATCCGGTCCTCTTTGAGTATCACGGCATTCCCGTATATATGCGTCTCTCCCTCGCATGCGAATCAACCGAGGTCACTCGCTTTCAGGGACCGAAAGGTGCCATCGAACTTCGCGAATTCAGCGTCACTTATGTTCCGCAGGCTGGAGTCGACCTTTCTCCGAGTTACTATACGGCGTCATTTCCGGCCCGTCTGAGGAACCCATACATCAAGCAATGGCACGAGGAGCACGATCCCGTTCCCGGCCAGGAGCCTGCCCCACAATCGATTACCTACAACGGAAACGACTATGACGACCTCAAGCCGCATCTCTGGAAGTTTTTCGAGGCCGTTCGCTCGCGGAAGCCGGTTGTGCAGGATGCCGTCTTCGGTCACAACGCGGCACTGGCCTGTCATCTTGCAAATGAATCCTATTTCCGCAAGAGCCCGGTTTGTTGGGATGCAACCTCCCAGACGATCAAATCAATCGGATGAACTGAAAGCAGCACAACGTGAATTCTGCAGATCAAGCCATGAGCAAAAGGAGTTCTGATTCCGTGAAATCGAAGAGGGTCGGGTTCATCACAATTACAGCGATTGCAGTGATCTTCGCTACCACCTTGCTTTATTCGCAGACCGCATCATCAGCTGCGCCCTTCCTTGGGCGATGGGACATCACGTTGAAAGCACCTGACCGTGAGTATCCCTCATGGCTGGATGTGCAAGAGGAAGGCGGCCAGTTGAAAGCGCAGATGGTGGGCCGATGGGGCAATGCGCGACCTCTGCCCAAGGTTGAAGTGTCGAATGGGGAACTGACATTTGTTTCACCCAAGGAAGAAGAAGGCAGCAAGACCGATCTTGTATTCAAGGGCAAGCTGACAGGTAAGACGCTCACCGGCACTGTCAATGGCCCTGACGGCAAGACCTGGGAATGGGTTGGGGTAAAAACACCCGCG
>Ga0081540_1004013_pt1 | contig 11396 bp, 12 predicted proteins | sample TabmetS2T1R1_FD_71024 | JGI IMG/M metagenome (GOLD analysis project Ga0081540, IMG submission 71024) | Tabebuia heterophylla rhizosphere microbial communities from the University of Puerto Rico - S2T1R1 | ecosystem: Host-associated > Plants > Roots > Rhizosphere ...
CATCGACATGAAGGGCGGCGACGTCCTCGCCCTCGGCGTCCTGCGCGCGTTGGTCGCCCGGCGCGACGAGCTCGCCGAGGCCGCGCTGCTGCTCGTCTGCGACGAGGAGTGGCGGGTCGGCCCGTTCGTCCACGTGGCGCGCTTCGCCGGCTTCGACGCGTGCCTGTGCTTCGAGGGCGCCCAGCTCGCCGACGAGGGCCTCGACGCGGTCGTCGTCAGGCGCAAGGCCGCGGGGACGCTCAACGTCGTCGCCCACGGTCAGAGCGCCCATTCCGGCTCCGCGCCCGACAAGGGCGTCAACGCGCTGCTCGCGCTCGCGTCGGCCGCGCAGGCGATCGCCTCCCAGCACGACCCTCACGGCCCGCAGCGGCTCACCGCCGTGCCCACCGTCCTGCACGCCGGCGACGCGTTCAACGTCGTGCCCGGCAGCGGCGAGCTGGTGTCCGATCTGCGCGCCGACAGCCTCGAGGCCTTCCGGGACGTCCTGGCCGCGGTGCCCGAGGAGCTCGGCGGCGCGCGCCTGGAGGCGAGGCTCGTGCGCGAGTGGCCGGGCATGGACGCGCGTGAGACCACGGCGGGCCTCATCGATTCCGCGACCGGCGCGCTCGGCCGGCCGATCGTGCCCGCCGGCCGCGGCGGGGCCAGCGACGCCAGCCACTTCGCCGCGCACATCCCGCTGACCGTCGACGGCCTCGGCCCGCTCGGCGGCGGGGCGCACGCACCGCACGAGTACCTGCTGACGTCCTGGCTGCGCCCGCGCGCGGAGGTCGCCCTGGCGATCGCCGACGCCGCCCTGCGGGCCTGAGCGCGGCAGGAAACCAACGTCGCGGGGCGAATTCTCAAGTCAGGCTTCCATCCGCCGAACTATTCGATAGATTGCCCCGGTCGTTGTGACCAGCCGAATCCCCGTCGTGCCCAACGACGGGGAGCGGGGGACCCAGGGCCACCTCGGTGGCATGGGGCGAATCGCCGCCATGTGCGCGGCGTAGCGCGTCCTTTTTCGCGCGAGCCCGACAGCTAACCCCGTAGGCGCAAAAAGAGGGGTCTTAGCTTCGTGCCGCCGTCATTCCGCCGCCTGTCCCTGTTCCTCGTAGTCGTGCTCGCGCTCGGTGCAAGCGTGGTCGCCGCACCGACCGCGCTCGCCCAGTCGCCGACCAAGCCCGCACATCTCGGCGACCGCACGCTCCGTGCCGGCGCCAAGGGTGACGACGTCAAGGAGCTTCAGCAGGCGCTCGGCGCGGCCGGCTTCAAGGTCAAGACCGACGGCAAGTTCGGGACGGGGACCCTGCGGGCGGTCAAGCGCTTCCAGCGCGCGTCGCGCCTGCAGCCGACCGGCGTCGTCGACGAGCGCACCGTCCGCGCGCTCAAGCGCGCGCTGCGGGGCGCGAGCGCCAACCTCAACGGCGGCTTCGACCCCGACGACCCCGGCTCGGACTCCGCTCACCACAGCCTTGGCGACCGCATCCCCGTGAAGCGCGGCATGAGCGGCCACGACATCCGCGTCCTGCAGGACTTCCTCACGCGGGCGGGGTTCAAGGTCAAGGTCGACGGCGAGTTCGGCGCGAGCACCCAGAAGGCCGTCCAGAGCTTCGAGACCACCCAGAACCGCACGGTCGACGGCGTCATGGACGCCGGCGACATCGACGCGCTGCGCACCGCGGTCGGCCAGGCCGACCCGGGCGCGGGGACGCAGCCCACCCAGCTCGCTCCCGGCGACCGCGCGCAGATCGGCCCCGACGGCCTGGCCATCGCGCCGGCGAGCGCGCCGCCGCAGGTGCAGGCGATCATCGCCGCCGGCAACGAGATCGCCAGCAAGCCGTACAAGTACGGCGGCGGTCACGGCAAGTGGAACGACTCCGGCTACGACTGCTCGGGCTCGGTGTCCTACGCACTGCACGGCGCCGGGCTGCTCGACACGGCGATGCCGTCGGGCGACTTCACCGACTGGGGCGACCCGGGCCCTGGCCAGTGGGTGACCCTCTACGCGAAGTCCAGCCACATCTTCATGGTCGTGGCCGGGATCCGGTTCGACACCAGCGGACGCACGAAGAACAACACCCGCTGGCAGGCCGACATGCGATCGACGAGCGGGTACACCGCCGTCCATCCGCCCGGCCTCTAGAACTGCGCGGGCTGATTGGGCCCATGCAGGTCGAGTAGGGACGGTGGCCGCGCGCCCCCCCGCGGTCACCGTCCTTCTCGACGTCGGCTGCGGCTCGTGCCGGGAACCTCGCGCCGCCCGCGGGTGTACACGTTGCGGTGGTGGGCCGGCCACCGGACAGCGAAGCCGCTCTCGTCGAGCGGGCACGAGGAGGCGACGCAGTCGCCTATGGATCGCTCGTGCGCGCGCATCAGGACATCGCCTTCCGCGTCGCCTGCCTGGCCTGTGGGTCGGCTGCCGACGCCGAGGAGGCCGCCCAGGAGGGCTTCGTCAAGGCCTGGCGGGCGCTGCCGCGCTTCCGCCCCGGCGCGCCGTTTCGCCCATGGCTGCTGGCGATCGTCGCCAACGAGGCGCGCAACCGCCGCCGCGCCGCCGGCCGCCGCGCCGGCCTGGAGCTGCGCGCGGCCGAGATCGCCGAGCGCGAGCCCCCGGGCCCCTCGCCGGAGGCGCAGGTGCTGACCGGCGCGCGCCGCGACGCGCTGCTCGCCGCGCTGGCCGACCTCGACGAGCGCGACCGCGAGGTCCTCACCTGCCGCTACCTGCTCGAGCTCTCCGAGGAGGAGACGGCGGCCGCGCTGAACTGCCGCCGCGGCACGGTCAAGTCGCGCACGTCGCGGGCGCTCGGGCGCCTGCGTGATCGCGTGGGCATCGAGGAGGTGATCGCATCGTGACCGACCTCGAGCGCGAGCTGCTCGCCCTCGGCGACGAGATCGCCTGGCCCGCGACGCCCGACCTCGCAGGTGCGGTGAGCGCGCGGATCGCCGCCGAGCCGCGGCGCCCCGCGCGCCGCGGGCTGCGCCTGCCGCAGCTGCACCCGCGCCTCGCCACCGCCGTGGCCGCGGCGCTGGTCACGATCCTCGCCCTCGGGATCCTCTTCGCCGCCTCGCCCGGCGTGCGAGCGACCGTCCGCGACTGGTTGGGCATCGGCTCGGTGCGCATCACGCGCGTCGAGCGCCTGCCCGACCTCTCGCCCGCGCGCGGCCTCGGCCTCGGCGACCGCGTGACGCTGGCCACCGCCGAGCGCGGCATCGGCACCGTCGCGACCATCCGCGCGCTCGGCCGGCCCGACGCCGTCTACTACGACGGGACGGTGCCGCGCCGCGCGACCCTCGTCTACCTCGAGCGCCCCGGATTGCCCAACGGCAGGGCCGGCGTCGGCGCGCTGCTCGACGAGATCGTCGGCGGCGACCAGCTCATCTTCGTCGAGAAGCTCGTGGCCGGCCACGTGCCGATCAAGCAGGTCGACGTCAACGGGGCCCACGGCTACTTCATCGAAGGCGACCACGCGCTGCAGCTGCCCGACGAGCTGCACCCGCGCCTGGCGGGCAACACGCTCGTCTGGGAGCGCGACGCGGTGACGTACCGCCTCGAGACCGCGCTGGGCCTGCGCGGGGCGCTGGCCCTGGCGCGCTCGGTGCGCTAGTCGTCGTCGACCGGGCGCCGGCGCGCGCGCTTGCGCTGCGACTGGCGGCGCTTGGCCTCCTGGCGGCGGGCCTTCGAGGCGGCGGTCGGCTTGGTCTGGCGGCGGGTGCGCGGCACCGCAAGCCCATGGCGCAGGCGGGTCTGCAGGCGCTCGAGCGCGAGCTCGCGGTTGCGCGCCTGGCTGCGGGCGTCCTGGGCGACCGCGCGGACGACCGGCCCGCAGCGCGCCATGAGCCGCGCCTTCTGCGCGTCGGTCAGCGATTCGGACTCAGCCACGTCGAAGACGGCCTCGACCCGGGACGCGGTGGTGTTCGCATGCTGACCTCCGGGCCCCGAAGAACGGCTTGTGCGCAGGGTGATCTCTCGCAGCGGGACTGCGACATCACGAGTGATCCACATCGGGTCTTCCACGCGCACTACCCTGTCGTCTAGTGAATCGCCGCTTGAGGCGGCCCTTCAGGATGCCGACAGGAACCAGGATGGGCCAGCGATGGGTGCTCGCATCGGCGGCCGCGCTTGTAGCGGCTGCTTTTTTCTGCGCGCCCGCAAGCGCCATCGTCGGCGGTACGGACGTGTCGCTCAACGACCATCCTTATCAGGTCGCGCTCCTGAACAACGCGCGGGGTGCGGCGACCGCCAGCCAGTACTGCGGCGGATCGATCCGCGACGCGCTCCATGTCATCACCGCCGCCCACTGCGTCTACAACACGCCCTTCGCGCCCGGCGTCGCCGCATCGCCCTCGCAGATCGACGTCCTCGCGGGTACCGAGGACCTGAGGACCGAAGGGGCCGGGGAGCGCCCGCACGTGGCCGCGATCTCCTACGACCCCAAGTACGACGACGGCGAGCGCACCAACGACGCGGCGGTCATCACGCTGGCCACGCCCCTGACCCTCGGGCCCAAGAAGCAGCCGGTTCAGATCATCGACGCCGGCTCGGCGGCGGCGATGCCGGCGGGCGCCGACCTGTTCGTCTCCGGGTGGGGCGACACCGATCCGAACAGCAACGCGTCCACGGACTTCCCGGATCTGCTCCAGGGCACGACGGTGGACCTCGTCTCCGATGCGACCTGCCAGGCCGACTACTTCCCGATCGACATCCCGCCCGACGTCGAGGTCTGCGCCGCGAGATCGGGGCACGACTCCTGTTACGGCGACAGCGGCGGGCCGCTCGTGCAGCAGAACGGCGCGACGCCCGTCGACGACCGCCTCGTCGGGATCGTCTCGCAGGGCTTCGGCTGCGCGGTCGACGGATACCCAGGCATCTACACCGAGGTCTCCGAGCCGGGGATCCGCACGTTCGTCACGCAGGCCAACCCCGCGGCGGCGCCCATCAACCAGTCTGCGCCGACGCTCACCGGCGCCGCGATCATCGGGCAGCGCCTGGCGTGCTCGCCCGGGGCGTGGACCGGCTCGCCGTCGTTCTCCTACCAGTACGTGCGCTCCATCTCGGGCAACGACGTCGGCGTGGCGTCGACGGGTCCCGCCGACTACACGGTGACCGCCGCTGACGCCGGGACCTCGCTGCGCTGCATCGTCACCGCGACGAACCCGGGCGGGAAAGGCTCGGCCGAGACCGGGCGCACCGGAATCATCGCCGGGCAGGCCAGGCCCACGCAGCCCAAGAACAGCGCCGACAGGACCGCTCCCGTCGCGAAGATCGTCAAGACCAGGTGCAGCTCGTCGCGCTGCGTGCTCACCGTCTCGGTGACCGACGCCGGCTACTCCGCGGGCATCAAGACGGTCCAGGGCACCGTGACCTCGACGTACCGCGGGACGTGCACGCGCAAGGGCCGCAAGGTCAAGTGCACCAAGCACCGGACCAGGAAGCTCAGCGCCAGGAAGCTGGCCGCCACGAGGTTCCAGATCGTCGCCTCCAAGCTGCCGGTCGGAAGGCAGCTCTTCCAGCTCTACGCCGTCGACAAGGCCAACCACCGCCAGCACCTGGCCACCAAGAAGACGGTCACGACGAAGCGCTCCAAGAAGCGTCGCTGAGCACGACGCGCGCGCCCGAGCCGGGCTGCAGCGTCAGGCCGCGGCGGCGCATGCGCTCCGGCCGCGCCTCTGCGGGCGCGAGATCCAGGCGCGACGCGACGGCGCGCAGCACCTCGGCCATCTCCATCGTCGCGAAGGCCGCGCCCACGCAGCGGCGCACGCCGCCGCCGAACGGGATCCATGCGAAGGACTCCGGCGCGCCTGCGCCCAGCCAGCGCTCGGGGCGCCACGCGGCGGCGCCGGGGTAGAGGTCCTCGCGGCGGTGCACGAGGTAGATGCAGGGCGCGACGTGCACGCCGGCGGGAAGCTCGATCCCGTCCACCCGCAGCGGCGCCGCGAGCTTGCGGGGCGCGACGGTGAGGACGGGGCGGACGCGCAGCGTCTCCTTGACCACGGCGTCGGTCCACGCCTCGTCGCCGTCGCGCAGCCGCGCGAGGACGTCGGGCGCTCGCGCGAGGCGCTCGATCGCCCAGGCCAGCGAGCCCGCGCTCGTGTCGTGTCCCGCGGCCAGCAGGGTGACGAGGTGGTCGCGGACCTCGGCGTCGTCGATGCCGGCGGCGACGAGCTGGCCGAGCACATCGCCCCGATCGGTCCCCTCGCGGCGCCGGCGCGCGATGAGTGCCACGAGCTGGTCGTCGACCACCGCCATGCGGCGGATGAACGCGCCCCACGGGCTGTGAGGGCCGAGGTCGCGCTGCACGAGCGACATCGCCGCCGCGCGCGGCAGCGAGCTCGCGACCCCGAGCGTGGCGCGAATGTCGGCGGCGAGCCTGGGGTCGTCGGTGCCGAAGACCGCGCGCAGGATCACCGCGAGCGTGAGCTCGTGCATGAGCTCGAGCGTCTGGACGGGCCGCCCGCGCGGCCAGCGCGCCACGTGCTCGGCGGCGACCTCGCCGACGACCGCGCGGTAGCGCGCCACCCGGTCGCCGTGGAAGGCGGGCAGCATCAGCCGCCGGATGCGCAGGTGCTCCTCGCCGTCGGCGAGCAGGATCGAATGGGGTCCGGCGACGGGGCGCAAGGGCCCCGGGCTGGCGCCACGGCGGGCGACGTCGGGCGGTGCGCCGTAGACCGCGCGCACGGCGTCGGGGTGCCACACGAGCACGAGCGGCGCGTCGTCGAAGGACAGGCGGATGGTGAACGCCTCGCCGTGCGCGGCTGCACAGCGGCGCAGGAAGGCGGTCGGGCGAACGACCCATTCGAGGGTCTGCAGGAACGCGGGCTCGCGCGGCCCCGGCGGCAGAGTCACGAGCCCACCAGTGCGGCGAAGCGCTCGGCGTCGACGTTGCCGCCGCTGAGCACCACGCCCACCGTCCCGCCGCCCAGCTCCACGCGCCCGGCCAGGAGGGCCGCGAGCGCGCTGGCGCCGCTGGGCTCGGCGACGACCTTCACGCGCTCGAAGAGCAGCCGCATGGCGGTGACGATCTCCTCGTCGGAGACGGTGACCACGTCGTCGACCAGCGCGCTGATCACCGGCCACGTGCGCTCGCCCGGCGTCGGTATCTGCTGGCCGTCGGCGATGGTCGGGCGGACCTCGATCCGCAGGCGCTCGCCGGCGCGCAGCGAGCGCGCGGTGTCGTCGCTGGCCTGGGGCTCGACGCCGACGACCCGTGCCGACGGCGCCAGCGCCTTGATCGCCGTCGCCACGCCCGACAGCAGACCGCCGCCGCCGAGCGGCACGAGCACGACGTCGAGGTCGCCGGCCTCCTCGGCCAGCTCGAGGCCGACGGTGCCCTGACCGGCCATGACCAGCGGCTCGTCGTAGGGATGGATGAGCGTGAGCCCGCGCTCGGCGGCCAGCGCGGCGACGAGCGCCTCGCGGTCCTCGGTGTAGCGGTCGAACTCGATGACCTCGGCCCCGTAGGCCTCCGTCGCCGCGCGCTTGGAGGCCGGCGCGTCGCGCGGCATGAGGATCGTTGCCGTCGCGCCATGCTCGCGGGCGGCGAGCGCGAGCGACTGTGCGTGGTTGCCCGACGACACCGAGCAGACGCCCTCGGGGCGCAGCGCCGCCACCGCGTTGGACGCGCCGCGGAACTTGAACGCGCCCGCGCGCTGGAGGTTCTCGGCCTTCATCGCGACCGGGGCGCCGACAAGCGCGTCGAGCGTGCGCGACCGCAGCAGCGGCGTGCGGTGCGCCAGGCCGGCAATGCGCCCGGCCGCCTCGCGGACGTCGTCGATCGAGATCGGCATCTGCCCGGTCGTGGTCACCGCCCGGACTGTAAGGACCTTCACAGGCTGAGAACTCTCCGAGGGCCTCGGTACCTGCTAATTTGCGCGACTGTCAGGCCGAGGCAAGCATCTCGGCGAGGCGTGCAGGCGTCGGGTCCAGGCAGCAGTCGCTTCCTCCGATCGCAGCACAGATTCATCGGAGGAACAGGCTGAAAATGCCTACCGGTACCGTGAAGTGGTTCAGTGACGACAAGGGCTTCGGCTTCATCACGCCCGATGAGGGCAGCCGTGACCTGTTCGTCCATCACACGGGCATCAACGCCGACGGCTATCGCTCGCTGCCCGAGGGCGCGCGCGTCTCCTACGAGGAGGAGAGCGGCGACAAGGGCCCCAAGGCGGTCAACGTCACCAAGATCTAGGCGTTCCGCGCCGGAGCTTGTTCTCGGAGGGCCCGCGCTGCGGGCCCTTCGTCGTTCAGTGGGGCGCGACCTGGCCGCCCGACGGCTCGATCTCGCGGCCCTCGGCCACCCACAGCTCCAAGCCGCCGGTCATGGACCACGCATCGAAGCCGGCCTGCCGGAAGGCCTGCGCGGCCATCAGCGATCGCGAGCCGGTGCGGCAGGTGAAGATCACCGGCCGGTCGCGATCGAGCGTCGCCGCCTGCGCAGCCAGGTCCTGCAGCCCGATGTGGGCGCTGCCCGGGATGTAGCCGGCATCGCGCTCATAGGGCTCGCGGACGTCGACGACCTGCGCGCTGTCGTCGGCCAGCGCGCCCTGGGTGTGCTCGGGTGTGACCTCGATGTCCGGGTCGTGCATCCGGCAGACGCTAGCGCGCCCGCCTCGTCAGCTCGCGCCGACTGCCGCCGGGACGTCGCGCGCGACGACGTCCAGCGACTCGGCGATGACCTCGGCGACGCGGTCGAGCTGCTCGCGCGTGATGACCAGCGGAGGGGACAGCGCCACCGCGTCGGCGAGGCCTCGTACGAACACCCCGCGCTCGCGCGCGGCGGCGAACATCCGCTGTGAGAGGTCGGGGGCCTCGGCCAGCGCCTCCGGAGCGAAGGCGACCGCGCCGAGCGCGCCGATGCCGGCGCGGATCTCGCCGACGAGCGGGTGGTCGGCCAGCGGGCGAAGGGCCCCGGCGATCTCGCCCTCGAGCTCGTTGCCGCGCTCGAGCAGGCCCTCGCGCTCGATGATGTCGAGGTTCGCCATCGCGGCGGCGCAGACGGTCGGATGGCCCGAGTACGTCGGCCCGTGGCGGAACCAGGTGCCCTCGTCCCAGAACGGCGCGGCGACCTTGGCGCCGACGACGACGCCGCCGAGCGGCAGGTAGCCGCTGGTGACGCCCTTGGCGAAGGTCAGCAGGTCGGGCCGGATCCCGAAGCGCTCGATGCCGAACCAGCTGCCCAGGCGCCCGAAGCCGGCGATCACCGAGTCGCAGACGTACAGGACGCCGGTGCGCTCGCACAGCGCGGAGACGCCCTCGATGTAGCCGGGCGGCGGCAGCAGGCAGCCGCCCGCGCCGATGACCGGCTCCACGAAGACCGCGGCCACGCGCTCGGCGCCCACGCGCTCGATCTCGGCCTCCAGGGCGTCGACCGAGTCGTAGGGGACGACCGAGACGCTGGGATCGATCGGGCCGATGCCCTCGCGGTTGGCGGGGATGCCGCCGATCGAGGTGCCCATCCCGTGGGTGCCGTGATAGCCCTGCGTGCGGGAGATCAGGTGGGTGCGCTCGGGCTGGCCGATCGCCGCGAAGTACCGCCGCGCGAGCTTGGCGGCGGTGTCGATCGCGTCGCCGCCACCGGAGCCGAGGAAGACGCGGGGATCGTCGAGCGGGGCGAGCGAGGCCAGGCGCTCGGCGAGGTCGAGGGCGGGGCGGTTGGCGAAGATCCCGAACACCTGGTAGCTGGCGAGCTCGCGCATCTGCGCCATCGCTGCCTCGACGATCTCGGTGCGGCCGTGGCCGACGTTGACGTTCCACAGGCTCGCGGTGCCGTCGATGTACTCCTTTCCGTCTTCGTCCCAGACCACGGCGCCGTCGCCGCGGGCGATGACGAGCTCGTTGCCGCGGACGGCGTGCATGTCGGCGAAGGGGTGCCAGAGGCGGGTGTCGTCGGCCATGCCCTTCACGCTACGCGGTGGCCCGAAATCGGGCAATCACCTCCACGGAGCATGTGTCCGCGCGCGGTGTGCCGCGCTGTCACCCGATCCGGCGGTGCTCGACCTCCTCGCCGCGGGCGATGAGCACGTCGCTGACCATCGCGGCGGGGAAGAGGCCGTGCCCGACGACGCCCGGGACCGCGTCGAGCTCGGCGGCGAGCGCGGCCGGGTCCCCGAAGCGCCCGCGGTAGTCGGCGATCACGCCCCCGTCGGGCGAGAGCGGGGCGCCGTCGCGGATCTCGGCCTCGCCGAGGAGGCGCAGCGTCGCGGGCAGGCCGAAGCGCAGGAGCTCGAGCGGAACCGGCGGGGTGAGCGAGTCGACGACCTTGTCGGCGGACACGATGACCACGAACCGGGCCGAGGCGCGCGCGACGACCTTCTCGCGGGTGTGGGCGCCGCCGCCGCCCTTGATCGTCCAGCCGTCGGGCGCGACCTGGTCGGCGCCGTCGATGGCGATGTCCAGCGCGTCGAGTGCCTCGAACGGCTCGATCGTCAGCCCGAGCTCGCGACCGATCCGCTCGGTGGCCACCGAGGTGGCGACGCAGCGCAGCGTGAGCCCGCGCTCGGCGAGCGCGGGGAGCAGGTAGCGGACCGTCGAGCCGGTGCCCAGCCCGACGCGCATCCCATCTTCGACGAGCGCCGCGGACGCGACCGCGGCGGCGCGCTTCTCGAGCTCCGCGCTCATCGAGGCATGAGTTTGCCGGACCGCGCGGCGGTGCGATCATCAGCACATGGCCGCCGGCCGTCGCTTCGCCGCCGCCGCTCTGGTCGCCGCAGCCGCGGCCATCGCCGTGGTGGGCTGTGGAGGGAGCGGTCACGCATCGAGCACCCGGAGCTCGGCGCAGGCGCAGCAGCCGGCGGCGACGCAGCCGCCTCCGGCCGGGCGGTCCAGCGAGCTCGACCCGCCGGCGAGCATCCCCGACCGGGCGACCGGGCCGGCGTCGAAGGAGGCGCGCCGGGTCATCAACGGCTGGCTCCGCGCCCTGCGCCACGGCGACGTCGAGCGCGCCGCGCGCTACTTCGCGCTGCCGAGCAAGTTCCAGAACTCCACGCCGGTGCTGACCGTCAACACGGTCAAGGAGCGCATCGCCGTCAACCTCTCGCTGCCGTGCGGCGCCAAGGCGCGCGAGATGGGCGGCGCGGGCGCGTACACGATCGTGACCTTCGTGCTCACCAAGCGGCCCGGCGGCGACTGCGGGACCGGCGTCGGCGGGACCGCGCGCGGCGCGATCCGCGTCGAGCGCCACCGCATCAAGGAGTGGTACCGGCTGCCCGACCAGCCCCGCAAGCAGCAGTCCTCGGAGCTCCTGGACGGGCCGGTGGCGTGACGGTCGCCGTCCTGGATGACATCCACGGCAATCTGGCCTCGCTCGACGCGGTGCTCGCCGATCCGGCCTTCGCGCGCGCCGGCGCCGTCGTCATCGGCGGCGACGTGGCCGCGGGGCCGCTGCCCGCGGAGGTGCTCGAGGGGGTGGGGGCGCCCGGGGTGC
>Ga0081540_1004014_pt1 | contig 11394 bp, 7 predicted proteins | sample TabmetS2T1R1_FD_71024 | JGI IMG/M metagenome (GOLD analysis project Ga0081540, IMG submission 71024) | Tabebuia heterophylla rhizosphere microbial communities from the University of Puerto Rico - S2T1R1 | ecosystem: Host-associated > Plants > Roots > Rhizosphere ...
AAAGCGTTTCTTAATTAGAAGGCGAGAATGTGAGGCTTCGGCGATACAACAAATTTGCGCGGATGATCAGGAAGTTGCCTGGAAACCGGTGGACGAGTGCATCAACTTTGAAATCGACCTCAAAGCCGGTGAGAACCGAGTCATAAAAATAAAATTTCACGACTTGGTGTGGAAAGAACGCAATGAAGACAATCTACCGTACAGATTCAAGACAATGCTGAGGCGTTACCTTTGTGAGATGCGTGATAATTATGTTGAGCCAATGAGATGTAGGTTCGCTGGGTCCCGTTAAGAATATGCCCAACATCGAGTGTGAACGGTTCAATAAACTAAGGATTCAAATGCAAGCAGCAAAGAGATCGGATCTACTGGCGCCCAGGGTCTCGGACGTTCTAACGGACTTTGTCGCGTGGCTGGATCGCTATGGCGAAACATCGTGGGACTTTCAGAGCTTTTATGCTGGACCGGTCGGCGGACGAGCCAAAGCACTCTATTATAGTCATAAACTTATTGGGACGGCAGCCGTGGCTCCCATGGTTTTCTGCGAAGCATTTTTGCCTTCGGCGCGGCGGCTGTTCCATCGTCCGATGAGATTCCCAATTGCGGACGCTCATTATGCAATGGGTTTTGCTTTCCTTTATCAGGCGACTGGAGATTCGTCGCAACTGGAAAACGCGGTTCATTTTCTAACTGAGTTGGAAAGATCGCGCTGCGGTCAGTTCAAGGAATATTGCTGGGGTTATGAATTCGACTGGGTTTGGCGCGGGGGCACCATTAAGCGGCAAACACCTTTGATCACAACAACGCCTTACGCGTACGAGGCATTTCTTCATATGTGCCAAGTCCAACCGCGAGATGAGTGGAAACTGATTCTGGAATCGATTGCGCGCCACGCCGCAACCGATATCAAGGATTTCTCGACGTCAGAAACTGCGAGTAGTTGTTCATACACGCCTTTTGACGAGGGCCGGGTGCTGAATGCGTCCGCTTACCGAGCGTTTTTGCTGACGAGCGCCTCTAAAGTTTTCTCCAATGAAGGTTACTGGCGAATCGCAGAACGTAATTTGAATTTTGTTTTAGAGAATCAAAATGCGGATGGCTCCTGGTATTATGCCGTCGATGGTGCGCGCGACTTTATTGATCATTTCCACACGTGTTTCGTGATGAAAGCATTGGCCAAGGTCCATTCTTTAACCGGGCACCCGGAGATTCTGGCGGCACTGACCAAGGGCGTCAGTTATTACCTGAATAATCTCTTTGACGAAGACGGCCTGCCAAAACCTTTTTCCAAAGCTCCCCGTCTGACCGTTTACAAACGCGAGCTTTACGACTGCGCGGAGTGCATCAATCTCTGCCTGCTGTTGCGCGATCGTTTCCCGCAACTAGAGGCAACTCTGGAGAAGCTCGTCGCTCACATTTTGGGTGTATGGGTCAAGCGCGACGGATCGTTCCGCTCCCGGAAGCTACACTTTGGGTGGGACAACGTCCCCATGCATCGCTGGGGCCAGGCACAGATGTTCCGAAGCCTCGCGCTATACCTGTGCGAAGCGCGTCGCGTGACGAACGATAAGACTCCCGCAAAAAACGCCTGGGAACGTCAACCCTTGTCCCTCGCCTCTCAACCTCTCTAACAGAATGTGCGGCATTGCAGGCCAGTTTAACTTCCAGCGACGCGAACCCGTCGAGCGCGAGACGATCGTACGTATGGCGCGTTCTATCGCGCATCGCGGGCCCGACGATGAAGGCTACTTCATCTCCGGACCGGTCGGTTTGGGTTTCCGGCGACTATCAATCATCGATCTCGCCGGGGGGCATCAGCCAATGTCGGATGCACAAGAAACCGTGTGGGTAATCTTCAATGGCGAAATCTATAATTACAAAGAGCTCCGAGGAGAATTGCAAAGTAAAGGCCATCAATTTAGGACGAATTCCGACACGGAAGTAATCGTTCACGGTTACAAAGAATGGGGCACTGAGGTTTTCAATCACCTCAATGGCATGTTCGGTCTGGCTATTTGGGATGTGCAGAAGGAACGACTCATCGTGGCCAGGGATGCCATGGGCATCAAACTCATCTATTACAAGATCGACAATGGGACCATGGCTTTCGGTTCCGAAATCCGCCCGATTCTGGCTGCGCAAAGATCACGACCCGATGTCGATCCGATGGCGTTGAATTTGTTTCTCCGTTTCCGATATACGCCCTCTCCTTTGACGATATTTCAAGGCATTCGAAAGCTGGCACCGGGGACCATGCTGGTAGTGGAAAAAGGCCAATGCCGCGAAGAACGCTGGTATAAGTTTATCCCCACTCCCTTTCCGACTCCCAAGAAAAAGGAAGAAGCCGCTTCCGAATTGCTTGAGTTGTACAGAAGGGCAGTCAAGCGCCACCTGCTTAGTGATGTGCCTGTCGGAGTACTTCTAAGCGGCGGCCTCGACTCGGGCTTGCTGCTAGCTTTGATGAACGAACAAGGCGGGCCGTGGCCGGCATATACGGTAGGCTATGGCGAGAGCTTCGACGACGACGAGCTAAGCGATGCCGCTGAGACTGCTGCCCTCCTACACGCGCGACATGTAACGGTAAAGCTCGACCAGGATGAGTTTGAGCGGTCTCTTCCGGGAATCGTGGAGTGTCTGGAAGAACCTATCGCGACATCGTCGATCGTTCCGATGTACTTCGTTTCGCAGCGCGCGCGGCAGGACGTAAAAGTTGCCCTGATTGGTCAGGGTCCGGATGAGTTATTCGGTGGTTACAAGCGGCACCTGGGTATTCATTACGGAAATTTGTGGCGCGGGCTCCCCGCAGGGCTCCGATCGATGGCCGGCTTCGCCGTGAATCGATTGCCGCGCAATGAAATGCTAAAGCGCGGAGTTCGTTCGCTCGCGAGCGAGGATCGGCTGAAGAGGTATCAGGACGTTTTCTCGCTGGCGCCAACGGATATGATAGATGGTCTGTTTCGCGACGACGATCTTCCTCAAAGGAATGGTCATGAATTGGTCGATTACTGGCACGACTTGGTTCCGCAAATAGAACACACCGACGAGCTTGGAGGCTTTCAGCTTCTGGAGATTCGGTGTTCACTGCCCGATGAACTGCTCATGTACTCAGACAAGCTCTCCATGGCGCATAGTCTCGAAGTCCGCGTGCCTTATCTGGATCGGACCGTCGTGGAGTACGTGCAACGACTTGGCGCTGATCTTAAAGTGCGTAATGGAACTCGGAAGTGGCTACATCGACAGGTTTGCCAAAGCTACCTATCACCGCAAATTCTCAAGAGAAAGAAACGCGGCTTCGCTGCGAACGTGGTGGACGAATGGTTTCACTCGTCACTGAGCGGAGCTCTTCGGGAAATGCTTCTGGATGAAAGCTCTCTCATGTATGGCTTACTTAACCCTAAGCCGGTCAGAAAGCTGCTCGAAAATCACCAGTCAGGGCGCCAGGACAACCACAAGCTTTTGTTTAGCTTGGTAATGATCGAGCAATGGTTGCGCCAAACTGCGTCAAATCGAGAGCAGCGTGCGCAAATGGGAATCGAGCCAGACACCACTCGGCAGCTGAAACAACAACGCACCATGTCGGACGGCGTTCGAGCGATTATTTAATAGGCGAGTTCTTTGGAGAATTTTGAATGCAGAGCTCTGACACTACTATGGCGATGAATGGCCAAAGCATCACGATCGAGGGAAAGATCTTGCGCGTTGCCAGACCTCACGCTTGTGAGCAACAAGAGTGGTTCGAGGACGTGGAGAACCCGGAAACGCTTATCGACGAGCTTCAAAAGAGGAAGCACCGCCCAGATATTTTCACCTTCTGGCAACGTCTGCCGGACACAGAGCCAAGGTATCCTTATCAAATGGAATCGCAATCGATCGCGGCACTTCCGATTAAGAGCTATTCCTCCTGGTGGGAAAAACAAATTGATCGAAAGGCCCGAAACAAGGTTCGCAAAGCCGAAAAAAAGGGCATTAGCGTGAGGATGGCGAGTTTTGACGACACGTTTATTCAGGGAATGACTTCCATTTTTAACGAGACTCCCATCCGGCAAGGACGACGATTCTTGCACTATGGAAAGAACTTCGAAACCGTAAAACGCGAATTCAGTCGGTTTTTGTTCAGAGAAGAAATTTTTGGAGCATACATGGGTGAAGAACTGGTCGGCTTCATCATGGTCGGTGATGCCGGAAAGTATGCCTGCTTGGGTCAGATCATCTCAAAGATCGCCTATCGTGACCTGGCACCGACAAATGCGCTTTTAGCTAAAGTCATCGAGCGTTGCGCAGAAAAAGGGTTCCCGTACCTTGTTTATGCCTATTGGCTTGATGACAGTCTAGGTGACTTTAAGCGAAGCAATGGCTTTCAAAAATTTGATCTTCCCAGGTATTTCGTCCCTCTAACTCCTAAAGGAAAACTGGCCTTAAAGCTCGGCCTTCATCGCGGTTGGAAGGAGGCTGTTCCAAAGGACATCAAGAAAGCGCTTAAGAAACTGCGAAGAGGCTGGTACGACATGCGTCGCGGACAGGCCAATGAATCGTCTCGAGGTGACGGTGAAGGCCATCGTGATGTTTTATGACAGCTGTCGGTAATTCTAAAACTAAGCCTGTGTTGCGAATTCTGCTACTAGCTCCGGGTAGTGACCCCAATGGCATTACCGGTCCCCTCATTGGGTATTCCCATGGCGAGGCCCTCGCCCGACTCCACGCCGTGACGATCGTGATTCATCGTCAGAACGAGGAGGCGGTCCGACGGGCGCAGCCGTCATTTCATGCCATCGAAGTGGTTAGCCTTCCGTGGCTCGATCGCATGTATGCCTGGTGTTTCCGCCGGATCTTTGGGAATAACTATCGCAGCCAGGCTTTGACTGCCTTCAATTACTTGTTTTGTCTAGCGTTTGAACAGCGCGCTTGGCGGCAGACGCGACGCCGAATCAGGGCGGGTGAATACGACGTGGTCTTGCGCCTCCTGCCTATTTCGACGGTCTTGCCGAGTCTTTTCGCTTTCTTTCTCAGACGAGGACCTATTCCTTTTGTAATTGGACCGATCAACGGTGGTTTACCCTGGCCGCCAGGGTTCAGCCAGGCCGAGAAACAGAAGGAGTGGATCTCTGGCCTGAGGGACTTTTACCGGTTTCTACCTTTCGCCAAGTCCACCTATCGAAATGCGGCAGCCATCCTCGCAGCTTCCTCGCACACGTATGACGAGTTCGCGTCGTACCGTGACAAGCTGTTCTTTGTTCCGGGTGAGAACGGCATTAACCCTGGCCTTTACCCGACTTCTTCACGCAACTCGCCGCGCGGCGACAAACTTGAATTGATCTTCGTGGGCGCCCTCGTGCCTTACAAGGCTTGTGACCTCGCTATGCGAGCAGCTGCTTCTCTTTTGAAAGCAGGGCAAGCCCGTTTCACGATCGTCGGCGATGGCCCCGAGCGCGGAAATCTCGAGCAACTCGCCAGATCTCTTGGAATCGAGAAGATTGTGTCCTTCTGTGGAACGCTACCTCATGGTGAAATCATAGAACGTCTGGGAGCAGCTGACGTCCTGGTCTTTCCATCAGTTCACGAGTTTGGAGGCGGTGTAGTGTTTGAAGCGCTGGCAATGGGGGTGGTGCCAGTGGTCGTCAACTTCGGTGGTCCCGGCGATATTGTTCATGCTGAAGTTGGCTTCAAAGTGCCTCTCACGAACGAAGGCGACGTTGTTTTACAGATCGAAAGAGTCCTGACGAAACTCGCTCAAGATCCGAGTCTTGTTAACGAAATGCGGCAGCGAGGTACGCGTTACGCCCGAGAATGTTTAAGCTGGGATGCAAAAGCTCAGATCGTTACCCAGGTTTTAACTTGGACCGTAAAACAAGGTCCGAAGCCCGATCTTGTGCCCCCACAAAGGCTGGACTCACGGCGAACAGACGACAGAATGACACATCCTTTGGTTGTAAATACATTGCCAGGTTAGGGCATGCTGATTACAAATAATGAGTTGAGGACAGGTGGCTGAGTGGTTTAAGGCAGCAGCCCGCAAGGGTCGCTATACGACGCAAGTCGTATCGGAGGTTCGAATCCTTCCCCTGTCCGCCATTTTCTGGTAACCCGTCGAGCCGCGAATCCGCTGATCTCCGTCCCATAATCACAATATGCCTGGTATCGTTGGAATAATCAGCAAGAGGCCGTCGAGTGAGTACGCACCTCTCGTGAACTCCATGGTTAAGTGTTTGAAGCACGAACCGTTTTACGTGGATGGCACGTACGTTAATGAGGAACTCGGCCTCTGGAGCGGATGGGCTTGCCACGATGGAGAGTTTGGGGATTGCCTTCCTATCTGGAATGAAAAAAAAGACATCTGCCTGATCTTTTCCGGCGAAGATTTCACCGATCAGACTGACATCAATGCGTTAAGGACGCGCGGGCATGAATTTGACGCAAATAACGCGAGTTATCTCGTGCACCTGTACGAAGAATCTGGTTACGAATTTTTGGAGAAACTCAACGGCTGGTTTAGCGGTGTCTTACTCGACCTTCGTGAGCAGAAATTAGTCCTGTTTAACGACCGGTTCGGAGTAAATCGAATTTATTATCACGAAGACTCGCGCGGATTTTATTTTTCTTCTGAAGCGAAGGCGCTCCTTAAAATCCTGCCCGCCACTCGTCAACTTGATCTCCGTAGTTTGGGCGAGCTTCTCAGTTGCGAAGCTATTCTGCAAAACAGAAGCATTTTCTCTGGGATCTCCCTGCTTCCGCCAGCTTCAGCGTGGGTGTTTTCCAGGGGAGAGCAAGTGAAGAAAAAGACTTATTTCAAGGAGGAAGCATGGGAAAGTCGGCCGCAGTTAAGTGAATCCCACTTTTACGAGAAGCTAAAAGAAACATGGGCACGGGTCCTTCCCAAATATTTCTTTGGGAAACAGCCGATCGGGCTGTCTTTGACTGGAGGTGTTGATAGCCGGATGATCCTGGCCTGGGCGCCTCGCGCTGCTGGCACACTTCCGTGTTATACGTGGGGCGGCAAATACCGCGACTGTGCGGACGTTAAAATTGCCAGGCGAACGGCGAGACTTTGCCGGCAGCCTCACAACACGATTCCCGTGAACGGTGAATTTTTGTCCGAATTTCCCGCGCTTGCCGAAAGGTCCATATATATTAGCGATGGCACCATGGACGTCACTGGGGCGGTGGACCTTTACGTTCAGCAATTAGCACGACACATCGCCCCGGTCCGGGTAAGCGGTGTCTGTGGCGGCGAAATCTTGAGGCGCCTTGTAATGTTTAAACCGAATTCGCTTCAACAAGGCCTCTTCGATCCGGAACTGGAACGCTCCTTTTTAGAAGCTGCCGCGACTTATGACCGTGAACTTCAAGGTCACAGGCTTTCCTTTACTTCCTTTAAGCAAGCGCCGTGGTATATGGCGAGCAAATTTGCCGTCGAACGATCGCAGGTCACGTATAGAACTCCTTATTTTGATAACGATCTGGTTGCTCTGGCCTATCAAACGCCGGCGACGCTATTAACCAATGAGCCGGCACTTCGGCTGATTGCTGATGGCAATCCGGCGTTGGGAAAGATTGCCACGGATCGCGGTCTCGCCTTTCGATCAATTCCCGGTGTTAATCGGGCTCAACATTGGTATCAGGAGTTCACTTTTAAAGCGGAGTATGCCTATGATTACGGGATGCCGCAATGGCTGGCGAGGCTCGATCACATCTTTGCACCACTTCATCTCGAAAAACTGTTCCTCGGGCGGCACAAGGTCGCTCACTTCCGTGTCTGGTACCGCGATGAGCTCTCGCGATGGTTAAGGGAGCTGCTTCTTGACTCGGACGCGCGCAGCAGGCCCTACCTTCGCGCCAATTCTTTGGAAGCCATGCTTAAAGCACATATCAACGGACACCGAAACTATGCGTTTGAGATCCATAAGATTTTGACCGTTGAATTGATCCAACGAACACTGATTGAGTCGCGTTAGGGATGCGTCACGTTTGATGTTGGACTGACACAGGATACCCATCGATGGATACCGTAGCTGGACTTACTAAGGAAGTTTGTGATCCTCACTCTAGTTCGAAACATTACGGAGTAGCCGGTTCAACTCCTAGCCTTAGTCGCTCATCGGCTTCGCGGTCAGCCTGTGCCGGGACGAGTCCATGCGGGCCCCAAGCCGACAGCCATTCTTCAACCCTGCACGTCGCCTTGCTGACTGGTGGTGGAGACAAGCCCTATGCCCTCGGGATGGCGGCTGCGCTCACGTCTAAAGCGATTTCGGTTGATTTTATCGGTAGCGACGATTTGGAGGTTCCAGAGCTATTAACCAATCCTCGTGTAAACTTTCTTAACTTGCGCGGGAATCAACAGCCTGATGCAAGCGCTTTTTTGAAAGCCAAACGTGTATTAAAGTATTATGTAAAACTCTTTAGGTATGCGGCCACAGCGCAACCAAAGCTGTTTCACCTACTCTGGAACAACAAGTTTGAGTTCTTCGATCGGACTTTGTTGATGCTCTATTACAGAATGTTCGGGAAGAAAATCATACTGACCGTCCACAATGTGAATGTTCGTAAGCGGGATTCAAACGATTCATTCTTAAACCGGATTTCGCTTAGACTTCAGTACAATTTCTGCCATCACATCTTCGTTCATACCGAAAGGATGAGAAGTGAACTTGTATCCGATTTTCGCATTCCAGGGAGTAAAGTGAGCATTATTCCATTTGGAATTAATAACACCGTCCCTAACACCGCGCTCTCGACCAAGGAGGCGAAACAGCAGACGGGTGTAAATAGCGGCGATAAGGCCTTGCTCTTTTTTGGAAATATCGCGCCCTACAAAGGACTGGAATACTTAATCTCTGCATTTAGCGCTCTTGTGTCGAAAGACCGAAATTACCGACTGATTATCGTTGGAAGACCCAAGGGTTCCGAGAATTACTGGAAGCAGATTCAACAGGCGATTGAACGTAACGGGATCAGTGATCGAACCATCCAAAGGATCGAGTACATTCCGGATGAGCTGACAGAATTATACTTCAAAGCCGCCGATGTTTTGATCTTACCGTATACGCACGTCTTTCAGAGCGGCGTGTTGTTCTTGTCCTATAGCTTTGGGTTACCTGTCATTGCCGCGGATGTAGGGACCTTAAGGGAAGAAATCGTCGAAGGCGAGACCGGCTTTGTTTTTAAACCACGCGATTCAGTCGACCTGGCGCTCAAGGTTGAGCAGTACTTCAACGGCGGACTGTTTAGCGATCTTGAAAATCGGCGGACACAAATCAGTAAGTACGCCAATGAGCGGTATTCTTGGGATAAAGTGGCCGCGATAACCATGGCCGTTTATTCCAATCTGCTATCTTCGGGCTGATTTCTTAAAGTTAACGACGGACAACGTCAATTCTGTCGGATTAACCCACCCGGTTTAACGATTCAACGCTTCGACATAGTGATGCCTCTCGTCTCGATTCTGATACCTGCGTATAATTCCGGCCGCTGGATCGCCAGTACGATACAGTCGGCGATCGCACAGACATGGCCTTCCAAGGAAATCATCGTGGTTGATGACGGTTCTACGGACCAGACGTTGTCGATCGCGCGGCAATTTGAATCGAAAGGGATTCGTGTGGTCACACAGCCAAATCAAGGAGCCGCGGCAGCGAGAAATAAGGCATTCCAGCTTTGCCATGGAGATTACATTCAGTGGCTGGACGCGGACGACCTTCTCTCGGAGAACAAGATCCAAAGACAGATGGAAGCAGTGGAGAAATGCCAAAGCAAATTCAGGCTGATGTCCAGCGAATGGGGATCCTTTCGGTATCGACCAATGAAAGCGAGATTCGTTCCGACCCCGATCTGGTGCGATCTCGATCCGACCGAGTGGCTGGCGAGAAAGTGGGAAGGAAACTTGCACATGCAAACCGCCACCTGGCTTGTCAGTCGGGAGCTGACCGAAGCGGCGGGACCATGGGATACGCGACTTCTGGGAGACGACGATGGCGAATATTTCTTTCGTGTGATTAACGCCAGCGATGGCATTCGCTTTGTTCCACAGAGCAGAGTCTATTACCGCATCACGACAGACAGCCGTCTAAGTTATATTGGTCGATCGAACGAAAAAATGGAGGCACAGTTTCTTGGGATGAAGCTACAGATTGGATACATGCTTGCGCGAGAAAACAGCGATCGCGTCCGCGCGGCTTGCGTGACCTATTTGCAGACCTGGTTACGCAATTTCCACCCGGATCGCCCTGATCTGGTGCAGGAAGCGCAACAGCTTGCCGCAAATCTGGGAGATAAGTTGTCTCTTCCCAAGGCATCGTGGAAGTATGCCTGCATTGAAAAGCTCTTCGGCTTCGCGGCCGCCAAGCAAACGGAGTTGTGCTACAACCGGGCCAAGTGCTCGGCTTTAAGAGGGTGGGACAAAATGATGCATTTTTTTGAGCAAAAGGGCAGCTTGCCCACTGAGAAACATAAATCATAAGCAAGACATTGGAACCGAGTGCTATTCGCGTTGCAAGTCGATGCGAGAGGATCACGAAACAGTATAAAGATGACTTGCGACTAGCTAACGAACCGGCGGTAATGAGAATCAGATGAGTATATGAGTGTGTTGATCATCAAGCTCGGAGCGTCCGGCGATGTCGTTCGGACGACGCCATTGTTGAGACGATTTGATGAACCGGTTAGCTGGATCACCGCGGCAAGCAATCTTGCCCTGCTGCAAGGAATCGATCGGGAAGTGCGTTGTGTCTCATGGGAAAATCGCAAGCATGTCGCAGATACCGGTTATGATTTAGTGATCAATTTGGAGGATGATCGAGAGTCGAGTTCCTTTCTAAAACAATTGAAGTTCAAGCAACTCTTCGGAGCTCACCTCAATGGAGAGGTCCAGTTGACGTATACTTCAAATTCGCGCGCCTGGTTCGACTTAAGCTTGATCAGCGCGTACGGGAGGGAAAAGGCCGATCGACTTAAACTCATGAACCGTCGTACGTATCAGGAGTTGATTTTTGATGGCCTTGGTCTTGAATTTAACGGCGAGCCGTACTATTTGCCCCCATCGGAACCAACTGGATTAAAAGGAGACGTGGCTATTTCCTCCACGGCGGGCGCCGTCTGGCCCATGAAGAAATGGGCCTATTATGCCGAGTTAAAAAAAGAGTTGGAAGCGAAGGGGTTCGAGGTCAACGTGTTGGAGACTCGGCCTACCTTGCTTGAGCATTTGGCTGATGTGCAAGGTCACCGTTGCCTGGTTTCTGGTGATAGCCTACCGATGCATTTGGCACTGGGCAGCGGTGTGCGGTGCGTTTCTATTTTTACCTGTACCAGCCCATGGGAGATATGCGGATATGGATTACAAGAAAAGATCGTCTCGCCTCTTCTGGAAAAGTTTTTCTATGCGCGCGGCTATGACACCCGCGCAAC
>Ga0081540_1004015_pt1 | contig 11394 bp, 9 predicted proteins | sample TabmetS2T1R1_FD_71024 | JGI IMG/M metagenome (GOLD analysis project Ga0081540, IMG submission 71024) | Tabebuia heterophylla rhizosphere microbial communities from the University of Puerto Rico - S2T1R1 | ecosystem: Host-associated > Plants > Roots > Rhizosphere ...
ATCGAGATCACGGAATCCTCGCTCTTGCGTAACACCCAGCTCACCCACGACGTGCTGGCGCAACTGCATACGCTGGGCGTGCGCATCTCGCTCGACGATTTTGGCACCGGTTATTCCAGCCTTAGCTACCTGCACAATTTCCCGCTGCAGAAGGTCAAGATCGACCGCTCCTTCCTGGAGGGCATCGATTCCGCCCGCCCGCTGACTCTGCTGCGCGGGGTGGCGCGGCTGTCGGCCGACCTCGGCATGGCCGTGGTGGTCGAGGGCATCGAGACCAACGAGCAGCTGGAGCGCATCTCGAACGACGGCACGGTCTCAGAGGCCCAAGGCTATTTGTTTAGTCGGCCCGTCCCTGCTGTGCGCATCCGCCAGCTCCTCAACGCCTCCCACGGGCGCCGGCCGGGCGAGGGTGCGCTGCACCTTGTTAGCTCCATCGCTTAAGGACGGAATAGTTGCAAGTAACACCGTATTTCTACTGCTGCGAGTGATTAACCCTAACGTCGAGAGAGGTTTGCATCCCCGTTAAGGAACTGTTAATTCTGCTGCTACGCGTAGAAGTTGTTGTTCGGGGTGAGGGGTCTTTGATGAGGTCTGCTGAAGCTATCGCGATCGTCCCCTCGCGCAGCAACAACCTCCTGGAATATGTCGACTACCGTCGCGTCGAAACTCGGCAAGACAAAGAGCAAATCTACCGCCTGCGCTACCGCGCTTACTTGCGCGAAGGCGCGATCCTTCCCTCCGAAAGCGGCATGGTGACGGATCGCTACGACGACCTGGCCAACAATTTCATCTTCGGCATCTACATCCAAGGTGAACTCTGCAGTTCGATCCGGATCAGCGTACTGACCTCGGAATGGCGCGGCTCGCCGTCCTCAGAGATGTTTGCCGATCTGCTTCACCCGGAACTGGAGCGCGGCAAGCTCATCATCGATCCCACGCGTTTCGTGGCCGACCCGGAAAAGGCAAAGCGCTTCCCCGAACTGCCGTATGTGTCGGTTCGGCTCGGCTATGTTGCATGCGGCTATTTCGACGCCGACATCGGGCTTGCCAATGTGCGCCCGGAGCACCGCGCCTTCTACCGCAAGGTGTTCCTGCAGGAGCCTTGGGGTGAACCGCGGCTTTACCCCGGCCTGATCAAGCCCGTCGGGCTGGTGGCGGCGAACTATCACGAGATTCGGGAAACCGTGTTCCAGCGCTTCCCCTATATGCGCTCAAGCGCATTCGAGCGACGAATGCTGTTCGAGCGTGCCGGCGGCCCGAAGCCCAAATCGGTTTACGCATGTACCTCGCTTGTCCCCGAGCCCTTTAGCCGACTAGGGCAGTAGGGCACCTGCGGCCAGCGTTTGCCATATCTCCCGGCTGAAACCGTTGCCGTCTTGCAGCGGTCCGCGGAATTCCGACCAAAATGCTGTTGGAACAGGCAGTTCCGCGCCTCTCAGCCACTTGCCTCCACCATCGCGCCATATTTACAAACGATTAACTATCGCGGTCGCTTTTCGCCGATTGCCGGCATTTGAACGGTGCCAGCAACACCCCATCAAGGTTGACGGAACGTTCGCTTAACCAACGCCCTGTAGACCGGATGACAGTACCGAGAACGCGAGCGTGGAGGCTCCCGGAATGAAGAACCAGATGCGTATCCTCCAGGGTTTGAAGCTGGCCGCCGTGCTGGCCGTGGCGCTTTCGATGGGCGCCTGCGCCAACAAGAATGTCGGCACCGATGCGATGGCAAGCGCGGCTACCCCGGGCAGCCAGCAGGACTTCGTGGTCAATGTCGGCGACCGCGTCTTCTTCGAAAGCGACCAGACCGATCTGAGCCCGCAGGCGATCGCCACCTTGGAGAAGCAGGCGCAGTGGCTGCAGACCTATAATCGCTACACCTTCACCATCGAGGGCCACGCCGACGAGCGCGGCACTCGCGAATACAACATCGCGCTCGGCGCCCGCCGCGCCCAGTCGGTGCGTTCCTTCCTCGCCTCGCGCGGCATCGATGCCAGCCGCATGCGCACCATCTCCTACGGCAAGGAGCGCCCGGTCGCGGTTTGTAACGACATCTCCTGCTGGTCGCAGAACCGCCGCGCGGTCACCGTGCTGAATGCCAGCTCGTAAACGCCTTTAAGCTTGGGGTGAGTTGACCGGCGTCCCCTCGGGGGCGCCGGTTTCATTTCGGCTGCTGGATGAACGTCCGGATCACCGATATCGCGCGTTCGGGCGCGTCGGGAACGACGGCATGCCTGCAGGCTTCGAACCGCTCGAATTGTACGAGATGCGGCGGCAGGGCGGCGGCGATATCGGCCTGGCTTTCGATCGGGTGAACGGGGTCGTCTTCGCCGCCCAACACCAATGTCGGGCATCGGATGCGCTGCAGGTCCTCCCACATGTTGAAGCTGCCGCTCTCGCCGCCTGGCTGGCTGAACCACAGCAACACTTCCGCCCGGTTGACCGCGCGACGCGCGGCATCCGGGTTCCGTGGGACACGGGTGTAGAGTGGAATAGCCAGCCGGCGCCACGCATCGAGCGAAGCTTGATCGGGATGGCCGCGGATTTCCAGGAACCGGCGCCGAGCAAGCGCACCGACTTCCGCGCCGCCGAAGCGCTCGAACAGTTCGACACGCCGCTCCGGATAGGATCCGCCGACGGCCTCGGTGCTGATGAGGACCAATTTTGCCGGGTGTTCCGGGTGGCGCGTGGCATAGGCGAGCGCAACCATGCCGTCGAAGGAGGCGCCCAGCACGATTGGGTCGACGATGCCGAGCGTTTCACAGAACGCCCGCACGTCATCACCCCACTGCGCCAAATTCCAGCTCTCCCGCGGCCCGTCGTCGCTGCGGCCGTTGCCGCGATGGTCGAGATAGATGATTTGGACGATATCGGACAAAGCCGAGTAAGCCGGCCGGTAGATGGAATGGTCGGAACCGGGGCCTCCATGCAGCATCAACAGGGTCGGCTTTTCCCGCATAACCGGGCCGTCAGGCACGAACTTGCTGCCCTCGACATCGAAGAACAGGCGTACCCCGTTCACGGACACGTGCATGGCCCGATCCCTTCATATTGATGAACGGTCGACCCGACCACGCCACTTGCTTGTTTGGCAGCCGGCACTAAACCATACCGCACGATTCCAAGGCCCAGTCACAATTCCGGCGTACTCCGTCTCTCATGTGATTTCCGCTTGTCGCGGAAAATTTCGCCGTCAGGACAACATGCCACCCAGACTTCACATGATTTGCCGCGCCGTGGCTGCCGCCGCGGTGCTCGCCATTGCCCCGCAGGCCCTTGCCCAGGATGCCGACCTCGAGATGCGCATCCAGCGGCTGGAGAACCAGCTTCGTCAGGTCACCGGCCAGAACGAGGAACTGCAGTACCGTAACCGCCAGCTTGAGGAGCGGCTGCGCCAGCTCGGTGCGGCGCCGCCGGCAGCGCCGGGCGCGCCGCCGCCCGCAGCTCAGCCGGGTGTCGCCGCGATGCCTCCGGCGCAAGCTGGTCCCGGTTACCGGCAGCCGGCCTATCCGCAGCAGGGCGGATACCAGCAACCGCAAGCAGGAGGCTATCAGCAGCCGCCGGCGCAGCAGCCTTATCCGCAACAGCAGGGCAGCTATGAGCAGCCGCAGATCGCAGCCCCCGCGCCGATCATGCAGGAACCGGCGTCGCCCGGTGTGGGCAACCGACGGCGCGGCGATGCTTTCGATCCAACGCAGAACCCGAACGCCCCCGGTGCGCCGAGGGCGCTCGGCGGCGGGCAGATGCCGATCAACAACCAGGCCGCGGTCGGCGCGCCCGGCGGCCGCGCTCCCGGCGAGCCGCTTGATCTCGGCAACACCAGCCCGCGCGCGCCGGGCGGTGCCTTGCCGCCGGCGTCGGGCCCGACCGCCGCGCTTACTACGCTGCCGCCCTCGGCGACGCCGCGCGACGAATTCGACCTCGGCATCGGCTACATGCAGCGCAAGGACTATGCGCTGGCCGAAGAGACCATGAAGAATTTCGCGCAAAAATATCCGAACGATCCGCTGCTGCCGGATTCGCAGTACTGGCTCGGCGAAAGCTACTTTCAGCGCCAGCAATATCGCGACGCGGCCGAAGCCTTCCTCGGCGTGACCACCAAATACGACAAGTCCGGCAAGGCGCCCGACGCGCTGCTGCGGCTCGGCCAGTCCCTGGCCGCGCTGAAGGAAAAGGAGGCCGCCTGCGCCGCCTACGGCGAGGTGACACGAAAATATCCGCGCGCTTCCGCCGGCGTGAAGGCCGCCGTGGACCGTGAGCAGAAACGGGTTAAGTGCTAAGCAATTGGTGACGGAGCCCGACGGGCTCCGCTTATCGGTGGCGGCACATGCCCGGCGACGAAACATCTCCGATCTCGGCAGCGCAGGCGCGCGAGATTTTTGCGCCGTGGAAGACCGTGCCTGCGGTGGTGCTGGCCGTCTCCGGCGGGCCTGACTCCGTCGCGCTGATGTGGCTGGTGGCGCGCTGGCGCCGCGGCCTAAAGCGCGGCCCGAGATTGATCGCAGTGACCGTCGATCATGGTTTGCGAGCGGACGCGGCGGGTGAGGCGCGCGAGGTCAAGCGCATCGCCAAGACGCTTGCGATCGAACACCGCACGCTGCGTTGGACCGGCACAAAACCAAAGACGGGCGTGCCAGCTGCGGCGCGTGAGGCGCGTTACGCGCTGCTTGCGAAAGCAGCGCGCGCTAGCGGCGCCGCCCATGTCGCCACCGCCCATACCAGGGACGACCAGGCCGAGACGCTGTTGATGCGGCTGTTGCGCGGCAGCGGCATCGCCGGCCTCGGCGCAATGACGGCAGACACCGAGCGTGAGGGCGTGCGGCTGGTGCGGCCGTTGCTCGGCATTTCCAAGGCGCAGCTCGTCGCAACGCTTGAGGCGGCCGGCATCGGCTTTGCCGATGATCCTACCAATCGCGATCCCGCCTTCACCCGCCCGCGGCTGCGCGCGCTGATGCCTGCGCTCGCGGAGGAGGGCGCCGATGCAAGAACCCTGTCGCGGCTGGCCTCGCGCCTTGCGCGCGCCAATGCCGCTGTTGAGGTGCTGACCGACGGCGCCGAGCGCTATCTGACGCTGACGGATCGCAACGCTCCGCTTGGCGGATACGATGCGCGCGCCTTTGCAGGCTTGCCGGAAGAAATTCGGCTGCGGCTGCTCAAGCGCGCCATCGACCGCTGCGGCCATGAGGGCCCTGCGGAACTCGGCAAGGTCGAGGCGCTGCTGGCAGCGCTGGATCGCGCGGCCTCGAACGGGCAAACCAGGCTGAAACAGACCCTGGCAGGGGCCGCCATCAGCCTCGCCAAGGGGCGAATCCACGTCCAGCCTGCACCGCCGCGCCGCCCGCGGCCTGCATGAGCTGCCCGGAATTGTTGCGATCCATCGCGCCGCCGCTTAACCACCCCCGAAAACAACGGCCTTATCGCCATTATTTCAGCGGGAATCGCGCTAGGATGCGTTAAATAGTCCTGTCCCGTTCCCTTGGCATCAAGGGACGCGCCACCTAGATTGTGTTGCAGGCGAGCGGGGGGATTCCCTCGTGGCTACCGGGGTTTAATGCCAAGGATATAAGGCCGCGATCCGCGCGACCACGAAGGAAAGTCGATGAACGCCAATCTGCGCAACTTCGCCCTCTGGGTCATCATTGTCCTGTTGCTGTTGGCGTTGTTCACGCTTTTCCAGAACCCGGGTCAGCGCGCTTCCTCGCAGGATATCTCGTTCTCGCAGCTACTGACCGAGGTCGACCAGAATCACGTCCGTGATGTGGTGATCCAGGGCCAGGAGATTCACGGCACCTTCACCAATGGCTCGAGCTTCCAGACCTATGCGCCGAACGACCCGACACTGGTCAAGCGCCTCTATGACGGCAAGGTCTCGATCACCGCGAAGCCGCCCGGCGACAACGTGCCGTGGTTCGTGTCGCTGCTCGTGTCCTGGCTGCCCTTCATCGCGCTGATCGGCGTCTGGATCTTCCTGTCGCGGCAGATGCAGGGCGGCGCCGGCAAGGCGATGGGCTTTGGCAAGTCGCGCGCAAAAATGCTGACGGAAGCGCATGGCCGCGTCACCTTCGAGGACGTAGCCGGCGTCGATGAAGCCAAGCAGGATCTGCAGGAGATCGTCGAATTCCTGCGCGATCCCGGCAAATTCCAGCGGCTGGGCGGACGCATTCCGCGTGGCGTGCTGCTGGTCGGCCCGCCCGGCACCGGCAAGACGCTGATCGCGCGCGCGGTCGCGGGCGAAGCCAACGTGCCGTTCTTCACCATTTCCGGCTCCGACTTCGTCGAAATGTTCGTCGGTGTCGGCGCCTCGCGTGTGCGCGACATGTTCGAGCAGGCCAAGAAGAACGCGCCCTGCATCATTTTCATCGACGAAATTGACGCGGTCGGCCGTCATCGCGGCGCTGGTCTGGGCGGCGGCAATGACGAGCGCGAGCAGACGCTCAACCAGTTGCTGGTCGAGATGGACGGCTTCGAGGCCAATGAAGGCGTGATCCTTATCGCCGCCACCAACCGGCCTGACGTGCTCGATCCCGCGCTGCTGCGCCCCGGCCGCTTCGATCGCCAGGTGGTGGTGCCGAATCCGGATGTCGGCGGCCGCGAACAGATCTTGAAGGTGCACGTCCGCAAGGTGCCGCTGGCGCCCGACGTCAATCTGAAAATCATCGCCCGCGGCACACCGGGCTTCTCCGGCGCCGACCTGATGAACCTCGTCAACGAGGCCGCGCTGACGGCCGCGCGCCGCAACAAGCGCATGGTGACCCAGGCCGAGTTCGAGGAGGCCAAGGACAAGGTCATGATGGGCGCCGAGCGCAAGTCGCTGGTCATGAGCGAGGAAGAGAAGATGCTGACCGCCTATCACGAGGCCGGTCACGCCATCGTCGGCCTCAACGTGCCCGCCGGCATTCCCGTGCACAAGGCCACCATCATTCCGCGCGGCCGCGCCATGGGCATGGTGAAATTCCTGCCCGAGGGCGACCGCTATTCGATGAAGTACAAGGAGTTCACCTCGCAGCTCGCAGTCGCCATGGGCGGCCGCGTCGCGGAGGAGATCACATTCGGCAAGGACAACATCACCTCCGGCGCCTCCTCAGACATCCAGCAGGCGACCAAGATGGCCAAGGCCATGGTGACCCAGTTCGGCTACTCCGACGAACTCGGCACGGTGGCCTATGGCGACAACCAGGAAGAGGTGTTCCTGGGCATGTCGATGGGCCGCCAGCAGAACGTCTCTGAATCCACCGCGCAGAAGATCGACGCCGAAGTGCGGCGCCTGGTCGACGAGGGCTATGAGGCCGCGCGCAAAATCCTGACCGAGAAGAAGAAAGACTTCGAGACGCTCGCGCAGGCGCTGCTCGAATACGAGACGCTGACCGGCGAGGAGATCACCGACGTCATCAACGGCAAGAAGCCGAATCGCGAGTCCGTGCTGGAGCCGACCGGCCCCCGCACCTCCGCGGTGCCGCCCGCCGGCAAGCCGCGGCCGCGTCCCGATCCGGACGCCGGCCTGGAGCCGCAGCCGCAGGCGTGATCATGGCCGGCTATTCCGGCAAGAGTGTTGTGCAAAAGCTCGGCATCAAGCCGGGCTTTCGCATTTTTGTCGACGGCGCACCGGCGTCTTATGACGACGTCATTGGTCCATTACCCGCGGATGTGACGCTGGCGTCGCGGCTGAAGGCGCCGCTCGACATGGCGCATGTGTTTGCAAAGCAAGCGGCCGCCTTACGCAAGAAACTTCCCGCCTGCCGCGACGCGATCGCGCCCGACGGCATGGTGTGGGTGTCGTGGCCGAAGAAATCCTCCGGCGTTGCAACCGATGTCAGCGAAAATGTGGTGCGCGACACCGCGCTGTCGCTCGGGCTTGTCGACGTCAAGGTCTGCGCGATCGACGATACCTGGTCAGGGCTGAAGCTTGTCATCCCCGTGAAGCAACGCGGCAAATAGGGTGGTCCCGGCGCCGGCGGCCCGTTCACATTGGGAGTTCGCCATGTCCGTCATTGAATGCGATGTTCCTGCTTCCAGCGCGCTGGATCGCGAACTGATCGGCCGTTGCGACTTTCGCGATTCCTATCGCGTGCCGCTGTCGCGTCCCGGGCTTGGCATGTCCGAAATCTTTTTCGCTGTGTTTGGGCACACGCCGCTCTGGATGAAGACGATGCTGATTGTCCGCAACGCGCTGGCGCGTCTCGCCGGGCTTGAGGTGCCCACCGTTGCGGAGATCATGCGGCCGGAAGTAAGGGCCGCGTACAGGGTCGGCGACAAGATCGGGCCGTGGCCGGTCTTCTTCGTCGGCGAAAACGAGATCATCGCCGGCCGCGACAACAAGCACATGGATTTCAGGCTGTCGGTCCTGAAGGTCAGCAGCGGGGACGCCGCTGACGTCGTCGTCACGACGGTCTGCTCCGTGCACAACTTCCTTGGAACAATCTATCTCTTTTGCATCGCGCCGTTTCATCGCGCCGGCGTGCAGGCGCTGTTGGCGCGGGCGATCAGGGCGGGCCGGTTGTAGCATCCTTCTTCTCGATCTGCGGGGGTTGTTTGTCGTTGGCGTTCGCTGACGCCCCGTGGCATGGTTCGCGCCGCAAGCCGGAATACCGGCGCGCCGCCTCATCCGAGGCAGCGAAAAACGACAAGGGAGCGAAGCCGATGCGTCTGTCCGCAGGATTTGCTGCATTGGGCGCCATCTCGATTGCGCTCACGATGTTGCCCGCACTCTTGTCCGCCGCCGAAATGCGCGGCGTTACGGCCAGCGAAATCAGGATCGGCCAGACCATGCCCTATAGCGGCCCGGTCTCGGCGTTCGGCGCCCTCGGCAAAGGCGAGGTCGGATACTTCAAGATGGTCAACGAGCGCGGCGGCATCAACGGCCGCAAGGTCAATCTGATCTCGCTCGACGACAGCTACGCGCCGCCGAAGACGGTGGAGCAGACGCGGCGGCTGGTGGAGAGCGATGAGGTCGCGCTGATCTTCTCCTCGATCGGGACAGCGCATAACACCGCGATCGCAAAATATCTGCAGAGCAAGAACATCCCGCAGCTTTTTCTGGCCTCCGGCGCCTCGAAATTCGCCGACATCGCGCAATTCCCGCAAGCCACCGTCGGCGTGCAGGCGCCGTTCCGCTACGAGGCGCGCCTCTATGCGCGTCATGCGCTGGCGAAAAATCCCAACGCCAAATTCGCCGTCATTTCGCAGAACGACGACTATGGCCGCGATTATCTGCTGGGGCTGAAGGACGTGCTCGGCGACAAATACGATTCCGTCGTCACCAGCGCGACCTACGAGATCCAGGAGCCGACCATCGATTCCCAAATCGTGAAGCTGAAGGCGTCGGGCGCCGACGTGTTCGTGATCGCGGCGACGCCGAAATTCGCCGCGCAAGCGATCCGCAAATCCTTCGAGATCGGCTGGCGGCCGCTGACCTTCCTGTCCAATGTCGCGGTGTGGATTTCCACCGTCATGGAGCCCGCGGGCGTGGAGGCCGGCACCGGCATCCTTTCCACCGCCTACGTCAAGGATCCCGACGATCCCGTCTGGAAGGACGATCCCGGCGTCAAGGGCTGGCGTGAATTCATGATCAAATACGTCCCCGACGGCGATTTGCACGACACCAACTATGTCAATGCCTATAACAGCGCGATGGTACTGGAGGCCGTGCTAAGGGCCTGCGGCGACGATCTCTCGACTGAGAACATCCTGAAGCAGGCCTATTCGATCAGGGAACTCGAACTGCCGATGCTGCTGCCGGGCATCAAGGTCAACACTTCGCCAACCGACCACGTGCCGGTCGACCAGATGCAATTCATGCGCTTCAACGGCAAGACCTGGGAGCGTTTCGGGGAATTGCTGACGGGGAATTGACGCGGCTCCATCCGCGAGTCGTCGCGCGCAGGCGGGGACCCATGACCACTGGATGTTGTTGAGCACGCTGGAGCTCCAGCCGTTGCAACCACATCGCCCTGTGGTTATTCGTCCCCGGTCGCGCTTCCGCCTTCGCGCAAGCGCTTCGGCGGACGTGAACCCTGCGAAGCTTGCGCAGCAAGCGAAGAAGGCTCGCTTGCCCGGGATTTCTCCCGGTGAGAATTCCGCCAACTCTTAACAGATCTTCAACGCAGTCCGGCCTATTGCTGGAGGGACGCGCGCCTTGTTCGCGCGAAGGGATTTTCGCATGGCCACTGTAACACCCGCCTTGATCACGCCGCCCGAGCGCAGCGCGATTCCGCCGGCGCTGTTCAATGCGTGCTTCGTGCTGTTCACCATCAACGCGGTGTATTTTCCGATCGCCTGGCTCTCGCATTGGTGGATCTACGATCCCGCCGGCCTCGGTATCCCCGTCGACTTCGTCAACGTCTGGGGCGCCGGCAAGCTCGTGCTCGATGGCACGCCGGCGCTGGCCTATGACTGGGACATCCAGAAGAAGGTCGAGGTCGCGCTGCTCGGCCAGGATTTCATAGGCTATTTTGCCTGGCACTATCCGCCGCCATTTTTGTTCGTGGCGGCGTTCCTCGCGCAGTTTCCTTACGCCGTCGCTTTTGCCGGCTGGATGGCAATCAGCTTCGTGCCGTATCTTGCCGTCGTCAGAGGCATCGTCGGACGGCCCTTCGGGCTCGTGCTCGCGGTCGCCTTTCCAGTAGTGTTCAGCAACACGCTCGTTGGGCAGAATGGCTTTCTCACCGCAGCTCTGGTGGGCGGCACGCTCTATTTCCTGCCAGTGCGCCCAGTGCTGGCAGGCATTTGCCTGGGGCTGCTCAGTTACAAGCCGCAATATGGCCTGCTGTTTCCGATCGTGCTGATCGCAGCCGGCCAGTGGCGCGTGTTCCTGTCGGCGGCGGTGACGGTGATCGCGCTTGCCTTGGTGTCCTGGCTCGCTTTCGGCACCGAAGCGTGGAAGGCGTTCTTCCACTGGATCCCGATGTTCTCGCAGTACTTCCTCAGCGAAGGACTACCGCTCGATGGGAAGGCCACCTGGTGGAAGTTGCAGTCGCTCTATTCGCTGCTGCGCTTCCTGGGCGGGCCGGAGGCGTTCGCCTGGGCGGTGCATTGGGTGTTCACCGCGTCGGTCGCGACCGTGCTGGCGTTGATGTGGCGAAGCCGCGTGCCCTACACGCTGAAGGCCGCCGCCCTTGCGGCTGGCACTTTGCTGGTGACGCCGTATCTCTTCATGTACGACATGATGGTCCTTGCGATTCCAGTCGCCTTCCTGGTCCGCCTCGGATTGAAGAGCGGATTCCGCCCCTATGAACTACCGGCCCTTGGGTTGGCGCTGGCGCTGATTTTGAGCTTCATCTTAGCCGGCTTCCCGGTTGGCCTCGGCGCCACGCTGATCGTGTCGAGCCTCGTGCTGCGCCGGGCGGGGCCTTGGTGGCGGCGGGAGCCGTCGCAGGCACTGGCCCCGGCCCGGGCGTG
>Ga0081540_1004016_pt1 | contig 11392 bp, 12 predicted proteins | sample TabmetS2T1R1_FD_71024 | JGI IMG/M metagenome (GOLD analysis project Ga0081540, IMG submission 71024) | Tabebuia heterophylla rhizosphere microbial communities from the University of Puerto Rico - S2T1R1 | ecosystem: Host-associated > Plants > Roots > Rhizosphere ...
AGACCCCGGCCCCCCGCCGAGACGACGATCAGGAGGAGAACGCCGCCGAGCCGCACCTTGTACGGCGTGAACAGGCGTCCGATGCGCTTGAGGTTCGAGCGGCGCTTCTCGGGATCGGCCGGCCGCTCGGGTGCCTCGGCGGGAGAGTGGAAGAACATGCCCACGGCGCCAAGCGTACGTCCGGCGAGCGACCTCACGGCGCCCCCGGGGCGGCCCGGCTAGAGCCGTGGCCCGAGCAGCACCCCTACGAGCGGACGGCGCACGCGAGCTCCCGGGGAAGCCCGAAACCCGGAAAGGCGTCGGGAGCCAGGAAGGCGGTGATCTCGACGATCAGCGGACCGTCGAAGGTGAGCACGTCGATCGCCGTGCCGCGGAAGACTCCCGTGTCCGCGTCCAGCTCGTAGTACGCCAGTGCCACCTGCCCGTTGGCCGAGACGGGCACTGCCAGCGACTGGGAACAGACCTCGACTGCGTCCTTGGCGAAACCGGCAATGGTGTCTCGGCCACGCCACCAGCTCGACCAAGGCGGCATCGAGAACGTCGCATCCACCGCGAGGAGCGCGCGTACGGCCTCGACGTCGCCGCGCGACCAGGCCTCGACGTAGGCGTCGACGAGCTCGCGGATCCGCCGGTCGCCCAGGGAGTGCAGGGTCGCCTGCTGACTGCGTGCAGGAAGTCGCTCGTCGACCGCCTTGCGCGCGCGCTGCAGGGCGCTGTTGACCGACGCAACCGTCGTCTCGAGCGATTCCGCCACCTCGCGGGCCGAGAAGCCGAGCACGTCGCGCAGAATCAGCACGGCGCGCTGGTTGCCCGAGAGGTGCTGGAGCGCCGCAACGAACGCGAGCTCGACCGCCTCGCGCTGCTCGTAGCGGGCCTCGGGCGAAACAAGGCCGCCGGCGAGGCCGAGGCTCTCGTCGGGATAGGGGTCGACCCAGGTCGACTCGACGAGCGGCGCGCCGGGATCGGACCCGGGCGCCGCCGCCGCTCCGTAGTCGGGCGGCAGCAAGCGCTTCGGCCGTCGCGCGACGGCGTCGAGGCACACGTTGGTCGCGATCCGGTAGAGCCAGGTCTGAACGGCGCTGCGTCCCTCGAAGCTGGTGAGGCCGCGCCAGGCGCGCAGCAGCGTCTCCTGCAGCGCATCGTCGGCGTCGTGCAGCGAGCCGAGCATGCGGTAGCAGTGCGCGTGGAGCTCGGCTCGACGACTCTCTACGAGGCTGCGGAAGGCCCCCTCGTCGCCGCCGCGCGCCGCCTCGAGCAGCTCGTCCTCGCGGGGCAGACGTGTCGACGCGACGGCCATCTCACCAGGTTAGACGGACGTCACGGCCCGAACTCATCGCGCTCGTCGCTGGTCACACTAGCCGACCTCGCTGCGGGCGATGCGCCAGAGGCCGATCGCAGCGGGGACCAGGAGCCAGAGCGCAAGCGTCGTGCCGACCCGCGCCCACTCGGTCGGGTTCGCCACGTGGTCGGCGAGTGGCGCGAACGACTTCGACGAGTCGAGCCACCGCGCCAGTCCCTCGAGCGCGCGAATGCTGCCGAGCGCCGACCAGCCGAGGGGCAGGACGAACGAGAGCACGATCGCCGGGGCCGACGAGAGGATCGCGGCCCCGAAGGCGAGGCCCATGACCATCGCAACCACGACGATGAGCAGCAGCTGGCCGAACACGATTCCGGAGAGCGACCAGGTTCCCGGGATCCCCGGGGCCGCGACGGCCGTCACGAGGGCGGCGATGCCGAGCGCGACGACCACGGACGCCGACGCGAAGAGCACTCCGGCCGCGAGCTTGGCCACGATCACACGCGAGCGTCGCGGGACGAGGGCGAACGTGATCAGCGTCGTGCGCTGCGACCATTCGGACGTCACAAGCAGGATCCCGACCACCGGCAAGAGGGCGTACGCGGGCCAGACGGCGGCGACGAAGATGCCCTGCAGCCGGTGGTCCTCGGTGCTGCCGATGATCGCCGCCACGATCGCGAACGTGACCGTGAGGACGAGCACGCCCAGCTGTACCCAGAATCCGGCCCGGGTGTCGACCATCTTGCGAAGCTCGACCCTCGCCAATCGAGCAAGGCTGGGACGCCTCTCCTGGTGGACGGCCGACGGAGCTTCGACGGCGTAGGTGGATGCGGTCATCAGGCGGCCTCCTTGCTGGTGAGGTCGAAGAACAACTGCTCGAGCCCGGAGCCGTCGGACGGCCCCAGGTGGTTGAGGACGACGCCGCCGGCGAGCGCGGCCCGGCCAACCTCGGTGGGCTCGGCATCGACGAGGAAGCCGGCGCCCTCGGACGGACGCGCGGTCAGGTTCGCGGCGTCGAGCGCGGCTCGCAGGGCGGCTTCGTCGTCTGCACGGACGAGGGTGCCGCTCCCGGCGAGCAGCTCGGCACGCGTTCCCTGCGCGACGACTCGGCCATGATCGATGATCACGAGCCGGTCGGCGAGCGCCTCGACCTCGTGCAGCAGGTGTGAGGAAAGGAGCACGGTGCCGCCGGTTTCCGCGAAGTCTCGCAGTAGCTCGCGCATCCAGCGCATGCCGGGCGGGTCGAGGCCGTTGGCGGGCTCGTCGAGGATGAGCACCTCGGGGTCGCCGAGCAGCGCGTGCGCGATGCCAAGCCGCTGGCGCATGCCGAGCGAGTACGCGCGGACGCGCTTCCGCGCGGCCGAGCGGTCGAGGCCGACGAGGTCGAGCAGGCCGTCGATTCGGCTCTGATCGACGCCCATGAGCTGGGCCGAGACCATGAGGGCCTCGTGCCCGCGCCGGCCGTCGTGCTGAGCGGACGCGTCGAGCAGGACGCCGACCCGTCGACCCGGATTGGGAAGCTCCCGGTACGGCCCGCCCAAGATGAGCGCCCGTCCGCTGTCCGGAGCCGACAACCCGGTCAGCATCCGGAGCGTGGTGGTCTTCCCCGCGCCGTTGGGGCCGAGGAACCCGGTGATCGTGCCGGGCTCGACGAGGAACGAGACGTCGTCGACGACCGTTCGTCCGCCAAGCCGCTTGGTGATGTTCTGTGTCTCGATCATGCCCTCGAGTCTCGCTCCGGCCGGGTGCGCTCAGGTAGGGCCGGGGGTCGACGATTCCGGCGCCCGCGGTCGATGCCGAGATCGACTTTGGTCGAGGGCCGCGGGGGCGGCTCGGGCGTACGCTTTCGTCGATGGCCGATATCGCAACCGAGCGGTCCAGCATCCAGCGCTGGCAACGCCGGTTGCTCCCCGGCGAGCTGAGCGAGGCCCCGGGTGCGCGCTCGGCGCGGGACTGGCTCGTCGACTCCGCGCTCTTCGCAGTGGCCGTCATCTTGGGCGCGGTCACCTTGGTGCAGACCTGGGGCGACCACGGCGTGGTCCTGCTCGCCGTCGATATCACGGCCGGCTCCGCCGCGTGCCTCGCGCTCTGGCTCCGGCGATCGCGTCCCGTCGAAGTCGGGGCCGTTGCCGTCGTCGCGGGCGCCTTCTCGACCGTTGCGGGCGTGGCGGCGCTGCTCGCGATGTTCGGCGTCGCTCTCCGCTCGTCACGGCAGGCGCTGATCGGCCTCTCGGCCGCGGGTGCAGTCGCAATCGTGACGATCAACCTCCTCTACCCGAGCATCGGCGACTTCGGCACCCAGGTGCTCCTCGGCTGGGTGCTTCTGCTGATTGCGATCAGCCTCGGCCTGTTCGCGCGCGTGCGGCGCGAGCTCGTCCTGTCGCTGCGCGAACGCACCGAACGGCTCGAGGCCGAGCAACGGTTGCACATCGAGCAGGCCCGAGAGGCGGAGCGGCGGCGGATCGCGCGCGAGATGCACGACGTCCTCGCCCACCGGCTCTCGCTCCTGACCGTGCATGCGGGAGCACTCGAGTTTCGGCCCGACGCCTCCCGCGAGGAGCTCGCCGAAGCCGCGGAGGTGATCCGCGCGTCCGCGCGCGCGGCGCTGCAGGAGCTCCGCGAGGTAATCGGCGTGTTGCGGGACGACGGCGACGAGCGCGTTCCGCAGCCGCCGCAGCCGACCTTCGCCGAGATCCCGCTGCTCGTCGAGGAGTCTCGCGCCGCAGGCATGAATGTTCAGCTCCACGACGAGACACCGTCCGACACCGAGATTCCCGCCGCGACCGGGCGCACGGCCTACCGCGTCGTCCAGGAGGGGCTCACCAACGCGCGCAAGCACGCACCCGGCGCGGCCGCGGAGGTGAGGCTCTCGGTAGGCTCGAACGTCCTCACGGTCGAGGTCGTGAACCGCCCCGCGGTCCGGGCCGCGGCTCCCGACGAGCTCGCGGAAGCCGGGACGGGCAGCGGGTTGATCGGTCTCGCCGAGCGTGTCGCGCTGACGGGCGGGGAGCTCACGCACGGCGGGGATGCCGCCGGCGACTTCGTGCTGCGCGCGACGCTTCGGTGGTCCGAGTGAGTGGCTCGCTCCGCGTCCTGCTGGTCGACGACGACCCGCTCGTGCGGTCGGGGCTGAAGATGATGCTCGGAGGCACGGAGGGCATCGACGTCGTCGCCGAGGTCGACGACGGCCGCGGCGTCCTGGCCGCGGTCGACAGCTACCACCCGGACGTCGTGTTGATGGACATTCGCATGCCGCAGCTGGACGGCATCGCAGCTACTCGCCTGCTCCGAGCGCAGGCCGGGGCGCCGGCCGTGCTCGTCTTGACGACCTTCCAGGCGGACGAGCTCGTGCTCAGCGCGCTCCGCGCGGGCGCGGCAGGCTTCTTGCTCAAGGACACGCCGCCGGCGGAACTCGTCCGGGCCATCGAAGCGGTTCACTCGGGCGACAGCGTGCTCTCCCCCACCGTCACCCGGACGCTGGTCGAGCTGGTCGCGGGCGATGCCGACGCCGACCGGCGCCACGAGCAGGCGCTCGAGCGAATGGCGTCGCTCAGCGACCGTGAGCGCGAAGTGGCGGTCGCGGTTGGCCGCGGCCTCGCAAACGCCGAGATCGCCTCCGAGCTCTTCATGAGTGTCGCCACGGTCAAGGCGTACGTCTCGCGACTGCTGACCAAGCTCGGCGCCGACAACCGCGTGCAGATCGCGCTCCTGGTGCAAGAAGCGCAACGCTGAGGCGATTCGTCGTAGGATCGCCGCGTGAGCTTCAACGACTGGCTGCTGGCGCTTCATGTGCTCAGCGCGTTCGCGTACGTCGCCGCGGTCGTGCTCTTCTGGATCCTGATCGTGGCGGTTCGACGGATCGACACCCCTGAGGAAACGATCCGCATGGGCCCGATCGTGAACGTCGGAAACGCCGCTGTCGGCATCGGCGCAGGCGGGACGATCGTGCTCGGGATCTGGCTCGCCTTCGCGCTCGACGGGTACGCGATCTGGGACGGCTGGATCATCGCCGCGCTCATCCTGTGGGCGATCGCAGGTGCCGTCGGCCAGCGCACCGGCGTCGCTTACATGCAAGGCATGACGAAGGCGAAGGAGCTGGAGGCCGCTGGGCAGCGCGGCGCCAACGCGGAGCTCCTGGCCCTGAACCGGACGTCCACCGGCGTGGTGATGCACGCGCTGGCCTCGGTAGCGATTCTCCTGATCCTCCTCGACATGATCTTCAAGCCCGGCGCATGACCGTGCTCGCTGCGATCCGGCCCGACAGCTGGAACTTCCCGCTCTTCCTGCACGTCCTCGGGGCGATGATCCTCGTCGGCGGACTGCTCACCGGTGTGAGCTCGCTCGCCTTTGCGCGAGGCGACGTGCGGTTCCTGCGGCTCGGCTACTGGTCGCTGCTCGTGGTCTCGCTCCCCGGCTGGATCCTGATGCGGGCCGGAGCCGAGTGGATCGCCTCACGGGAGGGCTGGAACGAGGAAGGCGTCCCATCGCCGACCTGGCTCGACATCGGCGCCCTCCTCGCCGACCTCGGCGGGCTGATTCTGCTGATCTCTCTCATCCTCGGAGGGGTCGGCGTCTACCGGCTCCGGGCAGGAAAGGGGTCGGGCCTGCTCAAGGCGACGCTCGTGCTCTCGACGGTGGCCCTGGCGGCGTATGTGGTGGCCGTCTGGGCGATGGCCGGCAAGCCGAACTAAGCCCGACTGTTCGCCGCCCCCGGCGATGACTTTCCTGTCGCCGCCCGGTCCTACTCACTATGTACGCAGCACTCGTGACACTCACGATCGCTCGAGATCAGGCACCGGCGGCTGCCGGCGCGCTCGTGGACGACATCCTCCCGAGGGTCCGCTCCGCCCCGGGCTTCGTGGCCGGCTACTGGCTCGAGCCCGCGGACGATCAGGGCTTCTCGTTCGTCCTGTTCGAGACCGAGCAGCAAGCGCGTGAAGCTGTTCCGCCGGCGACCAGCTGGGACGCACCGGGCGTCACCATCACCGGCACCGAGGTGCGGCGGGTGGCGGTGGCTACGTGAGCGCACCGCCACAACACGCCGGTTGAGACGTCAGGCGACCCGGAAGCTCCCGTGCATAAAGGAGGCGTGCGGGTCGCAGACGAAGCGGTAGGTGCCCTTCCGCAGCTTGAGCACGACGGTCTTGGCCCCGGTGAAGTCGACGCTCGTCAGCACCCGGTTCACTCCCGGGCCCATCAGGTGGAAGTTGTGGATCGGCGAGCGGTCGCGAATCTGGAAGCGATACGGCACGCCCTTCTTCAGCTTGGTCACCTTCTTGCCGGCGAGCGTGAGCTTGATCGTGAAGCCGGGGCCGACGGTGCCCTGAACCATCTTCGGAGCGGCGGCTGGAGCCGTGGCGGTGAGCGCGAGCGCGAGGCCGGCTGCAGCGACGGCGACCGCGGTGCGGAACGTGCGAGTCATGGTGGTCCTCCTCCTGTCGAAGTTGGTCTTGGCTAGGAGGACACCGGCTTGCGCCGGTTATTCCGATCGCAGTTCCGCACCGCGGCGCCGTCGGTTCTTACGCGACGAGCTCGACCGTGTCGGGCCAGCTGTACGGCTCCGTGTGGCCATTGTTCAACGACACCGTCGCACGAGCCCTCGCGTCCGCGACTCCAGGCTGCAATGTGCCCGAGAGCGTGGTCAGAGTTGCCGACCAGGTAGTCGCACTGGAAGGCGTGTAGGCGGAGACGCCCGTGGCGACCACCTCGTCTTGCCTCACCCGCACGCGGATCACAGCTCCGTATTCGTCGGGATCCCAGTCGGCCGGGCCCGTCACCTCGAGACCGTCACCGGTGGAGACGATCTTTGCTGTTTCGTCGAACTGTCCTCTCATCCGAGCCTCCTCGTGGCTGGGCGAACTCGGGGTGCTCACTGGACGGGATGGCCGCACCCGATCTTCCGGCGTCGGCGGCCGACAAGCATGGGCCCGCCTGGATTCGAACCAAGGGCCAACGGATTACATGGCCGAGTTGCCAAGACGCGCGACCCACCAAGACGCAAGGTTCACATCCGGTTGGAAGGACTAACCGGCCGCCGTGCGTCCCGTGGTTAGTGAGAGAGATACCTTCTACAGCGCCTTCGTACTGGGAGCAAGACGTGACGATCTGCCCGAGTTGTGGACAGCAGAATCCCGCCGCTGCGCGTTTCTGCCTGGCCTGTGGAACCCGTCTGGCCGAGGAGGAAGCGACCCGGCACGAAGTGCGAAAGATGGTGACGGTCGTCTTCTGCGACGTCGCGAGCTCCACGGCACTAGGCGAGCGCCTCGATCCGGAATCGCTTCGCCGCGCCATGGGGCGCTACTTCGACGAGATGAGCGCAGTGATCGAGCGGCACGGCGGCACGGTGGAGAAGTTCATCGGCGATGCGGTCATGGCCGTGTTCGGCATCCCGACGGTGCACGAAGACGATGCGCTTCGTGCGGTTTCGGCAACCGTCGAGATGCGAGGGGAGCTCGAGTGCCTGAACCACGAGCTCGAGCGCGGGCTGGGGGTCCGGCTCGAGATCCGCCTCGGAGCCAACACCGGCGAGGTCGTCGCGGGCGACCCCTCGGCCCGCCAGAGGCTCGTGACCGGCGACGCGGTCAACGTCGCCAAGCGGCTCGAGGAAGCGGCGGGCCCGGGCGAGATCCTGATCGGCCGCGAAACGCAGCGCCTCGTGCGGGACGCCGTTCGTGTCGATGCGGTACCGGCGCTCGACATCAAGGGCAAGCATCAGCCGGTGCCTGCGTTCCGGGTGCTCAAGATCATCTCAGGAGCCGCTGGGCACGTGCGACGGCTGGACTCGCCGATGATCGGCCGCGAGGACGAGCGCACGCTGCTCGAGCACGCCTTCGAGCGCTCGGTCCGTGAACGGTCGTGCCACCTCTTCACGCTCCTCGGAGCGGCGGGCGTCGGCAAGTCGCGTCTCGTGACAGAGGTTGCGGCGGACCTCGCCGAGCGAGCGACGGTCGTCTCGGGCCGCTGCCTCCCCTACGGCGAAGGGATCACCTTCTGGCCGATCGCCGAGGTTGTCAGACAGCTGGTGGACGTGCAATTCGCTCAGGGCATCGAGCAGCTCGTCGCGGACGATCCCGACGCGAAGCTGATCGCCGACCGAGTCGGGGGCGCCATCGGCCTGGTGGACGGCGTCGGCAGCGCCGAAGAGACGTTCTGGGCCGTTCGCAAGCTGCTCGAGTGGCACGCCCGGATGCGCCCGCTCGTTGTCATCTTCGACGATGTGCACTGGGCGGAGCCCACCTTCCTCGACCTCGTCGAGCACGTCGCCGACTGGTCACGGGACGCCCCGATGCTGCTCGTCGCCGTCGGCCGGCCGGAGCTTCTCGACCATCGCTCGGACTGGAGCGGCGGCAAGCTGAACGCGACGAGCATTCTGCTCGAGCCGCTCACCAACGGCGAGTCGGACCGACTCATCGAGAACCTGCTCGGCCAGGCGTCCCTGGCCGAGGAGCCCCGCGCGCGGATCAACGAGGCGGCCGAAGGCAATCCGCTCTTTGTCGAGGAGATGCTCTCGATGCTCATCGACGACAAGCTGCTCCGCCGTGAGAACGGGCGGTGGTACTCGACGGCAGACCTGGCCACAGTCTCGATGCCATCCACGATTCAAGCGCTCCTCGCGGCGAGGCTCGACCGCCTCGAGCAGGACGAGCGGGCGATCATCGAGCCGGCGGCCGTGGAGGGGAAGGTCTTTCACGTCGGCGCGTTGAACGAGCTCGCGCCGCATCAACTTCGCGGCGCCGTCGACGCGCACCTGATGACGCTCGTTCGGAAGGAGCTCGTCCGGCCGACCCGACCAGAGCTTCCCGGTGAACAGGCGTACGCATTCCGACACATCCTCCTCCGCGACGTCGCTTACGAGGCGCTCCCCAAGCAGGTCCGGGCCGAGCTCCACGAGCGATATGCCGACTGGCTTACTCGTGCCGCTCGCGAGCATGCGCTGGAATACGAGGAGATCCTCGGCTATCACCTCGAGCAGGCTCATCGCTCTCGCGCCGAGCTCGGTCCGCTTGACGAGCGCGCCCAAGGCGTCGGCCGACATGCGGCCGAGTGCCTCGCAGCGGCCGGTCGACGCGCGCTCGCCCGTGGCGATGCCCACGCTGCGACGAATCTGCTCGAGCGCGCCCTTGCTCTTGTCCCGCCGACCGACCCGTTCGGCCTCGAGCTCGCGCGCGACTTGACGGATGCGCTCATCCTCGCAGGGAACTTCGAACGAGCAGACCAGGTTACGACGGCGGCGATCGAAGCCGCAGGAGATTCGCGCCACGGCCTCGTCGCTTCGCTCATGCGCGCCGACGTACGTATGTTCGTGGAGCCCGAGGGCAGCCTCGAGCGCCTGCGAGACGCCGCCGAGCGCGCGTTGCCGGAGCTCGAGAAGGCGCGCGACGACAACGGCCTCGCGCGGGCATGGGCGGCAATCGCCTGGACGCATCACATCTCGATGCGCTTCGAAGCTGCGATCGACGGGTTCGAACGCGCGTTCATGCACGCGCGGCGCGTCGGTGACGAGCGGCAGGCCAACCAGGCCCTGATCCAGGTCGGGATCGAACTCATCTACGGAGCGACGCCGGCCGAAGACGCGATCACACGCTGCAAGGAAGTCCTCGAGGACGCGTCGATCTCGCGTTGGGGTGAGATGGGCTTCATGGACGCGCTCGCCGTCCACGAGGCGATGCTCGGCCACTTCGACGCGGCGCGCGAGCTAATCGAGCGCGTCCGGGCAATGACCGAGGATCTCGGACTCGCGCGCGGGCTCCCGTTCATCTTCCGGGCCGAGCACGCCTGGATCGTCGAGACGCTGGCCGGCGCCCCCGCCGCGGCCGAAGACGAGATCCGCCCCGCCTACGAGGTGCTCGAAGAGATGGGCGAGAAAGGCTTGCTCTCGACCCAGGCGGCGCGGCTCGCGCAGTCGCTCTACGCCCAACAGCGGTACGAGGAGGCCGAGCACGAAACGAGGATCAGCGAGCACGCGGGCGCGAGCGACGACATCATGACGCAGATGCTCTGGCGGCAGGTGCGCGCCAAGGCGCTCGCCCGGCGCGGCGAGAACGGTGCCGCTGAAGATCTCGCCCGCAAGGCCGTCGCTCTCGCGGAACCGACGGATGCCCTCGACATGAGGGCGGACGCACTCGTCGACCTTGCAGAGGTCTTGCGGTTAGTCGGTCGCACAGACGAACCCGAGCGCGTCTTGGAGGAGGCCCTTCGGCTTTACGACCGTAAGGGGAACGTCGTGTCGGCCGCTCGGGCACGTGACGTGCTCGCACACGGCGTTCAGACCTGGCAAACTCCGCCGCCATGAAACGAATAGTTGTACTCGTCACGATGCTGGGTGCGCTCGTGCTGATCGGAAGCGCTCAACCTTTTGCGGGAAGGACCGACCCCACGGCCACGATCGGCAAGCACGGCCACGTCGTTCGGGCGACCGGCACGCTCACCTGTGCCGCCGGCGAGCGGCTCTTCCTCCGCCTGACTGTCACGCAGCCTCAGACCGCCGCGTATGCGGAGGGGCGCACGCGGGCGCGGTGCACGGGAGCGGAGCTGCAATGGAAGGTGCAGGCCTTCGGCCGGCTCCGGACGCGATTCGCGGAAGGAACCGCGCAAGCATGCGCACTCGGCATCACGCGGCTGAACGGTCATCCGACGGACGCGCACCAATGGTGCGTCGACGTCACCATCGCTCCGGCGAGCTAGACCGGTTTCGTCACAGCCCGTCGGCGGGAGATCTTCCGGCGGCCAGATCCGGCTGTCCGCGCGACGACGTGATCGATGGGCCCGCCTGGATTCGAACCAGGGACCAACGGATTATGAGTCCGCTGCTCTGACCAGCTGAGCTACGGGCCCGGCGAGCAGAGCCTAGCTCCCGTCTATGTCGCGCACCGAGACCGCGATCGGGTCGCCGTCGGCGAGCCCGAGCGTGGTGCGGAGGTGCGTTTCGCTCAGCAGCTCGACCTGGTCCGACGGATACCCGGGGCCTTCGGGCTCGACCGCCTGGAAGGCGAGCGCGAGGTGCGCTCCCTCGACGACGACATCCGCCAGAAAGTAGCCGCTCTGGCCGCTTCGCTCCGCCCAGTCCGGCGCGATCTGCTCCGACGGAAGGAACCG
>Ga0081540_1004017_pt1 | contig 11391 bp, 9 predicted proteins | sample TabmetS2T1R1_FD_71024 | JGI IMG/M metagenome (GOLD analysis project Ga0081540, IMG submission 71024) | Tabebuia heterophylla rhizosphere microbial communities from the University of Puerto Rico - S2T1R1 | ecosystem: Host-associated > Plants > Roots > Rhizosphere ...
CGCTCCATACGGGCCCGATTTTCCTGCCAAACGCTTCTGACATGCTACGACTTGGCTTCCCCCTAACGAGCGAAGGTTAGCCGGTCCTCCGTCAGGCAGCCGTCCGACCAATCGTCCATAAGGCGTCCGGCAGGGTCGCGCTTGCAGGACGGTGCGCCTCACTCGATGACGATGCGCGGCGGCGGGCGGCGCTCGGCATCGGCGCCGGCGACCTTTTGCCAGATACGAGCGGCCATTTGGCGAAACACGAGGGCGTGGGGGTTGTCGGGCTCAGCGATAGTGATCGGCGTGCCGCCGTCGGAGGTCTCGCGGATCTTGAGGTCGAGCGGCACTTCGCCCAAGAACTCGGTGCCGAGCCGCTCGGCCTCCTGGCGGGCGCCCCCATGCGAAAAGATCTCGCTGCGGCCGCCGCAATGGGGGCACAGGAAATAGCTCATGTTCTCGACGATGCCGAGCACTGGTACGTCGACCTTTTTAAACATATTTAGCCCCTTCCGGGCATCGAGGAGCGCGATGTCCTGCGGGGTCGAGACGATGACCGCGCCGGCGAGCGGCACCTGCTGCGCCATCGTCAATTGCGCATCGCCAGTGCCGGGCGGCATGTCGACGACCATGATGTCGAGTTCGCCCCATTCGACCTCGCGCAGCATTTGTTGCAGCGCGCTCATGACCATCGGCCCACGCCAGATCATCGGCGTGTCCTCCGGCACGAGAAAGCCCATCGACATGCACTTAATGCCGTAATTCTCCATAGGGATCAGGGTCTTGCCATCACGCGAGCGAGGCCGGCCCGAGATCCCGAGCATCCGCGGCATCGACGGCCCGTAGATGTCGGCGTCGAGCACTCCGACCCCCAGCCCGTTGGCGCGCAGCGCGAGCGCCAAATTCGCCGCCACCGTTGATTTGCCGACGCCGCCCTTGCCGGAGGCGACCGCGATAATCGCGCCGACGCCGCGAACGGCGCCGCGCTGGGGTCTGGCCCCTGGCGATCCCGCGGGCTGCGGTTGCGATGCGGGGCGGCTGCGCGGCGGCGCCTGCGCAGTCAGCACCGCCGTTACCGAGATTACCCCGGGGAGGTCCTCCACGGCCTTTTCCGCCGCTTTTCGCAATGGTTCGAGCTGCGGGCCGCGCTCGCGTTCGACCTCGATCGCGAAAGCGACATTGCCGTCGCGGATCACGAGGCCAGAGACCATTCCGAGTGAGACGATGTCGTTTCCCTTGTCGGGATCCGGCACACGGGCCAACGCATCGAGGATTTGTCGTTCGGTGACGGCGCTCATTTCATTCTCCCCGCCGGGCACAGCCCGACAACGCGGCGGCGGTCGGATCGTGGCGCTTGGTTCAAAGCGCGGGTTAGGGCAGATTAGAGAGCCAACGAACTGGTGACGGGTGCGTCGCCGATCTGTGCCGTCCCCTGTCACCGGGCTAGAGCTCGCCGGATATCTGGGATTTAGGACCGGCGGCTCAACTTGACAACACCCGCACCCGCTCTCTATCGGGTCGCATATTTGGCGCGTTGCAGCAAAGGGAGGCCGTAACCCGATCATTAGCGGCTCCGAGTGCAAACGTCGCTGAGAGGTTTGAAGTCGATGTTCTGGCAGAGTCAGGGCGGTGGTCCTTGGGGCAGCGGTCCACGGGGCGGCGGTCCGTGGGGCGGCAACCGTGGCAATGGCGGCGGGCCGCGCGGGCGCGGCCCGCAACCGCCGGATTTCGAGGAGCTGCTGCGCCGCGGCCAGGATCGCTTCCGGCGAGTGCTGCCGGGCGGTTTTCGGACCGGGACAGGGGTTGCCGTCGTTCTGATCGCGATCGTGGTCATCTGGCTGGCGAGCGGCTTCTACCGCGTGCTGCCCGACGAGGTTGGTGTCGTCCTGCGCTTTGGCGCCTACAACCGAACGACCCAGCCCGGCCTCAACTATCACCTGCCCGCGCCGATCGAGTCCGTGCTGAAACCAAGCGTCACGCGCGTCAATCGGACCGAAATCGGCTACCGCAACGCCGAGGGCCCAACGCGCGGGCTCGCGACGCGCCAAGTGCAGGAAGAAGCCCTGATGCTGACGGGTGACGAAAACATCGTCGACATCAACTTTACCGTCTTTTGGGTGATCAAGGACGCACGCGCCTATCTGTTCAACATCCGTGGTCCCGAGGCGACGGTGAAGTCGGCCGCCGAGAGCGCGATGCGCGAGGTGGTCGGCGAGACCCCGATTGCCCAGGCATTGTCGGAAGGACGGGGCAAGATCGAAGCCGATACGCAAAGCCTGCTGCAAGGTATCCTCAACACCTATGGCGCCGGCATCGACGTGACGCAGCTGCAACTGCTGAAGGTCGATCCGCCGGCTCCGGTCATCGACGCGTTCCGCGATGTGCAGCGCGCGCTGGCCGACCGTGAACGGCTGCGCAACGAGGCCGAAGCATACCGTAACGACATCATTCCGCGAGCGCGCGGCGATGGGGTCCGCATCAAGCAGGAGGCGGAAGCCTACCGCCAGGAGATTGTCGCCCGCGCCCAGGGCGACGCCGATCGGTTCCTGTCGGTCTATCACGCTTTCGCGGCATCACAAGATGTCACGCTTCAGCGGCTTTACCTCGAGACGATGGAAGAGATCCTGAAGAACAGCAACAAGGTGATCATCGACAAATCAGCCGAAAACGCCACTGGCGTGATCCCCTATCTGCCATTGCCTTCTCTGGGCAGTCATGGGGCCGCGAACGCGGCGCCCTCTGGCAATGCTGCCGGTGGCAGCTCGGCCGGCGGAACGGCTCCTGGCGGAGCGCTGCCGCCGACACCGGCAGTTCCACCCATGCGGCGTCAGTGAGGGCGCAATGGCCAATCGCAGAATGATGACCGTTCTCGCAGTCGTTTTGGTAATCGCCGGCTTCTTCGCGATGAGCTCGCTGTTCATCGTGGACCAGACCGAGGAGGCCCTGGTGCTGCAGTTCGGACAGCCGCGGCGGGTGATTCGCGCCCCGGGCCTGCAGGTCAAACGGCCTTTTATCGAGAACGTGATCTTCTATGACAATCGACTGCTTGATTTTGAGCCGCCGCCCGAAGAAGTCATCGTTTCAGATCAGAAGCGGCTGGTCGTCGACACCTATACGCGCTACCGCATTATTGATCCGTTGCTGTTCTATCAGACCGTGAGCACCGAACTGGCCGTTCGCGCTCGGCTCAACGCAATGGTGAATGGTAGCCTCCGGCGGGTTCTCGGGAACGTCACTCTGTCGGCTCTGCTGTCGCATCAGCGCTCCGCTATAATGCGACAGATCCGCGATGAGGTGAGCGCGCAAGGCAAGTCGTTCGGTATAGAAGTTATCGACGTTCGCATTCGCCGCGCCGACCTGCCCGAAGAGAACAGCCAGGCGATCTTCGCCCGCATGAAGTCGGAACGGGAGCAGCAGGCGGCGCAGTATCGCGGTGAAGGGGCAGAGGCGGCGCAGAACGTCCGTGCAAATGCCGAGCGCGAACGCACCGTCATCCTTGCCGACGCGCAGCGGGACGCCCAGAGAGTTCGCGGCGACGGCGATGCCCAGAGCATCAAGATCTACGCCGGCGCCTTTGGTCAGGACAAGGAGTTCTTTGGTTTCTATCGCTCGATGCAGGCCTATCGCGACGCATTGAACGGACGTACGACATCGTTTGTATTGTCGCCGGACAGTGGTTTCTTCCGTTACTTCGAAACGCCCGGCGGGGCGGGGGGCGGAGGCGCGCCGACGGCGGCGACCGCCGGTTCGAAATGACCCGGCGCACCACAAGCGCGTGACGCCCGGCCGACGCGTACCGCGCCCTGAGTGATGAGGGATTTGTGGACGGCACTCGCGCTCGTGCTCGTCATCGAAGGCGCCCTCTATGCCTTGTTTCCGGAAGGGATGAAACGGGCGGCGGCGCGCGCCCTCTCGGTTCCTCCGCAAACCCTGCGGCTGGCCGGTCTTGCGGCCGCCTGCGCGGGGGTCGTTCTCGTCTGGCTGGTGCGAAGATGAAGAGAGCGGAAGCATGCATCAAGCTGCTGGCCTGCGCGAGGTTTTCCCCGTAATTTGGACAATCTTAAAGCGGATGGGTTCGAGAATAATCCCCCGCCTTCGCCCTAGGAGTTGACCGCGGTGTCGTCCCGTTCCTCGATTCCGGCCCGCTGCGCGGTCGCGAGCGTAGCCGCTGCCTTTCTGTTCATCGCCCAGGCGTGTCTGTTCTCCAATCCGGCGGCAGCTCGGCCGGCGCCCGACAGCTTCGCGGACCTCGCGGCGAAGCTGCTCCCCTCGGTAGTCAACATCTCGACGACGCAGTCGATGAAATCCGATCGGGGTCGCGAGCATTCCGGACCCGAGATCCCCCAATTCCCGCCAGGCTCGCCATTCGAAGAGTTCTTTCGCGACTTTTTTGATCACGGGGTGCCGAAAGGCGGGCGCCCGGAGGCGCAGCCGCGCAAGGCAACCTCGCTGGGTTCGGGATTCATCATCGATCCCACCGGCTATATCGTGACAAACAATCACGTGATCGCCGACGCCGACGAAATCACAGTCATCCTGCACGACAACACTAATCTGAAAGCTGAGCTCGTTGGCCGTGATACCAAGACCGACATTGCGCTCCTGAAGGTCAGCACCGCCAAGCCCTTAAACGCGGTGCCATGGGGCGACAGCGATGCGGCCCGGGTCGGCGACTGGGTGGTAGCGATCGGCAACCCCTTCGGCCTGGGAGGCAGCGTCACTGCCGGCATTCTGTCGGCGCGGCAGCGCGACATCAATTCGGGTCCTTATGACGATTTCCTGCAGACGGACGCCTCGATCAATCGCGGCAACTCCGGGGGACCGATGTTCAACATGGACGGGCAGGTCATCGGGATCAACACGGCGATCTATTCCCCCTCCGGCGGCTCGATCGGCATCGGGTTTGCCATCCCCTCGAATCTTGCCAAGCCGGTTGTCGCCGAGCTGCAGAATGAGCCGGACCACAATGTGCGCCGCGGCTGGCTTGGCGTCCGGATCCAGGCTGTCACCGACGAGATCGCCGAGAGCCTCGGGCTCGACAAGGCGAGGGGAGCGCTGATCGCCAGCGTCAACGACAACGGCCCAGCTCAGGCCGCCGGGATTCAGGCCGGCGATGTCGTGTTGAGCTTCGACGGCCGCGACGTCACCGACATGCGGCGCCTGCCGCGGCTGGTGGCCGAGACGCCGGTCGGCAAGAGCGTCCCGGTGACCGTATGGCGAAAGCGCAAGGAGAACGCAGTTCAAGTAACCGTCGGCAGGCTCGAGGAGAGCGATCAGCAGCAGGCGAGCGTTCAGCCGAGCCAGAAAAAGAAGGCCGCCGACGAATCCGGCGTCGTCAAAACCCTTGGACTTACCCTCTCCGGCATCACCCCGGATTTGAAGGAAAAATTCTCCCTTGCCGGGGAATCGAAGGGCGTGGTCGTGGTCGACGTCGCTAAGGACAGCCCGGCCGCCGCCAAAGGCGTCCGCCCGGGCGATCTGATCATGGAGGCGGCTCAGGAGGAGGTAAAGAGCCCGGTCGAGGTCAACAACAAGATCGAGGAAGCCAAGAAATCGGGTCGGAAATCGATCCTGCTGCTCGTCGAGCGTCAGGGGGATCTCCGCTTCATCGCTCTCCGTCTCGACCAAAGCTGAAGCATAATCCGGTGTCCAAGCTTTTTGCACCGCTGTGCTCGACAGGCAGGGCGGGCGAGGGCACTACCCGATAAACTCGTCTGGCCGATAGCCTTGGGCGAAGAGGAGAGCACGGAGGCCGGCGTGATCGATCCGCCATCGGGCACGAGCCGCCACCAACGGCTTGGCGTGAAATGCCACGCCCATCCCGGCGGCGGTCAGCATCGGCAAATCGTTGGCGCCATCGCCGACAGCCAAAGCGCGGTCCAACGGAATGCCGTTCTCGGTCGCCAAGCGGAGAAGCACTTGGCGTTTGGTCTCGCCGGTAACGATCGGCGGCCGCACGGTGCCGGCGATGCGGCCTGCAGCCAGATCGAGCCGGTTGGCAACCACGTGATCAAAACCGAGCTGGGCCGCGACCCCTTCGGCAAAGATTGTGAACCCGCCCGAAACGAGCGCGGTCACGGCTCCGTGCGCCCGCATTGTCGCGACCAGTTCCCGCGCGCCCGGCGTCAAACGAATCCGGCTGGCGGCTTCTTCGAGAACGCAGGATCCGCTCCCCTTGAGCAGGCCGACGCGCGCGTTCAGGGCGGTGACAAAATCGATCTCGCCGTTCATAGCCCGACGGGTGATCTCCGAAACCTGCGCCCGAAGCCCGAGGAAATCCGCCAGCTCGTCGAGCATTTCGTTCTCGATGATCGTCGATTCCATGTCGGCGACGAGAAGGCGCTTGCGCCGGTCCGCCGACGGCTGGACGAGAACATCGACAGCCGCGCCGTCGATCAGGCTCCGCGCCACGCGTTCGACTCCCGCAAGATCGCCGGCTTCGAGCACGAGATCGCAGGCTTCACCCGGCGAAAGCCATACCGGCTCTGTCGTAGCCTCGATACGGTCCGCGATCATTTCGGCAATGCGATCGAGCCCCCGCGTGTTGCGGCAATCGGCGATCAAGGTGAGGACGGCGCTCATAAGGCGCCCTCCTACTCCGGCGCGGGGTGCCGCAACAAGCCTCCAGTGCTCGTCATCGCGGGGCCGACGGCGAGCGGAAAATCCGCGCTGGCTCTCGAATTGGCCGCTGCTCTGGGCGGCGCAATCATCAATGCCGATGCCCTGCAGGTCTATCGCGACCTGCGCATCCTGACCGCGCGTCCGGACGAGGCTGCGGAGGGCCGGGTTCCGCACCGGCTTTACGGCTTTCTCGATGTCGCCGAGCGCGGATCCGTGGCGTTATGGCGTCGTCTCGCCCTCGGGGAGATTGCTGCTGCGATCACGGCTCGGCGCCTGCCCATTTTGGTCGGCGGCACCGGACTATACTTGCGGTCTCTGGAGCGGGGCCTCGCGCCCATTCCGGAAATTCCGGAGCAGATCAGGCAAGAAGCGATTGGTCTGCATCGAACGCTGGGCGGGGCGGCCTTTCATGAGCGGCTGGCGCAACTCGATCCGGCGGCTGCGCAGCGCCTCTCTTCTGGCGACAGCCAGCGGCTGGTGCGCGCCTTCGAGGTGGTGCGCGCCACCGGCGTCCCGATCGGGAGTTGGTACCGACGCGGAAGTTCTTCCCCCGCCTACCGCTTCGGCACGATATTGCTAGCGCCGCCAAGGGATCAGCTATACGCCGCCTGCAATGCTCGTTTTCTGCAGATGCTCGAAGCGGGCGCTCTTGCCGAGGCAGCGGCGCTTGCCGCGCGCCGGCTCGATCCCAATCTGCCGGGAATGAAGGCGCTGGGTCTGCCCGAGCTGTTGTCTTATTTTCGCGGGGCGGTGTCGCTGGGTGAGGCGATCACTGCGGCACAACGTTCCACCCGCCGATATGCGAAGCGCCAAATGACTTGGTTCCGCCACCAAGTCAGCGCGGGGGTGGTCCTGGACGCGCAATTTTCGGAAAGTTTGCTGCACCGCTCACGCCACTTTATTGATCAGTTCCTGTTGACCGCACGAGACTAGCTGACTACCTTGCGGCCCCGCCCTGGCTGCCATCCTCGGCGGCCCGCGCCACCGCGTGCGGGATACTGCCGAAGGAGGTTGTCATGCCGGCCGAGCCGTTAAGCGGAGCGGATATCGTCATCAGAGCCCTCGCTGATCAGGGCGTGGATGTCGTTTTCGGCTATCCCGGCGGCGCCGTCCTGCCGATCTACGACTCGCTGTTCAAGCAAAATGCGCTGCGGCACATCCTGGTGCGCCACGAGCAAGGCGCGGTCCATGCCGCCGAGGGCTACGCCCGCTCTACCGGCCGGGTCGGGGTCGTGCTCGTGACCAGCGGCCCCGGTGCAACCAACGCGGTGACCGGATTGACCGACGCGTTGATGGACTCGATCCCGATCGTCTGCCTGACCGGTCAGGTTCCAACGCATCTGATCGGCAATGATGCCTTTCAGGAGGCGGATACCACGGGGATAACGCGGCCCTGCACCAAGCACAATTACTTGGTCAAGAACATCAATGAGCTTGCCCGGATACTGCACGAAGCCTTCTATGTGGCGAAGAGCGGCCGTCCGGGTCCGGTAGTCGTCGACCTGCCCAAGGACATCCTATTCGCCCCAGGTCCGTACAAGGGACCCGAGGAGGTGCGGCACAAAAGCTACCGTCCGCAGGTCCGGCCCGAACCGGCGCGGATCGCCGAAGCGGTGGAGCTGATCGCCGGTGCCAAGCGGCCGCTGTTTTACGGCGGTGGCGGGCTGATCAATTCGGGCCCCGAGGCTTGCGCCCGCTTTACCGACTTGGTGCGCCTGACCGATGCGCCGTGCACGTTGACCCTGATGGCTCTGGGGGCATTCCCGGCGAGCGACCCACATTTCCTGGGAATGGTGGGCATGCACGGGACCTACGAAGCGAATCTGGCGATGCACGATTGCGATCTGATGGTCGCCATCGGCTCCCGTTTTGATGATCGCGTGACCGGGCGGCTCAATGCCTTCTCGCCCCAGTCGAAGAAGATTCACATCGATATCGATCCATCCTCGATAAACAAGAATGTCCACGTCGACCTGCCGATCATCGGCGATGTCGGCGAGGCCCTGTCGGCGGTTCTTGCTGCCGGGCCGGCTGCCCTGCGCTGCCGCGACGCCGCCGCCCGCAGCGAGTGGTGGCGGGCGATCGAGGGCTGGCGGGCCCGCGACTGCCTGCGCTACGACAAGAACCGGCGGGATCTGATCAAGCCGCAATATGCGATAGAGCGGCTCTACGCGCTGACGCGGGGGCGCGACGTCTACATAACGACCGAGGTGGGGCAGCATCAAATGTGGGCGGCCCAGTTCTTCAAATTCGACGAGCCGAACCGCTGGATGACATCGGGCGGTCTCGGGACCATGGGCTATGGCCTGCCGGCGGCGATGGGCGTCCAAATCGCCCATCCTGAATCGCTCGTGATCGACATCGCCGGGGAGGCTTCGGTGCTGATGAACATCCAGGAGATGTCGACAATCGCGCAATACCGGCTGCCGGTCAAAGTGTTCATCCTCAACAACCAGTACATGGGCATGGTGCGCCAGTGGCAGGAGCTTCTGCACGGCGGCCGTTATTCCGAGAGCTACACCGCGGCGCTTCCCGATTTCGTGAAGCTGGCGGACGCGTTCGGCGCCGTCGGGCGGCGCGTCGAAGACCCGGCGAAACTCGATGATGCGATCCATGAAATGCTCGCGGTCGACCGCGCCGTCATCCTCGATGTCGCGGTCGACCCGGCCGAGAATTGCTTCCCGATGATCCCGTCGGGTGCCGCCCACAACGAGATGCTGCTCGGACCCGAGGACGAGGCCGAAAGGCCGGTTTCCGAAGAGGGGATGGTGCTCGTCTGAGGCCCGCATGCCCGAGATCGAGCGGCATACCCTAGCCGTGCTCGTCGACAACGAGCCGGGGATTCTCGCCCGTGTCGTCGGATTGTTCTCGGGGCGCGGCTACAATATCGAGAGTTTGACCGTCGCCGAGGTCGATCAACGCAACAACCTGTCGCGGATAACGATCGTCGCCTCGGGAACGCGGATGATCATCGAGCAGATCAAGGCGCAGTTGTCGCGGCTGGTCCCGGTTCATAAGGTCCACGACCTGACCGACGAGGGGCCCTTTGTCGAGCGCGAGATGGCGCTGATTAAGGTAGCCGGCAAAGGCGAGGGACGCATCGAGTCCCTCCGCCTCGCCGATATCTTCCGGGCTCGGGTTGTTGATTCGACAACGGAGAGCTTTGTCTTCGAGATGACGGGCGCGAGCGAAAAGCTCAACGCTTTTATTGCTCTGATGGAGCCGCTCGGGCTCGTGGAGGTGTCCCGCACGGGAGCGGTGGCGATCTCCCGTGGTGCGGCGAGCTTTTAGATCAGGCGGATAGTCGTATCGCGCGAGCCGAGGCTCACGCTGGATCTGGCTCCGGCCTTCGCCAGCAAAACAAGACAAGAGGAGTGCGGAATGCGGGTTTATTACGACCGGGATGCGGATGTGAACCTGGTCAAGTCGAAGAAGGTCGCGATCATCGGCTATGGCAGCCAGGGCCATGCGCATGCCAACAATCTGCGCGACAGCGGCGTCAAGGACGTCGTCGTCGCTCTGCGGCCGGACTCCGCCTCGGCGGCAAAGGCCGAGACCGCCGGCTTCAAGGTCATGGGCAATGCCGAGGCCGCCAAGTGGGCCGACATCGTGATGATCCTGGCGCCCGATGAGCTGCAGGCGGCGCTCTACAACAACGAGTTGCGGCCCAACATGCGCGACGGCACCGCGCTTGCGGTTGCGCACGGTCTCAGCATCCATTTCCGGCTGATCGAGCCGCGTCCGGATATGGACGTCTTTATGGTGGCGCCAAAGGGCCCGGGCCACACGGTGCGCTCGGAATACCTGCGCGGCGCCGGGGTGCCGTGCCTGCTCGCGGTCGAACAGAACCCGTCGGGCAACGCGCTCGAAATCGGTCTCAGCTACGCCTGCGCGATCGGCGGCGGCCGCGCCGGCGTGATTGAGACGACGTTCCGCGAGGAGTGCGAAACCGATCTGTTCGGCGAGCAGTCGGTGCTGTGCGGTGGGCTGACTTCGTTGATCCTCGCCGGCTATGAAACCCTGGTCGAGGCCGGTTACGCGCCGGAGATGGCGTATTTCGAATGCTGCCACGAGGTCAAGCTGATCGTCGACCTGATCTATGAGGGCGGTATCGCGAATATGCGCTATTCGGTGTCGAACACCGCTGAATACGGCGATTATTCGCGCGGCCCTCGCGTCATCGACGAGCACGTCCGGGCCGAAATGAAAAAGATCCTCGCCGACATCCAATCCGGCCGCTTCGCGCGCGAATGGGTGCTCGAAAACGCCGCCGGCCAGCCGAGCTTCAAAGCGTTGCGCCGCCGCGCCGCCGAGCACGATATCGAAAAAATCGGCGAGAAGCTGCGCGCGATGATGCCCTGGATCGCGCAGAACCGGCTGGTCGACAAATCCAGGAACTAGGCGGCTGCGCGTTCTGCACGCTACCGCGGAGCTTTACCCCTGGGTAAAATCTGGCGGGCTCGGGGATGTAGCGGCGGCGCTGCCGGCGGCACTGACCGGGCTCGGCATCGATACGCGGCTGCTGCTGCCGGGCTTTCCCGGGTTTCTTGACGCCTTTCACGGGATCACCGATGTCGCTCGGCTGCGCACGCCTTTCGCGACGGAGCGCGTCCGGATAGGCCTTGCCAGGCTGCCGGGCAGCGAACGCCTTACTTACCTGGTCGATCATCCCGCGTTCTACGATCGCCCGGGCAGTCCCTATGCGAACCCGGACGGCTTTGACTGGCCGGACAATCATCGCCGTTTTGGGCTCTTCAGCTGGATTGCTGCTGAGCTTGCCAGGGGTGC
>Ga0081540_1004018_pt1 | contig 11391 bp, 10 predicted proteins | sample TabmetS2T1R1_FD_71024 | JGI IMG/M metagenome (GOLD analysis project Ga0081540, IMG submission 71024) | Tabebuia heterophylla rhizosphere microbial communities from the University of Puerto Rico - S2T1R1 | ecosystem: Host-associated > Plants > Roots > Rhizosphere ...
CGCTCCTCATGCAGGTTCGGCGCGAACAATTCAGTGAGCGAGGAGGCGATCGCCTCCAACGGCGTCTTGTCGCGGCAGAAATGCACGTAAGCTTCCACCGCAAACCGCGTCGCCGGCAGGATGCCCTCGGTCGATTCGACGTAGGCGCTGTCGAGCCCGAGCCCCTCGGTCAGCTTGAGCCAGCGCTCGATGCCGCCCTCGGAGCCCTGGTCGCCGTCGTGATCCTCGATCCGGTGCCGCCATTCGATCCGGGTCGCACGGTCGCGAAAGCGGGAGATCACCATCGCATCTTTCAGCGGGATCGTGCTCTGGTAATAATAGCGGTTCAGCGCCCAGGCCTGCACCTGGCCCTTGTTGAGCTTGCCGCCATGCAGCAGGCGATGGAAGGGATGCAGATTGTGATAACGCGTGGCGCCGATATGGCGCAGCGTTGCTTCCAGTTCCTCGGCGCTGTTGAGCGCGATGCCCTTGCCGATCGAGAGCGCGGTCATTCCGGGTGCAGCGACGACATTCACAGCGTGATCTCCGTTCCGTCAGGGGGGATTTGCCAGCCCGCCTGTTCCGCGGCCTTCCGCTCCTCCGACCCACGCAGCAAAGCGGGGTTGGAGTTGTTGATATGCAAGAACACCTTCTTGCCGATGTCGAGGCCGGCAAGGCTCGCGATTGCGCCGTGATCGCCCGACATTGAAATATGGCCCATGCTCTGTCCCGTCTTGGCGCCGAGGCCGGCTGCGATCAATTCATCGTCGCGCCACACGGTGCCGTCGAAAAACACCAGCGACGCGCCGGCCAGCCGTGATTTGAGATCCTCGGTCACGCGTGCGCAGGCGGCCAGGAAATAGAAATACTTGCCGCTCGACTTGTCCAGAATCCGCAAGCCCAGCGTGTCGCCCGTGCCGTCGCCGCCCGCCGGATGTGCCTTGCCTTCGAGATACCACGCGCCCTTGCCGGGAACCGCAAAGGCAAGAACCTCCATGCCGGAGGGGGAACCGTCGGGCAAAGCGGGTTCGAACGCCTGGTCGATCTCGATTGCCTGGCGTTTCACGTTCTTCTCGTTCAGCACATTGAAGATGCTGTTGGATCTGAGAATCGCAAGGACTCGATCATGCGCGTAGAGCGTAAACGGCGAGCCCTCGCGCATCGACAGCAGCCCTGCGACGGCGTCGACTTCGCCATTGGTCAGGATCACGCCGGCGATCGGGCTGTGCCTGAGCTGTCCTGCCTTGGGATGAAGCTGCGGCGTCGCGGTCACCTGCTGGCGCAGATCGGGCGAGGCATTGATCAGATACCAGTGCTCGCCGTCAGCGCTGACCGCGATCGAGGCCTGGGTGCTTTGCAGTTCGGTGCTTTGCAGTTCGCCACCGTCGCTTCGTGCCTTTCGGCATACCGGACATCCGCAATTCCACTGCGGAACGCCGCCACCTGCTGCGGCGCCCAGGACGACGACGCGAAGCATGATCCGTCTCCTGGCGCTTCCAAATCTGGCGGTACAATCCGGGGCCGCGGGCCGGCCCAAGGAAAGCTCAAAGAAAAGGAAAGCTCAAAGAAAAACGACACGAGGTGGACACCAGTCCGACGCACGCCCTGTTGGGAACGTGTCAGGCCCGGAGATCCACCTGCGTGAAACGCGAAAGGAAGCTACCGCTTACTTGCGGGTAGCGCACATATACATGTTGATTTCCATGCCGACCGACACTTCGACGATCTTTGGTGCTTTCCAGGCCATCAAACCTCTCCCTTTGATTCCGGACGATCTCCGCCCATGGGCATTAAGGTAGCGCGGATCAAAAAGTTCGCCAGTGAAATCTTTTTGCTTTGATCGCCCGCAGGTTTATGCTGCATCGCGAAAGGTTTCACTGTCTTGTGTCGGGGAACCCGGTCAAAACAGCGTGGGATCAAGTTGTTCCGCGGTTGTTCGGTTGCGATCAATGACGATGTTAGGATTAATGGAGCGCTAAGGGCTCCTGATAAAGTTCTTGCGAAATGTGGCCTTCGGGTGCGGGGCCTCAACTGGAGTTAGTGTCCGCCGATGCCGCGATATTATTTCAACACACGTATCGGCGATGAGCTGATTTCCGATCCAGACGGTGAAGTGCTGGTTGATCCGGACCGCGCCTGGGAGATGGCGCGCGCCATGATCCGGGAGCTATTGAAGACCGATGGCGCCGACGGCGCGCTGTTGAGTGCGATCATCGAAGTAACCGATGACGAAGGCGAGATCGTGCTGGAGTTTCCGTTCTCGGAGGCGATACTCGACGCCCCGGGGCCGATCACCCGGCACTGACCGCGCCCCCTTCAGCCCGCGTCGTGCAAAGTCGCTTGGCTGCCGATAACTCTGGCCGAGCGACGCTCGTTAACATGTTTCCGATTGCGCTCCGGCGGACAAATGTCGGAGAGTGCCGGCCGGGAAGGCCACCCGCGCGGCAAATGCGTGCCCGCGCGCCGAGAAGGGCCTTCCGCCAAGGGAGAACGCCCATGATAAGCCATTCGTCGGCGCCGCGCAGCCTGTTGCTTGCCGGTGCTTTCTTGAGCGCCTTTACGTTTGGCGCCGCCGCGCAGCAGCCCGCCACACCGCCGGCCGCCGGCACAGCCCCTGCGGCCGCTCCCGCGCTTCCGCCGGGGTCGCCGTTGATCGGCCGCCCCGACAATGAAGCCGCCGCCAAGCTTGCCCCGATCGCGCCGCCGCCGATCGCCGCCGCTCCCGACAAGCTGCCGACGGCGAAGCTGAAGGTTCCGGCGGGCTTCAACATCGAGGTCTACGCCGCGGGCATGGCGAACGCGCGCTCGCTTGCGGTGGGGGACAAGGGCACCGTGTTCGTCGGCAGCCGCCTCGTCGACAAGGTCTATGCCATCGTCAACAAGGACGGAAAGCGGGAGGTCAAGGTGCTGGCTTCCGGGCTCTATCGCCCGAACGGCCTCGCCTACAAGGACGGCACGCTCTACATCGCCGAATTGTCGAAGATTTCCAAGATCGACAAGGTCGAGGATGTCCTGGACAACCCGCCGAAGCCGACCGTGATCTACGACAAGCTGCCAAAGGACGAAGCCCATGGCTGGAAGTTCATCGCCATCGGCCCCGACAACAAGCTCTACGTTCCGGTCGGCCAGCCCGGCAACAACGTGCTGCATGACGACGACCACGGCCAGATCCGCCGGATGAATCTCGACGGTTCGGGCGCCGAAGTGATCGCCAGGGGCGTTCGCAACACCGTCGGCTTCGACTGGAATCCGGAGACCAAGCAGCTCTACTTCACCGACAACGGCCGCGACTGGATGTCGGAGGACGTGCCCGAAGACGAGCTCAACCGCATCACCAAGGTCGGTGAGCATTTCGGCGCACCCTACTGCCTGCAGGGCAACATCGTCGATCCCGAATTCGGCTGGGGCAAATCCTGCAGCGAATTCACCGCACCCGTCGGCCTCCTGGGCCCGCATTCAGCCTCGCTCGGCATGCGCTTCTACACCGGCAACATGTTCCCGAAGACGTACAAGAACGCGATCATCATCGCCCGGCACGGATCGTGGAACCGCTCGAAGAAGGTTGGCGGCGACGTTGTCCTTGCGAAGCTCAACAAGGACGGCACGATGAAGTCGATGGAGCCGCTCATCACCGGCTTCCTGGAAGACAACAAATATATCGGCCGCCCGGTCGATGTCCTGCCGATGAAGGACGGCTCGCTGCTGGTCTCCGACGACTGGAACGGCGCCGTCTACCGCATCACCTACGGCAAGCAGAAGGTGGCGGGGAAGCAGTAGCCCAAAGTCCGTCATTGCGAGCGACGCGAAGCAATCCATTCCTCCACCTGCGGAGGCGTGGATTGCTTCGTCGCTTCGCTCCTCGCAATGACGGCGGTGTTTGAGGTAAGCCGATGCGAAAAACAACAATGGCGGTGGCTTTCGCCTCTATCGCCCTCTCCGCGAACGCCGAAACAATCGAGCAGCGCGTCGCGCCATGTCTCGCCTGTCACGGCGAGCAGGGCCAATCCCAGACCGAAAACACGCCGTCACTCGGCGGCCAGCAAGCGCCTTACGCGCTGATCCAGCTCTTCATGTTCCGCGAGAAGCTGCGCACCTTCGAACCGATGAACGAGATGGCCAAGGCGCTGACCGATGATGATCTCCGCGTCTTCTCGGATTTCATTGCCAAGATGCCAAAACCGGCGTCGCTTGCAGAGGCCGGCGAGACTGCGCGGATGCAGCGCGGCCAGGCGCTGGTGCAACAGCACCGCTGCGACACCTGCCACAACCCGGATTTGTCGGGCAAGGAGAACGTGCCGCGCATTGCCAACCAGCGCGAGGATTATCTCGCCAAGACCCTTGCCGAGTACAAGGACAACAGCCGCCACGGCTATGATGCCAGCATGGCCGACGTGATGGCCGCGGTCGCGCCGGACCAGATCGCCGATCTCGCTTATTTCATCGCCCACATGCGCTAAATCCGGGCGGCGGTCCCGCTGGCGCCGCCCCTTGCGCAGCGCTACAAGGACAGCAGTGAACGGAGTTTTGCATGCAGGATCTATGGCGCCTGTCGGCTGCGGAAATGGCCTCGCTGATCAGGGCGAAGAAGGTTTCGGCGAAGGAGGCGGCCACCGCGGCGCTGGCGCGGCTGGACGCGGTCAATCCCAAAATCAACGCCGTTGTCGACCACAAGCCGGCGGAGGTGCTGGCGCAGGCCGCCGCCATTGACGCCGCGATCGGGCGCGGTGAGGACGCCGGTCCGCTGGCTGGCGTCCCGGTCACGGTAAAGGTGAACATCGACCAGGAAGGCTTTGCCACCACGAATGGTTTGAAGCTGCAGCGCGACGCCATCGCTGCGAGCAACAGCCCGGTGATCGACAATTTGCGAAAAGCCGGCGCCGTCATCCTCGGGCGCACCAATTGCCCGGCGTTCTCCTACCGCTGGTTCACCACCAACCTCATTCATGGCGACACGAAGAACCCGCGCGATCCCGCAATCACGCCGGGCGGCTCGTCCGGCGGGGCAGGGGCTGCGGTCGCGGCCGGTATCGGGCATATCGCCCACGGCACCGACATTGCGGGGTCGATCCGCTATCCGGCCTATGCCTGCGGCGTGCACGGACTGCGGCCGACCATGGGACGCATCCCGGCGTTCAACGCGGCGCTGCCTGAGCGCACGATTGGACCGCAGATCAGCGCGGTCTCGGGCCCGCTGGCGCGCACCATCGGCGACATCAGGATCGCGCTGGCCGCCATGTCGGCCCGGGATTACCGCGATCCCTGGTGGGTGCCGGCGCCGCTGGAAAGCCCGGCGATGCCCAAGCGCGTGGCGATGTGCCTCAACCCTGACGGCCTCGATCCCGTGCCCGAAGTGAGGGCCGCGGTGGCGGACGCCGGCAAGCGGCTCGAGCGCGCGGGCTGGATCGTCGAGGAGATCGCCGACACGCCGCCGCTGCGCGAGCCGGCCGATCTGCAGACAAAGCTCTGGCTCGGCGACGGCTATGAGGCGCAGCTCGCAGCCGCCGAGCGCGAGGGCGATCCCGGCGCGCTGGCCTGCCTGCGCGGCAACCGGATGAAGGTGCATCCCTTTGACCTCTCCATGGCGCTGACGCGACGCGCGACATTGACGCGCGAATGGCTGGCGTTCTTCGAACGATATGCGGTGCTGCTGATTCCGGTATCGGGCGAATTGCCGTTTCCCGACCATCTCGACCGCAAGGACGAGGCGTCGTTCGCGCGGGTCTGGCATGCCCAATTGCCGCAGATTGCGATCCCCTTCATGGGCCTGCCCGGGCTAACGGTTTCAACCGGACTGGTCGGACGTATCCCCGTCGGCGTGCAGCTCGTCTCCGGACGTTACCGCGAGGATCTTTGTCTTGCCGCAGGCGAGGCGGTAGAAGCCGGCGGAACGCCCTCGGCGGCGATCGATCCGGTGAGTTAGAGAGAACAGGATGCCAATCGTTTATGATTTTTCCGCGCAGTCGCTTGCGGGCGACGACGTCCCGCTGCGACGGTTCGAGGGACAGGTGCTGCTGATCGTCAACACTGCGAGCGCCTGCGGATTCACGCCGCAATACAAGGGCCTCGAGCAATTGCAGCGCGATCTCTCGCCGCGCGGCTTTGCGGTGCTGGGTTTTCCCTGCAACCAGTTCGGTGGGCAGGAGCCGGGCGATGCCAAACAGATCGAACTCTTCTGCACGAGCAAGTATGATGTGACGTTTCCGATGTTCGCCAAGATCGACGTCAACGGCAGCAATGCGCATCCGTTGTTCGAACATCTCAAGCGCCAGAAATCGGGACTACTGGGTTCGTCGATCAAATGGAATTTCACCAAATTCCTGGTCGACCGTTCGGGCGCGGTATTTGGGCGCTACGCCCCGACCATGACGCCCGAAGCACTACGAAAAGGAATCGAGGCACTGCTGTGAGCGAGAGCAACAAAGCGATCAACGATGAGTTTCCCGACCGTCTGTCGGTCGATCCGTCCAGCCCGTACTACAACGCCGAAATCCTTGCGCGCGACGTCGGCATTCGCTTCAAGGGCATCGAGAAGACCAATGTCGAGGAATATTGCATCAGCGAGGGCTGGGTGCGCGTTACCGCTGGAAATGCCAAGGATCGTCACGGCAACCCGCTGACCATCAAGGTGCACGGCCCGGTGGAGCCGTATTTCCGTGACAAGGCGTCGTCCTGACGCGGTCGCTCCCGTCGTAACCCTCGTCATCCCCGCGAAGGCGGGGATCCAGTATTCCAGAGGCCGTAGTGATTAAATCGATAGGCCGCGGCGTACTGGATACCCGCCTTCGCGGGTATGACGGTGGTGGGTATGTCGCTCTCTCCAGTGCAACTTGAAAGCCAAACACCATGTCCGTCCGTATCGTCGACGTCTGCGAAGTCACAAAACCGATCTCCTCGCCGATCCGTAACGCCTATATCGACTTCACCAAGATGACGACGAGCCTGGTCGCCGTCGTCACCGACGCCGTGCGCGACGGCAAGCGCGTGGTCGGCTATGGCTTCAATTCCAACGGCCGCTACGGACAGGGCGGGTTGATCCGGGAGCGCTTCGCGCCGCGGCTGAAGGAAGCCGATCCGAAAGCGCTGCTCGATGCCTCCGGTGACAATCTCGATCCGGACAAGGTCTGGGCCGCGATGATGTCGAACGAGAAGCCCGGCGGCCATGGCGAGCGCTCGGTCGCGGTCGGCACCATCGACATGGCGGTATGGGACGCGGTGGCGAAGATCGCGGGCAAGCCGCTGTTCCGGCTGCTCGCCGAGCGCCACGGCCTCAAGGCCAATCCACGCGTGTTCGTCTATGCGGCCGGCGGCTACTATTATCCGGGCAAGGATCTGTCGGCGCTGCGCGGCGAAATGCGCGGCTATCTCGACCGCGGCTACAACGTCGTGAAGATGAAGATCGGCGGCGCCCCGATCGCCGAAGACCGCGAGCGCATCGAGGCCGTGCTGAAGGAGATCGGCAAGGACGCGCAGCTCGCCGTCGATGCCAACGGCCGCTTCGATCTGGAAACCGCGATCGCCTATGCCAAGATGCTGCGGGAGTATCCGCTGTTCTGGTACGAGGAAGCCGGCGATCCCCTCGACTATGCGCTGCAGGCCGCTCTGGCCGAATTCTATCCGGCGCCGATGGCGACCGGCGAGAATCTGTTCAGCCATCAGGACGCCAGGAACCTGATCCGCTATGGCGGCATGCGACCCGACCGCGACTGGCTTCAGTTCGATTGCGCGCTGTCCTATGGCCTGTGCGAATACCAGCGCACGCTGGCGGTGCTGAAGACCTACGGCTGGTCGCCCGCCCGTTGCATTCCCCACGGCGGCCACCAGATGTCGCTCAATATCGCCGCCGGCCTCGGCCTCGGCGGCAATGAGAGCTATCCGGACCTGTTCCAGCCCTATGGCGGCTTCCCGGACGGCGTTCGGGTCGAGAACGGCCACATCACCATGCCGGACCTTCCGGGCATCGGGTTCGAGGGAAAATCCGATCTCTACAAGGAAATGAAGGCGCTGGCGGCTTAGGGCCGGATGCCATAGGAAGGGCCGGAATCGGTGGCCTGGCACGGGCTCGCTCCGCCAAGCCGCCAGTTCACCGTTCATCCACCGTTGAAGGACGCCACGATCTTGGCCACCTCGCTTCCCCGCCTCTCGCTTGCAAAGGACAAGATCCGGGTCTTGCTCCTCGAAGGTGTCAACGACAGCGCCGTGCAGCTGATCGAAGCTGCCGGCTACTCGAACATGACGCGCCTGCCCAAGGCGCTCGAGGGCGAGGCGCTGAAGGAGGCCATCAAGGGCGTCCATCTGCTCGGCATCCGCTCGCGCACGCAAATCACCACCGATGTTCTCGACGCCGCGGATCGCCTGATCGCGGTCGGTTGTTTCAGCGTCGGCACCAACCAGGTCGACCTCGACGCCGCGCGCCGGAGCGGGATTCCGGTCTTCAACGCGCCGTTCTCCAACACCCGCAGCGTGGCGGAACTCGTGATCGGCGAGATCGTCTTCCTGCTGCGCCGGATCGTGGCGCGCTCCAACGCCGCCCATGAGGGGCGGTGGGACAAGTCGGCCGACGACAGCTACGAGGTCAGGGGCAAGACGCTCGGCATCATCGGCTACGGCAATATCGGCTCGCAGCTCTCCAACCTCGCGGAAGCGATGGGCATGCGCGTGATCTTCTACGATCACACCGACAAGCTTCGTCACGGCAACACCGAGCCGACCGCGAGCCTGCATGAGCTGCTGGCGCAAAGCGACGTCGTGACGCTGCACGTGCCGGAAACTCCCGCCACGCACGGGATGATCGGGCGCGAGGAAATTCGCGCGATCAGGCAGGGGGCGTATTTCATCAACAACAGCCGCGGCACGGTCGTGGACCTCGAGGCGCTCGCCGAGGCGTTGCGCGAAGGCAGGCTTCGCGGCGCCGCGGTCGACGTCTTTCCGGTCGAGCCGCGTTCGAATTCCGACCGCTTCGTCTCGCCGCTGCAGGGGCTGGAGAACGTCATCCTGACGCCGCATATCGGCGGCTCGACCGAGGAGGCGCAGGAGCGCATCGGCGCGGAGGTCGCGCGCAAGCTGGTGGATTACAGCGATTCCGGCTCGACCATGGGCGCCGTCAACTTCCCGCAGGTTCAATTGCCGCCGCGGCCGGCCGGCACGCGCTTCATCCAGGTGCAGCGCAACCTGCCGGGCATGCTCGGGCGCTTGAACGAGGTGCTGGCGCGTCACGCGGTCAACATCGCCGCGCAATATTACGAGACCGCCCACGACGTCGGCTACGTCGTGCTGGACGCCGATGCGTCGGCCGCCGACGGCGAGCGCGTGCTCGCGGACATAAGGGCGCTGGAAGGCACCATCCGCGCCCGGCTGCTCTATGAGTACAAGATCTGAACGCGGCAGGACCGTTGCGCCACACGATGCCCAGGCAAGCCGGCAGGATCCCGACGAAGCGGAGGTGCTGAAATGTACCAGATGCTCTGCATCCTGATGGCGACGATCGTCTATGGGACAGAGATTGGCCATTGCCAGGCGCCAGGCACGGTTGCCGTCACATTTGAATCCTCCACCTACAGCGACTTTCGTCAGCTTCTGACGGGGGAGGCCGCCACCAGCAAGATCACGATCCGGGCCGATCTGGGCTTTCCTGAAGCGAAAAAGGATCGGTATCCGGCCGTCATCGTCGTTCACACGATCAGCGGCTACCGGGATGCCAACGAGGGCTACGCCGTCGCCGAACTGCGCAGAGCAGGCTTCGCTACCTTGGCCTATGACAGCTTTGCCGCGCGCGGAACCACCGGGATGGCCATGTCGGCATCGCCTAGCTATCTGCCTGCTGGGGTGACCGACGCCTACGCCGCGCTGCGGCTGCTGGCGAATGAACCCAGGGTCGACCCCGATAGAATCGCTGTTTTGGGTTTCTCGTTCGGCGGTGACGTGGCTCATCTGACCGCATTCGAGCGGCTTCGATCGGGCTTGAGCCCCGGAGCAAGCCGATTTGCCGCGCATGTTGCCTTCTATCCCAGCGGAAGCATCGGTGCGGTTGCCGAACGCGGCGCCTATACCGGCTCTCCGGTGCTGATGCTGCTTGGCGAGAAGGACGACAATCTGCCGGTCGCAAAGATCGAAAGTTATCTGGCTTACGCGCGGGCCGCGGGAAGTCCGGCTCCGATCGAGACCGTGATCTATCCGGATGCCTACCACGCCTGGACGGTTCCCAGCCTGGTGAGCCTGCGCTTCTATCCGGACTACGTCAGTACGAAGAAATGCCCCATGCTTCTGCTCGCACGAGGGGCGCCGATGTTTCTTATCGACGGTCAGGCAATGCCGTTCGATCCGAACGCCTTCGGCGCGTGCATGCGTGAGGCCCCCGGATATTCGATGCTATTCAACGAGGCGGTGCGGGCACGGTCGATCGCTGACGCGGTCCGCTTTCTTCGACAAAATCTCCAACCGTAGGAACGACGTTTCTCCGGTCGTCCGCCAGCCGCGCACTTTTCCGAATCATGCGCTCGCCGGCTTTGGCGTCGTTGACAGTCTCATCGGCTGCGCCGCGCCATACATCAGCGTGCGCCACAGCCATTCGACCGGGCCGTAGCGGTAGCGGCGGAGCCACCAGGCGCTGAACGGAACCTGCACGAAGTAGACGGCGAGACCGATGGTCAGCGCGCTGGTCACACCGAGCTGGCCGAACAGCCCGAGGCCGTAACCGTAGAAGATCCAGCCGAAGACGATGGATTGCGCGATATAGTTGGTGAAGGCCATGCGTCCGAGCGGCGCCGCCCAGCCCAGTAGCCTTTTTCCGCTCTCGAGATTGGCGATGCCGATGATGGCGGCGCCATAGCCCAGCGCCAGCAGGATGGTGCCGAGAGGTTCTGCCAGGACACCGATTTGACCGCCCGCGATAAAGCGGCCGGCATGGAACAGGATCAATGCCGTGCCAGGGCCGATGCAGGCGGCCGCAATCGAGAAGAGCTGACGGCGGGCCGGGTTTCGCAGGATGCCGCTGCGCCAGGCGAGCGCGCCGAGAAGAAACAGCCCGATTGTGCGCGGAAAGATATAAACGTGCAGGGGAACGATCAGGGGAATCTCGCGCAGCCGGAACGCCAGCACGTCGCGGAAGCCGCCGGTCGGGTAGATGCGATGCGCCTCAACGACATCCTGCGCCAGCGCCGCCGTGCCGGGCCACAATCCCGGCGGCGGAAACGCCTGCATCGCAAGGTACAACCCGAGAAAACCCAGCGCGGCGAAAGCCAGCAGCCAGCGCGGGCCGAACAGGAACGGCAGGACGATCAATCCGGCGAGCGCATATTCGGTGAGAATATCGCCGTTCCAGATCAGGCAAAGGTGAATCAGCCCGAACGCCAGCAACACGGCGAGCCGGCGCACGAGCAGCAACATGCGGCGACCGCTGTTCGCAAGCCGCTCGAA
>Ga0081540_1004019_pt1 | contig 11390 bp, 8 predicted proteins | sample TabmetS2T1R1_FD_71024 | JGI IMG/M metagenome (GOLD analysis project Ga0081540, IMG submission 71024) | Tabebuia heterophylla rhizosphere microbial communities from the University of Puerto Rico - S2T1R1 | ecosystem: Host-associated > Plants > Roots > Rhizosphere ...
GAGCGGGATCAGGTCGCGCCCGGAGCCGAGCTTGCGAAAGGTGCGATCGACCAAGGCGGTGAGCTGCGGCTCACCTTTCCTGAACATGATGCCGTAGGGGTCATAGGACAGATAATCCCCGACCACCTTGAACTGTCCTTGCGCCTTGTGCCGCGCGATCAGGCCGTAGAGCAGGATGTCGTCGGTGGCGAACGCATCGGCCTTGCCGTCCACCAGCATCTGGTAGGACTGCTCGTGATCGGGCGAGGCCAGGATGTTCAGGCCGAGCGAGAACTTCTTGTCGATCGCGCGCATCGCCTGCTCGTTGGTGGTGCCTTTCGTCACCACCACGGTCTTGCCCTTCAGGTCAGTGGGCGCCGAAATCGTCGACGCCTTCGGCACCATCAGCTTGGTGCCGGCCACGAACATCAACGGCGAGAACGCCACCAGCTTGGCGCGCTCGGCGTTCGCCGTGGTCGAACCGCATTCGAGATCGATCTTGTTTTCCGTCACCGCCGGGATGCGATCGTCCGAGGTAACCTTGACGTGTTCGATCCTGAGATTGGGGTCGTCGACCTCGACGCCTATTTCGTCGACGATCGCCTCGCACAGTTCGAGGCTGTAGCCGATCGGCCGGTTGGAGTGATCGAGGAATGAGAACGGCGGCGAACTCTCGCGATAGCCCAGACGAACGACATGCGTCCGCTTGATGTTGTCGAGCGTCGGGCTAAGCCCCTCGCCGGCGGTCTGGGCCGGGGCCGATGTTGCCAGCAGACAGGCTGCCAACAACATTCCCGCCGCCCACGCAGGCCTCCCTGGAAATGGATGCATGCATCCCTCCCATCAATGCGCCGGCAGCGGATTGCCCGGAACGGCATCGGTGGGCACGACATCGTCGGGCCCGAGTTCGTGCTCGGGCTTCAGCTCGCCCTCCCACTTCGCGACCACGGCGGTGGCCAGCGAGTTGCCGATCACGTTGGTGGCGCTGCGCCCCATGTCGAGGAAGGTGTCGATGCCCATGATCATCAGCAGGCCCGCCTCGGGAATGCCGAACTGCGACAGCGTCGAGGCGATCACCACCAGCGAGGCGCGCGGCACGCCGGCGACACCCTTGGAGGTGATCATCAGCGTCGCCAGCATCGCGAGCTGCGTCGCGAGCGGCATGTCGATGTGGTAGGTCTGCGCGATGAAAACGGCCGCAAAGGTGCAGTACATCATCGTGCCGTCGAGGTTGAAGGAGTAGCCGAGCGGCAGCACGAAGCTCGAGATCCGCGACGAGGCGCCGAAGCGGTTCAACCCCTCCAGCGTCTTCGGATAGGCGGCCTCCGAGCTCGCGGTCGAGAATGCGAGCATCAGGGGTTCGCGGATCAGCTTCAGTAGGTGGCTGTAGCGCGGCCCCAACACGATGAAGCCAACCGCGATCAGGATGCACCAGAGGATCGCCAGCGCCAGATAGAAGCCGCCCATGAACACGATCAGCTTCCAGAGCACGGCGAGGCCGTTCTTGGCCACCGTCGCCGTGATCGCCGCCCACACTGCGACCGGCGCGAACAGCATCACATAGCCCGTGATCTTCAGCATGATATGGGCAAGGTCGTCGATCAGTCCCATGATCGCCTTCGACCGTTCCGGCATCGCGCCGAGCGCGACGGCAAAGAAGACGGCGAACACCACGATCTGCAGGATCTCGTTCTGCGCCATCGCGTCCGCGATCGAGGTCGGGACCAGGTGGACCAGGAATTTCTCGAGCGAGAAGGCCGAGACCGGCAGGCCGGTGGATTGCCCTTTCTCCGGCAGCGTGCCGGGGAAGTTGGCGCCGGGCTGCAGCATGTTGACCATGACCAGGCCGAGCAGCAGCGAGACGAAGGAGGCTGAAATGAACCAGCCCATGGTCTTGGCGAAGACGCGGCCGAGCTTCGAACCGGTACCCATATGGGCGATGCCGCCAACCAGGGTGGCGAACACCAGCGGCGCGATGATCATCTTGATCAAGCGGAGAAACAGCATGGCGATCAGGTTTACGCTTGACGCAATCTCGGCCCGGCTGTCGGGAAGGAAATTGAAGATAGCGGCTCCCATCACGATGCCCAGCACCATCGCGATGAGGATGTACTGCGTAAACCTGTTCGACATTGTTCTTACCCCCGTAAGTTCCGGCGCCCTTCGTTGGCCGCCGGCAGGTTCAAGTTTGGCAGATTTGAAAGCGGACGCAACACGAATGCGGCGATAAGCACTCTTGCCAGAATGTTTCCGTTGTGGATTTGCCAGGCGCGGTCTAGCGTTCTGCGCAGTGCACAATGCGCGTGCGTGGCATGCCACGTGACGCGCCAACTGCAACAAGAAGCATCACGCCGAGGGGAGAGAGCGCCATGACCGCGTCAGTCAATCGCCAGATCCTGCTGGTGGAAAAGCCGAGCGGAAAACTCGGTCCCGAACATTTCAAGCTCACCAATGCTGCGGTGCCGGAGCCGAAGGAAGGCGAAGCGCTGGTGCGCACGCGGCTGATCTCGCTCGATGCCGCCAACCGCGCCTGGATGCACGGCGCGACCTACCGCTCCGCGGTGGAAGCGAACTCAGTGATGGCCGGCGGCAGCATTTCCGAGGTGGTGTCGTCAAAGGCGCCGGGGCTTGCGCCGGGCGATCTCGTGTTCGGCGACACCGGCTGGCAGGATTATGCCGCGCTGCCCGCAAAGCACCTGACGAAAATGCCGAAGATCGAGCCGATGAGCTATCTGCTCAGCGTGTTCGGTATCGCCGGCCTCACTGCCTATTTTGGCCTGCTGCATGTCGGCAAGCCGAAGCAAGGCGAGACCGTCGTGGTGTCGGCGGCGGCGGGTTCAGTCGGTTCGATCGTCGGCCAGATTGCCAAGATCAAGGGCTGCCGTGTCGTCGGCATTGCCGGCGGCAAGGATAAGTGCAACTGGCTGACGTCGGAACTCGGCTTCGATGCTGCGGTCGACTACAAGGACGGCGCCACCTTCAAGGCGCTGCGCGCGGCGGCTCCCAAGGGCATCGACGTCTATTTCGATAATGTCGGCGGCGACATCCTGGAAGCCTGCATCGCGCAGATGAACATCCGCGGCCGCATTGCCTGCTGCGGTGCGATTTCGCAATATGACGGCGTGCCTTCCGCCCACGGCCCGCGCGGCGTGCCCGGCCTGATCGTGGTGAAGCGGCTGATCATGCAGGGCTTTGTTGTCATGGACTACATGGACCAGCACCAGGACCAGCAGGCGCTGGCCGAGCTGCAGGCGTGGGTGAAGTCAGGCAAGCTGAAGGTGCAGGAAGACATCATCGAGGGGTTTGAGAATATACCGGCCGCGCTGATTGGCCTGCTCGCGGGTGAGAACCGCGGCAAGCGGATGGTGCGGGTGTGATTTTCCCAACTTCTCCTGGCTACCCCGGTTTCGCTGGCCGCCACGCGCGGGCGAGCCACGCGACGCCGGGCGCAAATCCAAGATGAGTGCCGGTCAGGCCTAACCCAAGGCGATCATCAGCTTCTCGGCGCCAGCAGTTTGGTCGAAGTGGTTCGCTGCCAACAGGCACGATCCAAAATCTCGGCATGACGGGTTACGGACGGGAGCGTGGTCCTGGCGATACCTTGTCGGCTGTCTTCGCTCTGCAACTGCGTTACAGTGCGGGAACTGGCTGATCGTCATTCACTCAGGAACCCGCATGTCCATCGCAATCTCAGCATTCGGCGGTGTGGGACTCTTCTTGCTCGGCATGACCGTAATGACGGAAGGCCTGAAGGCGCTGGCTGGCTCCGCCCTCCGCACAGTGCTCAGCAAGGCGGCGGCGACGCCATGGCTCGGCTCCTTCTGGGGCGCTATCGTTACGCTTCTGGTGCAGTCCTCCAGCGCAACAACCATGACGACGATCGGGCTTGTCAGCGCGGGCTTACTGACGTTCCAGCAGGGGTTGGGGCTCGTTTTCGGCGCGAATGTCGGCACCACGGGGACCGGCTGGCTGGTTGCGCTGATCGGCGTCCGTGTCTCGCTCACGGCCGCGGCGCTGCCGATGATCTTCGTTGGTGCGTTGATCAAGCTTCTGGCCCGCGGGCGAATATCCGGGGTCGGCGCCGCTCTCGCAGGATTCGGGCTTGTGCTTTTCGGGCTGACGACCCTGCAGCAGGGCATGGGCGGACTGGCCGAACGATTGCATCCGGCGGACCTGCCTGCGGTTCTCGCAGATCCCGAAGCTCGCTGGTGGTCGGGCCTATTCGGCGTGCTCGTGCTGGTGGTGGTCGGGCTCGTGATGACCGCGCTGATGCAGTCGTCAACGGCCGCCGTCGCGGTTACGTTGTCCGCCTACTACGCCGGTGCGATCGGGCTCGACCAGGCCTGTGCGCTGATCATCGGCCAGAACATCGGAACTGCGACGAGTTCCGCGCTGGCCGCGCTTGGCGCGAGCACCACCGCCAAGCGGCTTGCCATCGCTTATGTCCTTTTCAAGCTGATCGCGGCCATTATCGCGCTGGTGCTTTTTCCCGTCGTCGTCCCTCTGCTGATGCGTGCCTCGAACAGCGTCGATGGCGTCACGTTGTTGGCTGGGTATCACACGGCATACAATGTTGTCGGCGTCGTGGTTCTGCTGCCACTGATCGGTTGGTTCACACAACTGGTCGAGCGCATTCTACCCGAGCGTGGCTCGCCGCTCACGCGGTGCCTCGATTCCTCGGCGCTTGCGACCCCGGTCGTGGCCGTGGAAGCTGTGCGTCGAACGATCGCGCGCGTACTCGAGGCGGCATGCGGTTCGATCGAGGCGGCATTGGCCGGCCGCGCTGAACCAATCAGTCTGGCGAAAGGTGCCGCACCGGTGCAGGAAGCGGCCGATGCCTTACGCCAGGCACAAATATTCCTGTCTGACGTGACCGGACCACCCGACACCGACGACGAGCAGCGGCGGCTCACGAGCACACTGCACGCACTAGACCACGCGTCTCGACTGACGGACGCCGCGAGTGGCGGAATCAATTTCGGCTCGATGGGTGGCGCACCGGAGGACATCCGCGCCGGAGAGCTGTGCATCGAAGCAATGCGAAGCGCCGCCGCGATTGCGCGCGAGGTAGCGGTGGCCCGCGCCGTTGAATCGCCGCAGGTCATTCGAGCTTCACCTGGCGCCGACGTCGACGCCGTTCCGCGCGCGATCTCGACTGCCGAGGCGATCGCCGAGCTCGAACATTGTGCCGCGCAACTTCGCGAAATGCTGCGCACCCACCGGAGCGCGACGCTCGGCGCGGTCGCCAATGGAACGCTCAACGCCGACGGGGCACTCGTTCGTGTTGAAACGGTCCGAAGCCTCGATGCGTTCTCGCATCACGCTTGGCGGTGTGCAGCTCACCTTGTCGGTCGCGGCTAGCTCGGCGCGGGGAACCCACATTCGCAGACGCACGGATGGTTGTCACACGCCGGTTCATTTGCATTCCGACGCCACCAATAGCGAGCGCCAGCGCGACAACATAGGGAAGTTGCTGCCAGAGAAAATGGGTCATTCTCGAACGTGTCGGGAAGGACTCCACATCGTTGTCTCGTTCGGGTGTAGCTGACTGCCGACGGCCATCCCGAAGTCCGGTTTTGACTCCAATTGATCCGCGGCCAGGAGCCGGTTTTCGCCAAGCCCTGCACTATCATTTCTGTCCGCTACTGCACAACCAACACCGGCACGCTTCCGTTTACCAGGACCTCCGATGTTTGACTCCCCAACAATAGCTTCTTGAGGCCGCGACGCCCATGAGAGGCCATGACGATTAAGTCGCAACCTCTGGACTTTGCTGTTTCGATAATCGCAGTGGCTGGGTGCGCATTCGGAACATGCAAGAGCTCTGCAGATATCCCGATCTGCTCGGCCATAGCTCGAGCTTCATCGAGCACTTTGCCGGAATGTTCCTTGCAGGCCGCGTCAAAGCGATCAAACTCTTCCTGCGAGGGAATCCATCCCGAGGCGTGTCCGCTCCCATAGTCGACCGGGAGCGGTTCCGTTACGGTGATGACTGTCACTTTCGCCTTCAAGGCCTTTGCTAAAGCAATCCCATGCGTAACGCCCTTTTTCGCAACATCCGATCCATCCGTGCTCAAGAGAATATTGGCGTACATTCGGGGCTCCCGTGCTCGTTGAACATTTCCCCCAAAAAGTGATCCTCACTTGTATGGTCCGATCGTCGCCGTCCGTCTACGCGCCATCGCCGTTAGGGCCGATGATCATTCTTGTCCGACACCATCTTTTGGCACTGGAATCACCTGTACCGACACCTTCATCTGGTTAAAAGCGTCCGCTGGGCCCTCCCAATAACCGGAAAGCGGAGAAGCCTTCTCCTGTTCGCGTGCGACTGCTACGGAAATGTGCTCGGGGCCGACAAGCTTGTTGTTCGTCGGATCGAAGCCGCGCCATCCGGCACCGGGGAGGTAAATCTCTGTCCAATCGGCTATCTGGACATAGCCAGTAACAAATTCCTTGCCGAACCAGGAATGTCTGCAAGTGACCGGTCTGCGCATTCACTGATAAACCAGTACGGGGGTTTTCGCGTGCGTCAGCACCTTGTTTGTCACACTGCCGATTAAAAACTTGGAAAGTCCGCTGCGTCCATGCGATGACATAACAATGAGATCGCACCCTTTGTCTTGGGCTGCTGCGATGATGGCTTGATGGGGTTGCCCGTTCTCCACTTGAATCGTCTCGCAGGAAACACCGGCCTCCTTGGCCGCATTTGCCGCGCGATCCAACTCGCTCGTGGCCTGTTCCTTGCGCAGCTCTGCATATTTTGCGACTGCTTCAAGGAACCGCCCTGTCATTTCTGAAAACGGCTCCATAACGAAGATTACCGATACCTTGGCTCCAAGGGATTTCGCCAGCGTCAACCCATGCGTCACCCCACGCTCCGCCGGCTCCGACCCATCTGTCGGAATGAGAATATGCCGGTACATGCTTCACCTCCGGATTATCTGGACGCTTCGCTGTCTTCCGCGGCCGTCAGTTTCTCTTCCGCATCGATGGATCCGGCAATTCGCCCGGCCGATAGTCGGGAAGACGTCCGGCCGGAATGATTGAGAAGCGACAGGCCGGGTATGATCAAGAGACCGATCTTTAGCGCGCGCTGGCGCGATTCCGTGTTGACCCGCGCCCCTTCGGCGACCTGCGCCGGATTTGCGGTGGTGCCGGACAGCACGGTCTGAAGCCGGTCGTCGCCTCGCCCGGGGCTAGGCCGCCTTGGCCTGAGTTGCGGCTGCTAGGGTGTCACGCAGATGCTGCTCTTTCTTTTCATCGAGCGAGGTTTTCAGAACGGTTCCCCCCGCATCCTTGATTTCGTTGAGGACCTTGTCCGCAGTCATGCTCTTGATCAGCAGGAACAGCACGGCGTCGCCCGATTTCACCTTCGACGCCAGATCCTTCATGAATTGATCCTTGATGCCGAAATCGGTCAACGCGCCGCCCAATGCGCCTGCGCCAGCACCGACCGCCACGCCAATGAGCGGATTGAGGAACACGATCCCGAACAGCAGCCCCCAGAAGCTTCCGCCCGCGGCGCCCGCCATGGTCGTGTTCACGAGTTGATTGAGTTTTACCGAGTCTCCGGTTTTGACCGCGATCACAGCATCACTGATCGCGATCAGATACTCCTTCTGGAGCTCGAGAATTTTCTGCCGAACTTCCTCTGCCTTGGCTTCGGATGGATACACAATCGCAACTAGATCCGACATTGAACGCTCCCGCAACGACGTGAATTCCCGCCCCATCACGCGCGCTTGATGCGTGCGCCCGAAACCTAACACAGAACAGAAAATCTCCTGCTGGCGAAGCAATTTCCGCCCATTCACAATTTGGAGATGTTCGGACAGCTTGTTGCAACTGAGTAAGCGTTGCTGTCGCAAGTGTCCCTGGACAAGGCAGCGGCGCCTGCTTCGGCCAGCGAACTACGTGACACGCACCTGCAACGTTTGCGCGTGAACCTGCTTACGCCGAAGCGCGTTGCCACAATTGGCACCAAGTGGACATACGCGTGCGATGTCCACTTGCCGGCTGCTAAATCCGGGTCTTTCGGATACGCGCCCTAATGCCCCGCCGCCGGGGCGCCGGGCATCTTCTGCACGCCGGCCTTTTTGCCGGTGCGCTCGGCGCGCCAATTCTCGAACCGCTGGATCACGACGAAGAACGTCGGCACGAACAGCACGGCAAGACAGGTCGAGGCGATCATGCCGGAGAACACGGTGATGCCGATCGACTTGCGCGCATTGGCGCCGGCGCCGGTGGCGAGCACCAGCGGCAGCACGCCGAGGATGAAGGCGAACGACGTCATCAGGATCGGCCGGAACCGGGCGCGAGCGGCGTTCACCGCTGACTCCAATAGCGGCTTGCCGTCGCGCACATGCAGCTCCAGCGCCACCTCCACGATCAGAATCGCATTCTTGGCCGACAGCGCGATCAACAGGATGATACCGATCTGGGTGTAGAGGTTGTTCTCGATCCGCAGGCCTGTGAGCACCAGCATCGGGCCGATCAGCGACAGCGGCACTGCCAGGATCACCGAGATCGGCGCGTACCAGCTCTCGTACTGGCCGGCGAGCACGAGATAGACCAAGAGCAGCGCCAGCGCGAAGGCAAAGTAGATCTGACCGCCGACCACCTTCTCCTGGTACGACATCGCCGTCCATTCATAGCCCGTGCCGCGCGGCAGCGTCCTGTCGGCGATCTCCTCCATCAGCTTCATCGCCTCGCCGGAAGAGTAGCCGGTCGCGGGAAGGCCGATGATGGTGGAGGAGGGATACAGATTGTAGAGACTGATCAGCGACGGCCCGACCGCAGGCGTGATCTTGGCCACCGTACCGATCGGGATCATGTTGCCATTCGAATTGCGAACCTGCAGATTCTCGATGTCGCGCGCGGTGACGCGGAACTGCGAGTCGGCTTGCGTATAGACCTGGAAGGTGCGGCCGAACTTGTTGAACTGGTTGACGAAGGACGCCCCCATATAGGACGACAAAGTGGAGAATATCTGATCAGTGGTGACTTGCAGCGTCTGGGTCTTGATCCGGTCGATCTCGACATTGTACTGCGGCACCATCGAGCGGAACGAGGAGGAGACACGCTGCAGCGCGCTCTGCGACTGTGCGTTCGATATGATCGCGTTGGTGACGGCCTGCAGCTTGGCGAAATCGGAGTTGCCGTCGCGCAGTTCCACCTGCATGGCAAAGCCGGCGGCATTGCCGATGCCCTGGATCGGCGGCGGCGGGATGACGAGGATGCGCGCCTCCGGGATCACCGACAATTTCTCGTTCAGCCCGACGAACAGCGAGCGCAGATCCTGCCCTGCGCCGCGCGCGCTCCATTCCTTCAGCACGATATAGGCGACGCCGGCGTTCGCAAGGCTCGACGAGTTGTCGAGCGCGGAGATGCCGGCAATGGTCATGATCTGGTCGACGCCGGGCTGTTGGCTCGCGATCTCCTGGACGTGGTCCATCACCTTTTGCGTCCGCTCCAGCGAGGCGCCATCAGGCAATTGCACGGCGGCCAGCAGGTAGCCCTGGTCCTCGATCGGGATGAAGCCGGTCGGCACGCGCGACAGGCCGTAGCCCCCGATGCCGATCAGGATCAGCGCGACAAGGACGGAAATATTGCTGTGGGCGACGAGGCTGCCGATCAGCCGTGCATAGCCGCGCTCCATCCGGTCGTAGACCGCGTTGAAGCCGCGATAGAACCAGTTGCGCTGCTCCGGCGGCACCGGCCGGCGCAGCCAGACCGCGCACTGCGTCGGCTTCAGCGTCGCGGCGTTGACGGCGGACAGCAGCGCCGTCGCAGCGATGACAAGCGCGAACTGCGCATACATGCGCCCCGTCAGTCCCGGCAGGAACGCCGACGGCAGGAACACGGAGATCAGCACCAAGGTGATGCCGATGATCGGCCCGAACAGCGCATCCATCGCCTTGATCGCGGCATCATGGCCGCTCATGCCCTGCTCGATATTGTGCGCCGCGCCCTCCACCACCACGATGGCGTCGTCGACCACGATGCCGATCGCGAGCACGATCGCAAACAGGGTGGACAGGTTGACGGTGAAGCCGAGCGCAGCCATTGCCGCAAACGCGCCGATGATGGTGACCGGCACGGTGGTCGCCGGCACCAGCATGGCGCGCCAATCCTGCAGGAAGATCAGGATCACCACCAGGACGAGGAGGCCGGCCTCGAACAGTGTCTTGTAGACCTCGTTGATCGATTCCTTCACGAACTTGGTGGTGTCGAACGGCGTGTCGTATTTGATGTCCTGCGGGAAGGCCTTTGCCAGCTCCGCCATCTTCTTCTCGACGGCCTTCTCGACATCGAGCGCGTTGGCACCCGGCGACTGGAACACGCCGATGCCGGCGGCCGGCTTCTTGTTGAGCGAGAACACCTGGCTGTAGGTCTGCGCGCCCAACTCCACCCAGCCGACGTCGCGCACCCGCGTGACGTCGCCCGACGTGCCGGTCTTGACGATGATGTCCTCGAACTGCGTCTTGTCGTCGAGGCGGCCGGCGACATTCAGCGTGTACTGGAACGCTTGGCCCTGCTGCGCCGGCGGCGCGCCGACCTGGCCGGCGGTGACCTGCTGGCTCTGCTGCTGGATCGCGTTGATGACGTCCTGCGGCATCAGCGAGCGCACCTGCAGCTTGTTCGGATCGAGCCAGATCCGCATCGAATATTGCCCGGCGCCGAACACGGTGACATTGCCGACGCCCGGCAGGCGGGACAGCTCGTCGCGAATACTGATGGTGGCGTAGTTTGACAGGAACAGGCTGTCATAGGTCGCCTTCGGCGAGGTCAGCGTCACGAACAGAAGAATCGACGTCGATTTCTTCTGCACGGTGACGCCCTGGTTCTGCACCGCTGTCGGCAACTGCGAAAGCGCGCTCGACACCCGGTTCTGCACCAACACTTGCGCGAAGTTCAGGTCGGTTCCGATCTTGAAGGTCACCGTCAGCGTGTAGGTGCCGTCGGCAGCGCTGTAGGACTGCATGTAGAGCATGTCCTCGACACCGTTGACCTGCTGCTCGATCGGCAATGCCACCGTATCGATCACGGTTTTGGCGCTGGCGCCGGGATAGCGCGTGGTGACCTGGACCGTGGGCGGCACCACGTCGGGATATTGCGCGACCGCGAGGCTGTACAGCGACACCGCGCCGAGCACGATCATCAGAATGGCGATGACGTTGGAAAGGACCGGCCGTTCGATGAAAAATTTCGAGATCATGGCCGGCTCCTACTTCGCGGCAGCCGTGCCGGACCCGATCTTGGTGGCTTGCGGGTCGACCTTCTGGCCCGGGATCGCGCGCAGCAATCCTCCAATGACCACCCGGTCATCCGGCTTCAGGCCGGATTCGATGACACGCAGACCGTCGTCGACCTGCCCGGTCGTCACCTTGCGTTGCTCGACGACGTTCTCG
>Ga0081540_1004020_pt1 | contig 11389 bp, 10 predicted proteins | sample TabmetS2T1R1_FD_71024 | JGI IMG/M metagenome (GOLD analysis project Ga0081540, IMG submission 71024) | Tabebuia heterophylla rhizosphere microbial communities from the University of Puerto Rico - S2T1R1 | ecosystem: Host-associated > Plants > Roots > Rhizosphere ...
GCGCCGGAGCTGCAGGCCGAGATCGTCGAGGTCGGCAAGAAATACGACATCCGCCTGATGGGGCCGAACATCTACGGCTTCTACTATACGCCGGCCAATCTCTGCGCCACCTTCTGCACCGCCTATGACGTCAAGGGCCATGCGGCGCTGTCGTCGCAGTCGGGCGGCATCGGCATGGCGATCATCGGCTTCTCGCGCTCGGCCAAGATGGGCGTCTCCGCCATCGTGGGCCTCGGCAACAAATCCGATATCGACGAGGACGATCTGCTCGCCTTCTTCGAACAGGATCCCAACACCAACCTGATCGCGCAGCACTGCGAAGACCTCAAGGACGGCCGCGCCTTCGCCGAAGCCGCCAAGCGCGTCGCCAAGAAGAAGCCGGTGGTCGTGCTGAAGGCGGGCCGCACGTCGGCAGGCGCGAAGGCTGCGTCCTCCCACACCGGCGCGCTCGCCGGCAACGACAAGATCTACGAGGACGTGTTCAAGCAGTCCGGCGTGATCCGCGCCCGCTCGCTCCGGCAGCTGCTCGAATTCGCCCGCGGCGTGCCGGTGCTGCCGACGCCGAAGGGCGAGAACGTTCTGATCATCACCGGTGCCGGCGGCTCAGGTGTGCTGCTGTCGGATTCGGTTGTGGATAACGGCCTGTCGCTGATGAACATGCCGCCGGATCTCGATGCCGCGTTCCGCAAATTCATCCCGCCATTCGGCGCGGCCGGCAACCCCGTCGACATCACCGGCGGCGAGCCGCCGATCACTTACGTCAACACGGTAAAGCTCGGCCTGTCCGACGATCGCATCCATGCGCTGATCCTCGGTTACTGGCACACCATCGTCACGCCGCCGATGGTGTTCGCCCGCAACATGGTCGAGGTGAAGAAGGAGATGGAGGCCAAGGGCTTTGTGAAGCCGATGGTTGCCTCGCTCGCCGGCGACGTCGAGGTCGAGGAAGCCGCCGAATATCTCTACCAGAACGGCATCCCGGCCTACGCCTATTCGACCGAGCTGCCGGTCGAGGTGCTCGGCGCCAAGTACAAGTGGGCGCGCGGGGCAGGGCTGCTCTGAGACTGCAATGCTGCTTCGGAAGCACCGGAGAGGCACTTTTTCAGGTACGTCGTTCCGGGGCGATGCGAAGCATCGAACTATGGTGCGCAATTGCGCACCTGAGAACCTCGAGATTCCGGGTCTGGTCCTTCGGACCATCCCGGAATGACGAACCTCCAAGGCGGCAGGTCGCGATGAGCAAGAACGTGATCCGGCGCAAATCGCTCGAACCTCGGTCGCCATCGGAGGCCGAGCACGAAGCGCGTGACGGCGGCGTGCAGTCGGTCGACCGCGCGCTGTCGATTCTCGAAACACTCGCCGAAGACGACGAAGGCTATCGCCTCAGCGATCTCGCCGTGCGCACAGGGCTTTCAGCCTCGACCGTGCATCGCCTGCTGGCAACGCTGGAAAGCCGCCGCTTCGTGCAGTTCGACCGCGCCGAATCCAAATGGCATGTTGGCGTTCGCAGCTTCACCGTTGGCGCGAGCTTTGCGCGGCGGCGCAATTTCTCCACGCAGGCGATTCCATATTTGCGCAAGCTGCGCGATCTCACCCGCGAGACCGCCAACCTCGCCGTGGTCGACGACGAGTTCATCATCGTGCTGACCCGCATGGAAAGCCGTGAGATCATGCGGTCGCTGACCCAGATGGGTGGACGCGTCCCCATGGTGACCTCGGGCGTCGGCAAGGCGGTGCTTGCGACCTATTCCGACGAGGACGTCGGTGCGGTCATCCGTCATCACGGCATGCCGCGCCTGACCGAGAAGTCGATCGTGCGGCCGAGCGACCTGTTCAAGGAGCTTGAAAAGATCCGCAAACAGGGCTTTGCGATCGACGATGAGGAGGCCTGCATGGGCCTGCGCTGTATTGCCGCAGTGGTTTATAACGACTGCGCCGAGCCGCTCGCGGCGATTTCGGTCTCGGGCATGACCAGCCGCCTGACCGACGACAGATTGCCGGAAATCGGCCAGATCGTGCGCGAAGTCGCCGGCGAGCTGACGGTGGCGCTTGGCGGGACGATACCGAAACCCGGCTGACCAGGAACCCGGGCGCTGTCGCTGGACAGCATCGGCCGTTTTGGTTGATATGCGACCAAACGACACAATGCGGCACACGATCAACACGTCCGCATGAGCCCTGGAGACTGCCCCGATGTTTCAATTCCCCGCGCGCCTTGTCGGCGCAGCCGTCGCGCTGACCCTTGCGGCAGCAACCCCGGCTTTTGCCCAGCAGCTCGAGCTCAAGCTGATGGCGCCGGCGGCCCCGGGCGGCGGATGGGACCAGACCGCGCGCTCGATGCAGCAGGCGCTGGTCGCCTCGGGCGTGGCGCGCAGCGTGCAGGTCACCAACGTTCCCGGCGCCGGCGGCAGCGTCGGCATCGCCCAGTTCGTCAACGGCGCCAAGGGTGACGGCAACCAGCTGATGGTCAACGGCTTCGTCATGGTCGGCGCGCTCGCCATGAACAAGTCGCCGGTGACGCTCGAGCAGGTGACGCCGATCGCGCGCCTCACCGAGGAGATCCAGGTGATCGTCGTGCCGGCGAATTCGCCGATCAAGACCGCGCAGGATCTTGCCGCCGCGCTCAAGGCAGATATCGCCAAGGTCACCTTTGCCGGCGGCTCGGCCGGCGGCGTCGACCATGTGATGGCGGCGCTGTTCGCGGGCGCGGTCGGCGCCGACCCGAAGAAGGTCAACTACATTCCGTTCTCCGGCGGCGGCGAGTCGCTGGCGGCGATTCTCGGCGCGAAGGTCACCGCGGGCATCTCGGGACTGAGCGAATACGAAGGCCAGATCAAGTCCGGCAAATTGCGCGCGCTCGGCGTGACGTCGGAGAAGCGCATGTCCGGCGTCGATATTCCGACCTTCAAGGAACAGGGCATCGACCTGGTGCTGACCAACTGGCGCTCGGTGGTCGCGGCTCCCGGCATCACCGCAGAACAGCGCAAGACGCTGAGCGATGCGGTCGAGAAGATGGTCAAGTCCGACGCCTGGAAGGACATCCTCAAGCAGAAGGGCTGGGATGACGCCTATCTCAGTGGTGACGCGTTCGCCGATTTCCTGAAGAAGGAAACCGCCCGCGTCACCGACGTGCTTAGATCGGTCGGTCTCGTCAAATCATGACGACCGAGGAGGCTTCCAATTCGCCGCCGGCGCCGCCGCGCATCGATCGTGCCGGAGTTGTCATTGCGATCGTGCTCGCGGCGCTTGCCGCGGTGCTGCTATGGGACGCAAGCCAACTGCAGGCCACCACCATGTACGGCATGGGGCCGCAGGCGATGCCGGTCATCGTCGCCGTCGGCTTGATCATCCTCGCCATCGCTAATCTCATCGACGCGCTGCGCGGCAACCTGCCGCCGCGCGAGAGCGCCGACCCCAAGCCGGTGCTGCTGATCCTCGCGGGGCTGGCGCTTCTGATCGCGATCATTGGTCTCGGCGGCGGCTTCATCCTGGCGACGTCGGCGCTGTTCGTCACCACGTCGGCCGCCTTCGGCCGGCGCGCGCTCGTCACCGACACGATCATCGCGCTCGTGATGACGACCCTGATCTATCTCGCCTTCGATCGGCTGCTGACGCTGTCACTTCCCGCCGGCCCTCTGGAAAGACTGCTGTAATGGACACTTTCGCTGCCCTTGCCCACGGCATGGCCGTCGCCGTGCAGCCGATGAACCTGCTCTATGCGCTGATCGGCGTGTTCCTCGGTACTGCGGTCGGCGTGCTCCCCGGCATCGGGCCGGCGCTCACCGTCGCGCTGCTGTTGCCGGTCACCTACAAGCTCGATCCCGGCGGCTCGCTGATCATGTTCGCGGGCATCTACTACGGCGGCATGTATGGCGGATCGACCACCGCGATCCTCATCAACACGCCCGGCGAGAGCGCATCGATGGCAACCGCGCTAGAGGGCAACAAGATGGCCAAGGCCGGCCGCGGCGGACCGGCGCTCGCCACATCCGCAATCGGCTCGTTCGTCGCGGGCACCATCGCGACGATAGGCCTTGCTTTTCTGGCGCCATGGCTGGTCGATTTCGCCGTGCGCTTCGGGCCGGAAGATTATTTCGCGCTGATGTGCGTCGCCTTCGTCACGGTGTCGGCCACCTTCGGCGATTCGCCGATCCGCGGCCTGACCAGCCTGTTCATCGGGCTGACGCTCGGCCTGATCGGCATCGACAAGCTCACTGGCCAGGCCCGCCTCGCCTTCGGCATTCCCGAACTGCTCGACGGCGTCGAGGTGACGACGCTGGCGGTCGGCCTGTTCGCGGTCGGCGAAGCGCTCTATGTCGCCTCGCGCCGTCATCATGCCGAGGAGAAGCTTGAACCGGTCCGCGGCTCGCTATGGATGACCAAGGAAGACTGGCAGCGATCGTGGAAGCCGTGGCTGCGCGGCACGCTGTTCGGCTTTCCGATCGGCGCCCTCCCCGCCGGCGGCGCCGAGATCCCGACCTTCCTGTCCTACTCCACGGAAAGGCGGCTGGCGAAGCATCCCGAGGAATTCGGCAAGGGCGCGATCGAAGGCGTCGCCGGGCCTGAAGCCGCCAACAATGCTTCCGCCGCCGGCACGCTGGTGCCACTGCTGACGCTCGGGCTGCCGACATCGGCAACGGCTGCGATGATGCTGGCGGGCTTTCAGCAATACGGCCTCAATCCGGGTCCGCTGCTGTTCGCCGAGCGGCCCGATCTGGTGTGGGGCCTGATCGCGAGCCTGTTCATCGCCAACGTCATGCTTCTCGTGCTCAACCTGCCGCTGGTCGGCCTGTGGGTGCGGCTGCTGGCGATCCCGCAGCCATGGCTTTACGCCGGCATTCTCGTGTTCGCGACCATGGGTACGATCGCGGCAAAGCCTTCGGTGGTCGAACTGTCGATGCTGGCGGGCTTTGGCGTGATGGGCTTCCTGATGCGCCGGTTCGATTTCCCGATCGCGCCTGTGGTTATCGGGCTCATTCTCGGGCCGATCGCCGAAAGCCAGTTGCGCCGCGCGCTGGCGATCAGCCTTGGCGATCCGATCGTGCTGCTGCAAAGCCCGATGTCGGCGACGCTGCTCGGCATTGCGGTGATCGCGCTGCTGGCGCCGTTCGTGCTGAAGGGGCTCGGACGGTTCAAGGCGAACGAGGATTAGGGGGCGACGTTTCAGTCACCCCGCACGAAGTAGGCATCCTCGTTCGGCAACGAGGGCGCCCCATGCGCAGCGCTTTTCACCGCTCCGAATGCGTCCATCAGGAACAGGGATTTCGCGCTTTCCCTGGCAAGCTGCTCGATCCGCTTCTGCAGCTCCGCGACCTTCGCGGGATTGCTGTCGGCCAGGTTGGTCTTTTCCGATGGATCTTGCGGGATGTTGTACAATTCGATGGCGGACGGAAGCGGAGTCCGCCAGATCAGCTTCCAATCGTCAATTCGCACGCCGCCGCGAAACGGCTCGATGTTGTAGACGATCTCGTGACGTGGCGAGGGAGCGCCACTGCTCAAGGTCGACCAGACATCAAGCCCGTCGAGGGGCTTCCCCTTGGTCACGCTGGCTCCGGCGAGCCCCGCCAGGGTTGGGAACATGTCGACGACGTGGATCATCTCCTTCACCTCGCCGGGCTTGATGCGCCCGGGCCAGTTCGCGAGCGCGGCGACGCGTGTTCCGCCCTCGTACAGCATGCCCTTTCCACCACGGTAGGGACCGTTGTCGGCGGGCAGCTTGAGGCTCGACACGTCGGCGTCACCGGCAAGGAGCGCGGTCTGGTTGCCGCCATTGTCGCTCATGAAAACAATCAGCGTGTTGTCCCGCATTTTCTTGTTTTCGAGAGCGGCAACCACCTTGCCGATCTCGTCGTCCATGCAGGTGATCATCGCCGCATAGCTGCGCCGCGTCGGATCTTCGATGTGGCGATATTTGTCGATGTACTCTTTCGGAGCCTGGTACGGCGAGTGCGGAGCCGTAAAGGCGAGGTAGAGAAACAGCGGTGTCTTGGTATCATGCGCGTTGATCTGCGCGACCGCATCCGCGCCCCATAATTGGGTGACGTAGCCCTGCTCGTTGACCGGCCGGTCGTCACGATACCAGTCGCGCACATTTGCCGATGAATGCGTGAAGTAATCGACCTCGCCCACCATCGATCCGTAGTGGTAGTCGAAGCCGCGCTGGCGCGGCCAGTACTTGCGATCGGCATGTCCCAGGTGCCACTTGCCCACCATCGCCGTGCGATAACCCGCGTCCTTGAGTGCCTGCGGCAGCAACCGCTCGTCCGTGGGCAGGCCGTATTTGCTGGGTGTCGGAATCACCAACGTCTGCAGGCCATAGCGGCACGGGTAGCGCCCCGTCATCAACGCCGCGCGGGTGGGCGTACACATCGGCTGCACATAGAACTGCTCGAGCCGTGCACCGTCCTGCGCGAGCTTGTCGATATTCGGGGTCTTGATGTCGGAGCCATGGAAGCCGACGTCTTTCCAGCCGAGATCATCTGCGACGATGTAGACGATGTTCGGCCGTCGCGACGGCAATTGCGCCAATGCCGACGTGATGCTCACCGGCGCCATCGAAGCCATGCACGCGGCGGCGAGCGCAGAGCTTCCATTCAGCAAAACGTCGCGGCGATTGATGCCATCTCGCGAGGGTCTGTCTGTCGGACGGTCACCCATTTCATATCCTCGGAGTAGCGGCGCTTCGATTTTAGAATTTATAGCCGATGCGAGCCGTAACCTGATTGTTGCTCAATTCCTGCTTCAATCCGATCGTCCCGAGATTCAGGACGGGGATGGGATAGACAAACGATTTGGATTCGAATTGCGAATAGCGATACTCGAAGCCCGTGAACCAGTTGTTGGTGAAGGCATAGTCGATGCCTGCACCCACGGTCCATCCGACGCGCGTATCGTCACCGCCGATCGAAATCCCGGTGAACGGGACGAACGTCTTGTTCGAGGCGAATGCTGCGCCGCCTGACACGAAAAACAGGGCGCGATCGGCCGCATAGCCGAGCCGTCCGCGAACAGATCCGCCCCATTTGCTGTGCGCCGTCAGAAAATCCCCTGTGATCGCGGTGTAGCGGATCGTGCCGACTGTCCAGCCTTCGAAGTCACCTTCGACGCCGAGCACGACGTTCCCTGCCTGATAATTGTAACCTGCGAGCGCCCCGTAGCTCAGGCCGCTCTTGCCGGTCGCGGCCGAGATACCGAAGGGTGTTCCGAGCAACACCGCTGCGGCGGTGTATTGGGGATCGGTTCGGATCCAGCCGAGTTCGCCACCGACATAAAAGCCCGTCCAGGAAAACGCCGGCACATACGGAACCGGCTGGGCTTTGGTGGGCAAATCGGCGGCCCGGGCTGAAAGGCTAGTCAGGATCGCCGCGGCGGAAAGCAGAACGGCATGGGTCAAGCGCAACATGGATGGCCTCGCTGGCTGGGTCTGAACCGGCCCATTATTGGATTTTGACTTTGCGCGGTCGCGTCAGTTCGATCGGCGACGCCGCCTACTGGTTCTTCTCCGCCTTGATGATCGCGTCGATCGCCTTGATGACGGTTACGTCCTGATGCGCCTTGCAGTAGACGATGACGTTGTGGATGCTTTCCTTGACGCGAGGCACGTTGATCGCATGCTTCTTGGCCAGCCCGTTGTACCAGCCGCTGTACCAGACCCCGAGAAAGTCCGCGTCTTCCTGATATGTACCGGCCAGTTGCGCGCAGGTAAGCTTCTGGACGTCGATGTAGCCCTTGGCGTCGGCGTATTTGGAAAGCTCGGTCTGCGCCGACGCACTGCAGATACCTAGGATCAGTGCCGAGCAGACGATGGCGAGGTGACGCTTCATGTCGGATATCCCTTATTGAGGCCAACCGCGCGGCTACGGTCGGTCCCGTCGCGGAGGGAGCCGGCACAGAAAACACGCGGAAATACACAACGGTGCTACAAACTCGAAGCTCTGAAATTGACGATTCAGTCATTTCGAACCGGGTGTCAATCCGGTAAAGTACCGGTAGGCTGAGAAGGCTCCATCGTGGCGAAAATTGATCTGGCCAGGCGCGCCGAGATCGGGCGTACCAAAAGCGCGAGAACCCGCGAGCGAATCCTCGGCGCGGCACGTTCGCTGTATGCAAGGCAGGCGGTCGAATCCGTAACGGTCGACGATGTGGTACGTGAGGCCGGGGTCGCCAAAGGTACGCTCTATGTGCATTTCAAGAACATAGAGGCGGTCCAGATGGTGGTTGCGGATGAGTTGACCCAGACGTTCGTGGATTTGCTGCATCCGCGCCGCGCGATATTCGAGGATCCCATCGAGCGCATTGCGGATGGATGTCGGACATTCCTGTCTCAAGCGACGCTCAATCCAAACTGGGGCGGCCTGGTTGCTCGATACGCCTGGTCATTTCCGACGGTAGGAAGCGCCGCGCGTGGTCTTCTCGCCGAAGACCTGCGCCAGGCGGCACGCCAGGGCCGTATTGCCGAAATCTCACCTCACCTCGGCTCGGCCATCGTTGTTGGCATCGTTCTCCAGGTGATGCTGTCGGCGAGCGAAGGAAACGTCCGGAGCCCGGACGTACCGTCCGCCGTTATCGCCATTCTGCGATCGCTGGGTGTCTCGCATCGCGACGCACAAGCCGCTGTGAAGCGCGTCACTCCGACGAAATCGAGCCCGTAAGGCTCGATGACCCCAGCCGGCGCACGTTGATCTAAATCAAAAGTTGCCGGCAGGGATCGCGCTTTACAGATAGGCGAACGCGGCGCTTGGTAGCAAAGCGCTCGGTGGCAAGGGAGGGACGCGATGTTCTTCTTTCAGGAGGGCTTCACTTATCGAAATTTCCTGCTGGACGTCCTCACGATATTCTTCTTCGTCGTGTGGTTCTGGCTGCTCATTACCGTCGCTTCCGATCTGTTCCGGCGCCATGACATCTCCGGCTGGGTCAAGGCCATATGGGTGATAGGATGGATCGTGTTTCCATTCATCTTCATGCTCGCCTACCTGATCTTCAACGGCAGAGGCATGGCGGAGCGCAACCAGCAACGGGTTCAGCAGGCACGCGACGAAATCAGGAGCGCAGTCGGTTTCAGCGCCGCGGATGAAATCGAAAAGCTCGGCCGGCTGAAACAGGCAGGCTCGATCACCGACGCCGAATTTACGCGGCTGCGCGCTCGGCTTGTGCAGTAACGTAAGGCAGGCGGGCGCGGTTCGGTTGCGCCGATGGATGTTGGAGCAGTGGTCGGACTACGGCTTGGAAAGGTGCTGCTTCAGTCGGGCGATCTGTTCCGGAGACCAGCCGCGAACATTCGTCACCTCGATCCATGCGTCGATGTAGTGCGCCGGGGCGTAGACGTGGCCGAAGCCGATTGGCGCTTCAGTTGACATGAACATGTCCAGCGCCAGTTGAAGCAGGGTTACAACCGGGTACCACCGCACTTGCAGCGACACGTCCGGCCCGCGCGGCGGCCGCATCCATTCCGGCTCGCGATAGAGGCTCCGATAGTCGAAGAACGTCGCCGGGTCGCTTGCGTATTGAAGATAGACGATCCGGATCGGCCCCCACGCTGCGTTCGGGCCTGGGGGCTCGGCGGCCTCTCCGTGCTGGTTCATGAAGCGCACGAACGATCCGTCGCGAAAGCGCGGAAGCCACACCGGCGATCCGGGATTGCGGCGGTCGGTGACCCAGCGCCAGAGCCTGCTCGTGTAGGGCGGCCCGCTCCACAGTGCGCCGTCGAATGGGTCGTTCAATATTTCGATCAGGTCCGTCGACCGCTCGGAATTCCTGGCGCCAAGGCTGATGCCGTGCAGATAAAGTTTCGGCCGCTTGTCCCTGGGAAGCGTGATCCAGTATCCGTAGATTTCCTTGAACAGGGCGCGCGCAACATCCTCGCCATAACCGGGATCCATCAAGAGGTACAGCCAACTGGCGAGATAGGAATATTGCAGGGCGACGCTCGCGACGTTGCCGCCGTGTAGATATTCGATGCTGTCGATCGCCGCTGGGTCAATCCAGCCCGTGCCGGTTGGCGTCAGTATGATCAGCTCGGATCGTTCGAACGCGCCGACGCGCTTCAACTCCTGCAGAGCAAGCATGGCGCGCGATTCGGCCGTATCCGCCGATCGCAGGCCGACATAGACGCGAATCGGCGAAAGCGCTGCGTTGCCCGAAAAAGCGCTGATGTCTTCGCGCGTCGGCCCCGAGGCAATGAACTCCCGTCCCGCGCGTCCGAGCTTGTCCCAGGCAAGCAGGGAGGCGCTGCTGCCGGTCTTCAGCGGGGCCGTGGGCGGCGCAGTCTCCGGTTCGATCAGCGCATCGAATTCCCGGAAGGATACCTCTGCCGCGCGCAGAAAGCCGCGGAAGAGAACGCCGTTGATGACCAGCCAGAACAGCGCGACGGTTGCGATGACGCCGATAACATTAGACACCCGCGCCGGCAGAAAGCGCCTGATCCTTGTCGTCACGACGCGGAGCGTCAGGCGGAAGAACCGCGCGACTGCGATCAGCACGGCAAAAACCGCGAGCGCAATGACGCTGACCTTGATTGGATGCGCCGTATCGACCGGCTCGAGCTCCATCAACCGACGAATCGAATTTTGCCATCCCGCCGCCTCCCAGAGCGAGATGACCGCAACGATCGCGCAAGCGCTCGCAGCGGCGAGAGTGCCGACGCGCAGGACGCGGTCGTTGAGCTGCGGCAGCTCCATGTAGGTCCAAAGCCAGCCACCGAATGCACCGATGCCGTATCCGGCCGCCAGCGCACATCCCGAAAGCACGCCCTGCGTCAGAAAAGTCCGCGGCAACAGCGTCGGCGTCAAAGAGGCGGCGAAAAAGAGCGTTCCAAGGAGAAGGCCGCCGGCAGAGAACGAATGCCAAAGCCCTCCGTTCGTGGCTGGGGATCGGTTGTTCACCATCGTACTGCGAGCGAAGCATGGCGCAGAAGGCGCCGTTGAATGCATTCCAAGGGCCGCGCAGGAACGAACGTCAGACTGGTTCGACCAGGTATCGATCGAGAGGGATACCCGGCAACTGATCGCATCCAAGAGAAATCAGGTGCGAACGTACAACTTCCCTAAACGGCTGCCAACGTACCACAATGTAGAATTTCGATCACCGGCATCGTTGACTGCTGCGCGCGCCGAGGGCGGCCAGGCGGGCCGCCGGACCAAAGCCCGGTCTGGCCGCTTCCTTGCAAAAGCTTGAAGTTTAAAATATATGCTGGACCTTCACCCAGGAGGCCTGACCGATGTCCCAATTGTCGCGTTCCTCCCATGCGCTCGTCACCGGCGGCGGGCGGGGTATCGGCCGTGCGATTGCAGCCGCGCTGACAGGGGCAGGCGCGACCGTCACCATTCTTGGCCGCAACCGCGCGACACTGGACGAAGCCGTTGCATCCGGCGCGGCGCAGTTCGCCGCCACA
>Ga0081540_1004021_pt1 | contig 11387 bp, 11 predicted proteins | sample TabmetS2T1R1_FD_71024 | JGI IMG/M metagenome (GOLD analysis project Ga0081540, IMG submission 71024) | Tabebuia heterophylla rhizosphere microbial communities from the University of Puerto Rico - S2T1R1 | ecosystem: Host-associated > Plants > Roots > Rhizosphere ...
TAATCCAGCGAGGCGCCGGAGGCGAGCAGCACCTTGCGCGCCGCTCGGTCGATCGACACCGCGCGATCGGAAATCAGGTCGATGTTCTGGTCGCGGTAGAATTTTTCCGGCCGGAACATCAGGCTGTCGGGCCCGCCGGTTCCTTTCAGATAGGCCTTCGACAGCGGCGGCCGCTGGTACGGCAGATGACCTTCATCGTTCACGAGCGCAATGCGGTCTGAAAAGCCGTGCTGGCGCAGTGAAGCCACAAGCTGAAAGCCCGCATGGCCCGCGCCAATGATGACAACCGGTCCCTGAATCATCGGGACAGCCCAACTACGAGCGCACAGGAATGACCCATGTCGTTTCCTCTCCACTGATTTTGGCTTGCCTGTCTCGTCCCTTGGGAGCGGCGCTCGTGTCCGTCCCGAACGATGACAAGCCCTATTTGACCCCATGGTGGGACAAGACGCAAGAGCGCTACTGACCATGAGGAAGGCCTGCGCCGCATTTTGCGGACCTGACCGGGGATTGTCACTTCCCGGCTTCTGCGATTTAAATGCCAGCCCCCTACCGTGCTCGGAGACCTGCCATGTCGAGCTCTGATAATACCGCCAGCGAGCCTGCCCTGCTCAGGATTGAGGGTCCGATCGCCACCATCACGCTGAACCGGCCGGCCGCCTTCAACTCGATCAATCTGTCGATCGCGCAAAGGCTCGAGCAACTCGGCGCCGAGGTCGAGGGCAATGACGACGTCAGGGTGCTGGTGATCGACGGCGAAGGCCGCGCCTTCTCGGCCGGCGGCGATCTGCAAACCATCGGCGCTGCGGCGGCCAATGACACCATTGCGCCGGTGGTCGGCGAATTGCTCAAGCACTACCACGCCTTCATCGAGACGGTGCGGCGGATGCCGAAGATCGTGCTGTCGAGCGTTCATGGCTCCGCAGCCGGCGCGGGCATGGGGCTCGCCTTCGTTACCGACCTCTGCATCGCCGCCGACGATGCCCGCTTCACGCCGGCCTATGCCAAGATCGGCGTCTCGCCTGACGGAGGCAGCACGGTCGGCATGGTCGGCACCGTCGGCACCCGCCGCGCGCTGCAGATCTTTCTCGCCGAGGACAGTTTTACCGCGCAGCAGGCCTATGAGTGGGGTCTCGTCGCCCGCATTGCCCCGGCGGCGGAGCTGAAGGCCGAAACGCGAAAATTCGCCGAGCGGCTGGCGCAGAACCCACCCGCCTCTATCAGCGGCACCAAGTCGCTGGTCTACCAGGCTGCGGTTACGCCAACGAAGCAGCAGCTCGACGCCGAGGAAAAGAACATTATCGACGCCATGTGCACGGACGACTTCCGCGTCGCGGTGAAGAAGTTCACCAGCAGGGGGAAGTGAGACCAGCCGCGCCGTCGTCCCTGCGAACGCAGGGACCCATAACCACCGATGCTCGTCGTTTTAAAGGTTGTCGGCCATCTCGCTCTATCCGAGAGCGCAACGCGGTGTGGGTTCCTGCGTTCGCAGGGACGACGACTTAGTTCGGGCAGATATACCCCGTCCCCGACGGCGACTTGAAGCAGCCGACTGATTCCGGAATCACTTGCTTCGGCAGCCACAGCACCACCTTTGGAAAATAGATCGTGAAGGTGATGGTGAACAGGAACACCACGTAGATCGGCAGCGCCGCCCGCAGCGCTTTGGAGAAACTGACGCCGACGAATTTCGACGCCATCAGCAGCACCAGCCCATAGGGCGGCGTGATCAGCCCGAAAGCCAATGTCGCGATCAGCACGACGCCCATGTGGACGGCGTTGATGTCGCCGGCCTGCGTCAGCGTGTTGACCAGCGGCATGAAGATGATGATGGTCGGCACCGGCTCGATGAAATCGCCGACCACGGTGAACAGCAGCACCAGCAGCAGCATCATCAGGTGCGGATCGTTGCCGGCGAGCGAGACGATCCAATCGGCGATCACGGAGGCGCCGTGCAGATAGGCGAGCATCCAGCCGAAGGCGTTGGCGGCGCCAATGGTGATCAGCGGCAATGAGAAGATCAGGCCGGCCAGACAGAAATCGTAAGGGATGTACTTGATGTGGCCGCGGTTGAGCGCAGGGATCACCACGACGATGATCCAGATCACGGCGACGACGCCGGCCTCCGTCGGGGTGAAATATCCGGTGAGGATGCCGCCGAGCAGGATCACCGGGATCATCAGCGGCAGCGCGGCATCGCCGGCCGCGAACACGATCTGGCGCAGCGGCGCGCGCGGCTTGCGCATGCCGGAGGGGCCGAAGAAATAGCAATAGATCATCAGGCCGAAGCCGATCATCAATCCCGGCACGACGCCGGCCATGAACAATCCGGCGATCGAAACGTTGCCGACCGCGCCATAGACCACAGCGGTAATGCTCGGTGGCACCAGCGCGGCGATGGTCGAAGCTGACGCGATGATGGCGGCGATGAAGGCGGGGCTGTAGCCTTCCCGCTTCATCGGGCCGCCCAGCGCGCGGCTCATCACCGCGACGTCGGCGGTGGTCGATCCCGACATTTCCGAGAAGAACATCGAGAACACGACGACGACCTGCGACAGCCCGCCCCTGATATGTCCGACCAGCGATAGCGAGAGATTGGCTATTCGCACCACGACATTGGCCGAACTCATCAGCTCCCCGACCAGCAGGAAGAAGGGTATAGCCAGCAGCGCTTCGGAGTCCACGCCGTCGAACACCTTCTGGATGATTGCCGCCAGCGACACGTCGGCCAGTATCGCGCCGACGAACACGCCCGCCATCAGCGAGAACGGCACGGGCACGCCGAGATAGCCGAAGAACAGGAAGCAGAACGTCATTACGCCGAGGATGAGAGGCGGACTCACGGCTGCGCCCTCGTCGGTACGGCGGCATCGGCCGGCGGGATATCGCGGTCGATTTCCGGCGGCTCGGGATGGTCAAATCCGTTGCGGATACCGTTGACCAGCTGCTCGACCGTGAACAATGCGATCAGTACGCCGGATAACGGGATCGCCGCATACAGCGAGGCAATCGGCGTGCCCGACGGCAGGCGGAAACTGCCAAACCCCCGGAGATAGTTGAGGTAGCCAAACCAGATCAGGACAAAGGCAACTCCGAGCACCGCGATACGAATGATGATCTCGACGATCAGGCGCGGCGTGCCATGCATCGCCTCGGAAATCGCGGTCAGATACAGGTGATCGTTGCGGCGGGTGGCGACGGCGGAGCCGATGAAGATGGCGTAGATGAAAAGCGTCGAGGTTGCCTCTTGCAGCCAAAGCCAGGGATGACCGATGGTCCGCGTGACGATGTCGCAAGTTACAAACAGCGAGAAGCCGAAACACAGCACGCCGCAAACGATCATCAGCGCCAGTTCGAGCCGATCGAACGCCTGCCATTTCAGATGACGCTGTCGCTGAAGCACCAGTTTGTCGGCGATGGACATCGTCAAGTTTTCCCCGTCGTCCCGGCGAACGCCGGAACCCATAACCACCGGCGGTATTGATGAAAGGAGGTCGCGCCCTCCGTGCCCAACCCATCAAGCGCGGAGTATGGGTCCCGGCGCCTAGTGCGCAATTGCGCATCAGGCCGGGACGACTCGTGGAGACGCCGGCGCCTAGTTGACCGCCCTGATCAGATTCTTGATCTTCTCGGCGTGCGGACCGAGTTCCTTAGCGAGCTTGTCGAGATAGGGATCGGCGATCATCGTAAAGCTCTTCTTGTCGACATCGGTCACGATCTTCACCCCGATCGATTTCAGCTTGGCCGCTGCAGTCTTTTCCAGCTCAAAAGCCTTCCCCGGCTCCTTCTGGCTGATTTCATCGCCCGCCTTCAGCACCCACTGCTTCTGCTCGGCGGAAAGGCTCTGCCACAGCTTGTCGCTGATGAAGACGAGCGCGTTGTTGGCCTCATGCTCGGTGATGTTGAGCACTGGCGCCACTTCGTAATGCTTGTTGACGAGATAGACGTTGATGCTGTTCTCGGCGACGTCGACCACGCCGGTCTGCAGCGAGGTGTAGACGCTGCCGAACGGCATGTGCACCGTCTGCGCGCTGTAGGCCGGGAACATGGTGTCCTCCGTGGCAGTGGCCTGCACGCGGACTTTCAGCCCCTTGATGTCGCCGACATTGTGGATCTCTTTCTTCGAGTACATGTGGCGGACGCCCTGCGAGCCGGTCGCGATGACGTGCAGGCCCTGCGTGGTCTCGTCGATCATGGTCTTGAGCGCTTCGAACACCTTGGGATCGGCCAGCCCCTTGATCACATGATTTTCGTCGCGAAACAGGAAATGCAGCGACATCACGCCGGCCTGCGGCGAAATCGTCGCGGTGTTGGCCGAGGAAATGATCGCAAAATCGATGTCGCCGGCTTTGACTAGCTGCAACAGCTGCGGCTCCTGCCCGAGCTGCGCGCCGGGATACTGATCAATCAACATGGTGCCCTTGCTCAATTCCTTGAGCTTGTCGGCAAACAAATCGCCGGCGACGGAATAGCCGGTGTTGCGCGGCTGATCGTAAGCAAAGCGGTAACGCTTTGCTTCCTGGGCACCTGCGCTAGTGGCGAACATGACAGCCGCAGCGGCAATCGCCGCGAGCATCGATTTCCCTGGATTCCCCATGACGCGTTTCCCCCGTTGGTTTGATTTTTTCTGATCAAACCATCAGGGTAGCGAGATTGTCAATAAAGCATCGGAATTATCAGCCAGTTCGCAGCCATGTCACAGGCTAATGGCAATTATTGTCGATAATTCAGGCTCGCCGCAGGGCTAATCCTTGCCCTGCCTACGCATGAAATCGAAGTCGCACCCCTCGTCGGCCTGCAGAATAGTCTCGTTGAACAGGTGTGCGTAGCCGCGCCTGGCCCATTCGGGCGTGACCGTCGGCGCAAGCGCCGCGCGGCGCTTCGCAAGCTCCGCCTCGTCGACCAGGAGATCGATGCTGCGTTTCGCGACATCGAGGCGGATCATGTCGCCGTTCTTCACCAGCGCCAGCGGACCACCGACGGCGGATTCCGGCGTGATATGCAGCACGATGGTGCCGAACGCCGTGCCGCTCATGCGCGCGTCCGATATCCGCACCATATCCTTGGTGCCGCCGCGTGCGAGTTTTTTCGGGATCGGCAGGTAGCCGGCTTCAGGCATGCCGGGCGCCCCCTTGGGGCCGGCGTTGCGCAGCACCAGCACGTCGTCGGCGTTGACGTCGAGATCGGGATCGTCGACCCGCAGCGTCATGTCCTCCACGGATTCGAACACGACGGCGCGGCCGGTATGCTGCAGCAATTTGGGGCTCGCCGCCGACTGCTTGATGACGGCCCCTCGCGGCGCAAGGTTGCCGTGCAGCACCGCCATCGCGCCTTCGCTCTTGATCGGATTGTCACGCGGACGGATGGCGTCCTGCCCCGGCACGTCTTCCGCATCGGCGACGATTTCGCGCAGCGTCTGCCCGGTGATGGTCTTCGCGTCTAGATCGATGAGGTCGCCGAGCTGTGCCATCAGTTTCGGCACGCCGCCGGCATGATGGAAATGCTCCATGTAGTGCTCGCCCGACGGTTTCAAATCGACCAGCACCGGCACCTCGCGACCGAGCCTGTCGAATGTCGCGAGGTCGATCTTGTGCGGCGAGCGATGGGCGATCGCAGTGAGATGGATCAGGCCGTTGGTCGAGCCGCCGATCGCCTGCATCACGACCTGCGCGTTGCGGAACGAGGCTGGCGTCAGAATCTCGCTCGGCTTTGGTCCTTTGGCTTTTGCCATCACTGCCGCCAGCTTGCCGCTCGCTTCCGCCGAGCGAAACCGCTCGGCATGCGGCGCGGGAATGGTCGCGCTCATCGGCAACGACAGGCCGAGTGCCTCGGTGATGCACGCCATGGTGCTCGCGGTGCCCATCACCATGCAGGTACCGACCGAGGGCGCGAGCCGACCGTTGACGGCTTCGATCTCGACATCGTCGATTTCACCGGCGCGGTATTTTCCCCAGAGCCGTCGGCAATCGGTGCAGGCGCCGAGCACCTCGCCCTTGTGATGCCCGACCACCATGGGTCCGACCGGAATGACGACAGTCGGCAGATCCGCGCTGACTGCTGCCATGATCTGCGCCGGCAAGGTCTTGTCGCAGCCGCCGATCACCACCACGGCGTCCATCGGCTGCGCACGGATCATCTCTTCTGTATCCATCGCCATCAGATTGCGCAGATACATCGAGGTCGGATGCGAGAAACTTTCGGCGATCGAAATGGTCGGAAACACCATCGGCATGGCGCCGGTCAGCATGACGCCGCGCTTCACCGCTTCGATAATCTGCGGCACATTGCCGTGGCAGGGATTGTAGTCGCTGTAGGTATTGGTGATGCCGACGATCGGGCGATTGAGCGCGTCGTCGGAATAACCCATCGCCTTGATGAAGGCCTTGCGCAGGAACAGCGAGAACCCAGCGTCACCATAACTTGCTAGTCCCTTGCGAAGTCCGTCGGCCATTTTTTCTTCCTGTCGCTGTGGGTAGGCACTTAAGTAGCCGGCTGAATTATTGTCAATGCTTGATTATTCGAGGCATCCGCGGCTCATTTTGCCGCATCTGGCGCGATATTATTGACAATAGTGCAAGTGCGTGCTGACTTCCGGCCATGATCGGAACCCAATGTCCATGAACCAACCATTGCGCATTGGCTTGATCGGCGCTGGCATGGTGAGCCGTCATCATCTCATCGCCTGGGCGAGCATATCAGATCAAGCCCGCGTCGTGGCGATCGCCGATCCCTCCAGCGAAAATGCCGCGCGACGCGCGAGCGAGTTCGGGATCTCGCAGATTTATCCTGACGCCGGGGCGATGCTGGCGGCAACCGAACTCGACGCCATCGATATCGCTGCCCCCCGGGAAATGCACGCGCCACTGGTCCGGCTCGCCGCCGCGAAGCGGTTGCCGGTGCTCTGCCAAAAGCCGCTCGCGCCCAATCTGCAGGAGGCAACTGAACTTGCCGCCGAAGTCGATGGCGTGACGCGCCTGATGGTGCATGAGAACTGGCGGTTCCGCGGCTATTACCGTGACGCGGCGGCGTGGCTGCGCGAGGGCCGCATCGGCAACGTCAGGCAGGCGCAACTGACGCTGCTGACATCCGGCGTGCTGCCGGGACCGGACGGGCTTTCCCCCGCGCTGGAGCGGCAGCCCTTCATGCGCCGCGAAAGGCGCATGCTGGTCGCGGAGGTCTTGATCCATCATCTCGATACGTTGCGCATGCTGCTCGGGCCGCTGCAGGTGACGGCGGCGCAACTCTCCCGTTCCAGTGATCTCCTCATCGGCGAAGACGGCGCGGTAATTCAGCTCCGGGCAGGTAATGGCGCGGGCGTTGCGGTCTTCGCCAGCTTCGCCGCCCACGGCCATCCGGCCGCGCAGGTCGACCGGCTGGAAATTCTCGGCGACAAGGGCGCGATCAGGCTCGACGGAGCGGCGCTGACATGTTCGGGCGCTTTGCCCGGCGAGCGTATTTATGATCTCGCCGTCGAGTACCAGGGTTCCTATAACCGGACGATCGCGCATTTCGTGAACGCACTCCGCGACAATACGCCCTTCGAGACGGCGCCGGCGGACAATCTCGAGACCTTGCGTCTGGTCGAGGATTGTTATCGGCTGTCGGGCTGGGAGGCCTTGCGATGAAGCCGCAGGAATCATTAACCGAGGCTGCCGCGCCGTCGCGCGAGGAGGAGCAGGCGGAGGTCATCCGCCGGCTGGAAGAGGACATCATCTTCGGCCGCTTCGCGCCGGGTTCGCGGCTGGTCGAGGACACGCTGATGCACCGCTACGGCGCCAGCCGGCACTTCGTGCGCCAGGCGCTGTTCCAGCTCGAGCGCCAGGGCATCGTGCTGCGCGAAAAAAACATCGGCGCCACCGTGCGGTTCTATTCGGCCGACGAAGTGCGCCAGATCTACGAGGTGCGGGAGATGCTGACGCGGCAGGCGGCGCTGATGATCACGCTGCCCGCACCCGCCAGCCTGATCGCGCAGTTGAACGAATTGCAACGGCAATATTGCGCCAGGGCCGACGCGCAGGATCTGCGTGGCATCCACGAGGCCAACGACGCCTTCCACGTCGCGCTGTTTTCCGCCTGCGGCAACCCGTATCTCGTTCAGTCGCTGCAGGACTACATGAACCTGACGCTGCCGATGCGCGCCAAGAATCTCGCCGACAGAGAGGGGCTCGCGCTATCCCGCCGCCAGCACGAATTGATGATCGAGCTATTGAAGGGCCGCGACAGCTGGGCGCTGGCGCAGCTCTGCGTCGATCACATGCAGTACAGCAAGTCGGATTATCTCGGGCGGATCGCGGAGGATAAGGGCAAGCGCTAGCGCTTGCTCCAATCCACGATTCTGTCCTTGTCGCCGTCGAACTCGATGCTGCAGAACGTGCCGCCCTGGTAGTAGTCGCCGACCGGGTCCGGCTTCAGCTTGGCCTGCTCGGCCATCGCGTGTTCGCGGAAATCCTCGCCGCGGCCGGTCGGCCGGTAGCCGAGCTCGTAGGCGCGATGGTTGTCCCACCAGGCGCGCTCGTTGTAGGAGGCGCCGTAGAATATTTCGAAGTGGATGTCGGGGTGCTCGAGCCCGATGCGGCAGAGCTGCACGAGATCTTCCGGCTTTAGCCAGATCGACAGGCGGCGGTGGTCGAGCGGCATCTCGCCGAAATTGCCGATCCGGATACAGGTCACGCCCAGCCCGTGCTTGTCGGCATAGAGCGCCCCCACTGCTTCGCCAAACACCTTGCTGACGCCGTAGCGGCCGTCGGGGCGCGCGGTGACGTCGGTGCCGATCCGGTGATGGCGCGGGTAGAAGCCGACCGCATGGTTCGACGAGGCGAACACCACGCGCTTGACGCCCTTCTTTCGCGCTGCCTCGAAGAGGTTGTAGCCGCCGATGATGTTGGCCTGCAGGATCGAATCCCAGGGCCCTTCCACTGAATAACCGCCGAAATGCAGGATGCCGTCGACGCCCTCGCAGATCGCTTCGACCTGGGCGAGATCGGCGAGATCGGCTGCCTTGAACTTTTCGTCCTTGCCGAGATCGGCCGGCGCCTTCAGATCGCTCAGCACCAGGTCCGGATAGATCGGCGGCAGCAGCTTGCGCAAGGATGTGCCGATCCCGCCGGCGGCGCCGGTCATCAATATGCGTGGCATTTCGTTCCTCTTAATCTCGCGACCGATTTGCGGTCATTAGCCGGGAATGATAGCAAACTCAAACGCTCAGGAAACGCAACAACGAGATCAGCAAATGTCCGAAGCAGCATCACATTCAGCCGGCTGGCGACCGGCGACCTATTACCCCGATCCGGCTATCCGTGCACTCGATCCGCGCTTTGAGAAGTATTGGCTGAAGCTGTCGGCGGTTGAGCGGCTGACCACCGGCCTGCGCTGGGCTGAAGGTCCCGTATGGTTCGGTGACGGGCGGTATCTGCTCTGCAGCGACATTCCGAACCAGCGCATCATCAAGTGGGAGGAGGAGACCGGCGCGGTCAGCATCTTCCGCAAGCCGTCGAACTTCGCCAATGGCAACACCCGCGACCGGCAGGGACGGCTGGTCACCTGCGAGCACGGCGGCCGCCGGGTGACGCGCACCGAATATGACGGCTCGATCACGGTGCTGATGGACTCCTTCGACGGCAAGCGGCTGAACTCGCCGAACGACGTCGTCGTGAAGTCCGACGGCTCGATCTGGTTCACCGATCCGGTGTTCGGCCTGCTCGGCAATTACGAGGGCTACAAGGCCGAGCCCGAGATCGACATGAACGTCTACCGGGTCGATGGCGCGACCGGCAAAGCCACCATCGTCGCCGAGGGCGTGCTGGGACCGAACGGGCTCGCCTTCTCGCCCGACGAAAAAATCCTCTATGTCATAGAATCCCGCGGCGTGCCGAACCGCAAGATCCTCGCTTATGACGTCTCGCCTTCCGGCGACAAGCTTTCCAACAAGCGCGTGTTTGTCGATGCCGGACCAGGCACGCCGGACGGTTTTCGAATAGATATCGACGGCAACCTATGGTGCGGCTGGGGCATGGGCGACCCCGAGCTCGACGGCGTCGTGGTGTTCGCGCCTGACGGCGTCATGATCGGCCGCATCGCCCTACCCGAGCGCTGCGCCAACCTCTGCTTCGGCGGCGTGAAGCGCAACCGCCTGTTCATGGCCGCGAGCCAGTCGATCTACGCGCTTTACGTGAACACGCAAGGCGCGCCGGGCGGATAGGCCCTCGCGCACTCAATTGCCACGTCACCCCTTCTTTTCCTGTGCGGCGGCGGTCTGCTTGGCGAGCGCATCTTCAAACGCCTTCTCCAGCGTCGCGGCGTAGGCGTTGAACTCGCCGGGATTGACGAACGGATTGGGCGCGCCATCGGAGATCATGGCACGCTTGTCCTGCATCCTGTACATTTCCGGATGCGGCGCCAGCAGCACATCCACCTTCATGTCCTTTGCTCGCGCGAACGTCTTCCGGTAATCGGTAACGATCCCGGAATAGGTCGGGTTGGTCACGAGCCGGTTCAGTGCGACGGTGCCGCTGCAGAAGATCAGAACGGAGCGCGTCGCATCGCCATCCTTCACCGAGAATTCCCAGCTCGTGCAGCCCGGCGAATGGCCGGGCGTTTCGCGGGCGGTCAGCGTGACATCCCCCACCGTAACCTTATCGCCTTCGCGCACCGTGCGGTCCACCTTCACCGACGGAAAATTGAGCACCGTCTCTTCCTTCGCTCCCGGATAGTAGCCGCCTTCGAGCAATGGCTTGTCTTCTTCGCCCGCGACCATCTGGGCGCCGCTGGCCTGCTTCATTTCGGCAAGGCCGCCGGTGTGGTCGATATGCGCGTGGGTGTTGACGAGGTATTTGATGTCGGTGACCTTGAAGCCAAGCTTTTCAATGTTCGCCTTGATCTGCGAGGTCGCTTCCGGCATCACCGTATCGACCAGGATATGGCCCTGCGGCGACGTGATCAGGTAGGACGCCAGGCCATCGGTTCCGACATAATAGACGTTGCCGATCATCTTGAACGGTTCGGTCGGCGTGTTCCACTTTACCTTGAGGGTATCCAGCAGATCCTTGAGGGTCTGAGCTTGCACGGCCCCGGTAAACGGCAACAGCGCGACAAGCGCAACGACGATTTTCTTCACGGGCATCCTCCATCTTTTCTTGTTCAAGTCGTCTCGGCTGCGCGATGACGCCGGCTTCAGCCTGACCATCGTTCTGGTCAAAAAAATGCCGGCTGCTTTTCGGCAGCCGGCATCTTTCATCAACGGCGCGAGCGCCGCATCGATTATGCTGCGTTGTAGCCGGCGACCGCCTTCACCTCGAGATACTCCTCGAGGCCGTATTTGCCCCATTCGCGGCCGTTGCCGGACTGCTTGTAGCCGCCGAACGGCGCGGTGCGGTCGTTCGGCACGCCCT
>Ga0081540_1004022_pt1 | contig 11384 bp, 10 predicted proteins | sample TabmetS2T1R1_FD_71024 | JGI IMG/M metagenome (GOLD analysis project Ga0081540, IMG submission 71024) | Tabebuia heterophylla rhizosphere microbial communities from the University of Puerto Rico - S2T1R1 | ecosystem: Host-associated > Plants > Roots > Rhizosphere ...
AGCGCCTCGGGCAGGCTCTCGGCGGCGGCCGGCGTGGCAAGGCCGGCGCAAGCGACCACGCCAAGGCAGATGCCCGACCGAAGCACACGCCCAGCTATGCCGTGACCAGCGCTTGCGTCACGCCTTGCCATTTGATCCTGCAAACCAACCCCACAAAGCCGTCCGCCCCCGCCGACGGCTTCGTCACGTCTACCTGTTTACGGGGAAGCCCCGCCACTGACAAAGGGCCGCGCGACATCTGCACAACAAAACAATGCTTGGCTGTTGCCGGTTCGTCACATACGAATGCGCCCGCAAATCGGCTACCGCCGCTTGCCGCGGGATCACACGATTCCGTGAGTCGTCTCGTTCATCCTGCCCGAGTCGTACCCCGATGCCAAAGCTGTTTTCGGAGCCCGAGGCCATTGTGGATGAGATCATCCGCGACGTCGGCAAGAAACTCGTGGTGGGCCTGCCGCTCGCTCTCGGCAAGGCCAACCACATCGTCAATGCGCTGTACGCGCGGGCGGCGGCCGATTCCTCCATCGACCTGACGCTGTTCTCGGCGCTGACGCTGGAGAAGCCGAGGCCGGCCAGCCTGCTCGAAGCGCGCTTCGGCGGGCCGCTGGTGGAGCGACTGTTCGGCGGCTATCCGGATCTCGCCTATGTCGCGCCGCTGCGTGCGGGGCGGCTGCCGCCCAACATCAAGGTGATGGAGTTCTTCTTCCTGGCGGGCAGGTGGCTCGGCGTGCCGTTCGCGCAGCAGCACTATATCTCCGCGAACTACACCCATGCCGCCGGCTATCTGCTGGAACGCGGGCTCAACGTCGTGCTGCAACTCGTCGCAAAACGCGTGGTCAATGGCGAGACGCGCTACAGCCTGAGCTGCAACACCGATACCACGCTCGATGTGATGCGCGCGCGCCGCGAGGGACGCGCCGCGTTCAAGCTGGTCGGGCAGGTCAATTCCGAACTGCCGTTCATGCCGGGGCCGGGCGATCTGCCGGCCGGCGAATTCAGCGCAGTGCTCGACAGTCCCGCGACCGACTTCCCGCTGTTCGCGCCGCCGGCTGAACCGATCAGCGATACAAAGTATGCGATTGGGCTGCATGCAGCCAGCCTCGTGCGCGACGGCGGCACGCTGCAGATCGGCATCGGGCAGGTCGGGGACGCGCTGGCGCAGGGACTGATCGTCCGCCATCGCAACAACGCGCAATTCCTGCAGGTGATGTCGCGCCTCGCCCCGAGCGCAGCACCGCGCGAGACCGGTGTCTTCGACAAGGGGCTCTACGGCGTCAGCGAGATGGTGTTCGAAGCGTTTCTCGGCCTGATCGAGGCCGGCATTTTGCGGCGCGCGGTGGACGGCGTGATCCTGCACGGCGCGTTCTTCCTGGGGCCGAAAGCCTTTTATCGCGCGCTGCGCGAGATGAAAGGCGAGGAGATTTCCCGGATCTGCATGATGCCGGTTTCCTTCACCAATGCGCTCTATGGCGATGAAGAAGCAAAGCGCCGGGCGCGGGTCGACGCCCGTTTCATCAACAACACGATGATGGCAACCCTGATGGGTGCGGCGGTTTCCGACGGCCTGGAGAACGGGCAGGTCATCAGCGGCGTCGGCGGCCAGTATAATTTCGTGGCGCAGGCGTTCGCGCTTGAAGGCGCCCGCTCGCTGCTGACGCTGGAGGCAACGCGCTTTGCGGGGCGCAAGGTGCAATCCAACATCCGCTGGAGCTATGGGCACGAGACCATACCGCGGCATCTGCGCGACGTGTTCGTCACCGAATACGGCGTCGCCGACGTGCGCGGGAAATCGGACGAGGAGGTAATCGCGGCAATGCTGGCGATCGTGGATTCGCGCTTTCAGGACGAACTGGCACGGCAAGCCAAGGACGCCAGCAAGCTGCCGAAGGGATTTGAGATCCCCGCGGCCCATCGCGAGAACTTTCCCGAGCGCATTGCCGCCGCGCTGAAGCCGGCGCGCGAGGCAGGCTTGTTGCCTTCGTTCCCGTTCGGCAGCGATTTCACCGACGTCGAGCAGCGGCTGATTCCGGCACTGCAGTTGTTGCAGGCCGCGCAACGCACGCCGGCGCAACTGCCGGGGCTGTTGTTCGATGGCCTGACGCGTACTCCCGATGCGGCGGACGAGGCATGCCTGGCGCGGCTCGGCCTCGACCGGCCCAGGACTCTTGCCGAACGCTTCTATCGCGCGCTGGTCAGTGCGGCCCTGGCGCGCACCAAGTAACTGGTTGTCTATGCGAAAGCAGGGACCCATACGCCGCGGCCGTCATTGTTTTGCGCGATGGTGGACGGCTTTCTTTGAAGCAATTGCCGCCTGTGGTTATGGGTCCCGGCTCGCGCTTCGCTTGGCCAGGACGACAGCTATCTATTCTTATTGACCGGCTTGCGCTTCTCGATGAAGGCAGCCATGCCCTCGGAGCGGTCCTCCAACGCGAAGGTTGCGTGAAACAGGTTGCGCTCGACATTGAGGCCTTCCGACAGCGGCGTCTCGAAGGCACGGTTGATCGCCTCCTTGGCCATCGCAGCCGCCGGGCGCGACATCGAGGCGACCTTTTCCGCCGCCGTCATCACTTCACCCATCAACTGGTCCGCCGGCACCACGCGGCTGACGAGGCCGGAGCGTTCGGCTTCCGCCGCATCCATCATCCGCCCGGTCAGGCAGAGGTCCATCGCCTTGGATTTTCCGACGGCGCGGGTGAGGCGTTGGGTGCCGCCGATGCCGGGGATGGTGCCGAGCGTGATCTCGGGCTGGCCGAACTTGGCGCTGTCGGCGGCGATGATGATGTCGCACATCATGGCAAGCTCGCAGCCGCCGCCGAGCGCATAGCCGCTGACCGCAGCGATGGTCGGCTTGCGGCAGCGCGCGATGCGGTCGCCGCCGATCGCGGCGAAATCCGAGGAGAACATGTCGATGAAGCCTTTCGGCTGCATCTCCTTGATGTCGGCGCCGGCGGCAAAGGCCTTTTCGCTGCCGGTGATGACGATGCAGCCGATCGCCTCGTCCGCCTCGAGGTCATCGACCGCGGCCGCGATTTCGCGGAATACGCCGAACGACAGCGCGTTGAGCATCTTCGGCCGATTCAGCGTGATGACGCCGACGGCGCCCTTGGATTCGACGATGATGTGTTCGAACGTGCTCATGAGCCACCCCGGTTTGAATTTGGGGCGACATTGCCCGCTGCAGGGCAGGGCTTCAAGAGGCCGGGCGCGCCCGCAACGAGCGCGCCCGGAGTTGAGGGAGGGTAAGCGGCTACGCCATGAACATGCGTGCGGCGGACGCAATGGTCAGTAGCGCACCGAAGGCGATGAAGATCTTGCCGATCAGGGAGGTCTGATCCCAGGTCGAGGTCTCGCTTGGGGCGGGCTTTGCCGTCGCGGCCGCTGCCGGCCTGGTTGGCGCTACCGCCACGGTGGTCTGCGAGGCCGGCGCCTGCTCCTGCAGCGTCTTGTCGGCCTCGTTGAGCTGGTCGGCGTCGGCCACCTGCGTGGTGGTGACGGCGCCCTGAGCTTCTGCCGGCTGGTCGCTGACCAGAAGCGCACTGGCGCGAGCGGTCATGGCGCGTGCCGTGTCGTCGGCGATCTCGCCTCCTATCCGCGCATTGGCATTGGCAATGGATGCCGGAAGCTCGGTAGGCAGACCGGCCTCGGCGGTTTCGGTCTGGGCTGGCTTATTGCCTTCGGAAGACTTGTCTTCGGAAGACGTTTGCGCCGTGTGGGTATATTTACGGTGGGCGTAGCGCTTGTAGGTGTGAACCTGCTTCACCTTCTTCGATGTGCTGACATACTCGGATTTCGACTCGGCCGCATTCGACGCCGTGGCGGTCCAACTCACGCCCGTGACGCACACGATCAGCCCGGCTGCTATCAACGCAACGCGCCCGCCGGCTTTGATGGTCATTGCTGGTCTCCCCAATTGCCCTCCGTCCGTCGCCAGAGAAGACCCCGCTGAGTGTTCACAGCGCGGCAGAAAATGGGAATCTTCGGGCAACACCGGGCGAAATCGCGGCAGTGATTGGCATGCAGCTTGTAGCGCGCGGCGCGTGGCGCATATGGGGCAGTTTCGGGGTTCCCCGACCGGTGCTATCTGCCGGAATCGATGTTATGAGCCTGCCCGGCAGCCCGGCGACGCGGCCCTTTTGACCACCCGGCTTTCCTGCAGGCTGCCCGGCCTCCGATCACGAACACGTGATCTCAGGTCGCCGGCGTAACAAATTGAAAGGTCGACCGAATTGCCAAGTGAGAGCGCACGTGCGCGAACGTGAGGACGAATGGACCGGCCTGATGCGGCTGGCCATTTCAGGCGACGAAGGGGCGTATCATCGCCTGCTCAGGAGCGTCACGCCGGTGCTCCGGGCCGCGGCGCGCCGTGGTCTTTCGCGTGCAGGGCAACCGGTCGATCAGTCCGAGGACATCGTGCAGGACATCTTGTTGGCGGTGCATTTGAAGCGACACACCTGGGACACGAACGCTCCGTTCGCGCCCTGGCTGTTCGCGATTGCCCGCAACAAGCTGATCGATGCGCTGCGCCGCAGAGGCCGGCGCATCTTCGTCGACATCGACGATTTTGCCGAAACGCTGGCCGGCGAGCCTGCGCCGGAGACGGCGTCCGCCGGTGAGGTCGCCGCGCATTTGCAGACGCTGCCGGAGCGGCAGCGCGACGTGCTGCAGTCGATCGCGGTGGAGAGCGCCTCCATCAAGGACACCGCCAGGAAGTTTTCCATGAGCGAGGGCGCGGTGCGGGTGGCGCTGCATCGCGGGCTCGCAAGCCTGACAGCCCGGCTGAAGGAGCAGTAGGGATGGACACCGAACAGCTCATTCGCACCCTTGCGGCCGACAATTCGCATCGCGCCCGTCCAGTCAGCCATGCGCTGATGCTGGCGCTGCTGGCGGCAGCGCCCGTCTCGCTGCTGATCTTCTTCGCCGAGCTCGGCGTGCGGCCGGACATCATGACCGCGATGAAGAATCCGTTCTTCGACCTGAAATTCGCCGTCACGCTGGCGCTCGCAATCTCGGCTGTCGCGGTGGCGCTGCACCTGTCGCGCCCAGAAGCTTCGCTGCGCGGCTTCGGCTGGTATCTGCTGATCCCGGCGGGTCTGTTGGTCGCCGGCATCAGCGGCGAGATGATGATGCCGCAGCGCGCGCCGATGATGACGCGCATGATCGGCAATAACTCGAAATATTGCACGGTCGCGATTACCGCGATGTCGCTGCCCTTGCTGATCGCCGCCCTGTTCGGCTTGCGTCACGGTGCGCCGGCGCGGCCGGCGATATCGGGCGCCATCGCGGGCCTGCTGTCGGCAGGACTGGCGGCGACGCTCTATGCCTCGCACTGTACCGACGATTCGCCGCTGTTCGTCGCGACCTGGTATACGCTGGCGGTCGCATTGATGGCGGCCCTCGGCGCGCTGATGGGCTCGCGCATGCTGAAGTATTAGGCCGCCGGAACGTTCTGCTGCATGCGGTGAAAGCGCAGCACCTGCTGCGCGGTCGAGGGCCGCAGGCGCTCGTAGGTATCCTTGCAGGTCAGCAGGTCCGTTGGCTCGCCGCCGGCAAGGCCGTCGCGGAGGTTGATGATCGCCTTCACCGTCGACCATGAAAGCCCTGCGACCTTGGCGAGGATCATCACCCCTTCGGCGCGCGACTCGATCATCATGTTCTCGGCGATCGTCACCGGCACATTGGCGAGCGCCGCGACCGCGGCGTTGGTCTCATCGAACTTGCCGGCTTCGGCGAACGAGGCGACCTGGAATTCGTCGAGCCGTCCGTCATCGAACAGCGACTTCACCAGCGCATGCGCGATCGCCGTCTGCTCGGTCACGCCGGCTTTGGCGGTGCGTGCGCGGTGCGTGGCTTCCCTGACCGCGCCGGACACCTGCTGGGCCTGCTTCGGATTGGCCGTCTCCAGCCGTTCCCGAACGGCGTCGGAGGCTTTTGCCAGCAGCTTCAGATAGAGATGACGGGGAAGGGTCGGGCGCAGGCCAACGCAGGTGGCGAGGTCGTCATCGTTCTCGGAGCGATTGACCAGCCGCGTGAAGCCGCGCTCGGTGAACTCGGCGCCGGGATTGTTGACGGTGTTCTGCACCACATCGTCATCGCCGCGCAGCACCAGCACGTCGGTGACGGCGCCGGAGAGCGTCTTGCGGTTCGAGATCGCCATCAGATGCGCCTGGCTCTTGCTGCGCGCCGCCTCGATCAGGGCCTCGTCGTCGAGCCGGTTGGATTGCGTCAGCACCGGGCCGGCCACTTCGATGACGTCGTCGAAGGCGAGCGCCCGGATGGTCATCGGGGGGGCGGTGTCGACCGGCGCCAGGCGATTGGCGAGCAGCATCTTGGCCGAGGTCTCGATGTGCAGCATCAGGCACTGCAGCACGTCGTCGAACAGGCCGATCTGCTCGTCGGAATAGTCCACCGCATTGCTGAGAAAGAGATCGGTGACGCGGCGCAGCGCCTCGACGCGGCGGGCGACGGTGCCGTGGGCAAGGGTGGCCTGCAGCTCATCCAGCAGGTTCTCGGGGACTTTGGCGGTCTTCGAACTCATGACTCTATCCTGGAGCGTTGGGCCGACGGCGGATTCTCCGCAGCCGGTGTAGCGAAAATTCGATCAGGCTCGCGCGATGCGGTTGCGTCCCTGTGCCTTGGCTGCGTAAAGCGCGCGGTCGGCGCGCGCGAGAAAACTGTCGGTGGTCTCACTCGGCTTCAGCGTGGCGACGCCCGCTGACAGTGTCACCTTCATGCCGGGCGAGAACGCGCTCCAGTCGAGATTCGCGACGATGGCTCGGAGCCGGTCCAGCGCGCGCATGCCGCCGTCATGGGGCATGTCCGGCAGCACGAGCAGGAATTCCTCGCCGCCATAGCGGCCGAAGCGGTCCACGTTGCGGATGTTGGCGAACATGGTGATGGCGAAGGTGCGCAGCACCTCGTCGCCGATCGGATGACCATAGGTGTCGTTGACGCGCTTGAAATGATCGAGATCGATCAGCGCGACCGAGCAGGGCAAGCCGCTGCGCGTCGAGCGGGCGATTTCCTCGTCCAGCATGCGCATGATGCAGCGGCGATTGAACGAGCCGGTCAGTTCGTCGAGCTCGGCGAGCTCCTCGATGCGCTTGTAGGCCTCCCTCAGCTTCTGTCCGCTCTGGTACAGCGAGGCCTTCAGCGCGCTGGAGAAGATGCCGAGGAACATGCAGCGGCCGATGGTGAGCATGAACGCCAGCATGGTCGCGAAGCGCTCGATGTGGCTGCCATGCGGCATCGCGATCGGCTTGTCGGTCAAAAGGAACAGGCCGGCCAGCCCCAGCGCCATCGCGGTCCAGATCATCGCGGTCTGGCTTGGCGTCGAGCGCAGCGAGGCGAAGCTGAACACCGTGAACAGCGAACACAGGAACAGCACGCCGACCTGCGGCGCGATGTATGTGAAGGCCATCATGATCATCATGTTCGCGGCCGACAGCGGCGCGACCATGTAATGATCCCTGAAGCGCTCGTTGAAGCCGGCCTCTGACAACAGGATCGCCAGCATCGTCAGGAGGAGCCCCAAGAGGGCATAGGCAGGGCCGAGCCAGAGGGGGACGGTGCCGGCCTGGGCGTAGATCAGCAGAATGCCGGCATCGATGAGGAAGCTGACGCCGATCATGCCCTGGATCTGGCGGCGCTGCTTGGCCCGGCGCGCCAGCGCTTCCGTCGAAAGACGGGAACCCGAGGTTTCGGCCTCGGCGGCAATCGGGTTCAGGAACGATGGCGAAGCGGAGCCCATGGTGTCGCCGTTGATTGGAACTTGCCCAAAAATCTACGGGGGAAAGCCTTTAGGTTTGGTATCTTCGGACCCTGTGGGGTCCGTCAAAACCCAGGAATCTGCCTTGTTTTTCAATGGAAAATGGCTGTGGCAATCCGGAGCGGACCGGGGTGCCGTCAAGACGGCACCAAGGGGGGCGCAGGTACTGCCTTGGAGCCCGAGCCTTGGTATGGTCAGGCTCGCCGTACGGTGAAAGCGATAGAGTAATATGATACCAAAATGCGGTGCTTATGGGCTGCACCCGCGGCATCGGCGGAATTTCGCCGGTCTTCTGTGGGCTACGTCACATATGCGTTTTCGGAGTTGCGCTAGTTTGAAGAATCTTACCTTTTCCTTCGAACCACACACCATTTTCCCCCGACCAAACCTGCGAGACGGCAATTGAGCGCGACACAGGCGGCTACGGACGAAGTCCTTATCGCCCGGATCGCTCAAGGCGACCGGCTTGCCATGCAGGTGCTGTACGGACGGCACCACGTCAGGGTGTTCCGTTTCGGGCTGCGGCTCGTCCGGAACGAGCAGATTGCGGAAGACCTCATCAGCGAGGTTTTTCTCGATGTGTGGCGTCAGGCCGGAAAGTTCGAAGGCCGATCCGCCGTTTCCACCTGGCTCTTGGCGATCACGCGGTTCAAGGCCCTCTCTGCGCTCCGCCGCAGGAAGGACGCTGAACTGGACGACGAGGCGGCCAACGCTATCGAGGATAGTTCCGACGATCCCGAAGTGTCGGTCCAGAAGAAGGATACGGGTGAAGCGTTGCGGAAGTGCCTGACCGGACTTTCCGCCGAGCACCGGGAGATCGTCGATCTCGTCTACTACCACGAGAAGTCCGTGGAAGAGGTGGCGCAGATCGTCGGCATTCCGGAGAATACCGTGAAGACGCGCCTGTTCTACGCGCGCAAGAAATTAGCCGAGCTGCTTAAAGCGGCCGGAATTGAACGAGGCTGGCCATGATGGCTATGAGCAAGAAAATGGCGGACGAGCCCGGCGAGATCGAGATGCTGCTGCCGTGGCATGCCGCCGGCACGTTGAATGCGCGTGACGCGCGCCGTGTCGAGGAAGCGCTCGCCCGCGATCCCGAACTCGCCAGGCAGTACGCCGTGATCCGCGAGGAGTATGCGGAAACCATTCATCTCAACGAGAGCCTGGGCGCGCCTTCGGTGCGCGCCATGCAAAAGCTGTTTGCGGCGATCGACGGCGAGCCCGAGCGCAAGCCGTCGGCGGCCTCCCGCATCTCCGGCGGCATCTCGCAGTTCTTCGCCGGCCTGTCGCCGCGCACCTTGGCCTGGTCGGCCACGGCTGCCGCTGTCGCGCTGCTGCTGCAGGCGGGCATCATCGGCGCCGTCCTGATGAAGGGCGGCCAGACCTACCAGACCGCCTCGCTCAGCGTGAACGAGCGGCCCGCGACCATGACTCGCGAGCTTGCCGCAGGCGGCACGCCGCCGCGCGCGCTGGTGCGCTTTGCGCCCGATGCCAAGATGTCCGATATCAACTCGCTGCTCGACAGCTATCAGGCTGTCGTCGTCGGCGGCGCCAACGGGCTGTTCCGCCTGCAGTTCGGCAGCAAATCGATGAGCAGGGACGAGGTCACCGGCCTGATGAGCAAGCTGCGCGGCGAGAAGATCGTCAGCCTCGCCGAGTCCGCGCCGTAACGGCGCCCTTCGCGCGGGCCATCTTCCGCGCCATGCCGAGGTCTCATGATTGCTGATCGGGTGAAGCGGCGGATGAAGGCGGGTTGCGCCGCGATCATGCTGATCGCCGCCGCGCCGCTGGTCTGGCTCGACACGCCGCAGGCGGCCGCGCAGGCGATCATGCGCACACCGAACCTCAACATTGCGCCGCGCACCCCGACCATCAATCCGACCATCGCGCCGCGGGTCGATACGAATATCGCGGCCCGTCCCAACATCACCAGCGTGGACCGGGTGACACCGCGACTTACAGCGCGCGTCAATCCGAACGCGACGATGCCCTATGCGCGGTATTCGCCGAACCTTTATCCCGTCTGCGAGGCCGCCGATCGCGATGCCGGCGGCGAATGTCTGGGCAAGCCCGTGGCATCCGGCGACGGCGGCAGTGGCGGGGGCAAGTCGGCCAAGGGCAAAGGGAAGGGCAAGGGACCGAATTCGCCGAATTCGCCGCAGACCGCAACCATCTCCCTCAGCTTCCCCAACGAACTGCTGGCCGAGATCGATGGTTCGATGTCGGACGAGCAGGTGCGTGCGCTGGCGCAGCGCCACGGCCTGGCGCTGGTCGAGTCGCAGAACTTTCCGCTGATCGGCGCCACCATCGGCCTGTTCCGCATCACCAATGGCCGTCCGCTCGACGCCGCGCGCCGCGACTTTGCCGCCGACGGCAGCGTGCGCGAGGTGCAGCTGAACTGGCGCTACCGCCTGCAGCAGACAAAGCCGCTGACCGAGGGCGATCCGGCGCAATACGCGGTGTCCAAACTCAAGCTGCCGCAGGCGCACACGCTTGCGCACGGCATGAACGTGACCATCGCCGTGATCGACTCCGGCATCGATGCTGGCCATCCCGAGCTCGCCAATTCGATCTCGGACAATTTCGACGCGCTCGGCAGCAAGGAAGGCCCCCATGTCCATGGCACCGGCATTGCCGGCGCCATCGCGGCCCATGGCCGGCTGATGGGCAGCGCGCCGGAAGCGCGCATCATCGCCATCCGCGCCTTCGCGAGCGCCCAGGGCGGCGCCGAGAGCTCGTCCTATGTCGTCATCAAGAGCCTGAACTACGCCGTCCTGCATGGCGCGCAGATCATCAATATGAGCTTCGCCGGGCCGAAGGATATGCTGATCGAGCGCGCCATCGCGGCGACCGCCGCGCGCGACGTGGTGCTGGTGGCGGCCGCCGGCAATGCCGGGGCGAAATCGCCGCCGCTGTTTCCGGCCGCCAATCCGAACGTGATCGCGGTCAGCGGCACCGACTCGCAGGACCGGCTGTTCACCGCGTCGAACCGCGGCGTCCATATCGCGCTCGCCGCGCCCGGCACCGAGATATTCCTGCCGGCGCCGGACCAGAAATACCAGATGACCTCGGGCACCTCATTCTCGGCGGCCTATGTCTCCGGCATCGCCGCCTTGCTGCTCGAGCGCAATCCCGCGCTGAAGCCAAGCGAGGTGCGCGCCATTCTCACCTCGACGGCGCGCGACCTCGGCGCGCCCGGCAAGGACGAGCTGTTCGGCTACGGGCAGGCGGATGCGTTTGCCGCCACTACGGCCGCCACCGCAACGCCCCCGGTTCCGGTAGCCACCGCGCCGCGCAAGCCCGGGGAGGCCGCACCTGATAACAATGACGTTTCCGTGAGCCGCGAGCTGAAAGTACCGTCGGCAGCGATGGCATCCGAAAAATCGGCCGCTGGCGCGCCAAATCGGCCGGCTGAGCGGTAGTTTTCGGCCAAAATCCCTTCCGGAAAAGAGTTAAAAAAATCGCTCCGCCGTTTGAACGTCGGGCTGGGTGGCGCGACTAATTTTGCGTGGGAGCGGTTATCCCTCCCAACGGCTATATACGGCGCGAGCGCCCATCCACCCCAAGCGCCCATATGGCTTTGACCCGTCCGGTTGTCCCCCCGGACGGGTCTTTTATT
>Ga0081540_1004023_pt1 | contig 11383 bp, 13 predicted proteins | sample TabmetS2T1R1_FD_71024 | JGI IMG/M metagenome (GOLD analysis project Ga0081540, IMG submission 71024) | Tabebuia heterophylla rhizosphere microbial communities from the University of Puerto Rico - S2T1R1 | ecosystem: Host-associated > Plants > Roots > Rhizosphere ...
GCTCGATCATCCTCGGGAAGAAGCTGACCACGACGCCTCCTGGCTCCGTGCAGTTCCTTCACCTCGTCGTGTCGGACATCGTCGCGGCGCGGGAGCAGCTCGTCCGGAACGGCGTCGATGCCAGCGAGGTCTTCCACGACGTCGCCGGCGGTTTCAACCGCTTCGACAAGGCTGCGCGGGCGAGCGGCCTCGATCCGCAGCGGCGGAGCTACGCGTCGTTCGTGACCTTCACCGACCCGGACGGAAACGGCTTCGTGCTGCAGGAGGTGACGACGCGATTCCCGGGGCGGATCGACACGAACGTGACGAGCTATTCCTCGGTCCCGGACCTCTCGCTGGCGATGCAGCGCGCGGCACGGGCCCACGGCGAGCACGAGAAGCGCATCGGCGCCCGGGACGAGCAGTGGCCCGACTGGTACGCCGAATACATGGTGGCGGAGCAGAACGGGAAGAAGCTGCCGGAGTGAGCCGGGCAGGAGGAAGATGCGATGAGCGAGATACACGCCATCATCAGATTCAAGGTCCACCAGGGAAAGCTCGAGGAGTTCAAGCGCGTCGCCGCTCGGTGCATGGAAACCGTTCGCACCAGGGACTCCGGGACCCTGCGGTACGACTGGTTCCTCAACGCCGACCAGTCGGAAGGCATCGTGCAGGAGAGCTATCGAAGCTCCGAGGCCTATCTCGAGCACGTCAAGAATCTCCGGGAAACGCTCGACGCGCTCCGGTCGCTTGCCTCCCTCTCGAGCGAGATCCTGGGAACGCCGAGCCCCGAGCTCACGCAGACATTCAAGAGTCGCGGGGTGCCGCTCTTCTCTCCGTTCCAGTCCTGAGGGGCCTCCCGAGGGCGGGTATTGAAGGTGTCCATTGAAGGTGTCAGGCACCTTCGATGTGACGCATGGCGTCAGGTCAGGATGTCTGGCTCCCGGACTTTCCGGAGTTCCCCGGGCTGCCGGCGCGCAACATTGCTCGGAGTGGGTGTCTGGGGTTCAAGCGGTCCTGCAAGGAGTTCCGGCGATGAAACTGAAGCGCTTGTTCCAGATCCTGGTCCTCGGCGGGACGAGTCTGGTTGCTGCCTGCGGCAGCGACTCGAACCCCCCGCCGCCCGGCGGGAACACTCCGCCGCCGCAGTCGCTCTTGCCGGACGGCGGGATGCCGCCGACGGGGTATACCGGACCCCTGATTTGGTAGACGCCACCGGCGCACTCATCACGCAGGTCTGGGCCGTCAGGCACGGGGTCGAGACGGGCGCCTCGCTGCGCTTTGCCGCGCTCTCGCAAGGGATGCGCGCCGCCGGAGCGCCCGCCAACCTTGTCGAGCTGGCGGCGCGCGCATCGACCGACGAGATCCGGCACGCCTCGCACTGCGCCGACATCCTCCGTTCGCGACAGGCGGAAGTGCCCCCGGCCGAGACGCGGCTCCTGTTCTTCGGCCCGCGAGACCTGGGCCCGGAGCAGCGGTTGACCTACGAGGTCGTCGCGCAGTCGTGCATCTCGGAGACCGAGAGCATGGCGACGCTGGTCACGCTCCTCGACGCTGCCGAGGACGCGCATCTGAAGAGCGTGCTCCAGGAGCTGGCCCGCGACGAGGTTCAGCACGCCCGGCTCGGGTGGGCCTACCTCGCCTGGGCGAAGGACCGGCACGACCTGTCCTTCCTCTCGCCGTTTCTCCCCGCGATGGTGGCCGCCGCCACGGGCGACGATCTCTTCCAGCCCAGCCCAGCCGGCGCCGACGACCCGGTGCTCCTCCAGGGCGGCGTCGTGCCCAGGTACGAGCGTCGCCGGATCTATCTGGAGACGCTCGACTCGGTGGTCATCCCCGGGTTCGAGCAGTTCCGGATCGACACCGCGCCGCTCCGCGCGTGGGCGGACGAGAAGCGCCGCGGCGTCGCCGGCCTCGACTCCTGAACTACTGGACGTTCAGGTTGTAGGTGAGGCTGAAGACGGTGCGAGGGTCCGTCGCGTTGTAGACGAGCGTGTGGGGTCCCGGGGGAAGCGCGCGCAGCATGACGACGTAGGCGTCCGCGACCGCCGGCTGCTTCGAGCCGGTGATGCAGCCGTCGAGCACGGTCTGGAGGCTCACGTCTCCCTGGATCTGGAAGATGTCGCTGCTCGTCTCCCGGTAGTCGAAGAGGTGGTCGAGCTTCACCCCGTCGACGGTCAGGCTCTGTGTGATGAGCGTGTCGAGGCCGCCCTGCGCGCCGAAGAGGAGGAACTGGTACAGCGTCTCTCCATCCGCAGGCTTGAAGTTCGGGTCCGGGCAGGGAAAGTCGTTGAGGATTCCCGACAGGGAAAAGAGCACTGCCCTGCCGGCCGGAATGGTGCAGGTGCGCGTGAAGCTCGCCGTACCGCCGCCGGGGTCGAGGACCGAGGGAAGGAACCACACCCTGTCATCGGGCTGGGCAACCGCACAGTCGGCGCCGGTGAGGTCGAGCATCGGGTTGTGGTCCGCGGGGACGGAGAAGATCCATTGCCAGAGGCGCTCGGACCAGCGCTCCATCGGTGTGCCGAACGGTCGACTGTCCGGGTCGTAGGCCTGCGGATTCAGATCGTGGTGATGCCCCTGGCTGGCCGCGCTGGCGACCGTCGGCGAGGAAAGTTGATCGCTGCTGGTGGCTGTCGGATTCGAAGCCCCTCCGCAGGCCCACAACGCGGCGAGAGAGACGGTTCCCAGAGCTCGAATTGATGCGCGCATCCAAACCCCCTTGGAAGGATGCGTCGAGCCTGCCTCGCGGAGCGTCGCAGCGGAGGATCCGCTTGTTTCATGACGACCGGCGAAGTGGATCAGCAGCGCCGGATTCTCACGATCCGCCGAGCGTGTACGAGAGCTCGTAGAAGTGCTTTCCGCCTTCGATCACGATCCGCATCGTGCCGGCGATCCCGGTCAGCTCACCGGTCCCTGAGTCAGGGACGACCGTCACCTCCATCGTGGGGACTTTCTTCCGCATGGTCCCCCGGTGCTGGAGGATGAAGCTGCCGCTCTTCCCGTTCACTGTTCCACTGACCAGCTCGAACGCGACGTAGGCGCCAGACCCTTCCACCGCGGTCCCGGCCGCGACCATCTGCCCCTTGCTCGTCCCCTCGACATCCCCGTGGAAGCGCTTGTCGAGGAACAGACGGCCGAATGGCCCGCCAGCAGCATCATCCGCGGGCTGGGGGATCACCTTGACGTCGAACTCTCCGCGCGCAGTCACGTGGGTCTCCGTTCCGGACGCGCCCGCGCTCGTTCGGGATGCGGTTGCCTGTTGCCCCGCGCAGGCCAGCGTCGTCCCGAGAATGATTGCAAGGCGTCCCATGGCTGTCTCCGTCTACGCTGGGCGCACCGTACCGGCCCGAGCCGGCGTCTGAATTGTAGAAACGCGACACGCCCATGGTTCGACGCAAGACCGAGCCGCCTCGTGGAGTGCTCAGGACCGGAGTTGCGCAGGACGGGCCCTACCGGCACGAGCGCTATCACCCCAGCGCCGACCTCGAGCCCTGGGTGGAGCACTACTGGACCGTGGAGTGGGATCTCCGCGGCTCGGCTCCGCAGCGGGTGGAGACGCTCCCCCATCCGAGCGTGCACCTGATCTTCGAGGCGGACCGGAAGAGCCGGATCGCGGGACCCTCTCGCGCCAGGTTCTCGAGGCTCCTCGAAGGGAAGGGGGGCGTGTTCGCGGCGAAGTTCAAGCCGGCGGGGTTCCACGCCTTCGTCGGGATTCCGATCTCGAGGTTCGCGGACAAGACGATTCTCTTCCGCGAGGTCTTCGGTCCCGCCGGCGAGGAGCTGGAGCGAGCAGTCCTGTCCAGAGAGCTGGACGCTGAACGCATCACCCTCGTGGAGGACTTCCTTCGCAGTCGCGGGCCGGAGCGGGACGAGGACGCGGACCGGGTCTCGGAGATGGTCTACCGCGTCGCAGGGGAGGCCGAGATCCACCGGGTGGAGCATCTGGCGGCCCGCTTCGGGCTGAATACCCGAACCCTTCAGCGGCTCTTCTCGAAGTACGTCGGCGTGAGCCCCAAGTGGGTCATCCAGCGCTACCGTCTGCACGAGGCCGCGGAACGCCTTGCCGCAGGAAAGTCGATCGATCAGGCCGAGCTGGCGCTCGATCTTGGTTACACCGACCAGGCCCACTTCGTTCGAGACTTCAAGTCGATCGTCGGAGTCTCGCCGGCCGCGTACGCGCGCGCCGCGCGGCGTGGGTGACTTCCCGTGCACCGGGGAGGACGACTTCAACCCTCGCGCTTCCGCATTCTCCGACGACCCGTTCCCTCGTCCGGAGCGAGGGTCCGCGCCCCCTTGACGTGCTCGATGAAGGCGCGGAGCTTGGGCAATACTTGCCGCCGCCCGGGATGGTAGAGGAAGACGCCAGGCGTGGTGACGGCGAAGCGGCCGAGGAGGGCCTCGAGCCGGCCGTCGGCAATCGGCGCCCTGGCGAGCGGTTCAGGCACCTGCGCGAGCCCCAGGCCCCGGATCGCCGCGCCGAGGAGCGTGTAGTAGTCGTGCGCGATGAGCGGTCCGGAGACCATCACCTCGACCCTCTTCTTGCCATCGACGAAGGGCCACGGCGCGAGGGACCCGTTCGAGCGTCGGATCCGCAGGCAGGCGTGATCCCGTAGGTCCTCGATCCGCTCCGGACGCTTTCGCCGGCGCAGGTACTCCGGGCTGCCCACGACGACGAACGGGAACGGAGCCGTCAACCGGACGACCACCATGTCGGGCGCGATGAACTGGCCGAGGCGGATGCCTGCGTCGAATCCACCCGCCGCCAGGTCCACCAGCTCCTCGCTCGCGGCGATCTCCAGCTCGATCTCCGGGTAGGCCTCGCAGAAGGAGAGAAGGACCGGCTCCAGGACCAGCGGCACGACTCCCCGGGGCACGGCAAGGCGCAGGAGCCCGCTGGGGCGCTGTCCCAGCTCCCGTGCGGCGGCGCTCGCGGCGACGAGCTCCTCGAACGCCGGACCGGCGCGTCCGACGAATCGCTGTCCGGCCTCGGTGAGACCGACGCTGCGCGTGGTGCGGACGAGCAGGGCTGCGCCCACGCGCGTCTCGAGGGCCCGCACGGCCTGACTCACCGCCGAGGGCGTCACGCCGAGGTCCCCCGCGGCACGCCGGAAGCTGCGATGCCGGGCGACGCTCAGGAAGGCCTCCACGCCCGTGAGCGCGCCCTGCCTGACTGCGAAGTTCTGCTTCATGGCCTGTCGCCATTAGCGCGAATGGTTCGCCGGGGGGAGGGCTCTTACATCTCCGGAGTCGAATGACCGGAGGTGTTGCAGTGACCGATGAGCTGACCACGGTGCGCGACCACTATCGCGCAACCGGATTGACCGACCGCCTGAAGGCAGCGTTACGCACCTTCGGCCCCGAGACCCAGCGGCTCACGCCGCAGCAACTGGGCGCCCTCGACCATTTCCACACCCGTGGCCTCGCGGCGACCGCCGAGCTCGCCCGACTGGCTGGAATCACCGCCGAGATGTCGGTCCTGGATGTCGGCTCCGGTGTGGGCGGCCCGGCACGCCTGCTGGCTGCGATGTACGGCTGCCAGGTCATGGGGGTCGATCTCAGCGAGCCCTTCGTGGAGGCCGCGCGGTACCTGACCGAGCGCACCGGGCAGACCGCACAGGTGTCGTTCCAGGTCGGAAGCGCGCTGGATCTACCGCTCGGGGATGCCTGCTTCGACCTCGCTCTCGTGCAGCACGTCGCCATGAACATCGCGGACCGGAAGCGCCTCTACGCCGAGATCTGGCGCGTGCTGAAGTCCGGGGGCCGCCTGGCGACCTTCGACGTCGTCTCGAACGGAAGCGAGCCCCACTATCCACTTCCCTGGGCGCGGACACCGGTGTCGAGCTTCCTGCTGACTGCGGACCAGACGCGGGACGCGATCGAATCGGCCGGCTTTCGCACCCTGGTCTGGCGGGACGACACCTCGCTCGCGAAGGAGTGGTCGTCGCAGCTGCGAGCGTCCGGGCCGCCTCCCTCGCCCAATCTCGGTCTGGTGATGGGACCGGACATCGCGCAGCTCTCGGCGAATCTGGGACGGAACTACCTCGAGGGCCGCCTCGGACTGTTGACGGCCGTCTTCGAAGCCTCGTCAAACTGAAAGGAAATCACATGTCGACGAGATCCATCTTCCAGCTTCACCTCCTCCTTGGCTACGTCGCGTGGCTCCTCTGCTTCCGCGCGTACCTGCTACCCAGGCTCAGGTCGATGGACCGGGCAGACGCGCAGCGGGCGATCGCGACCGTGCACAGCTTCCGGTTCTTCGGCCTGGTCTTCCTGATTCCCGGCGTCGTCGGGTCCCAGCTACCTGCGTCGTTCGCCACGGGCGCCGCCTGGGGCGACCTCGCAACCGGAGTGCTGGCGCTCGTGGCACTGCTCACGTTCAGGATTCGCCCGGCGTTCTGGTTCTTCGTCGTCGCCTACAACCTCGTGGGGATCGCCGACCTGGTCCTCGACTACTACCACGCGACCCGGATCGACCTGGGTTCGATCGCCGGCCAGCTCGGATCGACCTATGCGATTCCGATCCTCTACGTGCCGCTGCTGATGATCACCCACGTGGTCTCGGTCTACTGGCTCGTGCGCCCTCAGCCGAGGCCGGGCCGGACACTCGTCGAGGCCGCGGCGGCATCGTGATCCGGGTTGGGCCCTGGGGCTCAGGGTCCCTTTCCCTGCCTGGAGCAGCGAATTCCTTCAGGAACACCGTCCCTGGACTGTCTTGCCCGGGACGGTGTGCACGTTTCGCGTCGCGTCCCTACCTTGGTGGCTTTTGGGCGTCGTGCCCGCGGGGAGGAGCGCCATGACGTTGGAAACCTTTCTGCTGTGGGTCGCCATCGGAGCCATCGCGGGCTTCCTGGCCTCCATCGTGGTCGGCGGCGGTGCCGGCCTCATCGGCGACATCGTCATCGGGGTCGTCGGAGCCTTCGTGGGCGGAGTGCTCTTCCGCACCTTCCACTGGCACGCGCCGTTCGAGGGGCTCGCGGGGACGATCTTCGTCGCCTTCGTCGGTGCAGTGATCCTTCTGGGGATCCTCAGGCTCAGCCGGGCCGGGCGAGCGCGGCGCATCTGAGCGCAGGGACCACCCGGGCTCAGTGCTCGACGGGGCGACTTCCGTTGTCGGACGGGAGGCCGGATTCGATCCGTTCGAGCGCAGACTTCGCAGCGCGGGTGAAGCCGTCGTCCTGCCTGTAGAGATCGAGAAACTTCTCGAGCAGCGGCAGCGCCTCGGAAGCCCGCCCCAGGGCGTACTCGGACATCCCGGCGTGGTAGAGCGCCTGGTAGTTCTCGGGCCAGAATTCGAGCACCAGCTTCATGATCGGCGCCGCGGAGACGTCGTCGCCCATGTCAGCCACCGGGTGCCCAGCCTCGAAGACGACGGCCGCTGCCTGCGCGCGCTGAGCCTCGGGCAGCGCGACGATCAGCTTGCGTGCCGCGTCCATCTTTCCCCCGAGCGCGAGACATGCTGCGCCTGCGCCCGTTCCCTCCGGACCCGGGGGAGGCGGCTCGCGCCTCACCGCCTGGAGAGCCTCGACGGTGTTGCACCGCGGCCGGACCCGGTTGAGCCAGGCCCGTCCCGGCGGAAGACGAGGCGTGGGCCGGGGGATCGCCGCGGGTCGCGAGCCGAATGCGACCGCGACTCCGACAATGAGCAGCGCCAGCGAGGAACCGACCGCCACGGCGAGGCCGATGCGCGGTGGCTGACCCGTCCTGGGCCGGTGGAGAAGTGCGCGGGCCTGCGCCACGTCGGCGGGTCGACGGGCCGGGTCCACCTCCAGCAGCCGCGGGAGCCAGACGTTGAACGGCGCGGGCAATCCCGGCGGCAGTTGCAGCTGAAGCGAGGGACCCAGCCAGTCGGATGGGGGCCGGCCGGTGAGTGCGTGGAGCAACGTCGCTCCCAGGGCGTACAGGTCCGAAGTGCGGTCGACCGTCCCCCCGAGCTGCTCCGGCGGGATGTACCCGAAGGTCCCGACGAGCGTGGAGCCGTGGGTGCGTTCGGAGGACAGGGTGCGAACGCTGCCGAAGTCCACCAGCGCCACCGTTCCATCGGGGCGCAGGACCACGTTGGCCGGCTTGAGGTCCCGGTGCAGCACCGGCGGCGTCCGTCCATGGAGGTAGGCGAGAATGTCCAGCAGCCGCTCGGTGACCGGGAGCGCCTCGGAGACGGGCAGCGGACCGCGCGTCACTCGGGCCGCGAGGGTCTCACCGGCGATGAGCTCGAAGGCCAGATAGAGCCGCAGCGCCACGCCGTGCCCTTCCCGGAACCGACCCACGTACGCCGGGATGCCTGGATGATGCAGCGTCCGCAGCGCGTCGGCCTCGCGCTCGAAGGCGTCCAGCTCCTGGACGGACGGAACGGTGACGAACTGAAGTTCCTTGAGGGCCACCCGCTGCCCGGCGGAGTCCGAAGCGACGTAGACCCGGGCGTGCGGGCCCTGCGCGAGGATGCGCTCGATGGTGTAACCGCCGGCCCGCAGCGCCACGCCGCACTGGGGACAGCGCGATGCGGGGGTGATCTCTCCGCAGCCAGGACATCGCGCTCCTTCCGGAACAGATGCGTGGGAGGCGGTGAGCTCCATGCGGCGTACTGCGAGCATCGCACGCGGCAAGCTCGGGACGGACATCCTCCCTTCTCCGACACCGGCGCTGCGGGCGGAGACCGGCGCGGACTGCCTCAGCGCTGGGTGGTCCGGGTCGGAGCCGCGCCCCTGCGGGCCTCGTCGAGGGCGGGGACGTCCGGATCCGCCGCCTTCCATTGCGCGGCGAGGGTCGCGTACCGCTCGCGGGCCGTCTCCGGGTCGCCGGCCTTCTCTGCCGCACGCGCGGCGCCGAGAAGGGCGCGGGACAGGTTGGGGTTACGGGCGAGCGCGCCTTCGTAGGCAGCCGCCGCCTCCTTCGGCTTCCCGGCGGCGAGCGCCACGTCGCCGAGGAGGATGCGCGCGGGCGGGTCGAACGCGGGCCCCTGCGGGCCGACCCGCTCCTGGGAGTCCGCCCAGCGGCTCGCCGCCTCGATTGCTGCGCTCCATGCCGCTGGCGACTTCTCGCGGAAGGCCTTGGCCGCCGCCAGGAACGCCGTGCGCTGCCGCTCCGTGCGGTCGGCCAGGTCGGGCGGGAGCATGCGGGTCCATGGCTTCATCGCCGCGACCGTCTGCTGGAGCGCGTCCAGGTTGCGCCGGAGAGCAGGCTCGTCGCCGCTGTGCAGCGCTCCCTCGGCGAGCCCCGCCTGCATGCGAGCGCGGGCGAGGAGCCCGAACGGCGCCCGGACGTTGTTCCCACCCGTCGCAGGAGCGTGCATCGAGCACCCGAGGCTGTCTCCGGGGTCGCCTTGCTCGAGCAGGGGGCGGCTCATCGGCTCGTAGAGCTTGGCGGCCTCGGCCCAGCGCCCGGTGTCGTTGAGGAACTTCCGCGTGAGGTTCCCGTAGTCGAACCGCATGAAGACGCCGTCGTGCGCGACGAGCCGCTTCTGCATGTCGAGGAGCACGGCCTCTGCCTTCTTGAACTGGCCGAGCTCGAGGTACGAGGCGCCGAGCCAGCTGTAGGAATGGGAGTCACCGCCGCGGCGAGCCGAGGCCGCCCACGCGTCCTCGTTCGAGGCGACCGAATCCGTCCACATCCCGAGCTGGACGAAGATGTGCGAGGGCATGTGGCGGGCGTGCGGCGCTGCGGGAGCGATCTTCGCGTAGGCCCGCGCGGCCGGTAGCGCGAGGATGGCGTGGTCCGGGGTGTCGCAGGCGTGGATGAGATAGTGCGCGGCGCCGGGGTGCTTGGGCTTGCGCTGGAAGACGTCCATGGTGATGGCGGCGGCCTCCATGGTGCGACCCACGTTCGCGTAGCGGTCGCTGTTTGCGATCAGCGCCAGCGCGTGCTGGAGGGCGAGCTCGTCGTCGCCCGGGAAGGCACGGTGGTTCCGCTCGGTCTCGCGCAGCCACGCGGCGAGGCGCTCGGTCACGTCTCCGGTGCCGTAGAGGGCGCGCGCCGCGCGGAGGTGGGCGCGCTCGCGCTCTGTGAGCCCCTTCTCGTCCTTGATGGGCGCGAGCGCGGCACGCCCGCTCTCCACCTGGTCCTCGCCCCAGATGGGGTGGGAGTACGCCATCGCGTCGCCCCAGCGCGCCATCGCGCAGCCCGGGTCTGCCTTCACGGCCTGCTGGAAGGTGTCGTGCGCGCCGCCGTACTCGAAGGAGTGGAGCTGGAGCGCGCCGAGGGCGAAGAGACGCCGGCACTCGGCGTTGCCGGTCACGGGAAATTCGAGCTCTCCGTACTCCGCAGCCGGTGCCGCGGCGACGAGCAGGGCGAGAACGAGGGACGACATGGGAAGACCTCCCCGGGCGGGCCTTTGGGCAACTCGTACCATGCTCCTGGCCGCAGTTCAGCGGACGACGGTACCTCGCCGCGGCATGAGTCGTGGAGACAGAGACGGCCCGCGAAGAACGTGACAGGGGCCTGCCGCCAGGTGTGTGCCGGACGTCAAGCCGGGTGTCTTCTGGCCTTCGGGTCGCCCCCTCCGAGCGCCTCGGCCAGCGCGACGATGATGCCTTCCGGGCCGCGGAGGTAGCAGAGCAGATACATGTTCTCGTACTGCACCACCTCGCCCATGAGCTCCGCGCCGCGAGCGCGCAGGCGGGCAACGACGTCCTCGATGTCGTCGACGGCGAACATGATCCGACGGATGCCCAGCGTGTTCGCCGGCGCGTCCTTCGGCTCGGGGCTGATCACCGCCGGCTTCTGGAACCGCATCAGCTCGAGCCTGCTCTGGCCGTCAGGGGTTCGCATCATCGCGATGTCGACCCGCACGCCGTCGAGCCCGACGCAGCGGTCGACCCAGCGTCCCTCGACTGGCATCTTGCCCTCGAGCTCCAGACCGAGCTCGACGAAGAAAGCGATGGTGGCGTCCAGGTCCTCGACGACGATGCCGACGTTGTCCATCCGCTGAACGGTCATGTCCCGAGCGTAGCCCCGGGAGCTTCCGGAGCTGCTCGAAAGAGCCTCGAGGCCCCGTCGAACGGAAGCAGGCGTCCGCTACTCGACCGAGCAGCTTGCCCCGTCTCCGCCCACTCAAGAGTCGGGAGAACCAGAAAGGAACTCCTGCGCCGGGACTCTGGCGCAAGAGCTCACTTTCAATTCCTGCGTTGACCTACTCGTCGACGCCCGGAGTCGGCACCCACCGCGGCCCGTAGATCGGCATCGGCTGCCCGTACTCGTACGCGCCGAGGTCCGGAGCCTTCCCCGTGAAGTCGTCGGTGACGTTCGGGATGAAGGTGCCGGTGTCGATCGCGGGCGAGGTGATCTTCAGTCTGAGGTCGATCAGCACCGGATTCGTCACCCCGGCGGTGATCGTGCCCCAGCTGTGCAGGCGCTCGGGGTCGGAGACCTCGTTGGGCGCCTGGGCGTTCACGAAGCCCGTCCAGTCGAC
>Ga0081540_1004024_pt1 | contig 11383 bp, 8 predicted proteins | sample TabmetS2T1R1_FD_71024 | JGI IMG/M metagenome (GOLD analysis project Ga0081540, IMG submission 71024) | Tabebuia heterophylla rhizosphere microbial communities from the University of Puerto Rico - S2T1R1 | ecosystem: Host-associated > Plants > Roots > Rhizosphere ...
GGAGAGCTTGCCGGCAACGAGGCGCGCGATGGCATCGGTGCCGCCGCCGGGCGGGAACGGCACGATGAGGCGCACGTGGCGCGACGGCCATGGCTGCGCGTCCGCGCTGCGAATGACGGCAGGGGCAAGGATCGACGCGGCGGTCAGCCGTATCAGGCGGCGGCGAGTGATCATCGGCGCTCCCGCATTCTTTCCGCGAAAGCCTATGGCCGATGCCATCGCAGGGGCAACACCCGTGTGCGCGCCGACAAGGGTCGTCCGTACGAAATCTATGCGAGCACTGTCGCCGACACCCACCAGGCCGGTCGCGATGCCTTGAGGGTACGGGCCGCGACGGCTGCGGCGCGCTGCGAGTCGAACAGGGCAAAGCAGGTGGCGCCAGAGCCGGACATGCGCGAGAGCCGGCATGCCGGAAGGAGCCGCAAGGCCTGCAGCACCTCGGCAATGACCGGCTGCACCGCGATGGCCGGACGTTCGAGGTCGTTCGAGCGGTCCTGCAGGAAGCGGATGAGATCGCCGCGGCGGCGCGGAACATTCGCCGTATCGGGCGGGCGCAAATCCGCCGACGGCGCGAGCCCGAGGGCGGCGAATACGTTCTTGGTCGGCACCGACACGCCGGGGTTGACCAGGAGCGCCGGCAGGCTGGGAAGATCGAGCGGCGGCGACAGCACGTCGCCAACTCCCTGCATGATGCGGGCGCGCGCCTGCAGGCAGACCGGGATGTCGGCGCCGCTTTCGCGCGCCGCCGCGAACAGGCGCGGGTCGTCCGGCGCAAGCCCGTTGGCGCGGGCGAGCAGGCGCAGCGCCGCCGCCGCATCGGCAGAGCCGCCGCCGAGGCCGGCCGCCACCGGCAAACGCTTGTCGAGCACGAACCGTCCGCATCGGAGGTCGGGCACGCTGCCGGCCAGATGGCGCGCGGCCTTGACCACGAGATTGTCGCCGACCGCGCCGGTGGCGCCACCATGGGGGCCGCGCAGCTGCAGCTCCAGGGTATCGCCGGGAACGAGCGTCAGGCGATCGCCGGCGCGGGCGAACGCCACCAGGCTGTCGAGCTCGTGATAGCCGTCGGCGCGGCGGCCGAGGACGCGCAGGGTCAGATTGATTTTGGCCGCGGCGAACTCGGTCAGGGCCTCGCGATGCCCGCCCGGAGGCCGGGCACCCACGTCTTCAGGACTCATATCACTCCAAAGACGTGGATGGCCGGGACGAGCCCAGCCATGACCAACAACAAAATAGGCCGCGTGGCATTGCGCGGCTTAACCGCCGCCGGGCTTCTTGGCGCGGTCAGCCTGCGCCGACGGGGAGACATCATCGACGATGCCCGACTTGAGCTTCTCTTCGATCTTGGCGAGGTCATCCGGCTCGGGCTTGAGATCGCGCGCATGCGCCCACTGGAAGCGCGCCTCCAGCGTCCGCCCGACCTTGAAATAGGCATCGCCCAGGTGGTCGTTGATGGTCGGGTCTTCCGGCTTGAGCTCCACGGCACGCTCCAGATAGCGCACCGCTTCGTCGTACTTGGAAATGCGGAAATAGGCCCAGCCAAGGGAATCGACGATGTAGCCGTCGTCCGGCCGCTGATCGACCGCGCGACGGATCATGCCCATGCCTTCGTCGAGATTGATGCCCTGGTCGACCCACGAATAGCCGAGATAGTTGAGAACGTGCGGCTGGTCGGGGAACAGCTCCAGCGCCTTCTTCAGGTCGGCTTCGGCGTTCGGCCATTGCTTCGAGCGCTCGTAGCAGATGCCGCGGAAGTAGAAGATGAGCCAGTTCGGTTTCTCCGGCTTCGCGATGGTGGCGATGCCCTTGCTGTAGGTATCGGCGCATTCGGCGAACATCTTGCGCCCGCGCAGGATGTTGCCCAGCGCGACAATCGCCTCGTTGTCGTTCGGGCGCTGCGCGATCAGCCGGTCGAGATGCTGGCGCGCCTCGTCGGTGCGGTCGAGGCTGTCGAGATTGATGGCGAGCTGGATTTCCGAGTTGCGCCGGAGCGGCGAGTTCGGCGGCATCCGCTCGTAGATCTTGATGGCGAATTCCGGCTTCTTGAGCTGCTCGTAGAGATCGGCAAGCGACAGCAGCGCCAGCGGCTGCTGCGGCGTGAGATAGAGAGCGAGCTGCAGGTAGACCATGGCGAGGTCCTCGCCGCCCTGCCGCCCGAGCGACGCTCCGAGACCGTACAGCACCTCGGACGCACCGGCCTGGGGATTGGTGATCAGGGGCTGCAGCTGCTCGCCGGCCTTGAGGTCATCCATCGCCTTAGTGATCAGGGGATGGTTGGGCAGCACGCGGTCGAACGCCTCGAACACCTTCAGCCCTTCGGCCTTGCCGGCGGTGCGAGCCGTCCAGCGGCCATAGGCCTCCACGGCGCGCAGCGCGCCCGGGTCCAGCTTGTTGGCGCGCTCGAGCCGCTTGCCGGCTTCCTTCTTGTTGTTGGCAAGGTCGAGGATGAGGCCGGCGTGCAGGTCCTTGAAGATGGCGTACCAGTCGGGACCGGCGAGGCGGTCGATGGCGTCGATGCCGCCCTTGGAGTCGCCGGCGCCATACATCGTCCAGGCCGTCAGCAGGGTGGCGGTCAGATCGGCGATCGGACCGCGCACCGACTGGGCAAGCTGCGTCTTCGCCGTCTGGTATTGCTTCTGCTTGATGGCGCGCACGCCCAGCACCAGGCGGGCGATGCGATGAGTGCGGTCGACCTGGACCAGCCGCTCGGCGAGCTTCACCGCCTCATCGAGGTCACCGTCGGCGACGATGGCCAGGAAGGCGCGCTCGAGCAGCTCGTTGTTCTTGGGATCGACCTTGAGGGCAGCGCGGTAATAGGCGGCCGCCGCGCCGATGTCGCGCTGCAGTCCGGCATGCCGAGCCGCCAAGTAGTTCCCGGACAGCGAAATCCGCGCGAGCTCGTGCGAATTGGGCGTCAGCGGCACGACCATCGCGGTGGGGCCCTGGGCCGCCACAGCGGTCGGCAACAGGGAGGCGGCGGCGCACGCAAGCAGCGCTGCGCGCCGGAACGGGGACAAAAAGGTCACGGTTCGCTGGTCTCCATGGGCGGCACGGTTTCCGCGGCTCGCCCCTGCTGGTCGGGCCGGAGAATGGCCCTTTTATGCTTCGCCTGCAAGCTGTCGAGCGGTGCTACCCGCGAACGGCGGCGAAATCGCGGCGCGGGCGTTCGACACGGTGGCGAAAAGCGTCCGGACGGTCCACTTTTCGGGATCATGCTTGGCCGAACTTAGGCGCCATCCGAATCACATATTGGCATAATTGGGACCGCCGCCGCCCTCCGGAGGAACCCATACGATGTTCTGGTTGGGGTCCTTCACGTCGCATGTCTTGCAGTGGACGCAGTTCTGCGCGTTGATCACGAAGCGCGGCTTGCCGCCCTCTTCCACCCATTCGTAGACACCGGCCGGACAGTAGCGCTGCGACGGGCCGGCATAGACGTCGTGCTCGGATTCCTTCTGCAGAGCCATGTCGCGCACCAGCAGGTGCACCGGCTGGTCTTCCTCGTGATTGGTGTTCGACAGGTAAACCGAGGAAAGCTTGTCGAAGGTGAGCTTGCCGTCGGGGCGCGGATACGCAATCGGGCGACATTCGGCTGCGGGCTTCAAGGACGCGAAGTCCGGCTTGCCATGCGGCATGGTGGCGAAGGGCGACACCCGGAACAGCGTGTTCATCCACATGTCGATGCCGCCGAGGCCGATGCCCGCGATGGTGCCGAACGATGACCACAGCGGCTTGGCATTGCGCACCTTCCACAGGTCGCGCCCGATCGCCGAGGACCGCCACTCCTCCTCGTAGCCGGCAAGCTCGTCGCCGGCTCGGCCGGCGGACAGCGCCGTCGCCACGTGCTCGGCCGCCAGCATGCCGGAGAGCATGGCGTTGTGGCTGCCTTTGATGCGCGGAACGTTGAGGAACCCGGCGGTGCAGCCGATCAGCGCGCCGCCCGGGAACGACACCTTGGGCACCGACTGCCAGCCGCCCTCGCTGATCGCGCGCGCCCCGTAGGCGATGCGCTTGCCGCCCGCGAAGGTGTCGCGGACGAGCGGGTGGGTCTTGAAGCGCTGCAGCTCATCGAACGGCGACAGGTAGGGGTTCTCGTAATTCAGGTGAACCACGAAGCCGACCGACACCAGCTTGTCGTCGAAATGATAGAGGAACGAGCCGCCGCCGGTGCGGTTGTCCAGCGGCCAGCCGAAGGTGTGCTGCACCAGGCCGGCACGATGCTGGTCGGGCGCCACCTGCCACAGCTCCTTGAGGCCGATGCCGTACTTTTGCGGCTGCCGCCCTTGATCGAGCGCGAAGCGCTTGACCAGCGTCTTGGTCAGGCTGCCGCGGGCGCCTTCGGCAAGCAGCGTGTACTTGGCGCGCAGCTCCATGCCGCGCGTGAACGAGTCCTTCGGCTTGCCGTCCTTGCCGATCCCCATGTCGCCGGTGGCGACGCCGACCACCTCGCCGTTCGCGCCGTACAGCACCTCGGCGGCGGCGAAACCCGGATAGATCTCGACGCCCAGCCCTTCCGCCTTGCCGGCAAGCCAGCGGCAGACGTTTCCGAGCGACACTATGAAGTTGCCGTGGTTGCTCATCAGCGGCGGCATGATGAAGTTCGGCAGGCGCAGCGCGCCGGCGGCGCCCAGCCAGTAGAAACGGTCGTCGCGCACCGCCGTCTTGATCGGCGTGTCCTCGCTGCGCCACTCGGGCAGCAGTTGATTGAGCCCGACCGGATCGATGACGGCACCGGAGAGGATGTGCGCCCCCACCTCGGAGCCCTTCTCGACCACCACCACGCTGATATCCGGCGACAGCTGCTTGAGCCGGATGGCGGCGGTGAGACCAGCCGGTCCGGCGCCGACGATCACCACGTCGAATTCCATCGCTTCGCGGGGCGAAAGCTCTTCGTCGGCCATGTCGATCTCCTTCAAACCAGGACGCTCGGATTTTCCACGTTTGACAAAGGCCGGCAATCGGCGAGAACTGCCCGCCGCATGACACCGGACCGCGCCAAAGCCGCCCGCGAGCTCCTCGCCTTCTATGTGGAGGCGGGCGTCGAGGTGCTCGTGGCCGACGCGCCGACGAACTGGCTTGCCGATCCGTCGGCGTCGGACGCGTCCGAGCCGCAGCCGCCGCCACCGCGCGAGCAATCACTCAGCCCGCCGGCGAACGAGCGCCGTCCGCGCGAGCTGCCGTCGCTGCCGCCCAAGGATCGGCCGGGCGGGGCTGAACGGAACGCGGCTGCGGCGCCGCTCGCGCCGGACGTCGCCATCATGGCGGCGCGCGAAGCCGCAAAGAGCGCTCCAACCCTCGAGGAGCTGCGCGCGATCCTATCCACGTTCCAGGGCTGCGCGCTGAGGACCACTGCCACCCAGGTGGTCTTTGCCGACGGCAATCCGCAGGCGCGGCTGATGTTCATCGGCGAAGCGCCGGGCCGCGACGAGGATCTGGCCGGCCTCCCCTTCGTCGGCCGCTCCGGGCAGCTCCTCGATCGCATGCTGACGGCAATCGGGCGCGACCGCACGTCGGCCTATATCGCCAACATCGTGCCGTGGCGCCCGCCGGGCAACCGCAAGCCGACGCCGCAGGAAGCCGCCATCTGCCTGCCGTTCCTTCAGCGCCAGGTGGAGCTCGTCGATCCCGACGTGCTGGTCTGCCTCGGCGATTCGTCGGCGCAGACCCTGCTCGGTGCCAAGGAAGGGATCACCCGCACGCGCGGGCGCTGGTTCGACTACGACACCGGGACGCGGCGTATCCGCGCCGTCGCGACCTTCCACCCGGCCTATCTGCTGCGCACCCCGCTGTCGAAGCGGCTGGCGTGGCGCGATTTCCTCGCCATCAAGAAGGCGCTGGCACAGAGCTGATCGATCACGTGCTCACGGTTCGCTGAAATAGGCAGGGCGCCCGCCGGCGAGAAAATCCTCGCGTGGCGGCGCAAACATGTCGATCACCTCGGTGTCCTCGTGGAACCAGCCCTCGTGCTCGACGCCGCCGGGAATCACCACCACGTCGCCGGGACCGCACATGCGCCGCTCCTCGCCGAGGCGGAATTCCATGCGGCCCTTGAGCATCCACACGATCTGCTCGTGCGGGTGGGAATGCGCCTCCACGTGCAACCCCGCCGAAATGCTCCACCACACGATCATGCCCTGCTCGCCCGACACGATGCGGCGCGAGACCTTGTCGCTGATGCGCTCTTCGGGAAGCTGCGCAAATGCAGTGAAGCCGACAAACTTCGGCATGGTTCCTCCCCCGCTCCTGTGCGGCCCTCCCGCGATGTGGCGAGAAGGCAATCAAAACGTGACTTTTCCGCGACGGGCAACGCCTTTCTAAGCGGCGACAGCCCTCACCCTACGGCGAATTTCACGGCGAACAGCACGGCGAGCACCATCACGGCCGGCGAGGCCTCGGCGAATTTCCCCGCGATGATCTTTGCCAGCGCGTAGGTGATGAAGCCGAGGCCGATGCCGGTGGCGATCGAGTAGGTGAGCGGCATGGATACTGCCGCGATGACCGCCGGCGCGTATTCGGTAACGTCATCCCAATCCACCTCGGCGAGCCCGCGCGTCATGACGCAGGCTACGAACAACAGTGCCGCCGCCGACGCGTAGGCCGGGATCATGCCGGCGAGGGGCGAGAAGAACAGCGCCAGCAGGAACAGGACCGCGACCGTGACGGCGGTGAGGCCGGTGCGGCCGCCGGCGGCCACGCCGGCCGCGCTCTCGATGTAGCTGGTCGTGGTCGAAGTGCCGATGAGCGAGCCGAACATCGCCGCGAAGCTGTCGGCGATGAGCGCCTCCTTCATACGCGGCAGCCGGCCCTTCTCGTCGAGCAGCCCGGCGCGATGGGTGACGCCGATGAGCGTGCCGGCATTGTCGAACACGTCGATGAACAGGAAGCTGAACACCACGATGATGAAGGTCAGCTCGGCCGCGCGCGAGAAGTCGAGCTGCAGCAGGGTCGGCGCCAGCGACGGCGGCGTCGACACCACGCCGCCAAAGGTGGCGAGGCCGAGCGGAATGCCGATCACCGCCACCGCCAGGATGCCGATCAGCGTGCCGCCGATGAGGCGGCGGTGGTTGAGCGCGGCGATCAGCACGAAGCCCACGAGGCACAGGATCGCGGCGGGGTTTTTCAGATCGCCGAGGGTGACCAGCGTGACCGGATGCGCCACCACGATCTTGGCTTCCTCGAGCGCGATGATTCCGAGGAAGAGGCCGACACCCGCCGAGATGGCGAGCTTCATGTTCCGCGGGACGGCGTTGATCACATATTCCCGGATGCGGAACACGGAAATAAGAAAAAACAGAACGCCCGAGCAGAACACGGCGGCGAGCGCCTGCTGCCACGTATACTTGTAGGACAGCACCACCGTGAAGGCGAAGAACGCGTTGAGGCCCATGCCCGGCGCGAGCGCGATCGGGTAATTGGCATAGAGGCCCATCACCAGCGTGCTCACCGCCGCCGCGATGCAGGTCGCGACGAATACCGCGCCCTTGTCCATGCCGGCATTGCCGAGAATCTGCGGGTTGACGAAGACGATGTACACCATCGTCAGGAAGGTGGTGACGCCGGCGACGAGCTCGGTGCGCACGTCGGTGCCGTGCTCGGTCAATCGAAAATAGCGGTCGAGAAGCGGCCGGTCGGCGGCCGGTACGGTCGTCTCCGTCATCTTGTCCCCCTGTGACGCCCTTTCGGTCTACAATAGCCACGGAGGGGCGCGCCGACCATCGCCGGAACTGCTCAGGCGGCAGGCCTGGAGCCCGTACCCGCGCCCCACCCCATATCGTCTGACGGAGGCGATCGAGATGGATGTCGATCCCGTTCTCCTGGCGCGATGGCAATTCGCCTTCACCATCGCGTTCCACATCATTTTCCCAAGCTTCACGATCGGGCTCTCGGCCTATATCGCGACGCTGGAAATCCTGTGGGGCACCACCGGCCTCGACCATTACCGGCGGCTGTCGCGCTTCTGGACGCGCATCTTCGCCGTGTCGTTCGGCATGGGGGTCGTGTCGGGCATCGTGCTGTCGTACCAGCTCGGCACCAACTGGAGCCGTTTTTCGGCGATCGCCGGCAACATCATCGGCCCCCTCACCGGCTACGAGGTGCTGACGGCCTTCTTCCTCGAGGCGACGTTCCTCGGGATCATGCTGTTCGGCGCCGGACGCGTGCCGCAGGCGCTGCACATCTTCTCGGCCGTGGCGGTGGCGGTCGGCACCGCTTTGTCGGCGTTCTGGATTCTCGCCGCCAACAGCTGGATGCACACGCCCACCGGCCACGAGCTGCGCGACGGGATCGCCTATCCGGTCAGCTGGATTGCCATCATCTTCAACCCGAGCTTCATCTACCGCTTCGCCCATATGCTGAACGCGGCGTTCCTCACCACCGCCTTCGTGGTGATCGCGGTCGGCGCCCGTCACCTGCTGGCGGACCGCCACCTCGATGAGGCGCGCACCATGCTGCGCATGGGCATCGGGCTGGCGGCGGTCCTGGCGCCGCTGCAGCTCTTCCTCGGCGACCAGCACGGGCTCAACACGCTCAAGCACCAGCCGATCAAGATCGCCGCCATGGAGGCGCACTGGGACGGCTCGAAACCGGGCGACTTCCACATTTTCGCGTGGCCGGACGAGAAACGCGAGCGCAACCTGTTCGCGATTTCGATTCCGCGCGGCGCCTCGCTGGTCCTGACGCACAATCCCAGCGGCCTGTTTCCCGGTCTTACCAGCGTGCCGCCGCAGGACCGTCCGCCGGTGGTCTCGGTCTTCTTTTCCTTCCGCATCATGCTGGCGGTCGGGTTCTTCATGATCGCGGCTGCCCTCTACGGGGTGTGGTTGCTGTGGCGCGACACGCTGTTCACCACGCGCTGGTTCCTTCTCGTGGTGGCCAATACGTGGTGGGTCGGCTTCGTTGCCGTCATCGCCGGCTGGGTGGTGACCGAGAGCGGACGCCAGCCGTGGATCGTGTACGGCATCCTGCGCACCGCCGACGCCACCTCGCCGGTACCGGCCGCCAACGTCGCCGCGACGCTCGCGCTGTTCGTGCTGGTCTATGGCGTCGTGTTCTCGCTCGGCATCTACTACATCAACCGGCTGATCGCGCGCGGGCCGGAAGCCGGCGAAACCGAAGGGTTCGGGCATCGTCCGCTTGCCGCGGCCCAGGGCAACCCGGCGGAGAACTGACGATGGACCAGAGCATCGACCTGCCGCTGATCTGGGCCGGGCTCATCGGCATCGCGGTCGCCATGTACGTGATCCTCGACGGCTTCGACCTCGGCATCGGAATCCTGTTTCCGTTCACGCCGAGCGAGCGCGAGCGCGAGCAGATGATCACATCCATCGCGCCGTTCTGGGACGGCAACGAGACCTGGCTGGTGCTCGGCGGCGTGGGACTGCTCGTCGCCTTCCCCACCGCTTACGCAATCATCATGCCGGCCATGTACACGCCGGTGATCATCATGCTCCTGGCGCTGGTGTTTCGTGGCATCACCTTCGAATTCCGTGGCATCTCGCGGCGCAAGCACCGCTGGGACACCGTGTTCGCCGTCGGTTCGACCCTCGCGGCCTTCTGCCAGGGTGTGATCCTCGGCGGCCTCATCCAGGGCATCAAGGTCGAGAACAAGCAGTTCGCCGGCAGCGCCGTCGACTGGCTGACGCTGTTCGGCATCCTGTGCGGTCTCGGCGTGGTCGCCGGCTATGCCCTGCTCGGCGCCACCTGGATCGCCATGAAGACGGAAGGAACGCTGGCCGACCGCGCTCGCGCGCAGGCCAAGATCGCGCTTCTCGCCGTGCTGGCATTGATGGCCACGGTGAGCCTGTGGACGCCGCTCGCCATGCCACGCATCTTCGAGCGCTGGTTCTCGCTCCCGAACCTGCTGTTCCTGTGGCCGGTGCCGATCGTCACGCTCGCCGTAGCCTTCGCGGCATGGAAATGGCTGGAGGCCGGACGGGCCGCCCTCGCCTTCTGGGCCGCCATCGCGCTGTTCCTCCTCGGCTACACCGGGCTCGTCATCTCAACCTTCCCGTATCTAGTGCCGCCGACGCTGACCATCTGGGATACCGCCGCGGCGCCGGGATCGCAGCTGTTCGCGCTGATCGGAACCCTGTTCATGCTGCCGATCATCCTCGGCTACACGGCGCTGGTGTATTGGATCTTCCGCGGCAAGGTGCGCGAAGGCGAGACCTATCACCACTGAACCGTCAGCAAGGCGAACGGGCTGACGGTTATTGCGGCGGCGTTGCCGGCGTCTGCGGCGCTGGCGCCTGCGGCGCTTGAGGCCGGATCATGCCCCAACCAATGCGCAGGAGCGGCAGCCGGCCCTGCACGGCGCGCTCGAACGCGCGCGGCACTTCCGGCACCAGGTCGGGAAACGCAGCGCGGATGTGAGCCGGCGGCGTGCCTGCGGTATCGGTCGCCGGCCACACTGCGATTGCGCCCTTGTCGCGGATATCGGCCTCGCTGACCCATGGCGCCCGTTGCAGCGACCCGTCGATGAGCAGGCGCGGGCGCGGCCGCTGCGGCGATGCCAGCGCCACGAGGCCGCCGAGGCGGCCGTCGCCGACCACGATCGCCAACGGCCGGCCGGTGCGTCGGCTGAAACTCTCGGAAAAGAAGCGGCCCATCTCGGCGGCCGGCTCGTTCACCCGCAGTTCCACGGGCACCGCCCAGGGCACCAGGAACACCGACATGGCGGCAAGCAGCGGCGGGCCGGTCAGCAGCGCGAGCCACGTCCAGCCGACCAGCGGCTGGCGGTAGAGCCGGATCACGTCGCCGGCGAAGACGATCAAGGCGAGGCCGGAGAGCAGCAGCAGCGCGCCGTCGCCGCCCAGCGGCTCCGTCTGTCTGCGGAACGCGGCAGCCACCGCCGCGAGAACGGCGGGTGCGAGCGCGAACACGTAAACGAACAGCCGGGCGAAACGCGGCACCGGCTCACGCACCAGCTCCGGCACCGCGACGCTGCGGTTGATCGCCAACGCGCTCCCCACGATGACCATGACGGCGAGGCCGGCATGATCGCCGACCAGGTAGGCGAAGGGCTTGAGCCAATCGACCGGATGCCTGCCGCTTGACGCGCCCACCGACGACATCAGCACGTCGGCGTGCCCCTGATACAGCCAACGCAGATGCGGCGCGGCGATCAGCGGGATCAAAGGCAGGGCCAGGTAGGGATAGATGCCACGAAGGGCAGCGCGGCCCCGCTCGGTCGCGAGCGTGAACACGATCATCAGCGCCGCAAGGATGATGGCGTAATAGGTGGTGAGCAGCAGCACCCCGAGAACGACGCCGAGCGCCAGCCAGTAGCGTGGGCGAGCTTCGCCGACGGCGCGCCAGTAGAACAGAAGCGCGAGCGCCGAGAACGGCATGGCGAGCACCGCCGGGCCGAAATCCGGCGTCGGTG
>Ga0081540_1004025_pt1 | contig 11380 bp, 7 predicted proteins | sample TabmetS2T1R1_FD_71024 | JGI IMG/M metagenome (GOLD analysis project Ga0081540, IMG submission 71024) | Tabebuia heterophylla rhizosphere microbial communities from the University of Puerto Rico - S2T1R1 | ecosystem: Host-associated > Plants > Roots > Rhizosphere ...
CCGGTGCCCAGCATCAGCGGCACGCCTCCGAGCAGCGCCGCCATCGTCGTCATCATGATGGGGCGGAAGCGCAGCAGCGCCGCCTTGCGGATCGCGGCCTCGGGCTCGAGCTGCTCGTCACGCTCGGCCGTGATCGCGAAGTCGACCATCATGATGCCGTTCTTCTTCACGATGCCGATCAGAAGCACGATGCCGATCAGCGCGATCAGGCTGAAATCGAATCCGAACAGCATCAGGATGGCCAGCGCGCCGACTCCGGCAGACGGCAGCGTGGAAAGGATCGTGATCGGGTGGATGTAGCTTTCGTAGAGAATGCCGAGGATCAGGTACACCACGACAAGGGCCGCGAGGATCAGCAGCGGCACCGTGCCGAGTGACTGCTGGAACGCCTGCGCGGTGCCCTGGAAGCTCGAATTGAGCGTCGTGGGCGCGCCGAGCTCGACCATCGCCCTCTGCACCGCGTCGGTGGCCTGTCCCAGCGCCACGCCCTGAGCGAGGTTGAAGCTGATCGTGATCGCCGGAAACTGGCCCTGATGGCTGATCGACAATGGCCGCACCGGCACGCTGGTCCAGGTGGCAAAGGTCGACAGCGGCACCTGCTCGCCGGTGGTGGGCGATTTCACGTAGATCTTGTCCAGCGTGTCGAGACTGCCCTGCAGTTCCGGCAGCACCTCGAGCACCACCTTGTAGGTGTTGAGCTGGGTAAAATACTGCGTCACCTGGCGCTGGCCGAACGCATCATAGAGCGTGTCGTCGATCAGTTGCGGCTGGATGCCGTAGCGCGAGGCGGTGTCGCGATTGATCTTCAGCTCCAGCGTGGTGCCGTTGGTCTGCTGGTCGGTGGCGACGTCGCGCAGCTCCGGCAAAGTCTGCATCTTCGCCAGGATCTTCGGCGCCCATTGGTTCAGCTCGGCGAGGTCGGCATCCTGCAGCGTGAACTCGAACTGGGTTCGCGTCGGCCGGCCGCCAAGCCGTACATCCTGCGCCGCCTGCATATAGAGACGGGCACCTTCGACCTTCTCCAATTGCGGACGGAGGCGGGCAATGATCTGCTGCGCATTGGCCTTGCGCTCGTCGCGCGGCTTCAAGGTGATGTACAGACTGCCGTTGTTGCCGGCGCGGCCGCTGCCGCCGATCGCCATCGCGACCGAGGCGACATCCGGATCGGCCTGCACGATCTTGCCGAGTTCCTCCTGATGCCGCTTCATGTCGGCAAACGAGATGTCCTGGCTGGCTTCCGAGGTGGCCGTGATCAGGCCGTTATCCTGCTGCGGAAAGAAGCCTTTCGGGATAATGACAAAGAGGTAGACCGACAGTCCCAGGGTAGCGAAGAAGATCATCAGTGTCGTGAGCTTCCAGCGCAGTGCGAGGTCAAGGCCGCGCTCGTAGACGCGCAGCATCGCATCGAAGGCGCGTTCGCTCCACTGGTAGAATCGGCCATGTCTGGTTTCGCTGTGCGCGCGCAGGAAGCGCGATGCCATCATCGGCGTCAACGTCAGCGACACGATCATCGAGACAAAGATGGTCATCGCCAGCGTCACGGCGAATTCGCGGAACAGCCGCCCGATGATGCCGCCCATCAGCAGCAACGGGATCAGCACGGCGACCAGCGAGATACTGATCGACACGATGGTGAAGCCGATCTCGCTGGCGCCCTTGAAGGCGGCGGCGAGCGGCTTTTCGCCTTCCTCGATATAGCGCGTGATGTTTTCCAGCATCACGATGGCGTCGTCGACCACGAAACCAACCGCAATGGTGAGCGCCATCAGCGAGAGATTATCGAGCGTGTAACCGAATACCCACATCAACGCGCAGGCGCCGAGCAGCGCCAGCGGCACCGTGATGGTCGGGATCACGGTGGCCCAGAAGCTGCGCAGGAAGATGAAGATCACCATGACGACCAGCGCAATGGTCAGGAGCAGGGTGAATTGCACGTCCTCCACCGCGGCGCGGATGGTCTGGGTGCGGTCGCTGATCACCTCGATCTTGATCGCCGGCGGGATGGCGGCGACCAGCCGCGGCAGCGTCGCCTTGATCTTGTCGACGGTCTCGATGACGTTGGCGCCGGGCTGCTTGAATATCACCAGGAACACGCCGCGCTTGCCGTTGGCCCAGGCCGCCTGCTTGGCGTCTTCCGGGCCGGTGACGGCCTGGCCGATATCGCGGATCCGCAACGGCCCGCCGTTGCGGTAGGCGACGACGACGTCGTTCCAGTCCTTCGATTCCGGCAACTGGTCGTTGGCGTAGATGGTATACGCGCGGCGCTCGCCGTCGATATTGCCCTTCGGGCTGTCGACGGTCGTGATCGCGATCTGGCTGCGCACGTCCTCCAGCGACAGGCCCTTGGCGACGAGCTTCGCCGGGTCGATCTGAATGCGGATAGCCGGCTTCTGCTGGCCGCCGATGATGACCTGGGCGACGCCGGAAATCTGGCTGATCTGCTGCGCGAGCTGGGCGTCGACCGCGTCGCTCACGGTCGTCAGCGGCAGCGTGTCCGAGGTCGCCGACAAAAGCAGGATCGGCGAGTCCGCCGGGTTGACTTTGCGGTAGGTCGGCGGCGAGGGAAGATTCTTCGGGAGTTGGCCGCTGGCGGCATTGATCGCGGCCTGCACGTCGTTGGCGGCGGCGTCGATCGGCCGGTTCAGGTCGAACTGGATGGTGATCGCCGCCGTGCCGAGATAGCTGGTCGAGGTCATCTGCGCAACGCCGGGAATCTGCGCGAGCTGACGCTCCAGCGGCTGCGCCACCGATGACGCCATGGTTTCCGGGCTGCCGCCGGGCAGCGAGGCGGAGACCTGAATGGTCGGAAAATCGACTTGCGGCAGGGGCGCGACCGGCAGCAGCGGATAGGCGACGAGGCCGACGAACAGGATGCCGGCCATCATCAGCGAGGTGCCGATCGGGTACCGGATGAACGGCGCGGAGATTCCCTCGCTCATTCGTTGGTCGCCTTGGCTTGAGCCTGATCCGTACTGGCAACTGCGATGGTCACCAGCGTGCCCGGCTGAACCTTGAACTGGCCCGCCGTGATCACCTGATCCCCGGGCGACAGCCCTTCATCGACCACGGAACGGCCGTCGATCGAGCGCGTCACCTTGATCTTGCGAAGCTCAGCCTTGTTCTCCTTGTTGACCGTATAGGCGTAAAGTCCATTGGGGCCGTGCTGAACAGCGTCGTCGGGAACGATAGTCGCGTCCTTCAGCGTCGCAATCAGCAGGCGGGTGGAGACCGACTGGCCCGGCCACAGCGCATGGTCCTTGTTGTCGAACACGGCCTTGAGCCTGACGGTGCCGCTCGACGTGTCGACCTGGTTATTGATCAGCGCAAGCGTGCCGGTGGAAAGCACGCGCCTGCCGTCGGTGGAGAGCGCGATGGTTTTGGGAGACCCAGCGGCCAGCGCGGCCTGGATCGCCGGCAACTGGTCTTCCGGCGCGGTGAAGATCACGGCGATCGGCTCGATCTGGGCGATGGTTACGATGCCGGTCTGCGTTGCGGCGTTGACGATATTGCCGACATCGACCTGGCGAAGGCCGACGACACCAGAGATCGGCGCCTTGACCGTGGCGTAATCGAGCTGGGTCTGCGCGTTCTCGATCATCGCGGTGTCGGCCTGAATCTGCGCCGTCAATTGTGCGACGGTGGAGCGCTGCGTATCGGTCTGTTGCCGGGTCGCGAATTCGCCGAGCTTGGTAAAGCGCTGCAGGTCGAGGCTGGCGTTGGCAAGGTTGGCCTCGTCCTGGGCCTTCTTGGCCTTCGCCTGATCTAGGGCAGCCTGGAACGGCCGCGGATCGATCTCGACCAGCGTATCGCCTTCCTTGACGAACTGGCCTTCCTTAAACGCGATCCGGTTGATCTGACCGTCGACGCGGGTGCGGACGACGACGGTATTGAAGCCTTGTACGGTGCCAAGCCCGGTCAAATAGACCGGGAAATCCGCTTTTTCGACCGAGGTCGTTCGCACCGGGACTGCGGCGCGGGCAGGCGCGCTCTTCTGGATTTCAGCTTTTTCCCGATGATCCTCGCCCTGGAAGCGCTGCCAGCCCAGATACCCCAGCGCAGCGATGGCCACGATCAGTAATGCCCAACGGATGGTGCGCGCCCTCGACATGCTTGCTCACGAATTGAAGTAATTCCCCAAGACCCTCGATATAACGTCCGCGCTCTCGTCGTGTACAAACACTAAGGCTTGAGAATCCTAAACAATTGGAAAGGTTTGGCGCCGCGGTGGGCACGCATCGGCGCCAGGGCCATGGTGCGCGATCGCCGGCGTGACTTTTCGAGGAGGGTTGAACGCGGGATCGATGTCGTCCATATCGCGCGCGTCGAGCGACAAGCGATCGGAGGATGCAGGATGGACGAACTGAACGGACGCATGATGGCGTGCCAGATTCTGATCACGGGACTGATTGCGCGCGTCGCGAACGATTCGCCCGATCCCTTGCGATTCCTCACCGACTTTCGCGACGAGATCAAAGCTGTCGTGAAGGGAGTCAACATTGCCGGCATGGACAACACCGAGCGCGTCCGTCAGGTCGCGCAATCGACCGTCGATGAATTGTTCTCGCTGATGAAGCCCCCGAGCAGTGACGAATAGCGTGAAAACGAAAATGCAACTTATGCCTGATTTTACGGGGTTTCTTGCATCTCTTTAGAACGATTATTAGAACGCTTACAAAGTATTCTTAGAACCGTTTCAAACTACAAATTAGAATCGTTGTGAACTGGATGGATTCAACCGCAGTGTTGCCCCAATCACATTGACCCGAATTTCTTCGCTCGATAGCACCGCAATGGGACGGATTGTCGCGCGACGAAGATGCGCACGAGCCGAAATTCATTCAGGGGCGCATCATGAGCAAAGTAAAGGCACCGAAATCGCTACGTTTCGAGGTGGCGGTCGACTCGGTCGGCCAGGTTATTGAAAACAATTCCGGCAAGACGGTTTCGGCGGTCGCAGGTCTGATCGCCGTTGCATCTTTCTCCGGCGCCGAAGCGCAGCAACCTAACCTCCCGCCGGTGACGGTCGATGCCCCGGTCGCTCGCCCGCGTCCTGCTGCGTCAAAACCTTCGCCGGATCAGGTCCGCGCCCGGACTGCGCTGCGCCGTGCCGCGCGCCGCACGCAGCCGGCGCAGGTCGCCGCCGTGCCGTTCCCCAATGCGGGTGGACTGCCTGCGGATCGCGATCCCTACGCAAACCCGGCAGCGCCCTATATGGCCAACCGGGTGCAGGCGTCAGGCAAATTTCCCGAACCGATCCTCAACACGCCGAGATCAATCACGGTGCTGACAAAGGATGTCCTAAGGGATCAGAACTCGACCACCCTGAAGTCGGCCGTGCTGAACACAGCCGGCGTGACGCTCGGGACCGGCGAGGGCGGCAATGCCTTCGGCGACCGCTTCTTCATCCGCGGTTTCGATGCCCGCAACGACGTCTTCCTCGACGGCATCCGCGATGCCGGCGTCAGCGTCCGCGAGAACTTCTTCACCGAGCAGATCGAGATCTTCCGCGGTCCCGGCTCGTCCTTTGCCGGCCGCGGCGTAACAGGCGGCGCGATCAACATCGTCACCAAGCAGGCGACGACCCAGAACAGTTTCTACAACATGGACACCACGTTCGGCACCGACCACACCAAGCGGGTCGTGCTCGACGTCAACCAGGTGATCAGCCCGACGCTGGCGATTCGCGCGGGTGGGTTGTTCCAGGACGCCGGCGTCGCCGGCCGCGACTACATCAAGGACGACCGCGATGGCGGCTTCGTTGCGGCTAAATGGACCCCGCTCGATACCGTGAAGCTTTACGCGAACTACATTCACACCAATCTGCACGGACTGCCTGATTTTGGTGTGCCGTACTACCGGCCTGGCTCGCCAAATCCGGGTCCGGGAAATTTCTACCGCACCACGGCAGGTGGCCCGTATCCTGATTTCGGCGTCAGCCGCAACAATTTCTACGGCCTCGTCAACCGTGACTATTACAGCATCAAGCAGGACATCGGAACGGTCGGTGGTGAGGTCTCGATTACCCCGGATCTGACGCTGAGCAACAAGACCAGGCTTCAGCGTTCGGTTCTCGACTATATCGGGACGCTTCCGGAAGCCCCGGTCGACAACGGCAAGACCCTTAGCCTCAACCCGCAGAGTCGCTATCAGGTCACCGAGAACATCGCCAACCAGACCGAGGCGGTCTACAAATCCTACATTGGCGGCTGGAAGAATACGACGACGGGCGGCGTCGAATACTCGCGCGAGATCGCCAGCATCGACAAATATGCAGGCCTCAGTTCCGAAGCGCTGCCGGGCGGAACTACCGGCGGTAACATCGTCGGAGCCAGCATCTACTATCCGCAATTCACCTTTGCGAACGTCGGCGGCAATCCGCAGTTGGCCGGCCTGCCGACCAAGATCGCCATCGACACCACCAGCGCGTATGTCATCAACACTTCCAATTATAACGACTTCGTCATCCTCAATGGCGGCATTCGCTATGATGACTACAACATCAAGGCCAGCGGCTTCGGCACCCAGAACAATCGGCCCAATGTTTTCAATTCGCAGGAACAGCAGCATGGCATGCCGAACTTCAATCTCGGCCTGACGCTGAAGCCGCTGCCCATTGGCAGCGTCTATGCGGCCTATGCGACCTCCTCGAATCCAGTGGGTGCCGAGTTCGACGGCACGGCCGCGCAATATGGCGGTCTGGCGCCTTCGCTGAACGGAAATCCCAACCAGATCTTCGGGCCTGAGAAGAACAAGGCGATCGAAATCGGCACCAAATGGGAGCTGTTCGACCGGCGCCTGCTGTTGACCGCGGCGTTATTCCAGACCGAGAAGGAAAACGCCCGTGAATCGCAGAACGTCAACAGCGTTGCGGCCGCGAACGCGATCCCGGGCTGCTCGTATAATCTGGCTCCGGGGTCGGGCAACGTGTCCTGTATCACCGCGGGCGCGGCCTATCGCATCCGGGGCATCGACCTCGGCGTCGGCGGCAAGATCACCGACAAGTGGAGCGTGTTCGGCGGCCTGGTGCTGATGCAGTCCGAGGTGACCAAATCGCTGGTTCCGTCGCCGCAGCCGCTGCTGTTCCCGACCAATGTCGGGTTGAAGCTGGCGAACGTCGCGCATCAATCGTTCAGCCTGTTGAGCAAGTATCAGCTGACGGACGTCTGGGAGATCGGTGCTCAGGCCGTGTATCGGTCCGAGATGTTCGGCGGCACGTTCCTCGCCGCCAACCAGGGCACGTCGATCCCGAGCTTCTGGCGCTTCGATACCTTCGTGGAAGCCAAGATCGACAAGAACTGGACGGCAAAACTGTTCGTCGCCAACATCACCAACAAGCTCTACTACGATGCGCTCTATCAGAGCGCGACGCCGTTCGTGTTCGTCGCGCCGGGCCGCAGCGTGAGCATGGTGATCTCGGCACGGTTCTAGAGCTATTCCAGGGATGCAGGTGGCATGCTGATTTGCATCCCTGAGGTACTGAGCAAGGCCGATGTGGCGGATTTCCGCCGCATCATGGATACCTCCGCCTGGGAGGACGGCCGCTCCACGGCCGGCGCGCAATCCGCGCTGGTGAAGAAGAACGAGCAGCTTCCGCCGGACAGCGAGGTCGCGCGCACGCTCGGCAATCGCGTGCTTTCGGCGCTGACCGCCAGTCCGAGATTCATCTCGGCGGCGATCCCGCTGCAGATCTTTCCGCCGCTATTTAATCGCTACGTGGCCTCCGGCGGGCACCATTTCGGCCTCCATGTCGACAACGCGGTGAGGGGAGATCGCCTCACGGGCTTGCGGATCCGGACCGACCTTTCGGTAACGCTGTTCCTGTCGGAACCGGACGAATACGACGGCGGCGAACTGGTGGTGGAGGACCTCTATGGCTCACATGAAATCAAGCTCGCGGCCGGGGACCTCGTGCTTTATCCTGCGTCTAGTTTGCATCTGGTCACGCCCGTCACACGAGGTATGCGGGTGGCATCTTTTTTCTGGCTCCAGAGCATGGTACGGGATGACCACGCCCGCAGCCTGATCTTCGATCTCGATACCTCGATCCAGGCCCTGGTGGAGCGGCTGGGGCGAGACGACCCTGAAACGGTCAAATTGACCGGCATCTATCACAACCTGATCCGCTACTGGGCCGAAGTATGAAGAACATGTCTCTTTCTCGCGCGATGACATTTGCGGTGATCTCCGCGCTGGCGATGCTGTCGCTGGCGGCGCCGTCGTTGGCCCAGCAGAATACCACCCCTGCATCGCCGTCCGCGCCTTTGGCCCAGCAGGCGCCCGCTGTGTCGCAGCCGCCAGCCGCGCTGCCCCAGCCGGCAGCAGCGGCTGCGCCGTCCGCGCCTTCGGATGCCGCCGCCGCGCCGGCGGAGCGCGAAGCCAAATTGCTGAAGGCCGCCACCGCCGAGCTCAAGGAATTGTCGCCGTGGACGATGTTCAAATCGGCCGACGTGGTGGTCAAGGCGGTCATGATCGGCCTTGCCTTTGCGTCGCTGGTGACCTGGACCATCTTCATCGCCAAGATGATCGAACTGACGGTGGTTCAGCGCAAGGTGCGCTCGGCGCTGTTCAAGATTGCCGACGCGCGGTCGCTGGCGGAAGCGCAGTTCGCGCTGGGCGCCAAGGGCAGCGTGCTGGCGTCCTTCCTTGCCGCAGCGATGCGCGAGGCGCGGCTGTCGGCCGGGATTTCCAGTGACGCAGGCATCAAGGAACGTGCCGCCTCGAGCTTTGCTGAAATCGTGCGCGCCGAGGCGCGTCGGGTCCGGCTCGGCATGGGCCTCTTGGCAACCATCGGCGCGACGTCGCCCTTCGTCGGACTGTTCGGCACGGTCTGGGGCATCATGAACAGCTTCATCGGCATTTCGAAATCGCAGACCACGAACCTTGCCGTGGTGGCGCCCGGCATCGCCGAAGCGCTGCTCGCCACCGCGATCGGTCTGGTCGCCGCGATCCCCGCCGTCATCATCTACAATCACTTTGCGCGCGTGACCAAGGGCTACATGGAGCTGGTCAGCCGCGCGTCCGGCGCCGCGGGGCGGCTGTTGTCGCGCGATCTCGACCGCACCCATGTCAATGTCAGCGGCGGGCAGCGCGCCCGCGGAGCAGCGGAGTAGGCGATGGGTGCATCGATCGCAGACACCGACGTCGATGACGACAGCGATTTCGCTGAATCGCACGAGATCAACGTCACGCCGTTCATCGATGTCATTCTCGTCCTCCTGATCATCTTCATGGTCGCGGCGCCGCTCTCGACCGTCGACCTGCCGATCGATCTGCCGACATCGACCGCAACCCCACAGAAGAAGCCCGACAAGCCGACTTATGTGAGCATCAAGCCGGATCTCTCGGTCGCGATCGGGGAGAACATGGTCAAGCGCGTCGACCTGGTGCGCTCGCTCGATGCGATGCCGGACAGCAGCAAGGAGCGCCATGTCTTCCTGCGCGCCGACCGCGCGGTGCCCTACGGCGAATTGATGGACGTGCTCGAAATCCTGCGCGCCGGCGGATACTCGAAGATCAAGCTGGTGGCGCTCGAAGGCGTGCCAGAAGGAGCGGCGTCGCAGACGGCGGCGCCGGCAAAGCCTTGACCGGTCTCGACGACCAAAAACCCTCGCGGCGGCTCTGGATTACAGCCGCGGTGATCGCGCTGGCGCTCCACGTCGGCGGCGCGGCGCTGGCGATTGTGCATTTGCAGACCGAAGAAGCCGATGACGCCCTCGGCGCGACGGCGATCGAGATCGGGCTCGAAATGGCCGCTGTGCGCCGCGAGGTCACCGACCTGCCGCCGGGGCCGGACACCGATGCTTCCGCGGCCTCGCCGCAACTCGCCGAGCAGAAGGCGGAGGTGAAGGAAACCGATCTGCCGCAGGACAAGCCGAACGAGCCGGAAGAGGCCGACCGGGTGGTGACGGAGAACGAGTCCAAGAAGCCAAAGGACGACGATCCGAAGATCGCGGCGGTGCAGACGCAGGCCTCCACCGAGTCGGTCGCCGCCGAAGCCACCGCGACGCCGAGCTCCGAGGAAATGCCGGAAGGACAGCGCTCGGTCGCGCCGGTGATCGGCACCGGCGAGAGCGCACGACGTGCGCGCGCGACCTGGCAGAAGGAACTGGTCGCACATCTCGACAAGCACAAGCGCTACCCGAAGGAGCGGCAGCAAAAATCCGCCGAGATCCAGATTCGGTTCACGCTCGACCGCATGGGCCACGTGCTCTCGACCGACATCGAAAAGGGCTCGGGCGATACGGCCTTCGACGAGGCAGCGCTTGCGATGGTGCGGCGTTCCGATCCGGTGCCGATGCCACCGCCGTTGGTCGCGGACGAAGGTCTGACTTTCACCCTGCCGGTGATCTTCCGCGTCAAGAACAAGAGCTGACGTCCTGAGAGCTGTAGCCCGGATGAGCGAAGCGACATCCGGGGGCGGTGCCAGCCAAATAGAATAGCCGTTGTTCGTCACCACCGTTCCCGGGGTCGCTTCGCTCGCCCGGGCTACGGGGCTTTCTTCTTCCTAGATCGGATAATGCTGGGGTCCCGTCTCGATCGTGATCCAGCGCAGCTCGGTGAACTCGGCGATCCCGGCCTTGCCGCCGAAGCGGCCATAGCCTGACGCCTTGACGCCGCCGAACGGCATTTGCGCCTCGTCGTGAACAGTGGGGCCGTTGACATGGCAGATGCCGGAATCGATGCGCTTGGCGACCTCCAGCGCGCGGGGTATGTCGCGGCCGAACACGGCGGCTGACAGCCCGTATTCAGTGTCATTGGCGACACGCACGGCTTCGTCCGCGCCGTTGACGCGCACGACGCAGACTACCGGCCCGAACGACTCCTCGCCATAGATGCGCATCGACGAGTTGACGCCGTCGATGACAGTTGCCGACATCAGCGTGCCCTCGCTGCGGCCGCCGGCAACCACCTTGGCGCCCTTGCTGACGGCGTCGTTGATCAGGGCCTGGATGCGGGCCGCGGCATCGGTGCCGATCAGGGACCCCAGCGGCGCATTGCCCTTGCGGGGATCACCGGCGACCAGCGATCCGGCCTTGGCCGCGAGTTTGGTCACGAAGGCGTCGGCGATCTTCTCATCGACGACGAGGCGCTCGGTCGACATGCAGATCTGGCCCTGGTTCATGAATGCGCCGAACGCCGCGGCGGCAACGGCTGCGTCGATATCGGCATCGTCGAGCACGATCATTGGCGCCTTGCCGCCGAGTTCGAGCAATGCGGGCTTCAGATATTTGGCCGCGACCTGCGCGATGATGCGGCCGACGCGGGTCGAGCCGGTGAAGTTGACCCGGCGCACGGCGGGATGGCCGATCAGCATTTCGATCAGGGCAGGGGCATCCTCCGGCGCATTGGTGATGACGTTGAGCACGCCAGGTGGCAGGCC
>Ga0081540_1004026_pt1 | contig 11377 bp, 8 predicted proteins | sample TabmetS2T1R1_FD_71024 | JGI IMG/M metagenome (GOLD analysis project Ga0081540, IMG submission 71024) | Tabebuia heterophylla rhizosphere microbial communities from the University of Puerto Rico - S2T1R1 | ecosystem: Host-associated > Plants > Roots > Rhizosphere ...
CGTCGGCCAGGACCGGCGGGCACAGCCCAAAGGAGCACGGCCATGACCGTCACCCGCCGCACAACCACAACCGTCATCGCCGCAGTCGCCGCAGTGGCACTTGCCGTGCCCGATCACGCGTCGGCCCGCCGTACCCCGCCCGACGGGCCAGCACGCCCATCCGCATCCGCCCAACCCTCAGACTCCGGCCGCATCCCCGCCTCCGGCGGCCGCACCGACGAACAGTTCTGGGGTCAAGCCACCTGGCTGAACCCGCTGAGCGGACTGAACCTCGACCGGTCCTCCGTGGGAGGCTGACCGACCGACCACGGGACCCCAACGGCTCGGCTTAGGTCTTCCGACCGCCAAGGTCGTCGCGCGTTCTTACTGGAGCAGTCGCGGTTTACGGTCGACGTGCGCGCGCGCGTCGAACGCCAGCGTGGAGTGATCGTTGAGCCGGCGTTGATCGGTCCGGCCGAGCGTTCGGTGCATGACCTGCAGCCGCCTCACCGCCCCTCCATTGACCGAGCTCGATAGGTCTCCGCCGCCGGATGGGCAAACCGTCGCAATAAGGCCGACTCGGTCCACGCCCTGGGCAGTTCCGACGGGAAGCATCCCGGGGTTCGCCGGCGCAGGTTGATTGCGGGTGTCGCCATGGTCTGTCCGAAGCACGAATAAGGCGGAGCTAGGTATTTGCACCACGCATTTATGGCCGACGTCCGATATGCGGCAACCGCCCATCGCTGAACTCTCTGGATGAACGAAATCCTCCAAATAGTCAGTCATACGGAGAAATGCCATGAACGCACCGCACACATTGCTCGCCGCGGCGCTCGTCGCCGCCGCGCTGTCCGTCCCTGGATACGCGTTGGCTCGACCGGCCCCGCTCGACGACCCAGTAGACACACCCGCATCCGTGCACATTCCCGCAGCCGGTGGCCGCACCGACCAGCAGTTCTGGGGCCAAGCCACCTGGTTGGACCCGTTAAGCGGACTCAACCTCGACCGGACATCCGCTACACGCTGACAGCCGCCGAAATCACCCGGCACCAGGAAAAGGACCAGCAGATGTGCGCCCAGCAGACCGCCACCGACATACCACGTGCTGCCTTGAATATCGCTGAGCTTGCCGAGCAGTACACCGGCCTGCTGCGCGGTATCGGCTGCCAATACCGCCTCACTCGGGAAGAACAGGAAGACGCGGCACAATCCACTTGGTTAGCATTGTGTCAAAACGCCGATCAGATCCGCGACCCACAATGTATCCCGGGCTGGCTGGCCACCACGATGCGCCGATTCTCCGCCGCGGCCATCCGCCGGCGACGCCGCGAATCCCCCGCCTCGGAATCGATAGATGCCTTCGCCGCAGCCGACCGGGCGCCAGAGCTGGCCGACATAGTGGCCTTCAAACACGCCACGCTCAGGTTGCGCCAAGCCATCACCCAACTACCCGAGCGGGAAAGGCGCCTCATTCAGCTGCAATTCGGCCCAACCAAACCCGGATATGCGCAGATTAGCCGCACCATGCAAATGCCGGTCGGAAGCATAGGCCCAGTCCGCGGCCGCGCCCTCCGGCGACTACGAACCCTCCTCCACGACCTCGAATAACCACTCCACGACGCAGCCTGCCACAGGTCCGAGCTGCGCGGGGCGAGGTTGACTTCTTCTTTCGCTCGAATCACCGATAGACGGACAGCTTCCTACATGGGAGGCGTTCGCGATGCCGATGCCGCCGCGAATGGAAAAGCAAGATAACAAGGGCGTTCTGCTGATTCGACGTCGTGCGATCCGCTGGTGGTTGGTGGGCTGGTGTCGGTTTGGGGTGTGGATTTGTGGTTGTGTTGCGGCGGTGGGTGGTGGGTTGGGTGGGGTGGTCGGTGCGTGGTTGTGGTGTGTATGTGGGTTGATTGTGAGCGGCCGGTGTTTGTGGTCGGTCAGGTCGATTGGCTTGACGGTGGTTATTAAACGTGCCGTTGAGCGCGTCGTTGTGTTTAGTAGAACGATTCCCCGCGGCGGTTTCGCGGTATTAATGCCATATTCAGTTTTTTGGTTGCACGGCGCGATGGACAATATCCTGGGGTGCACCCCTACTTGGGCGGGCGCAGGCGGTGTCCGGAGGGAATTGGGACGGGCGATGAGTGAGTTGGCGTCCGGTACCAGGCTGGCCGGCTACCGGCTGGAGCGGCTCATTGGTACGGGCGGCATGGGGTCGGTGTACCTGGCTACCGAGTTGGCGTTGGACCGCCGGGTCGCGGTGAAGGTGATCCGTCCCGAGCTTGCCGGCGACGCCCGATTCCGGCGCAGGTTTCTGGCCGAATGCAAGCTCATTGCCCAGTTGGAGCATCCGGCGATCGTGTCGGTGTATTCCGCCGGGGAGAGCGAGGGCAGGCTGTTCATCGCGATGCGGTATCTGGCCGGGGGAAGTCTGGATGAGCGGTTGCGCCGGGACGGCCGGCCCTCGCCGGCGGAGACGATCGCGATGCTGTCTCCGGTCGCTGACGCACTTGACGTTGCCCACGCCGCCGGGGTGGTCCACCGCGACGTCAAGCCGGGCAACATCCTGTTGGAGGGGTTCGGCGCGTTTCTGTGTGACTTTGGGTTGGCTCGGCGGGCCGAGTCGGCCAGCGGATTCAGCCGGGAGGACGGGCTGACGGTCTCCGGGACGCTCGGCTACGTCGCCCCGGAGCAGCTTGAGGGCGACACCGTCGACGGTCGCACCGACCAATACGCGTTGGCCTGTGTGTTGTTCGAATGTCTTGCTGGTCGACAGCCGTTCCCGCGGGACGTCGAGCTGGCAGTCGTCTACGCGCACTTGTCGGAGCCGCCACCCAGCCTCAGCGGACTCAACCCGGCGCTTCCGCCTGCTGTGGATCGGGTGATCGAGCGCGGGCTGGCGAAGCGACGCGAGGATCGCTTCACCAGCTGCGCCGAGCTGGTGGAGACGGTGGATGCGGCGCTGCAGCTGACCTGGACCGACCGGGCGGCACCGCCGCCGTTGGTCACCGTCTCCGGAGCGATCGATTCGCCCTACCGGGGCTTGAACGCGTTCGATGAACGAGACGCCGCGTTCTTCTTCGGCCGCGAAGCCGCCACCACCGCGTTGCTGGAACGACTGTCACGAAAGCTGGACGGTTCGGGTCTGCTGGTGGTGTCGGGGGTGTCGGGCGCGGGCAAGTCGTCCCTGCTGCGCGCTGGGGTGCTGCCCCGGTTGCGAAGCGCAGGGCTCGCGGCCGCACCGGAGTCGGCGGCCTGGCCGTGCCTGATGTTCACCCCCGGCCACGCTCCGCTAGACGAACTAGCCGTGCGGGTGGCGTCCCTGGCGGGGGTGGACGCCGCCGCGGTACGACGCACACTGGTTGCCGACCCCGCCGGGTTTGCCCTCACCGCACGTCAGGCCGCCCTCGCGCAGGATGCTGCGTCGACGCCGGACGGGCAGGCCGCGGGAATCCGGGTCCAACATCGGCTGCTGCTGGTCGTCGATCAGTTCGAGCAGCTGTTTACCCAATGCCCCGACGAGGATCAACGACGAGCATTCCTCACCGCCTTGCACGCCGCCGCCACCGCCACCCACGGACAAGAACAACCCGCGGCTCTCGTCGTGCTGGGGGTGCGCGCCGACTTCGAAGCCCGCTGCGCCGACTACCCACAGCTGGCCGACGCGATCCAAGACCGCTACCTGGTCACGGCGATGACCGACCGGCAGATACGAATGGCCATCACCGAACCGGCCAAACAGGCAGGCTCCCACGTCGAAGACGACCTCGTCGAGATCTTGCTGCGCGAGATCACCACTTCCCACCCCAACCTACCTTCCGCGACCACAGCACGCGGCACGGTAACCGGTGCGGGAGTACTGCCGCTGCTGTCCCACGCACTCGACCAGGCCTGGCGACACCGCGCCGCCGACACCCTCACCGCAGCCGACTACGAACGCACCGGCGGCATCGAAGCAGCCGTCGCCGGCAGCGCCCAACGCGTCTACGACCGACTCACCCCGGCGCAGCAAGCCGCCACCCGACAAGTATTCATCCGATTGATCACCACCAGCCCCGACGGAATCGACACCGCCGACCGTGTCTCACGCACCGACCTCACCGCAGGAAAGCGGCCAGCCGAGGTGCAGGACGTCGAGGCCGCGCTGGAGGCGTTCGCGGCCGAGCGACTGCTCGTCCTCGCCGCCGACACCGTCGAACTCAGCCACGAAGTGCTGCTAACCGCATGGCCGCTGCTGCGCGACACCTGGCTAGCCGAAACACACGCCGACCGGATCGTCCGCACCCGGCTTCACAACGCCGCAACCGAATGGACCCGGGACGCCCACGACCCGTCCTACCTCTACAGCGGCCACCTACTCGACGCCGCCACCGACACAGCCGCCCGAGCCGACGCAGACCCCGCCCGCTACCCACCCCTCAACGACAACGAACGCGACTTCCTCCACACAAGCGACCTCGCCCACCGCAAACGGGCACGCCGACGCCGCACCTTCACCGCAGCCCTCATCGCCCTCGTCGTATGCTTCGCCGCCGCCGCAGCCTGGGCCCTACAAGCCAGCCACAACGCCGCACAACAAAGCGACGTCGCGACCGAACAACGTGACGTCGCGGTCGCCGGTCAGCTCATCGCACAGAGCGAAGCCGTCGGCGACGCTGACCCCACCATCGCCAAACTGGACAGCATCGCCGCCTGGCGCATCCACCCCTCCAACGACGCCCGCTACGCCATGCTGGCCGCAGCTGCACATCCCGGTATCGCCATACTGACGGGCCACACTAGCGACGTCGTGGCGGTGGCGTTCAGCCGGGACGGCAAGATGTTGGCCAGCGCCAGTGTCGATGACACAGTGCGGCTGTGGGACGTGGCCACCCGCCGGCCAATCGGGGGACCGCTCAAAGGTCACACCCGCGATGTCCGGTCGGTGGCGTTCAGCCCGGACGGCACGATACTGGCCAGTGGCAGTGTCGATGACACGGTGCGGCTGTGGGATGTGGCCACCCACCAGCCGATCGGGGAACCACTAAAAGGCCACACCAACGCCGTCGTCGCGGTGGCGTTCAGCCCGGACGGGAAGACACTGGCCAGCGGCAGCTTCGATCTCACAGTGCGGCTGTGGAACGTGGCCACCCGCCGTCAAATCGGGGAACCGCTCAAAGGCCGCGGCGGCGATGTCTTGTCGGTCGCGTTCAGCCCGGACGGCAAGACACTGGCCAGCGGCAGCTTCGATGACACGGTGCGGCTGTGGAACGTAGCCACCCGCCGTCAAATCGGAGAACCGCTCAAAGGGCACACCAACGATGTGCGGTCGGTCGCGTTCAGCCCGGACGGCAAGACACTGGCCAGCGGCAGCGTCGATGACACGGTACGGCTATGGAACGTGGCCACCCGCCGGCCGATCGGGGCGCCGCTCGCAGGCCACAGTGGCGATGTCTTGTCGGTCGGGTTCAGCCCAGACGGCACGACCCTGGCCAGCGGTAGCGTCGATGACACGGTACGGCTATGGGACGTGGCCACCCGCCGGCCGATCGGCGCCCCGCTCGCAGGCCACACCAACGCTGTCGACGCGGTGGCGTTCAGCCCGGACGGCACGACCCTGGCCAGCGGCAGCCTCGATCACACGGTACGGCTATGGGACGTGGCCACCCGCCGCCCGATCGGCGCCCCGCTCGCAGGCCACGCCAACGGTGTTCTCTCGGTGGCATTCAGCCGCGATGACAAATTGGCCAGCGGCAGTTTTGATGGCACGGTGCAGCTGTGGAAGGTGGCCACCCACCGCCCGATCGGGGGCCCGCTCAAAGGTCACATCCGCGGTGTCCGGTCAGTGGCATTCAGCCCGGACGCCAAGACACTGGCCAGCGCCAGCTTCGATGACACTGTGCGGTTATGGAACGTGTCCACCCACCGCCCGATCGGGGGCCCGCTCAAAGGCCACACCAACGGCGTCCTCTCGGTGGCATTCAGCCCGGACGGCAAGACCCTCGCCACCGGCAGCCTCGATCACACCGTGCGGCTATGGAACGTGTCCACCCGCCGCCCGATCGGGGGCGCGCTCACCCACCACACCCGCGACGTCTTTGCGGTGGCGTTCAGCCCGGACGGCAAGACACTGGCCAGCGGCAGCTTCGATGACACTGTGCGGCTGTGGGACGTGGCCACCCGCCAGCCCATTGGGAACCCGCTCACCGGCCATACCAACGGTGTGCTCTCGGTGGCATTCAGCCCGGACGGCAAAACGGTGATCAGCGGCAGCACCAACGGAGTGGTGCGGTCCTGGGACGTGGCCACCCAGCAGCCGATCGGGGCCCCGCTCACCGGCCGCAGCAGCGACGTTTTGTCGGTGGCGTTCAGCCCGGATGGCAAGACGTTGGCCACCGGCAGCCTCGATGACACTGTGGGGCTGTGGGACGTGGCCACCCGCCAGCCCATTGGGAACCCGCTCACCGGCCACACCAATGCTGTCGACGCAGTGGCGTTCAGCCCGGACGGCAAAACGCTGGCCACCGGCAGCCCAGACCACACAGTGCGGCTATGGGACGTGGCTTATCTCGTAGACATTGTGCCGACGCTATGCGCATCGACCTCACGTTCGTTCACGCGCGCCGACTGGCGGGAATACATCCCACCAGGTCCCGCGTACCGAAGCCTATGTCCGTGATGCGGTCGGTGATCTGAAGAGGCGGCGCGCCCGTGCCGTCCCAGCCAGCCGTCGATGACAGAGGTGCCAAGGGGCACGGTAAAGCTCAACTCACAAAGAATCGTCACGTCGTCGGCGGGCATGTCAAGGTCACGGTTAATCACGGAATACCCATTTCCACATCCTTCGTGACTTCGAAACCAGAACTTCATTCACTCATGACCTGGGCCCCGTTCCGAACATGGCTATTATCTCGCTGCCTCCTAATAACTCAGCTGAACGCACCTGGATTCGCGGCAATGACGTCTGCATTTGCTGTGAGTCCACGGGCATATCAGCACGCGACGTACTTAGCGTGATAACTGGGAGGCGGTGTGTCAATCAGATATGCCCGGCTGACGTTCTGTAGGAAGATCCCGACCGTCCAGTCGGTACAGTTCTGTCCATTTGGGCCGTCCGCCGCATCCTGCGTACTAGTGAACATTACCGTGGCTGCGAGGCGGCCATCTGCGCTGGTGCTCAGCTGGGTAAGCCGTATATCACAGATCTCGGTCGATCGGTAGCCGGCCTCCACCTGAGCTGGATTGAACTTCGCGCGGTAGGGAGGCGTGTACATCCTCCAATAGTCGTCAAAGTATCGTTCGTTGATGTCCCTGTAGCGTCGAGTCAGAAAGGCCGCGACGGCGCGTGCCCTCGGATTGGATACAGCAGTCGGCGCTACGGAGACGACGGAGTTGCCGGTGCACGCCGGAGGCACTATAGATACCTTCGCGGAGGATCCGGGTGTTGCGATGTTGGTTGACGACGACTTCGAACTACTCGAGCATGCATCCAAGACAAGTGCGGCCGCGGCCCCCGTGATGACGAGGCCGATTGCTATCTTGCGCATAGGCATGCCTACCTTTCAATCACCGAGGGATTAGACAGCCGTCCGCGGCAGCAATGCAGCGGTAGGCACAGCCGCGTACGCAGCCTCTTCCCCCCGGCAGCCCAACGAAGACCAACTCTCGCCGAATTCTTGTCTCCGCCCGGCAGCTCAAGACGAACGAAGGCAGCAGCGCCAACTGGCCGGCAAGGCACGACCGCACCGCATACCACATTGGCACCACCTCGAAAGCTTGGGCGCCGACACCCGCGCAATTGATAGAGCGTCTGAACAGGCCAAGTGATACGCGATGAGTCGAGGACTTGAGAACAGTGGATATTTCTGCCGCTGACACTCGTCAACGACAAACCGGACATCTGATCGTGCGTGGCAATAGCGGCAAGGGCTCTGTGGATCGAGTTCGACCCCGCGACAGCTGGCGGTGCGGACGAGATAACAAGGACGAGATCGACACGGTCGGTCTTTGGGTGCACCGCCTGTCAGTCCATGTCGACGTGAGAGGAGGCGTCGTCGATCCCTATAGGTGCAAATCTCAGAGAGATGCTAGACGGACAATGCGGGCCGAATAGGCGCCACCATCACCTATAAGCCGTAGTCACCTATCCGGCTGCCGACCAGGCGAAGCGCGTTCCGAAAGTGGGAGGGGCGAGCAGGCCGGGGCGAAGGCCTCGGCGGATCATGAGGGCGCCGGGGGTAGCGTCGGCGAGTCGCTGGCGAAAGGGTCCGAGTCCCTCAGACCGCCACCGTTCGGATACCCCCAGGATGGCTGTGGTGCCGGCTAGGGCCGTGAGGAGCCCGGGCAGGGTGGCCTCGGTCAGGACTGGTTCGACGGTCACGCCGACGGCACGTTGGATGGCGAGGCCGGCACGTGCCACCAGACGGGAGGCGTCGTCGTGCTCGGTGAGCGCACCGATCAGCTGTAGGGCCGATCGTGATGCCCTGGCCAGTAGCGCGGCTAGCTCCGCCGCCGCCCAATCGTGTTCACTTCCGCCGAACGGCACTGCGAATGAGAGGCCTGCCGCGGGTGGGTCCTTCGGGAGGAGAACGACATCGGCGGTGACGTCAGATAGTACGGACACCACCCAGTCCGCCAAGCGTCCCTGCGCCTCAATCAGTCCTGCGGCATCGAGGACGACCAGATCGGCATCGTGCTCGGCCGCTAAGGCCGTCACGTGGTCGGCCAGGTTTCGGGAACGGAAGGCGGCGCTGCGTCCCGGCCCAGGGGTGGATCGCTGCGCCCTCAAGGCGGCTGCGGCCGTCGCCGTGAGGTCCCCTGGGGTGGACTTGAGAGCATCGAGCACAGCCGCGACGATGAGTTCCCGTCCCGCGGCTGCGGCGGGACGGGAAGCGACGAGGGCCAGTGCGCCAAGCCGACGTGGATCACATCCGACTGCGAGCACGACGCCCACCGGCGTGACCGGCCGGGCTGGAGCGGTCTCCTGCCGCAACACCGCCGTCTGCGCGGACCGCAGCTCTGCCCCTGGCTCGATGCCCAGCTCGTCCGCGAGCCTGGCTCGCACGGTGGCGTACACCTCGAGTGCTTCGGCCTGTCGACCGGCGAGGGCGAGGGCGCGCATGAGTAGCGCGTGTGCACGCTCCCGGAATGGATGCTCACTGGCCAGCTCCAGAAGCTGCGGTACGAGGTCGGGAGCACCGCCGCGCGCCAGGCCGGCCATGGCCCGCAGCTCGCGGGCCTCCAGCCGTAGTTCCTCCAGCCGCCGGGCCTCGACCTGAACGAACCCCTCGCCAGCGAGGTCTTCCAATACGGGTCCACGCCAAAGGGCCAATGCTTCGTCTAGCAATGCCTCCGCACCGGCCGAGTCGCCCGCCGACAGCGCGTCGCGTCCGCGGGAAACCAGGCGTTCGAAGTCGGCAAGATCGACGGCGCCGGTCCGGACGCTGAGCAGATAACCAGGCGGAGCCGTCACAAGTACCTCATCCGGCAGTGAACGGCGCAGGTCGGAGACATAGACATGCAGCACGTGGATCGCGGTTCGCGGCGGTGACTCACCCCACAGGGCGTCCACTAACCGCTCCACTCCGACAACGCGGCCCGCGTTCAGTGTGAGCAAGGCCAGCAGAGCCCGTCGGCGGGCGCTGCCCAGAGTCAACGGGCGGCCGTCGTCCTCGACCTGGAACGGGCCGAGGACACGGAACCGCAGCACGCCTCAGACGGTAGCGCCCCCGTCGAGTCTTCGACGTGCGCGTCGAATGCCCTCGTGGAGTGATCGTTGAGCCGGCATTGATGAGCGCGGCTGAGCGTTCGGTGCATGAGCTGCAGCCGCTTCGTCGCCCTTCCGTTGACCGCACGGAATGTGGCCGCCAAACTGCGCAAACTCGCATTCACCGCGGCCGTTGCATTTGGCCTGTCGGCTGCCATGACGGCATCGGTAATCGTCGAGGCGCCGCCGGCCAGCGCGTCTGTCGGGTTTGTCGACCACGGCGGGCGGGTCTTGTCCGCCGCTCACATCGACCTCATCTATTGGGGACGGTACTGGGCTCCCGACCGTTCGGCATCGCCGACAGCTGACGAAATCACCCATGCCCTACGGACCGTCCTCGCCGGGTCCTACCAGGCGGAGCTGGCCCAATACCGCACCATCGGGCCCGCTGTCATCCGTGGATCACGTGTCATCACCACGAGCGACCCCCCGAGCCGATTCACCGACAAGGACATCGAGGCGTTCCTCAGCGCGCTATTCGACGCTGGAATTCTCCCGGGGCCGGACAAGCAGGCGCTATACGTCGTTACGATCCCGCCCGGCATCTATTTCAGCGAAACCGAGCTCGTCGGCGAACACAGCTTCTACCGGCGCGACGGGCACCGGATTCACTACGCCTGGACCACCGACTCCGTCGTCCTGGATGGGGCTACCCAAACCACCACCCATGAAATCGTCGAGTCCCTCACCGATCCCGAAGGCACCGCGATCCTCGGCACCCCCGGAACCTGCGACGGGGAAAAATGGTGCGAGATCGCCGACATCTGCAGCGCCGCCGGCAAGCTCTATGGCGTCATGGTCGCGCCCTACTGGTCGAACATCGCCGGTCACTGCGTCATACCCACACCGGCGGCCTACGCGACACCAGACCATCGCCTACCTGGGTTAACGGCCTCGCCATGACGATCTGCCTTGGCCATCCCGGCGGAAAGCATTAGCGCCCGTCTCCGGACAGCCGACGAGCGCCGAGACCGCGCAGCGAAGCGCAGATCCAGCCGACGCCGGACGACGACTCGAGAACTGGCGGCAAAACGCCGCGCGACAAGTAAGCGCCCGCCGGTGTGGGCCCTGGTCAGTGAGGCGACGGCGCGCTCCTTGCGCAGGGCGATATCTGCGGGAACAGACCAGCAACCAGAACCGAACAACAAGAGGGAGAAGTGGAGGCCCGACCGCGGCGACCCGGGGCACGGAATTCACGTCGAGAAAGTCATATGACACACGTATCCGGCGAAAGCGGCACGGCGTTTCGCTCGCGCGACGAGTACTTGCACACACTCAGGTTTCATGGCCGGCGAGCTTTGGTGTCAGCAGGCTGGGCGGCCTCGCCGCCGCCGCGCTCAGCCCGCTTAGGACGATCACCTGCGTCGCGCATCAAGTGCGGGATCGGCGCCTCTTACATCACAGGAGGCTCGGTGATGCCCAGTAAACGACAGCTATCACGGCTGGTTGTCATCGCGCCCGAATGGCTGGCCGGTCAGGTCATCCGGATGCGATCCACCCGGATGACGGTCGGCCGTGGCCAGACCGACGTGTACCTGGACGACCCGCAGGTCAGCCGCGTTCACGCTGCATTGATCGCTCGAGACGAACAGCTTGCCGTCGAAGATCTCGGTTCTCGATCTGGAACCACAGTGAACGGCATGCGGGTCCATACAAGTC
>Ga0081540_1004027_pt1 | contig 11376 bp, 9 predicted proteins | sample TabmetS2T1R1_FD_71024 | JGI IMG/M metagenome (GOLD analysis project Ga0081540, IMG submission 71024) | Tabebuia heterophylla rhizosphere microbial communities from the University of Puerto Rico - S2T1R1 | ecosystem: Host-associated > Plants > Roots > Rhizosphere ...
AGGAGAAGCAAATGGTCTACTACGACACCGACACACGTCTTCTGCTTGCCCGCGAACATGCAGAACGGCTGGCGAGTGAGATGCGGCGCTCGCGCCGCGTCACGCGGGAGGACGCCGGGTATCCACTTCTGACCAGGCTGGGTCTGGCGCTGGCGAGCCAGATCGAAAGCCTGCGCCTGCACAGGCGGGACCACACCCCCGCGTACCACGGGTGACGGAGGGGCATGGCCGCGCGCCGCGAAGATCGAGCGTGATCTCCGGCGGCGCGCGGCTTGTGTTCAGGCCGTGGTACCTGGTGGCGGCGGCTGACCACTGACCATCTCGACGTCAGCGCACCAGTTGAGGGCCTCGATCGACGGAGGATCGAACGTGAGCGCGTCCTCGTCTTTGGGCTCCTCGCCCCGCGGGAGCACGTCGTCGCCCTCGAGCAAATGGCCAGGTTGGATCACGATCGAGAGCGCGATCCCGCGCGTGAACACGTCGGGGCTTGCCTGAAGCTCGTTGCTTGATGGCCCCAGATCAGGATCGCCACTGCGCGGGCATGTTCCGCGCCACTCGGTCCTCGTATAGCCGGGTTGAGTCCTGTGCCACTCTCCCTCCCCCTTCACGACCACGGTATCCAGAGCCGTTCCCTGCTTCATTCCCTGGACGATCAGGAAGACGATCCTGGCGACCTTGACCTCATCATCATCCGGGTTGAACGGGCCTGTGACGGTGACATCCCCCGTGGCAGGCAAGTAGACCTTGGTGAATTTCCCGTGACCCATCGTGCACCTCCAGTCCAGTCATGCCTCATGCCGAGCGCAGCCGGTCCAGGCGTGCCCGGGCGCGCTCAGCCGAGACGAGGTTTCCCTTTCGCTCATACAGCTCGAGCCCTGCACTCAGGGCTGTCACTGCCTCGGACGCCTGACCGTCCAACTCGAGCACCGCCGCCAAGTCGAGGAAGGCATCTCCGCGGAGGGTGAGGAAGTCCGTGCTCGCGGCGAGCTCGACCGCCTCGGACGCCAGCCTCTGCGCCTCGGCTCCATTCCCTCGATGCGCGACGATCTTCGCGTACGCCCCCCTTCCGTCGACCTGCGACCAGAGGTCTTCGGGTCCCGCAGCCTCGCGACTCGCGCGGCAAAAGTCTGAGGCCTCTTCGAGACGATCCTGCGCGAGGATCGCCCGGGCCAACATCGTCGCTGTGGTCGCGAGTAGCTCCTTCCCGCCCATCTCCTCGAGGCGCTCGAATGCGCCGCGGAGCCGATCTTCGGCCACCTCGGGTCGCCCGGCCAGCATCTCCACGAATGCCTCGTGATGCGACATCGCGGCGGAATAGATCCCGCCAAGCTCTTCGAGGATCGCATTCCCCTCGCCGATGAGCGAGCGAGCGGCATCGAACTCGCCGCGCATCGCGTGGAGGGCGGCGAGCGGGTGGAGAGTCTCGGCGACAGCAACCGGGCTGCTCCGAACCTGGTTGCGGATGTCGAGGCAGAGCTCGATGGCGTCTTCCACCGGCGTGGGGCCGACAACGGCCGCCGAAGCACGCCAATCCAGGATCTCGAACAGCTCCCGCTTCTCGCCGGCTCGCGCGGCATGTTCAGCACCTCTCCGCCAGGCCTCGTCCGCATGCGCTCCCTGGCCGAGCGTCCAGGCGATCAACGCCTTGAGGCACCAGGCCCGGCACTTGCCGAGGTCGTCTCTGTGACTCACGAACACCGTCAGGGCAGCGTCCCCCACATCCTGTGCTTCGTCGATCGCCCCCGGTTCCGCCTGGAGCCGCACGAACTGCTGCTCGACGCGTGCGCGTGCCTCGAGCAGCTCGTCTCCTGCCGATTGCTCGATCGCTTCCGTCAGAAACCGGTCGGCGTCCGTGAGTCGACCGGCTTCGAAGAGCGCTGCTCCGAGCGTGGGGAGCAAAGCCCGTCGGGCGGGGTCGTCGGGCGGGAGCAGTGAGGCGGCGCGCTCGAGCAGGTTCCCGCAGGCTGCGGGGTCTCCGAGCACGAAGGCCTTGTGCCCGGCCGCTTCGAGCCGCGCCGCGGCTTCCGACGCGAGTTGCCGTTCGTGCTCCCCCACCAACCCGAGCTCAGCGCGCCAGCGGTATGACTGCTCGAGGTGGAGGCCGACGAGCTCGTCCGCGTTGTCAGGGCTCTCTTCGAGCCGCCTGGCCAGCCGCTCATGAAGGTCTGCGCGCACCTCTTTCGGCAGGCCGTCATAGGCCGCTTCCTGGATTAGGACGTGGGTGAACCTGAACCCGTCCTCGGCCGAGGAGGCGGAAGGGTTCGGCTGAACCAACTGTCTGCGGAGCAACGCCATCAAGTTTTCGCTGAGTGTTTCGCGCTCTTGCTCAGAGAGGAGCGCTGCCACCGAGCTCCACCTGAAGTTTCTGCCTTCGACCGAGGCGCGTTCGAGCACGATGCGCTCGGCCGGATCGAGGCCCCCGATACGCGCGGCGAGGACGGCCTGGATACTCGGCGGCAGCGTCGCTGCTTCACCACGTTCCTGCTCGGTCGCGACCAGCTGTTCGAGGAACAACGGGTTGCCTTCCGCCGTCCTCACGATCCTGGTGGCTTCGCTCGGTTCCAGCTCGCTCGAGGCGAGCGAGTGAACGAGCTTTCGAGCCTCGACCTCCGGCAGCGCCTCCAAAGTCGTTACCGATCTCTTCCCATCGTCGACACGCCACGACGGGCGCGTTTCGAGGAGCTCTGGGCGTGCAAGGCACAGCAGGAACAACGCCCGTCCGCTCGAGAACCCGACGAGATAATCGATCAGGTCGAGCAAGAGGGGCTCGGCCCAATGGACGTCCTCGAAGCCGACGATCAGGGGGCGCTCTGTCGCGGCAGCCTCGAAGAGCTTCCGCACGGCCCAGAAGGTTTCCTCCGCCGGCGCGGTCTCATTCGAGAGACCCACCAGGCTACGCATGCGTCGCGCTACGAGCTCGGATTCCTCGCCGGGGCCCATCAGCTTCGAGACGCCCTGGCCCGGGTCGTCTCCGACGAGCTGTTGAACGATCTCGATCAACGGCTGGTAGGTGATTGCCTCCCCGTAGGAGAGGCAGCGCCCGACCGCGATCGTGGCGGCCTCACTCGCCTCGCCAACCATTTCGCGGGCGAGTCTCGTCTTCCCGATCCCGGCCGGTCCCACGACCGTGCAAAGCCTGCACCTCCGCTCGTCACGTGCCAGCGCGAAAGCGTCGCGAAGCTCCTCCCGCTCGCGCTCCCGGCCGACGAACGGTGTGGGACGCGCCACGACGGCTTCGTCGCCGGTCAGCTCGAGGAGCCTCCAGGCCCGCACGGGCGCTTTGCGACCCTTGACCTCGAGCGGTTCCAGCGGCTCGACTCGGACGGCACCTTCGACCAATCGGTACGTGCGGTCTCCAAGCAGGATCTCCCACGCCTCGGCTCGCTGCTCCAGGCGGGCAGCCACGTTCACCGAATCGCCCGTAGCGAAGGTGTCCCGCCCTGGGCCGCCGCCGACGAAGACATCTCCCGAGTTCACACCGATGCTGATACTGAACTCGATCCCACCTGCCTCCATGAGCTCGTCGCGAAAAGCCATCACTGCGTCGCGCAGCTCGACCGCCGCGCGGATCCCCCGCAGCGCGTCGTCCTCGTGAAGCTCGGTCAACCCGAAGAACGCGACAACCGCATCGCCGATGAACTTCTCGACCTCCCCCTCATGGCGATCGACGATCTCGAGTGCAATCTCTGAGTAGCGTTCCAGGATCCTGTGGACGGACTCTGCATCGAAGAACTCCCCCAGGGTCATCGAATCGACGACGTCGGCGAACACCACCGTCGCCGGCCGGCGAGCTCTGACGGGTTCCCCACTCGCCGGCGGTGCAACAGGCGCGGCCATGAGCGGCGGCTGGCTTCGTGCAGGCTCGAGCTCCGGGTCGTGCTCGAGCATCTGGCGCTCGAGGTCGCGCAGCTTCGCGCTCGGCTCGAGCCCGAGCTCTTCGGCGAGTCGGGCCCGCGTCTCGCGGTACACGTCGAGCGCCTCTGTCTGCCGCCCAGTACGGTAGAGCGCGAGCATCAGTTGCGCGCACAAGCGCTCGCGGAACGGGTGTCCCGCCACGAGCGTCCGCAGCTCCGGAATGACCTCGCGATCCCTTCCCTGGCCGAGGTCGGCATCGAGCCGGTCCTCGAGAACCTGCAGGTGGAGCTCCTCGAGCCGATCCGCCTCCTGCCGAAGCGCCTGCGCCGCAAGACCGCCGAGCGCGGGCCCGCGCCAGAGCGCGAGAGCTCTCCGCAGCAACACGGCGGCATGCTCGGAATCCGCCCGCGTCAAAGCGGCCCGGCCCTCTTCGGCCAGCAGCTCGAACTGCGCCAGGTCGAAGAAGTCACCGTCGATCAACAGCGCATAACCACCCGACCTGCTCTCGATTGCTCCGGCTGAGAGCACGCGACGAAGGCGGGAGATGTAGACCTGCACCGTCTTCACAGCGGTTTCCGGAGGCGTCTCCCAAAGCTCGTCGACGAGCCGCTGCAGTGGAACCGTGTGGCCGGCATGAAGGAGAAGCGACCCGAGCACGGCCTGCTGCCTCGGGCCGCCGAGCGGGAGCCGCTGCCCGCTGTCGTCGAGCACCTCGAGCGACCCCAGGACGCGATACTCCATTGCTCCTCCGCCCTACGCCTGGAGGCGACGGTAGCACCGGCAGTCGGCTGCAAACAAGCGCTGCACGGCGTTACACCGATTCGGGGGAGCGGCCGACGAGCGGGCGTAGCCGGAACGAGCGTGCTCCGAGATGGGAGGCGCGCAAACGCGGATTGAGCGCGTCCTCGAGTGCGCCGCCGATGAGGCTGCAGCTGAGGATGATCAGCGCGACCAGGATCCCCGGCGGGACGATCGCCCACCAGGCGCCCGACGAGATCGCGGCCCGCTCGAACGCGTTCTCGATCACCTTGCCCAGCGAGATCGCGCTCGGGTCGCCGAGCCCGAGGAACGAGAGCGCCGTCTCGTCGAAGATCGCCACGGCGACGGTCAGCACCGTGTTCGCGATCAGGAGCGGCGCCACCTGGGGCAGCACGTGCCGCCCGACGATCCGCCAATGGCTGGCGCCGAGCGCACGCGCTCGCTGGATGTACACGCGCTCCCGCACGCTCTTCACCTGGGCGCGCAGGACCCGGGCGGTGCCCGTCCACAGCAGGATCCCGATCACGATGATGATGTGGCCGATGCTCGGTCCCCAGATCGCGGCGACCACGATCATCAGCGGCACGTCCGGAATGACGATGAAGTAGTCGGTGATCCGCATGAGCACGGTGTCGACCTTCCCGCCGAAGTAGCCGGCACTCAGCCCGATCGTCCCACCGATCAGAATCGAGACCGCGGTCGCCGCGAAGCCGACGAGGAGCGAGATCCGCGTCCCCCACATCAGCAGGGTGACCATGTCGATGCCCCCGTCGTCGAGCCCGAGCGGGTGCGCAGGCGAAGGTGCCTCGAACGGCTGGCCGACCTGCTCGTGGAGCCCGTACGGAGCAATCCACGGCGCGAGCAGGCCCATCAGCACGATCACGGTCAGCAGCACGATCCCGACGATCGCCGAGGGCCGCCGGCTGAGCGTCCGCCGGACGAGACCGCGGCGAACCTGCCGGACCTCGGTCTCCTCGACCGCGCCGGGCTCGTGGAGGACGACGCTCACTCGGTGATCCTCGGGTCGAGCTTGAAGTAGAGGAGGTCGGCGACGAGGTTGAAGAAGACGACCGACACCGTGAGGACTAGGAACGCCCCTTGCAGCATCGGGTAATCGCGCTGGAGCACGGCGTCGTAGACGGCACGTCCGATCCCGGGCCAGGAGAAGACCGTCTCGACGAGGATCGCTCCGGCCACGATGTACCCGAGGGAGAGCGCGATCAGCGTCGTCACCGGCAGCAGCGCGTTCCGAAGCGCGTGCTTGCGCATGATCGCCCACGGCTTCAACCCCTTGGCGCGAGCCGTGAGGATGTAGTCCTCGCCGAGCGTCTCGAGCATCGCCGAGCGCACGATCAGCGTGTATTCGCCGAACAGGACGAGGCCGAGCGTCAGCGCCGGTAGGAAGATGTGGCGCGCCAGGTCCTGCATGTGCTCCGTGAACGAGGGGTTGATCAGGAACTCGTCGGACATCCCGCCCGTGGGCAGCGTTCCGGCGAACACGATGATCAGCATCAGGCCGAGCCAGTGCGTGGGCATCGCGTACAGAGTCAGCGCCGTGCCGAGGGTCATCCCCTCGGTCGCGGTACCACGGCGCCAAGCGGAGATGACGCCCGTGAACGTGCCGAAGATGATCGCGAACAGCGTCCCCAGGAGGACCATCGGAATCGTGTTCTTGAGCGCCGTCCGCAAGTTGGACGAGACAGGCTGCTGGTTCGCGAACGAGATCCCGAGGTTCCCGTGCGCGAGCTGCTTCAGGTAGAGGACGTACTGCTCTCCGCGCGACTTGTCGAGCCCGAACTCCTTCTTCAGCGCCGCGCGGGTCTCGGGCGTCGCATGCGGCACGCGCGACAGGTTCGCGACGGCGCTCCCAGGCGCGAGCCGGAAGAGCGCGAAGTTGATCGTGATCGCGACGAAGACCGTGACGACGGCGAAGACGACGCGCTTGATGAAGTAGTCGGCGCCTCTCACTCCGCCCCCACGAGGAGGGCCTCAGCCCGCTTGGTGGACGCTAGTCAGGCTCAGCTTCGACAGCGAGTTGAACGGCCCTTGCGGCGAGTCGATGAGGCCTGTCCAGTTCTTGGACGTCGCCCCGACGTGGTCTAGCACAGCCAGCCACAAGTACGGCTTCTTCTGCTGAAGATAGGTCTGCATCTTCCAGACGAGGTCGCGACGCTCGGCCTGGTCGGGCGTCAACTGCTGCTGCGAGTAGTCCGCGTCGTACTTCTTGTCGCAGAACCCGCTGTCGTTCCAGCCCTCGAACTGGGCGCACGTGACCACGGAGAGCATGAAGTCCGGGTCGATCAACCCCACCCAGTCCCAGAGCGCCAGGTCGAAGTTCGCGTACTTCCCGTTCGGAGCGGTCATCGCATCGAAGGCGGCCGTCGAGTCGAGCGCCTTCTGCGTCAGCTGGACGCCGATCTTGCGGAAATCAGGCTGCAGGATCTGGAACGTCCGGTTTGCACTCGAGAGGTCGGTCGGAGTGATCACCTCGTAGGACATCTTCGAGCCGTTGGCGACCCTGATCCCGTCCCCGCCCTTCTTGTAGCCGAGGCCGTCGAGGATCGAGTTGGCCTTGTCGATGTCGAATGCGGTCGGCTGAACGCTCGGGTTCGCCCAGTCGCCGCTCGAGCCCGCGATGATCGATGCAGCGGGCTTCGCCTTTCCGAGGAAGACGACGTCGACGATCTGCTTGCGGTCGATCGCGTTGTCGAACGCCTCCCGCACCTTCGGGTTCTGCAGCTCCGGATGGCTCTTCTTGTTCGGGCTCGAGTTGACGATGAAATCGGTCTGGTCGGCGCCGGGCACGTCCGAGATCACGAAGCCCGCCTTCTGGAGCGCGTTGATCGCCGTCGGGGGCACCTCCTCGATCGAGTCGATCTCGTGCGACTTGAGCGCCGCGACGAGCGCGTCGTCGTTCGAAAACATCCGCAGGCCGAAGCCGTCCGCCTTCGGCTTGGGCCCATAGAAGCTCGGGTCCCGCTCGAAGAGGGCGATCTCGTCCTTCTTGAACTTCGTCAGCTTGAAGGGCCCCGAGCCGACGACCGGCGCGGGGTTGGCCCACGTCTTCAGGCCGTTGCCGCTCTTTCCGAGGTGCTGAGTCCAGATGTGCTTCGGCAGGATGGCGAGCTGCTGGAACTGGGCGAGCACGTTCCCGACGGCCGCCTCGTAATGGACGACGAGCGTGTTCGGGTCGGTCGCCTCGGCGTTCTTGATGTGTGCGATCAGCCCGGCGGCGTTCGCGGCGCCGCCGTCCTTGTACTTGACGTCGGTATTGATCGTCCAGGCCGCATCCTCAGCGGTGAGCGGCTGCCCGTCCGACCACTTCGCGCCGGAAAGAGTCTTGAACGTCCACGTCTTTCCGTCGACGGACGAGGACCACGACTTGGCGAAGTCGGGGGCGAACTTCTGGTTCGCCTTGTCGTACTGGACGAGGAACGGATAGATGTACATGAACGTCGAGTACGCGTCCTGGTTGAAGGCGACGTACGGGTTGAGCGAGTCGATCCGCGAGCTCGTCCCGATCTTGAAGGTCCCGCCTTCCTGGCTGCTCGAGCTCGATCCGCCGCAACCGGCGGCGAGGGTCACCAACAGGAACAAGGCCGCCGAAGTCTTCCTCACCAGTCCGCCCTCCCGTGGATTCACACTTTGAACGCAGGTTCGTCCACGTTCAGAGTCCGTATGTCGGCGTCGAGCGTACAACGAACACCCAACGGAAGGGAAGCGAGGTGCTTCCCGTGTCCGAGCGGGAGCTTGTACAGCACCGGCACCCCGAGCGGCTCCAGGTACTGCTCGAGGACGTCCTCGAGCGTTCGGGAGCGTGGCCACTCAGAGGACTCGCGCATGTCGCCGTAGTCGCAGTCCTTCATCTCGCCGACGACGACGCCGGCCACCTGCTCGAGCTTGCCCGCGTCCTTCAGCTGGTTCAGGAAGCCGTCGAGGAAGTATGGCGGGAGCTTCACGTCCTCGAAGAAGAGGATCGCGCCTTCGACCTCGACCTCCCACGGGGTCCCCATGGTCTGAATCAGGAGCCAGAAGCAGCCGCCGACGAGCGGCGCCGTGACCTTGCCGGGGCTGATCGCGCGCACATACGGGTCGTCGGGGTCAGGGGGCACCTCGCCGGTTCCGCCCGTGCGCAGCACCTCGAGGAGGCGGTCGAGCGAGAACTGCGTCGACTCGGCGTCCCCCACGCCGGCGAGGCCGTAGCCGTAGAGCGTCGCGAGGCCGGTGCGCTGGCGAATCGCGACGTGGAGCGCGGTGATGTCCGAGTAGCCGATGAACGGCTTCGGGTTGGCGGCGATCGCGTCGAAGTCGATGTAGGGGATCAGCTGGGCCGAGCCGTAGCCGCCCTGGAGCACCTGGACGACGTCGACCTCGGGGTCCGCGAAGAGTCCGTTCAGGTCGGCTGCGCGCTCCTTCGGGTCGCCGGCGACGTAGTCGTCGATCGCGAAGACGCCGTCGCCGAGCTTGACGCCGTATCCGTGCGACTCCCACCACTCGACGCCGCGGTAGACGTCCGACTTGCCCTCGTGCGGGCTCGCCGCGGCCACGACGCCGATCGTCCCGCCGTCCGGAAGCGGCTTCCCGAAGATCGTGGCCTCGATCATGCTGCGCTTTCTACACCGCTCAGGAACTCGAGGGTCAGGCGTCCGAGCGTCCCGAGGTCGTAGCCGCCCTCCTGGACGAGCACCGTCGGCACGCCCAGCGCACCGACGATGCGGCCCGCCTCGCGGAATCCCGCGGCCGTCACGCCCAAAGGGCTCTCTGGATCGCTCTCGCCCGCGTCGACTCCGAGGGAGACGACGAGGGCGTCTGCCTCGAGCCACTCCGTCGCCCGCCGGACCGCAGCGAGCCAGCCGTCGTCGCCGGTTCCCGGGCGCAGCGGCAGGTTGAGGTTCGAGCGCGTCGACTCGTCCGCGAACCCGAGAAAGTGCGGAAACCAGCCCTCGGCCGGGTCGACGTGGACCGAGGCGACGCGGACGTCGTCGCGGGCCCAGAAGATCTCCTGCGTGCCGTTTCCATGGTGCGCGTCGACATCGAGCACGGCGACCCGGGCCGCGTGGTGGCGCAGCGCCTCGGCGGCGACCGCGGCGTTGTTCAGGTAGCAGGAGCCTCCGTACGCAGCACGACAAACGTGGTGACCCGGCGGCCGGCACAGCGCATACGCATGCGGGGCACCGGCCGCAACGAGATCGACGGCCGTCAGCGCGGCGTCGACGGCGCCGCGCGCCGCCTCCCAGGTGCCGGGCCCGATCAGCGTCATCGTGTCGTAGGCGAAGTACCCTGGCCGCGCCCACTCCGCGGCCGGCACGCGGCGCGCGCCGATTCGCTCGTGGGCGAACACGTACGGGACGACGCGGCCCTGGCCGGCCTGTTCCGGCACTCCGGCCGCCCGCCACGACTCCCAGGCCGACTCGAGGTACGCGACGAGCTCGCTGTCGTGGACGGCGAGCAGGAGCTCGTCGTCGTGCGGCTGGGCCGGGACCGTCCCGCCGAGCGCGGCGAGCAGCGCATCGGCGCGGGCGGGCACCTCCGTCCCCGGCGTGGCGACGCCGACGAAGACCTCGGCACCCGGCTCGTGGAGCCGGCAGCGCTCGTCCCACACGATCGGCATCGCGACCATCGCCGCGACTATATGGTCGGCCGGTGAGCGAGACGCTTCGAGACTGTGGCCTGCTGATCGGCGAGCTCGAGGCCGGGCCGCGCAACGCGATCACCGACGTGCCCGGCGTCGTCGTCGGCCAGGTCACTGTTTGGCGGGACGAGCCCGTGGTCGCGCGCACCGGGGTCACGGCGATCCTGCCCAGGCCCGTCGCCCACCTGCTCCGCAGCCCGGTGCCGGCCGGCACGGCAGTTCTGAACGGCGCCGGCGAGCTGACGGGCTCGATCCAGATCGCCGAATGGGGCCTGCTCGAGACGCCCGTCTACCTGACCTCGACGCACGCGGTCGGGCGCGTAATGGACGCTGCGGTGGAGATCGCCGTCGACGCCGGCGCGCAGGACGTCGTGATTCCGGTCGTCGGCGAGTGCGACGACAGCTGGCTGAGCGACCCACGGACGGTGCATGTCTCCGTGGACGATGTGAAACGGGCTGTCGCGTCGGCCGGCGAGGAGCTCGAGCAGGGCGCCGTCGGAGCGGGAACCGGGATGTCGTGCCTCGGCTACAAGGGCGGCATCGGCTCGTCGAGCCGAGTGGTGCCCGAGCCCGGCGCGACGATCGGGGTGCTCGCGCTGACGAACTTCGGAGGCCGCCTGCGGCTCGACGGAGCTCCCGTGCCGCGCCAGGAGCCACGCGCCGACGCGGGGAGCTGCATCGTCGTCGTCGCGACCGACGCACAGCTGTCTCCGCATCAGCTCGAGCGGGTCGCGCGCCGCGCCGGGCTCGGGCTCGCGCGCACGGGCTCGATCGCCTCCCACGGGAGCGGGGAGATCTTCGTCGCGTTCGCGACCGGCGACGAGCGCTCCGTCCGCGACGACGAGCTCAACCGCCTCTTCGCCGCGACCGTGGACGCGACCGAGGAGGCCGTCGTCAACTCGCTCTGGGCCGCACAGGACGTGACCGGGCGCGACGGGCACACCGTCGAGGCGCTCCCCCACGAGGAGACCCTCGAGCTCCTCGCTCAGGCGGGCCGGTTGTCGGGGCGCGGCCGGTAGCGCCCGCCGTACATCGGCAGGGCGCGGTCCGAGCCCGGCCGGTCGAGGCGCTCGGGCATGCGGGTCCGCCCGAAGGCGCCCCGCTCGCCGCCCCGCGCCCCCCCGCTGGGC
>Ga0081540_1004028_pt1 | contig 11376 bp, 10 predicted proteins | sample TabmetS2T1R1_FD_71024 | JGI IMG/M metagenome (GOLD analysis project Ga0081540, IMG submission 71024) | Tabebuia heterophylla rhizosphere microbial communities from the University of Puerto Rico - S2T1R1 | ecosystem: Host-associated > Plants > Roots > Rhizosphere ...
AATATCGCACGGCCGCCGGTCATCCAGTCGAGCTGCACCATGCGCTGGGCGACGTTGTAGGGATGGTGATAGGGCAGTGAGACCACGCCGGTGCCGAGCTTGATGCGCTTGGTCCGTTCGCCGGCGGCGGCCAGAAACATTTCCGGCGAGGCGATCATTTCCCAGCCCGAGGAATGGTGCTCGCCGCACCAGAATTCGTCGAAGCCCAGCGCGTCGATCTGCTCGACGAAATCGAGGTCGCGGCGGAACTGCAGCAGCGGATTCTCGCCGATCGGATGATGCGGGGCGAGAAAGGCTCCGAACTTCAGGCGTGCCATGGGTGATTCTCTCCGGATTTATTTGTTCTTTTGCGTTGCCCGGCGCCAAGGTAGGGGGTGGGACAGGGCAAGGCAATGCTCGAACCCCGCCGCCAGCGCATGGTTGTCACGCAGAGCGGGCTGACTTACCGTCGCCCGGAATTCCTGCCTTGCTTCGCCGGCTGAAGCCACCATGAAACTCGCAAAACCCCGGATCGACATCGGCTTTGCCACCAACGATGCGCCGGCAGCGCTGGCGTTCTGGCAAAACGAGATCGGCCTGCCCTTCGATTACACCCAGCCGATACGCCGCGGCTACAAGCAGCATCGCCACGATCTCTGTGGCTCGATCCTGAAGATCAACCAGGTCTATGAGCCGCTGCCTGACAATCCGCCATCCGGCTATCTTGAGCTGTTGATTGCGCGCGACGGCGTCACCGCGCCGTTGCCGATGATTGATCCGGACGGCAACCGCGTCTCGCTGGTGCCGAGAGGTCTGTTCGGGATCGAGCGTATCGGAATTCGCCTCGGCGTGCGCGATGTCGAGGCGCATCGCCGCTTCTATATGGAAGCGCTTGGCTTGCCGCAGGGCCAAGGTGCAGGCGCTGCCGGCGCGATCACCTTCCTTGCGGGCGACACTGTGCTGATCGCTGAGCAAGCGGCGGACGCGCCTGATGATGCCGCCTTCGACGGCAAGGGCTGGCGCTACATCACGTTTCAGGTGTTCGAGGTCGATCGCGAGCACGCCCACGTGCTGGCGCATGGCGGCCGCGAGGCGCGCGCCCCGGTTACGCTCGGAACGACGGCGCGGATCTCGATGGTGCGCGATCCCGACGGCAACTGGATCGAACTGTCGCAGCGCGCCTCGCTCACGGGCTCGCTGGAGCCGTCGAAACAGTGAAGGGATCGCTTACCTCCGGGGTAATCGCGGAAATGATCGAAGCCTGAGATCATTGCTGGCAAAGAATGCCGGACAAGGCCGCTTGCCATGCATCAGATCGTCTCCCATCCCGTCAATACCTCACGCCGCTGGTGGGTGCTCGCAACGGTCGTCGCGGCGCAGTTCATGTTCGGGGTCGATGCCTTCATCGTCAACGTCGCGATCCCGACCATTGCGGCCGAGCTGCAGGCGAGTACGGCGCAGATCGAGGCCGTGATTGCGATCTATCTGATCGCCTACGCCACGCTTGTCGTCACCGGCGGCCGTCTCGGCGACATCTACGGCACGCGGGCGGTGTTCATCGCGGGCGTTGCAGGCTTTTCCCTCACCTCGCTGTGGTGCGCACTGGCGCGATCCGGCCCTGAACTGATCGCGGCAAGGCTGGCGCAGGGCGCGACCGCGGCTTTGATGGTGCCGCAGGTGCTCGCCACGATCCATTTGCTGTTTGCGGATGCCTCGCGCGCCCGCGCATTCGGCATCTACGGCATCGTGCTGGGGCTGGCCGGTGCGGCCGGCTTTCTGCTCGGCGGCATTCTGGTGACGTTAGATCTGGCCGGGCTCGGCTGGCGCGCGGTGTTCTTCGTCAACGTGCCGTTCGGCGTCGTCATCGCGGTCGCGGCCTGGAAGATCATGCCGACGGTACCGCGCCGGGCCGGCACGCGGCTGGACGTTCCCGGCGCGGTCGTGCTGTTCCTGGGTTTGCTGTGCCTGATCGGCCCGCTGCTGTTCGGCCATGACGTGCACTGGTCGCCCTGGATCTGGCTGATGATGGCGGCCGGCGTCGCCATCGTCGCCGCGTTCGTGAAGCTTGAGCGCGCGGTTGCCCGTCGCGGCGGCATGCCGCTGATCGATCTCGCGCTGCTGTCGGATCAGGCGTTCATGCGCGGTCTTGTTGCCGTGTTCTTTTTCTTCTTCGCCAACCTGTCGTTCTACCTGGTCATGACGATGTTCATGCAGAAGGCGTTGCAGATTCCGCCGCTGCAGGCCGGGCTGGCCTTCCTGCCGCTGGCGCTGACCTTCGTGATTGCTTCGCGTCATAGTGGCGCGCGCGCCAGACATCGCGGCACGCTGGTGCTGATCGAGGGCTGCGCGGTGCAGATTGCAGGTCTTGCTGTCGTGCTGACCGCAGTCGAATGGCTCGACGCGCCCTCCGTAATAATACTGGCATTGCTATTGACGATCTTCGGTTACGGCCAGGGACTTGTCATGGCGCCGCTGTCGAGCGCGGTGCTCTCGTCCGTGAAGGCGGCCAGCGCCGGCGCGGGCTCCGGCATGTATGGCACCACGGCGCAGATCGCCAACGCTGCCGGCGTGGCGGCGATCGGCGCGGTATTCTTTTCAATCGAAGCAGCTCAGTCGGCCCTGCCGGCGTTATTCGCAGCGTTCGCACTGTTTGCGCTGTCGATCTCAGCGTGCGCCGCATTTCTGACATGGATGCGTCGGGTCACGGGATGACAAATTAACGTCATCCGCAAAAAATTTGATTGTGGGGAATGACAGTGCACGGCCTTTCTATTTCGCGGTGCAGCAACTATGTGTTCTGATCGCGTGACTCAAGCCGCAGGAGCTGTCGTTGTCCCTCGCCAAGAATGTCGAATTCTTGCGCCATTTCCCGAAAATGAACGGGTTCAATGGCTTGGGATTCTATGGCCGGAATTCATCGGCGGCGGAGAGTAGTCCTCTCGTCGAATTTAGCGACTTCGGCACCAATCCCGGTGCGCTGAAGATGTTCAAGTTCGTGCCTGAACATTTGCAGCCTGCGCCGGCGCTCGTCGTCGTGCTGCACGGCTGCGGCCAGACCGCGGCCGGTTACGATATCGGCGCCGGCTGGTCGACGCTCGCCAAGCGCTACGGCTTTGCGTTGCTGATGCCCGAACAGCAGGGCGCCAACAACGCCCACACCTGTTTCAACTGGTTCAATCCCGGCGATATCGCGCGCGGTCGCGGCGAGGCCGGTTCGATCCGGCAGATGATCGCGCGGATGGTCACCGACCATCAACTCAATTCGCGCCGTATCTACATCACAGGGCTTTCGGCCGGCGGCGCGATGACGTCGGTGATGCTCGCCACCTATCCTGAAGTGTTCGCCGGCGGCGCCATCATCGCCGGCCTCCCGTACGGTATCGCCAGCAATGTGCGCGAAGCGCTCAGCGGCATGATGCAGTCGACGTCACGCCCCGCAGGCAAATTGGGCGATCTCGTGCGCAAGGCTTCGAAGCACAAGGGGCCATGGCCGAAAGTGTCGGTATGGCACGGCAGCGCCGATCGCACCGTCAATCCGGGCAACGCCAACGAGATCGTCAAGCAGTGGCTCGACGTTCACGGCCTGCCGGGCGAGCCGATGTCGACGGGCGATGTCAACGGTTATCCGCGCGAAGTCTGGTGGAACGCCGACGGCGAGACCGTCGTCGAGTCCTACACCATCACCGACATGGCTCACGGAACGCCGCTCGGACTCGCCGGCAATGACGAGCGCTATGGCGCGGAAGGCGCGTTCATGATCGAGGCGGGGATTTCCTCGTCCTATCACATCGCGAACTTCTTCGGCCTCACCGATCGCGTCAGCCCCACCGTCGAAGCGGCAAAGTCGGCGCCGGCGCCGAAGATCGTTCCTTCGGCCGCGACGGAATCGCTGCAGTCGTCCGATCTCGCCGCCACGCTCTGGTCGAGGTCTCACAAGCCGGTTCGCCAGCACAATCCGGCGCCGCACGAACCGAAGCGCCGCCGCATCGATGTCGGCGCCGTCATCACCCGCGCGCTGACCGCCGCCGGATTGATGAAGTAGCGGCGAGGAAGGCAGCTCAGCGGGCGGTGGCTTCGGTCGCCGCGCGACGATGCTCCGGATACCAGCCGGTAAATTTGATCGCCCCGACCAACGCAACAACCGTGGCGATGATTCCAAACCGCGGCGGCAGGTCCGGCATCCTCAGAAGCACAAGGTCGGCGGCGACCAGGATGGCGAACGCCAGCGCCCACACTGCCGTAATCACATAATTAGTGCGGATGAATTCCCGCGATGACCACAACGCCTGCGGCACCTGCTCGCGCGCATACTGCATCGTGAACGGCTGCCGGACCGCGATTGACACGAGTACGATCAGCAGCAGGCCCGCATCGACGACGAGCCTGACGCCCATGATCGACCACGCGGGGTCAGCGAGAAGCGCGTAAAGCGCGAGCGCGCCGAACAGCACAGCGGTTCCGATTTCAAGCAGTTTCGGAGAACGGTTCGGGCTCAGCCAGTCGCGCAGCAGCAGCACGGCCGATACCGCGAAGCCAGCAAACAACCCCTCGATCGAACCGGCCAGTCGGTCGAACGCGGCAAATGCAATGAATGGCGCGAAGGCCAGCAACATACCCATTTCGGAACTCCATGGAGTTGGCCGGAAACAGTCGGCGAAGGCGCAATCTGGTTCAATATTTCCACTGGAAATATCCATAGAGGCCATCGCCGCCACTTGTCAATCAAAATATTTCCAGTGTAAACATTGGCATGAAAAAACCTGCCTCAAAGGCCGCACCACGGCCTTATCATCATGGCGATCTGCGCCAGGCGATTTTGGTCGCTGCCGAGAAAATCGTGGAAAAGGAAGGGGTTGATGCGCTGACGCTGCGCGCCGTGGCCCGGGTGGTCGGCGTGTCGCACACCGCGCCGAAGAACCATTTCGGCGATCTTCAGGGGCTTCTCAGTGAACTCGCGGCCGTCGGCTACCGTCGCTATGGCGAAGCGCTCACCAATTCAATGAACGAGGCGGGGGCCAACCCGCGCGCGAGAATGCGGGCGATGGGACGCGCCTATGTTGGCTTCGCGCGCGAGCACCCCGGCATGTTTCTGCTGATGTTTCGCAGCGAGCGGCTCGACATGAAACGGCCGAGTTTGCGCGAGGCCATCGAGGCGACGCGACAGGCGTTGCGGGACGCAGCGGCATCGGTCGCAGCCGCCGCACCGTTGTCGCCTCTGCAACTCGCGGCGCGAGCGACGGCATCATGGGCGCTGGCGCACGGCTTTGCCATGCTTCTGATTGACGGTCGCCTGCAGAACACGCTCGCTTCACTTCCGGGAACGAACGCCGATATGCTGCTCGAGGCCGTGCTCGATGCGCTGCGCGCGAACGACTGACGCAGTATTTGCCGTTCTCACATCTCGCCGGTGAGGAACGGATTGGTCATCCGCTCCTGGCCGATGCTGGAGCCGGCGCCATGGCCGCAGATGAAGCCGACATCGTCGCCGAGCGGCAGCAGCTTTTCCGTGATCGAATTGATCAGCGTGGCGTGGCTGCCGCCGGGCAGGTCGGTGCGTCCGACCGAGCCGTTGAACAGCACGTCGCCGACATGGGCGAAACGCAGTTCCTTGCTGAAGAACACCACGCTTCCCGGCGAATGGCCGGGACAATGCAGGATGTCGAAGGTGAGATCGCCGATCGAGACCTGATCGCCCTCGTCGAGCCAGCGGTCGGGGCCGAAATTGCGCACGCCCGTCATGCCGAAGCGCTCGCCGCTGGAGACGACGTTGTCGAGCAGATATTTGTCGGCGATATGCGGGCCCTCGATCTTCACCTGCAATGCGTCGCGCAGATCGGCAGCGCCGCCGACATGGTCGATGTGGCCGTGCGTCAGCCAGATCTTTTCGACCGTGACGCCGGTCTGCTTGATCGCCTCCAGAATTTTGGGAACGTCCCCGCCGGGATCGATCACCACGGCCTTCTTGGAGGGCTCGTGCCAGATGATGGTGCAGTTCTGCTCGAACAGCGTCACCGGCACGATCATCGCGCCGGCTTTCGCGGTTTGGGCTTCGGCCTGGGTTTCGGTTTTGTTGTCCATGAGCGGCACCTTATTCATGTCAGGAAGGCCGTCAACACGGATTGCAATGGTCATGTAACCGGCGTGTGATCCACACGGCGGCGTGATAGGGTTGCGTCGTTCGGCGGGTTTCGGGACGAAGGCGAAATATCGCCTCGTCCGGCAAGTTTTTGAGGCTTTCATCGTGGATTCGACAGTCGGGACTTCCATGAGCCAGGCTCCTGCAACGCCGCGTTCCCGCATCACGGCCCGCGCCTTCTTTGTCAGCGAGCGGCTGAACACGTCGGGCCTCGAGCGCGGCGACGTCCTTGCCACGACGCCGTTGGCGTTTCGCGTCCATGAGAATGGCGTAGCGGTCCTGTTCCGCTACGGTGTGGTGGTCCTGATCGGGCTGAATGCGCTGGAAGAGGACGAGTTCCTTCGCGGCCTGGAGCATCGCATGACCGGCAAGTTTGCGCGGCGTGACGAGGAAAGCGCCATCATCGAACTGGCCGCCGAAAAGGAAGAGCAGATTCCGCCCGGCGGCCCGATCTGCCTGCAAAACCTTTCGCCCGAGCGGCTGGTCCTGATCAGCGAGGCGCTGGCGAAGAGCGTCGTTCTGGCGCGGCACGAACGCGAGGTTGCCAGCGTCTTTGATACGACCGAACCGGTCGCTCGGGAACTGGCGCAGAGCGGGCATATGCGCGGCAGCCGTCAATCGATCCTGAAAAGTATCGGCAACGCGCTGCTGGTGCGGCACCGGGTGTCCGGGCCGGTCGAGGTGGAAGAAAAACCTGACGTGCTCTGGGACAAGCCGCATCTGGAGCGGCTTTATGCCCGGCTCGAGGACGAGTACGAGCTCAAGGAGCGCGCGGAATCGCTGAACCGCAAGCTCGCCGTGATCGCCGAGAGCGCGCAGGTGCTGACCGATATCATCGACACCCGCCGCTCGCTACGGCTCGAACTGATCATCGTGTTCCTGATCCTGTTCGAAGTCCTGATCACGATCTATCAGCTCGCGATCGGGCGGCACGGCTGAGCGGTCAGGCCGGATGACTGCCTTTGCCCGCGGTTTCGGTATCGATATCGCTGCGCTTGAGCAGATAATCGAGGCCGCCGACGCGATACCAGCGGTATCCATAGCCTTCGAGCAATAGCGCATGTCTGCCGCGCTTGTCGGCGTGGCTATGATCCTCGGTCAGCAGATTGACCAGGAGCTTGCCGGCTTCGTCGGGAAGCCCGACCGCGAAGGCGATCTCGCGCGGCTTCTCGTCGAGATTATGCACGAACAGCACCGAGTTGTTGCGCCAGTCGTAGCGGATCACCAGCACCGCGGGATCGCGCGTCGCGATCACCTTGAAGTCTCCCCAGCCGACCTCGGGCACCTCCTTGCGCATGCGGATGATGCGTTCGGTCCAGTTCAGCATGGAGTTGGGATCGCGGCGCTGCTTCGCGGCGTTGACGTGTTCATAGCCGTAAGGGCCCTTGTCGATCACGGGCAGGCATGGCCGGTCGCCTTCGGTGAAGCCGGCATGCGGTTCGGTCGACCATTGCATCGGCGTGCGTGCGCAATTGCGTTCGGGCAAATCGAGATTGTCGCCCATCCCCAGTTCGTCGCCGTAGCGGATTACGGGTGTCCCCGGCAGCGTGCACATCAGGCTGTAGGCGAGTTCAAGCCGCCGCCGGTCGCCGCCGAGCATCGGCGCCAGCCGGCGGCGGATGCCGCGATCGTAAAGCTGCATGTCCTTGTCGGGACCAAACGCCTTGAACACGGCGTCGCGCTGCGCCTTGGTGAGCCGGCCCAGATCGAGCTCATCGTGGTTGCGCAGGAACAGGCCCCATTGCGCGGTGGCCGGGCGCGGCCTGGTCGCCGCCAGCGATTTGGCCAGCGGCCGGGAATCGGCTGAGGCCAGCGCGTAGAACAGATGCTGGTTGACGTGGAAATTGAACATCATGTGCATGCGGTCGCCGTCGCGACCGAAATATTCCATGTCGGTCTCGGGCAGCACGTTGGCTTCGGCCAGGATGATGGCGTTGCCTTGCCGCCATTGCAGGAATTCGCGGAACGCGCGCAGCATGTCGTATTGTTCGACCGCCTTGCGGACCTTTGCGCCCTTGGTCGAAATCACGAACGGCACCGCGTCCATGCGGAAGCCGGACACGCCGAGCTGGATCCAGAAGCCCATGATCTTCAGGATCTCGGCCTGCACCATCGGATTCGAGGTATTGAGGTCAGGCTGGAAATCGTAGAAGCGATGGAAGTACCAGGCGCCGGCTTCCTTGTCGCGCGACCATGTCGATTTTTGCACGCCCGGAAACACCATTCCCTTGTCGGCATTTGCAGGCCGCTTGTCGGACCACACATACCAGTCGCGATATTGCGAGTCCTTCGAGCGCCGCGCCTCGCGAAACCATGCATGCTGGTCCGAGGTATGATTGACGACGAGGTCGATGATGACGCGCAGGCCGCGCTGAGCGCAGCCATGGGTGAATTCGACGAAGTCGCCGAGCGTGCCGTAGCGCGGATCGACGCCGTAATAGTCTGAAATGTCGTAGCCATCGTCCTTGCCGGGCGAGGGCTGAAACGGCATCAGCCAGATCGCGGTGATGCCGAGGCCGTGCAGGTAATCCAACCGGCGCAGCAGGCCCTTGAAGTCGCCGATGCCATCGCCATTGGCATCCATGTAGGTGCCGACCGAGAGGCAATAGATGACGCCGTTCTTGTACCAGAGATCGCCGATCATGCGCGGACAGCCTTCATCCATCCGCCTCGCGATTCATCGGCGGCCTGATGATAAGCAGTGAGGGCCCGTCAGGTTCCGCAGTCGCCGTCGTCCCGGCGAACGCCGGGACCCATAACCACAGGCGTCATTATTACGAAGGCTGCAGCCCCAGCCCGGCGTAACAACGACGCCCGTGATTATGGGTCCCCGCTTTCGCGGGGACGACGGTGGAGAGAGCGCGACGGCTACCTTACCGCTTGATCTGCGCCTTCAGCGTATCCTCGACCGCGCGATCGAACGACGACGTTTTCGGCGGCGCCTTGGCGCGCTGCTCGGCGACGTATCTGTCGCGCTTGGCCACCAATGCGGTGAGCTTCTCGTTGAGCTCCTTGCGCTGGCTCATCTGCTTGTTGACCTCGTCCATGCGCTGTTCGGGCTTCATCGCGCGCAGATTGTCGGGCAGGTCTTCTTCCTTGACGGCGGAAATGCTGCGGCGGCCGGCCGTGACGTCGGCGACGAGGTCGCCGTCGCCGGTGACGGCCTCCGAGGTCACTTTCGAGCGCTTGTTGAGATAGCTCGCCATTTCGGACGCCTGCGCCGGAGCGGCGGCGGCCACTTCGGACAATTGCTTGGTCTTGTTCTCGGTGCGCTTCTGCAGCGCGCGCGGCCCGTAGGGGATTACGGTGCCGTTGATCTCCCGTTGCAGGATGATGATTTCGTCGTCATACGGCGTCTCGATCACGACCACCTGTCCGCCATCCTGCGGGATCGGAATGAAGCGGCCGTTGCCGTTCTGCGCGATGTCGCGCCAAACCTGCTCGGTATCGCGAGCGTCGCCGGCCAGCACGGCGTTGACGATAATGTCCTTCTGCTTTGCCACCGACAGCGTCACCGGATATTTAGTGTCCTGCGCATAGTCCATGTGCGGCGGCGCGTCGCCGACCAGGAACACGATCCGCCTGGTGTCGCCACCTCTGGTCCATTGCAGCTTGTTGACGGCAACGTCGAGCGCCTCGTTGACGCTCTCCGGCCAGTCACCGCCGCCGCGCGCCTTCAGTTCCAGAAGATTGGCGTAGAGATCCTGGATATCAGACGTGAGTTCGGTCCTTTTGGTCACATAGTCGTCGCCGATGTCGCGATAGGCGACCAAGCCCATGCGGATGTCCGCGTCGGGATTGGAATCGACGATTGCGGTCGCGATCGACCAGATCTTGCGCTTGGCGCCTTCGAGCAGGCCGCCCATCGAGCCCGTGGTATCGAGCACGAAGGCAACTTCAACAGTGGGCTTTGCGATCGCCTGTGACAGGCCGGCAGACAGGGGCAGGGCGATGAGAGCGAATGCGAGTGGACGAAGCAGGATGGACTTCATGTTTCTCCTCCGGATGTTTCGTCCCCTGGAACCGAGCTATCCTTGGATTCCCGAAAACAAGGCGGCCCGGGGTCGAATTGCGGCTGACATGGCGCTGATCGGCTGTTGGACGCGGCGAAATCGGTTATGGTTCGAGCGCCATGGAATCATCGCCCGCCCGCCAGATCAGCCTCGTGCCCGCGCCGGACCGCCGCCAGTCGGAGACGGCGCTGGCGATTGCGCGCGGCACCGCGAGGCTGTTGCGATCGCTGGGGTTTTCCTGCATCAGCGAATTGCCGCTGCCGTCGGGGCGGCGCGCCGATCTGGTGGCGCTGAACGAGCGCGGCGAGATCTGGATCGTCGAGATCAAGTCATCGGTGGAGGATCTGCGCGCCGACCAGAAATGGCAGGACTACCGGATGCATTGCGACCGGCTGTTCTTCGCCTTCACACAGGACCTGCCATGCGAGATCTTCCCGGAAGATACCGGTCTGATCATCGCCGACGCCTATGGCGCCCATCTTCATTGCGAAGCGCCCGAGCATCGCCTGCCAGCGGCCACGCGCAAATCGATGACGGTGCGCTTCGCCATGGCCGCAGCGCAGCGGATCAACCGCCTGGTCGACCCGCAGGGGCACGGGGAGTTTTGAGGGACGGCGCCGTAGCGCCGTAGGGTGGGCAAAGCGCAGCGTGCCCACCATCTATCCACGACCGTTGTCTTGAGTGGTGGGCACGCTTCGCTTTGCCCACCCTACGATTCTACGTGGTCGCAAAAATCACCGCGGCGCGCGCTTTGCCAGAATCCGCTGCAAGGTGCGGCGGTGCATGTTCAGTCGCCGCGCGGTCTCGGAGACGTTGCGGTTGCACATCTCGTAGATGCGCTGGATGTGCTCCCAGCGCACGCGATCGGCCGACATCGGGTTTGACGGCAGTTCGGATTTCTCGGTGCCGCTGGCGAGCAATGCTGCAACCACGTCGTCGGCGTCGGCGGGCTTGGAGAGATAATCCACCGCGCCCATCTTCACCGCCGTGACGGCGGTTGCGATGTTGCCGTAGCCGGTCAGCACAATGGTGCGTGCGTCAGGGCGCTTGCGCTTCAGCGCCGACACCACGTCGAGTCCGTTACCGTCGCCAAGCCGCAGGTCCACCACGGCGAAGGCGGGCGCGGCCTTGTTGATCTGCGCCAATCCGTCAGACACGGTGTCGCAGGATGTTACCGCGAAGCCTCGGGTTTCCATGGCGCGCGACAGGCGCTCCAGAAACGGCTTGTCGTCCTCGACGATCAGCAGC
>Ga0081540_1004029_pt1 | contig 11375 bp, 9 predicted proteins | sample TabmetS2T1R1_FD_71024 | JGI IMG/M metagenome (GOLD analysis project Ga0081540, IMG submission 71024) | Tabebuia heterophylla rhizosphere microbial communities from the University of Puerto Rico - S2T1R1 | ecosystem: Host-associated > Plants > Roots > Rhizosphere ...
CGCCAGCTGCGGGACTGGAAATTCTCGGTCCCGGTCGAGGCGATGATCCCGCATGGCATGCGGACCTACGCCGAGCTGTGCGGCGGCACCCTGGCCCGAGCGCATGCACGTTCCGGTGACCGCATCGCGATCGCCTCCTACCTGGGCGGATCTGACGTCTTCGACCGGGCGATCGCTGATTTCGCGTTCGCGTACGCCGACCAGAACGAGCGCGACTACCAGGCGCTCACCGAGGCGGCGGCCTCGGGACGGATCACCGCCGAGCGCGACGTCTGACCCCGGCCGACGGCGTCACGCGGCCGGAGTGACGGAGCCGGCGTCGACGGCCTGCCGGTCAGGAGCGCGGAACGAGGCCAGTTGCCGCAGTTCCGGCCACTTGAGGGCGGCCCTGGGCGGGGGGACACCAGGGCGGTTCCTTGGCACCCGGACCCGCAACGCCTTCGGCCGGATGGTGCATCGCACCGGGGTTTGCATCATGACCGTCTCACCGTCGATGCCGACGGGAATCTCGGGCGCCTCTGCGCCCACTACGACCTCGTCGGCGGTCAGTGTGGTCAGGCCCTGAGCAGCCGCACCGCGCAGCAGCTGAACGGCCTGCAGCGCGCTGTTCACCGTCACCGCGACGACGCCGAGCGTGCCTGCGTCGAGGCGTGCTCGGCGGCCAAGCCCGGCGATGTCGCTCATCTCGTAAGGGTCGTTGCTCACCAGCAGGGCCTGTGGGCCGGTGATCGTGGTGCCGCCGGCGTGGGCGGACAGCTTCGCCCCCCGGTGACCGTTCAGGATGTCGGGCAGCATCTTCAGCGTCGTGCCCACCTTGTCGTCCCGGTAGGCCGGGCTCTCGACGATCTCGGCGTAGGCGCCGAACGAGGCGTTGTTCACGAAGGTGCGGTCACCGATGATGCCGAGGTCGATCCTTTGTTCCACGCCGTCGGTGAGGGCGTCAAGGCAGGCGGCCGGATTATCGCGGTCCAGACCGAGGTCCAGCGCGAAGTGGTTGCGGGTGCCGGCGCTGATCACGAGAAACGGGAGGTCGTGCTCGGCGGCGATCCCGGCCACCAGCGCTTGCGTCCCGTCGCCCCCAGCCACACCGAGCAGGTCCGCGCCGGCGGCGACCGCCTGCCGCGCCAGAGCCGCCACGTCCACCTCACCCGGGCCCTCGAGCAGCGCCACCTCGGCGCCCATGGCCTCGGCCTTCTCCTTCAGCCCGAACTTGGCGACCTTGCCACCCCCCGACCGCGGGTTCATGATCAGGAACGGGCGCCTAGGCGGCGGAGCCTGGCGCGACGGCATGCCGACATCGCTGACGTGCGGTCTCAGCGCGCGCCGCGCGGTCCCGGTCGCCAGCACCATGAGCGCGATCGATACCAAGACGACCCAAATGAGGTTGTGCAGCGCGAACAGCACCAGCAAGGCGACCGGGATGACGATCATCATGCCGAGCGCGATCAACCTCACCAGCCCCCGGTGGGCGACGAACCAGTACCCGCCCACCACAATCAGGCAGGCACCGATCGCCCCGATGCCCACCAGGGCCAGGCCGTCCAGTTCCGCGAAGCCGATCAGGACGGCTACGGCGGCGATCATCAGCGCGAAGGAGGACCGGGCGAGCCAGCGCGCGTTCATTTCTCGTCCTCCTGCCTGTTACCCAGACTTCCCCGGCATGGCGATTCGCTCATCATCCACCAGGAGTGAATCCCCGGGCCAGTGGGCCGACCGGCCATGGCGCCGGCCGGTCTGCGGCCAACCCGCCGTGGGTGATGCTCGGCCGTCCGCCAGCGCCGCATACTGCGCTTGTATGGCCGGTCAGCGGATGCTATCCGATACCGGCCAGCGGGTCGGCCCGGCTGGGCCAGCCGAGGAGGAGGCCGGTGACCTCTGACCAGATCCTGTTCGGGGGTGGGCCCCCTACACCGCCGGCGAGACCCTGATCTCCCCCGGTCTGACTCGCGAAGCCGCGGCCGACCGCTACAGCGCCGGCGACCGCATCTCTACCCAGCCCGCCGACGACGGCGTCCCCGCCGACGCCTACCTGTTGTTCCTGATCAGCCCCCAAGGCACCCTTCGCCCCGCAACAGGCTCTCGCCCGCCAGCCCCCGGGTCAGGCGAGACCCTCGTCCTCCTGGGACCTGACCAGGCGGGGAAGAAGTAGCGCCGCTCCGGCCCGCGTCATAGGCAGGGCTCACATCACGGCGATCGGGTTCACCGGCGACCCGGTCCCCATCGGCATCCGCAGCGGCGCGATGACGCACAGGAACGACCATCGCCCCGCCTCCTCACAGATCGGCACGAGGTCCTCGAACTGCAGGTAGTCCATCAGGAGCAGGCCGAGCGCGTTGATGGCCAGCACATGCACGGGGAACTCGACGCCGTCGGCCACGCTCGGCGCGGTGTCGTTGTTGCTGTCGCTGCCGAGCACCGCGGCCCGCCGCTCCGCCAGCAGCGGCAACACTTCCGGGTGCAGCCCGGCCCGGGTGGCGGCGGCATCCCACGCTCCGCACTCCTTCCGCCGCTGCCGGTGGCCCACGCGGACCAGCACGATGTCGCCCTGGCCAATCTGGACGTTCTGGTCCCGCTCGGCCGCGAGGAGATCGTCGGTGGTCACGTGGTCGCCGGGCTCCAGCCAGGCCACGCCGCGAGACCGGGGCACATCCAGCAGGACGCCACGGCCCACGATGCCGTTGGCCGCCGTAGCGATGGAAAGCTCGGTCGCCCCCTTCCCGGTGACGACGTCGGCGGATACGCCGTTCTAGAGCTCGCCGTCGAAGCTGACGTGGCACAGCGCGTCGATGTGACTGTCTGCGTTGCCGTGCACGTTCATGGATATGCGGTCGGCCGCGAAGGCGAGGCCCGCGCCGGCGGCACTGGGGGCCTGGACCATCCGGTGCTGTGCCGGATCGGGGTTGTCGGCGCTGACCCGGCTTTCTATCGGCGCGGCCAGAGACACGGTGCGTCCGAGGGTGACCTCACCGGAGGCGGCGAGCACCGTGGCTGGCGTGATGTAGTTCAGCCCGCCGCGCCGGTCATCCGGTCCCCACGGCACCTGCCCGCGCAGCCGCTCGTACAGCGAGCGGAACTCCGCCTCGGTCATCCTCCCCCGTGCGGGCGTGGCCGGGCCGCGTGCCGTCACAGGTCGGGGCCCGCGGGGTGGCCCGGCGCACCCGGGTCGCTGTACGCGCCGGACTGCACAGGCACGTCATCGATGGTGAACGTCCGTTCGCGGCGCAGGTCGCGGGTGAAGGCGAACCACCAGCCCAGAATCGCCCCGAGGCGGTTGCGGTAGCCGGTGAGGAACCCGATGTGGATGAACAGCCAGACCCACCAGCCGAGGAAGCCGCCGAAGTTCAGCCCGAAGGCGGAGACGACGGCGCGCCCGCGCGAGATATAGGCGGCCGAGCCAAGATCGCGGTAACGGAACGGCTTGTCGTAGGTCTCGCCCCGGGCCAGATGGCGGACCCGGCGCGCGGCATACAGCCCGCCCTGCATCGCGACCTCGGCGACCCCGGGCAGCTTGTCCAGGCACATCAGGTCCCCGGTCACCATGATCTCGGGATGGCCGGGGAGAGTCAGGTCCTTGCCGCACAGCAGGCGGCCCGCCCGGTCGGTCTCGGCGCCGGTGGCCTTGGCCACCACCTCGGCGAGCGGCGGCGCCGCGACCCCCGCGGTCCACAGGATGGTGCCCACCTCGTGCCGGGTGACGTTTCCATCTTTGTCCTTGACCTGGATACTGCGCAGATCGGCCTCGGTGACGATCGAGCCCATGTGCAGCTCCACCCCCAGCTTGCCCAGATCGCGGGCGGCGAGTGCGGACAGCTTCGGGCCGAAGGTGACCAGCGGGGCGGGGCCACCGTCGAACAGCATGACCCGCGCGTCCTGCGGCTGTATGTGCCGGTACTCGTCGCGCAGTGTCTTGGTCGCGACCTCGCGGATCTGCCCGGCCAGCTCAACGCCCGTCGGCCCGGCCCCCACCAGGGCGAAGGTGAGCCAGCGCCTGCGTTCGGCTGGGTCGGTGGCGGATTCTGCCAGCTCGAATGCGCCGAACACCCGCCGCCGGATCCTCATCGCGTCCTCGATCGACTTCATCCCGGGCGCGAACGCAGCGTACTCGTCATGCCCGAAGTAGGACTGCCGGACCCCCGCCGCCAGGATCAGGTAGTCGTAGCCGAACTCGATATCCTCGCCGAGCGGGCGGCGTGCCATCACCTTCTTGGCGGCAGCGTCGATGCCGGTCACCTCGGCCAGCTGGAACTCGACGTTGCCGTGCTTGGCCAGCAGTGCCCGTAGCGGGGACGCGATCTTCCCCTCCGACAGGATGCCGGTCGCGCACTGATACAGCAGCGGCTGGAACAGATGATGCTCGGCCCGGTCGATGACGGTCACCTGGACCGGCGCCCGCCCAAGCCTCCGCGCCGCGAACAGGCCGGCGAATCCGCCGCCGACGATCACCACCCGGGAGCCCGATGTTGCTGCCATGGCTCGCCCCGATCTCTTCGTTCTGTATGGTCTTCGGGTTGGTCAGCCCGCCGGGTTGTGCCAGGTGTCGCGGTCGGGCAGGAGCCGGTCCGCCTCCTTGGGTCCCCAGCTGCCCCTGGCGTAGGGGTGGACCGGCACGGCGTCGCCGAGTATCGCGTCCACGATCTTCCAGGCGGCCTCGACGGTGTCCTGGCGGGCGAACACCCAGCGCTCCCCCTCCAGCGCGGCGCCGATCAGCCGGTCGTACGGGCGCTGGTCGCTGCCGGGCTGCTGGGCGAACGTCAGCTCCTCCGTTTGCGGCTCCCAGCCGACCCCCGGCTTTTTGCCCGCGAGCGTGAGGGTGACCGCGGTCTCCGGCCAGACCCGGAACCGGAGCTCGTTCTGCCGCGGCAGCGGGGCCAGCCCGAAGATGTCGCGCGGCGGGTGCTTGAACCGGACGGTGACCTCGGTCGCGGTGACCGGCATGGTCTTGCCGGCCCGGATCACGATCGGCACGCCCGCCCACCGCCACGAGTCGGACTCCAGCCGGACGGCGACGAAGGTCTCCACCGTGGAGTCCCGCGCGACGCCCTGCACGTCGCGGTAGCCCTCGTACTGGCCGCGGACCGCGAGCTCGGGGGTCAGCGGGGTGAGCGAGGCCACCAGCCGCGCCTTGGCGGCCCGCCAGTTGGAAAGGCCCTCCCCCTCCGGCGGGTCGGCCATGATGGTGGCCAGCACCTGCAACATGTGGTTTTGGACCACGTCGCGGATGGCGCCGGTCCGGTCGTAGAACGAGCCCCGGTCGGACACGTCGAACGCCTCCGCCATGGTGATCTGGATGCTCTCCACATACGTCCGGTTCAGCAGCGGCTCGACCACCGCGTTGGCGAACCGGCCGAACAGCACGTTCTCCACCGGCTCGAACGCCAGCCAGTCATCGACCCGGAAGATGGCGTCCTCGCCGAAGTACTGGTGCATCGTCTCGTTGAGCTTGCGCGAGCTGGCCAGGTCCTCGCCGAACGGCTTTTCCACCATCACCCGCGCCCCGTCGGCCCGGCCCGCGGCGGCGATGCCCTGGGCGATCCGGCCGAACAAGAACGCCGGCACCTCGAAGTAGAACAGCAGCTGTTTGCCGGGCCCGGCCGCCTCCGACATCGCCTGGTAGGTGGCGTCGTCGCCGAGGTCGCCGTCGACGTAGCGCAGCAGGCTCAGCATCTTGGTGGCCGCGGGGGTGGTGGGGTCCATGTTGTTGAGCTTCAGCGACGCCGTCGCGTAGTCGCGGAACTGCTCCAGGCCCCAGCCGCTCTTGGCCACCCCCACCACCGGGAAGTCCAGCACGCCACGTTCGACCAGCCCGACCAGCGCGGGGAACGTCTCCAGCTTCGCCAGATCGCCCGTCGCACCGAAGATCACCAGCGCGTCCACCGTCTGTGCAGCCATCGTCCACCTTCTTCCCTCGGCAGTATCTGACCGCAGACCGGCGGATGGCGCATCGCCCGCATCGGGTGAGCCTCGCGCCGCGGCCGGGTTCCCGGCGTCACGTCACGATGTGCCCGTCCTCCAGCGTGAGGACCTCATCGGCGAGGTCGATGAGCGCGTCATCGTGGGTGGCCACGAGGGCCGTGATCCCCTCCGCGCGGACCACGGTCAGGATCAGGCGCATGATCTGCCGGAACACGAGGGATGCACGGGCACCGCGGATCCTCCCGGCGTGTGCTACCCGGCCGGCGTCGCTGTCGGCGCCCCTGCTGGTGCCCATGGTATTGACGGTACGTACTGGTCGCGGGCGCGCGGCAGGTGCGGAGCCCGAAGGTTACCTGGTTGTCATGTTTTCTCAGGCACGCCAGGAGGGGGCTGGGCTGGCACCCGCCGCGGCTCGAAGTCGGACTTGCTGACGCGGCGCCGGAACACGTAGTAGGTCCAGCTCTGGTAGGCGAGCACCAGCGGCAGGAAGACGAGGACGACCACCGTCATGACCTTGAGCGAGTACCCCGGGGACGCCGTGTTGTGCACGGTGAGGTTGTTGGCGGCGTTGGTGGACGAGACCATCACGTTCGGGTACAGGCCGACGAAGATGGCCACGATGCAGGACGCGATCGTGACCGTGGTCGCGGCGAAGGCAAAGCCCGAGCGGTTGGCGTAGACCAGCCACACGGCCGCGATGGCGGCGAGGATGGCCAGCAGCTCGATCGGGTTGAGGAAGAACGTGCTGGTGTGGGTCACGTGGGTCCAGATGGCGAAGCCCACGACGGCGGCGCAGGCGAAGGGGGCGATGTGGCGGGCCAGCTGCCCGCTGCGTTCGCGCATGTCGTCGGTGGTTTTGAGGCACAGGAAAGTCGCGCCGTGCAGCAGGCAGACCAGGACCAGGGTGATCCCGGTGAACACCGGGTAGGGCCGGAGCAGGTCCCAGAAGTTGCCGGTGTAGTTCTGGGCCGAGTTGATCGGCAGCCCGCTCAGCAGCCCGCCCAGGGCCACGCCGATCAGCAGCGGGGCGAGCAGGCTGCCCACGGTGAGCAGCACGTCCCAGGTGCGCCGCCAGCGCGCCGCATCGCGCTTGCCCCGGTACTCGAACGCCACGCCGCGGACGATGAGCGCGGCCAGCAGCAGCACCAGCGCGAGGTAGTAGGCCGAGAACATGGTCGCGTACCAGCCGGGGAACGCGGCGAACATCGCGGCCCCGGCCACGATCAGCCACACCTCGTTGCCATCCCACAGTGGCCCGATCGTGTTGATCGCGGCGCGGCGGCCGGCCTCGTCGGAGCCGACCAGGTCGTGCAGCATGCCGACGCCGAAGTCGAACCCCTCGAGGATGAAGAACCCGGTCCACAAGATGGCGATGACGATGAACCAGAACGGGATGAGATTGCTCATCGTGACCTCAATACTGGACGGCCGGCACGGGCGCGTCCGCCTCGGCTTCGGCGCGCGCCGGCGGGAGCGGCTTGCGTGAGTACCGCAGCATCAACAGCAGGTCGACCGTGCCGAGCGTCGCGTATACCACGATGAATGCCACCAGGCTGATCCAGATCCAGGTGGTGGAGACCGTCGGTGAGACCCCGTCCTTGGTCAGCATGATGCCCTGCACGATCCACGGCTGGCGGCCGCTTTCGGTGAGGAACCAGCCCGCGGTGTTCATCAGGAATGGCAGCACCGCGCCCCACACCGCCGCCCACAAGAACAGCCGGGACGTGGCGAGTTTCTTGCGCCGGAGCAGCCACAGCCCCCACAGCCCGATGAGCAGCACGACGACCGCCAGGTAGGCCATCACCCGCATGGACCAGTACTGGATGAACACGTTCGGCACGTAGTAGCCCGGCCCGTACTTGCTCACGTACTGGTTCTGCAGCGGGGTGAGCCCGATCACCTTGCCGTTCCAGTGGTTGGTGGCCAGCAGCGACAGCAGGTGCGGGATCGAGAGGATCTGGGTCGGGGTGTGGTCGTTGTTGCCGCCGCCGATCTGGAACAGCGAGAACGAGCACGGCTGGCAGGTGGTCCACTGCGCCTCCGCGGCCGCGATCTTCATCGGCTGGTAGCGGGTCTCGATCACCCCCAGCTCGTCGCCCACCAGCATGGTGAACAAGATCGCCGGGACGAGCACGATCAGCGCCAGCCGCGCCGACCGGGTGAAAACCTCCCGGTCCCGGCCGTGCCGCAGCTGCCACGCGGACACCGCCAGCATGATCGCCGCCCCGGTGACCAGCGACGCCAGCAGCACCTTCGCATAGCCCCACACGAACACCGGGTTGGTGAACAGCGCCCAGATGTCGTTCAGCTGCGGCTTGCCGTTCACCATCCTGTAGCCGACCGGGTGCTGCATCCACGAGTTGGCCGTCATGATGAACGCCGCCGACAGAACGGTGCCCAGCGAGACCGCCCAGATCGTCGCCAGGTGCACCCGCCGGGGCAGCTTGTCCCAGCCGAACAGCCACAGCCCCAGGAACGTCGACTCCAGGAAGAACGCGGCGAGTCCCTCCATCGCCAGCGGGGCGCCGAAGACGTTGCCGACCAGCCGCGAGTACGCCCCCCAGTTCATCCCGAACTGGAATTCCTGCACCAGGCCCGTCACCACGCCGATCGCAACGTTGATCACCAGCAGCGTCCCGAAGAACCTCGTCAGCCGCAGGTACTGATCGTTCTTGCTGCGGTACCACGCCGTCTGCAGCAGCGCGGTCAAAAACGCCAGCCCGATCGTGATCGGGACGAAGAAGAAATGGTTGACCGTCACGAACCCGAACTGCCACCGCGCGAGGTCAACGTTCATCGGCCGCTTCCATCCGGGTCTCTGGCAGAGCAGGTGGTGAGCATCGCTGCTGACCACTGTCTGGGGAAGATCAGCCGACGGTCATCACCCCGTCAGGGTGGTTGCAGCCGGGCGGAGCGGCCGGCCATCCTCACCCCGAACGGGGGATGCCCCGCGGGGGGATCGCCAGTGATAGTGGGGCCGTGACGGAACATCATGACGTGATCATCATCGGGTCCGGCGCCGGAGGAGGGACGCTCGCGCACGCCCTCGCCGGCTCGGGCAAGTCGATTCTGCTGCTGGAACGGGGGGATTTCCTGCCCCGTGAGACCGAGAACTGGGATCCGCGGCCGGTGTTCGTGGACGGGAAGTACATCTCGAAGGACACCTGGTTCGACGCCGCTGGCCAGCCGTTCCAGCCGCAGGTGCACTACTTCGTGGGCGGGGCGACCAAGCTGTACGGGGCGGCCCTCTACCGGCTGCGCCCGGCCGATTTCGGGGAGATCCGGCACACCGATGGGATCTCACCGGCGTGGCCGCTTGGCTATGACGACTTCGAGCCGTGGTATTCGAAGGCCGAGCAGCTGTACCAGGTACACGGCAACGGCGGTGAGGACCCGACCGAGGGCCACCGCAGCCAGGCCTACCCGTGGCCCGCGGTCTCGCATGAGCCCAGGATCCAGCAGATCCACGACGGCCTGGCGAAGGGCGGCTATCGCCCGTTCCACGCCCCGTGCGGGATCATGCTCAACGAGGACCACCGACCGTCCAGTACCTGCATCCGCTGCACGTGGTGCGACGGCTACCCCTGCCTGGTGCACGCCAAGTCCGACGCCGACGTGATCGCGGTCCGGCCGCTGCTGGGCCTCGACAACGTCACCCTGGTGACCCGCGCCGAGGTGACCAGGCTCGAGACCGACCCCTCCGGCCGCACCATCACCGGGGTGGAGGTGGCCCGTGACGGGGAGCGCGAGGTCTACACGGGCGACGTCGTGGCCGTGAGCGCGGGCGCGGCCAACAGCGCCAAGATCTTGCTCAACTCGGCGAGCGACAAGCACCCGAACGGGCTGGCGAACGGGTCGGACCAGGTTGGCCGCAACTACATGTTCCACAACTGCAAGGCGGTCGTGGCGCTGGCGAAGGAGAAAAACGACACGGTCTTCCAGAAGACCCTGGGCATCAATGACTTCTACTTCCCCACGAAGGACTACCAGTGGCCGATGGGGAACATCCAGATGATCGGCAAGTCCAACGCCGAGGCTATGCGTGGCGAAAAGCCGAAGCTCACCAAGCTGTCGCCGGAATGGACGCTGTCGGATGTGGCCGACCACGCGGTTGACTTCTGGCTCACCACCGAGGACCTGCCGCTGCCGGACAACCGGGTGAGCACCGACGCCGACGGGAACGTGCACCTGGCGTACGCGACGAGCAACGACGCCGAGGCCGACCGGCTGTACGGGGAACTGAAGAAGATCTTGAACCATACGGGGATGGCGGAGCACCACGTGCTGCGCAAGAACTTCTACATGGACATGGACATCCCGGTGGCCGGTTGCGCCCACCAGGCCGGCACCTGCCGGTTCGGCGCCGACCCCGCCACCTCGGTGCTCGACACCAACTGCAAGGCCCACGAGCTCGACAACCTGTACGTCGTGGACACCGGCTTCTTCCCCAGCATCGGCGCGGTGAACCCGGCCCTGACCGCCATGGCGAACGCGCTCCGGGTCGGCGAGCACCTACAGGAGCGGCTGAGGTAGCCCGGCGGCCTCGTGCGGGTCGGGGGGCCGCGGGACGGGATTCAGGGAGGACGGTGCGACGACATGAACCGAGCGGCGGCGGCCTGGCTCGCCCGGTGGGGGATGGCCGCGGTCGCGCTGGCGGCCGGCCTGCTCGCGGCCGCCTGCGGATCGGGCGGCCTCTACGGCGGCGGTTCTTCCGGCGGCACCACCTCGGCCGCCCCTTCCTCACCGGCGGCGAGCCCGACGTCGGCGCTGTGCCAGGACGCGGCCGCGCTGCGCGCCTCGCTGAACAAGCTCAAGAACGTCAACGTCGGCATGGGCACGGGGGACGAGATCAAGTCTGACGCGGCCGACGTCAAGGAGAACCTGAACGCCGTCATCGCGCAGTCGCACGGCGAACTGCAGGCCCAGACCACCGCGCTGAAGACCGCGCTGACCAAGCTCCAGGGCGCGGCGTCGACCCTTTCCTCCACCCCCAGCGCCAGCGCGGTGTCGGGGGTGGTGGGCGCGCTGCGCGGGGTCGCCTCGTCGGGCAGCAGCCTGCTGGCCGCGCTGAGCAAGAAGTGCCCGTCCGCATCCGCCTGACCCAGCATGGAGCAAGCTGCCTTGGAAGGAGACAGCCATGGACCGCTACCCGAACATCAGTGATCACGGGCTGATCGGCGACCTGCAGACGGCGGCGCTGGTCAGCACGGACGGGACGGTGGACTGGCTCTGCTGTCCCCGGTTCGACTCGCCCAGCGTCTTCGCCTCCCTGCTCGACGCGGACAAGGGCGGCTACTTCCGGGTAAGGCCCGACGCCAGTGACTACGTGACCAGGCAGCTGTACCTCCCGGGTACCGCGATCCTCATCACCCGGTTCATGACCGAGGCCGGGGTGGGCGAGGTCACCGACTTCATGCCGATCGCCGGCCGGACTGCAACCGACCGCCACCGCCTGGTCCGGA